>ERZ650312.1704-NODE-1704-length-12300-cov-29.095958_pt1 | contig 12300 bp, 14 predicted proteins | sample MGYA00376248_ERZ650312 | MGnify/ENA primary metagenome ERZ650312 (study PRJEB26733, sample SAMN07839316) | wastewater metagenome | biome: urban; feature: wastewater treatment plant; material: waste water | place: USA: North Carolina | collected 2016-07-28 ... | reverse complement strand
CCCCAGGACAAACCACCCCAAAATCAAAGATTTTGACCCTCCTCGCTGGAGGGTTTCCCCATTCATTACATAAAAAAATGACCGCTTGTGGGGCATTTCTTTTATTCCATTCATCCGAATAATTATTACCTATATTTGATAGGTAATAATTATCCTACAACAAACCACCCCAAAATCAGAGATTTTTACCCCTCCTCGCTGGAGGGATGTGTGATGCTAACGCAGTATAGCAACTCTCATTTAATAATGTTTAAATAGATAGTTCACATAATAAGATAATAAAGTATTATACAATGTCCACAAATGTCACAAAGTTTAAATAGTGTTAACTTTTTTTATAATTCTATTATATCCTTTTTAAGTAGTGTCAAAATATACTCTGTTTTATTTCTAATACCAAGTTCTTGCATTCTTTTCTCCATCTTTTCTTGTTGATAAAAATTTAGTAAAAAAGTATTCCTTTTATCAGCTTTTAATTTTTCATCATTAAAAGACTTTCTACCTACTTTTTTTTCATATTTTTTTGATGGCAATAAACTCTTGTTTATTTTTAAATTTGTAGTTACTTCATTTTTTTTAATTGCCATTTACAATCCTTGTAAATCAAAAATTAATTCTTTAAAAATTGCCAAGTGATTTTTATACCAGTTATTTAAAACTTTATTCTTTTTTATATCACAAAGTTTTAAATTTTTTTCGATTAAAGTGTCCAATAATTTTGTTTTTGGAAATTTATAGTCAACTTCTATATTTTCAAGTTTAAATTTTTCAATTGTTTTATCAAACTCTTGCACACTTTCATACATTGTAAAAATTAAGTTATAGCTAATTTCTAACTCTTTTAAATCATTAATTAAGCCAATAGTTCTTTTTACAGAGTTTGGCTTTGAGTTAAAAGGAATTAATACAACATCACTTGATTTTAATATTTGAATAGTGTTATCATCTATCCAACCGCCAAGATCAATAACAATATTATCTCTTCCTTTGATATTGATTTTTTCTTGAAACTCAACAATATTAGATATAAAATCTTCATTTATTGAGTCATCATTTGTCAATATTTTATAATCAAGTTCTTTTGCAATCAATGCTGAAATAGGAGATTTTCCTACTCCACCTTTTGTATTGTAAATTGTAATTATCATTGTAATACTATTATAAATTTATGTCAAATTCAAAGATATTTAAACTTTAAGACTTCTTTTTTTTAGATTTTTCCCCAAGGGGCAGAAGAAAAACTTATCTCATCTTTTCCTTTAAAATTTTCAAACTACTACTTTGTTAGTTTTCTGGCTTTTTCTAAGTTTAAGTGTGATTTATTATTTTCTTACTTTCCGCTGAAAAAATTAAAGTGAGCATATACTCATTCGTTGCACTCATTCCGTTATCCCTCCCTTTTTTAATTTTTTAAGCTTCAACCAAGAAAAAATAAATTTTTCACACTTAAGAAAAAGCCCGATGAACTAACGAAAGTGAAAAACATTTTTAAAGAAAAAGAGCTTGAGTTTTTTAATCTTCTTAAAAATCAAAAAAAGAAGAAAGAAAATCCCTCAAAATCTTCAAAAATGAAAAGCTTTTTAAAATTAAAACCAAAGGATTTACAAATGAATGAACAAATGAAAAAAATGACAATAGAGTTTAATCTTAATCAATTAGTAGAGCTATATAAAAGCAACTTTAATCTAAGACTAGAACTAACTACTAATATTGATAATAAACCTGTTGCAAGACTATATAAAGCTACTCCTAAAGCTAAATATTCACAAGAGAAACAAATATTTGGATTTTACTTTCAAAGTGAAGAAAGAAGAGTTGAATTTTTAAGTGATGATTATGGAAAAAGATTTGCAAATAAACAAGCTGATGAGAATTATAAAAAAGATAAAAAAGCAAAAAATGAAAAAGAAGCTTTAGAAGTAAAAGTTGGAGATATTTTTAAAGACTCTTGGGGATATGAACAAACAAATGTAGATTATTATCAAGTTGTAGCAAAGCCATCAAATTGTTTTATTGTTGTTAAAAAAATATCTTCTAAAATAATTAATGAAAGTACTGGTTGCAATATGTCAGCTTATATAAAACCTTTACCAAATGAATTTATAAATGATAAAGAAACAAAATATAAATTAAATGGAAAATCAATAAAAACATCTTCTTTTTCTTGGGCTTATAAAGTTGAAAATATTGAAACTGAAAAAGCTTATTGTAGTTGGTATTACTAATACTAACTACAAACTATTTAGGAGGTGATGAAGTGTAAAAATAAATTTAAAAAAAATAGTTATTTAGGTTTTTGTTTTGCCTTTTTGGCATTAACTTTTTTATTTTATGTAAAGGATATAAAATGAAGTTTGGAAAATATATATTTGAAAGTTTTAAAGAGTTTCAAGAAATTAAAAATGAAGCAATTAAGGTAGGGGCAATAACAGCTGAACAATTTTTTAATTTCTTAGGGTCTAATTATAGTCATAAATTAATTGAAAACTAATTAATTATTTATAAATTTTGCAAAGCTTTGATATAATCGTATTTAATTACAAATTATTTATAAAAAAAGGTTTAAAATGCAGATTATTATTACGATTTCACTTTTACTTGTAATTGCTACAGTTATTATTTATAAAGTAAATGATAAATTTGAAAAAAGAGAGTTTATTATATTGCTAGCAACTATATTTTTATTAACAATTGCTTTTTTATATTATGAAAATAAACAAGATAATTATTTGCCAAATATGTTTATTAAAAAATATGAGCAAGAGTACAAAACTACAATTAAAAGTTTAGATTATGAGCTTTTAAACAATAAAGTTGTAAGTAGTAAAGATAAATTTGTATATAAATTTATCTTTACAGTTTTAAAAGAAGATAGAGAGTTTTTATGTACTTTAAATAATGTTGAAATTAATAAAATAAAAGATGAGTATATTTTTGTAAACTTTGATGGCTTAAAAGAGGAGTGCTTTAAAAAGTGAAAAAAGCAACAAAAGATGATATAAATATTATAAAAGAAGCATTTATAGAGCATTATAGTGATGCTGTTACTGAGCTTAATTATAAAAATGATTATGAACTTTTAATTGCTATCATTTTATCAGCTCAATGTACAGATAAAAGAGTAAATATAATAACTCCAGCTTTGTTTGAAAAATATCCAACCGTTTTTGACTTAAGTTGCGCAAATCTTGATGATGTAAAAAAACTTATAAACTCTTGCTCTTTTTTTAATAATAAAGCACAAAATATTATTAAGATGGCAAGAAGTGTTGTTGAAAATTATGATGGAAATATTCCACATGATCAAAAAGAGCTTATGAAACTTGCAGGTGTAGGAAATAAAACTGCAAATGTTTTTATGATTGAGTATAAACAAGAAAATCTTATGGCTGTTGATACACATGTTTTTAGAGTTTCTCATCGATTGGGACTTAGTGATGCAAAAAATGTAGAAAAAACTGAAGCTGATTTGGTAAAAAAACTAAAGGGTCATGATTTACATATTTTTCATCAAGCTATGGTTTTGTTTGGAAGATATATTTGTAAGGCAATTAAACCAGAGTGTGATAAATGTTATTTCCCACAAGTTTGCAAAACAAAAAGTAGTTTTAAACCTAGTTAAATTTTAATATCTAAATATATTTTGCAAAACTTTGATACACTTCGCCTTATGAATAAAGAAGATTTTTTTATAAAACAGATATCAAATAGTAAATACAATGGTGATGATGGAGCATTTATAAATGGGTATGTTTACTCAATGGATGCTTTTTTTGAAAATGTGCACTTCAAGAAAGAGTGGATAGATAAAAAAATTATTAGCTTAAAGCAAATAGCTTATAAATCAATGCTTGTAAATATTTCAGATGCAATAGCAATGAATGCAAAACCAAAATATGCACTTATTTCAATAGCAATTCCAAAAAGTTATACGAATGAAAATTTAAAAGAGCTTTCAAGTGGTTTTAAAAAAGCTGCACGAGATTTTAATTTTGAAATTATTGGTGGAGATACTATTGAAAATTCAAAGTTAGATATTAGTATAACAATAGTTTCAAAGACAAAAAATCCTATTTTTAGAAATGGTGTAAAAGAGGGTGATTATCTTTGTTATACTGGTAAACTAGGGGAGAGTAAAAGAGATTTAGATGCTCTTTTGTCTGGAAAAAAGATAAAGAAATCTTCAAAATTTATAAAACCAAATTTAAGAGCAGATTTCTTTTATGAAGCCGCAAAATATATAAATGCTGCTATGGATATTTCAGATGGTCTTTTTTTGGATTTAGAAAAACTTTCAAACTCTTCAAATATTGGATTTGAGTTTTTTAAAGAGATAAAAGAGGAAGTTGGAATTTCAGGTGAAGAGTATGAGATACTTTTTTCTTGTAATCAAAAAAATTTAAAAAAGATAGAAAATATTGCAAAAAAATATGAAATAAAATTAAATATTTTTGCAAAAGCAGTAAGAGGAAGCTATAAAAGTAGTTTTTCCAACCATCATTTTAAAGATTAAAAAAGATACAAAACTTAATAAAAGGATAATAATTGAAACCACAAAGATTTCTAAATCACTCACAAATTGATGTATATTTTAAACAAAGCAAAGATGATTTTGTAGTAAATGAAGTACCACTTTATGAGTTTAGTAATGAGGGTGAACACCTTATTTTAAAACTTAGAAAAAAAGATTTAGCTACTTGGGATGCTATTGAAATTTTAGCAAATTATCTAAAATGTAGTACTAGAGAGTTTGGATATGCTGGCTTAAAAGATAAAAATGCAATGACTGTTCAACATATTTCTGTGCATAGAAAATATGAAGATGCTTTGAAAAGTTTTAGTCATGAAAATATTAAAATTCTTGAAACAACTTATCACAACAATAAGATAAAAATAGGGCATTTAAAAGGAAATAACTTTTTTATAAGATTAAAAAGAGTTGGACTTGTTGAAAAACAAAAAATAGAAGAGGCATTTTCAAAAATTGCAGTTTTTGGAATGCCAAATTATTTTGGCTTCCAAAGATTTGGAATTGATGGTGAGAATTATAAAAAAGGGAAGCAGATAGTTGAAGGAACTCTAAAAGAGAGAAATAGAAATTTAAAGCAGATGTTTATAAATGCTTATCAAAGCTATCTTTTTAATTCATGGTTATCAAAAAGAATAGAAATATCAAAGTTAATTGAAGCTTTTGAGCCAAAAGAGATTTGTGAAAAACTAAATCTTCCACTTGATGAGGTAAAAAGAGCAAAAAAACAACCACATCCTTTTAAAATATTAACTGGTGATTTATTAAGTCATTATCCATTTGGGAAGATTTTTATAATAGATGATTTAGAAACTGAAAGTCAAAAATTCTTTGAAAAAGATAGAGTGCCAACAGGTCTTTTATGTGGAAAAAGAGTAAAAAAATCTGAAGGTCTTGCATATGAGATTGAAAAAGATTTTGAAGTACAAATGAGTGAAGATGGAGCTAGAAGATTTGCTTTTGTTTTTCCAGAAAATTTACAAAGCAATTATAAAGAGGATAAAAATCATATGGAACTAAGTTTTTATCTTCCTAAAGGTTCATATGCAACTGAGTTAATCGCGGAGATTTTACACTAATTTTTTAAGTATTTTTTTGCTAGTATCAAGTTTAAACTACACAAGGGATAAAAAATGAGATACGAAGAGCTAATTACTGAGTTATGCGAAGTTATTAAAGAGACAGAAAATGATGCAGAGGGTATTTTTGAAAATGCTGATGAAATTTCAAATATTATAGATAATATTAAAATTCCTATTCATAAAAGAGAGAAGCTAAAAGATTTATTATCAAATATTTATGGTCTTTTACAAAGACAAGATTTACATAGACAAAAAATAGAGAGAGTTGTAAATTTTGTTTGTGAAAAAAATGATATAGATAAAAGTCAGTACAATTTAGCACCAAGCGCTAAAAATATAGCTTCAGATGATATGTTATCTGAAGATGAATTAGAGTTATTAATTAAACAAATGCAATCTTAAAATAAAAGAAGTTTCCTTCTTTTATTTTTTACAGGCTTCTCTTTTAACATTATTTAAATTCCCAAAAATTCTTAAAGCATCCATTTCAACATCTTTAGCTTTTTTATTTAATTCAATATTATCTTGCTTATTTGCATTTGCATCAACAAGTTGTTGAAGATGAGAGTGGAATGCAATAGTTAACTCATCGATATTTTTCATAATATCCATATCAACTCTTTTCCCTGAACTAATATGTTTTGTACACCACTCTTTTAATTTTATATTTTCTTCAATTTTAAATTGTCTATAATCTCCAAGTTTTGCAAAAACATTATCTTTTGTATTTAATAAATCAAGTTTTAACAGTGCTGTATCATAAACTAAATCAACATCACACACTTTATGCATTGAATCTTGTATAAATGAAGCTCTAGAAGCGGCAGTTACTAGTGAACTTGACATATTTGCAATATTTGCAGCCATATTAGAAATTTCATCAGCAACTTGTGCATTTTTTTGTGTTGCTTGGTCTAGTGTATTAATTGCATCATTAATTTGAATAATACCTCTTTCTTGCTCTTTTGAAGCACTTGCAACTTTATCAATTGTAGTAATAGTACTAGAGATATTTTCATTTAATTCTTTGTAACCATGAATCATATTATCTGAAATCTCTTTACCTTCTCTGGCTTTTCTACTTGCAAGTTCAACAATGTTTTTAATTTCACGTGCAGCTTCAGCACTTCTATTTGCTAAGTTTCTAACTTCAGCTGCAACAACAGCAAATCCTTTTCCAGCTTCACCAGCAGTTGCTGCTTCAACAGCTGCGTTAAGTGAAAGAATATTTGTTTGGAAAGCAATTTGGTCAATTACTTCAATTGCTTCATTAATAGAACTTACTTCTTTATTTATCTCATCCATTGAATTTGCAGTTTGATTTGCTAATTTTTGACCATTTTTAGCTGAAACTGTAACACTATGAGCTAATTGTGCCATTTGAGTAGTTGCTTGTGTATTTGCTTGAATAGTTGATGTTATTTCTTCTAGTGCAGCGGCTGTTTCTTCTAGTGATGCAGCTTGTTGATTTGAAGATGTAGATAAATTATTTGAAGCATTTGAAAGGGTTTTTGTATTTTCATTTAAAGAGTTACCCGTATTCATAACCATTGCTAAAATTTCAGATGTATTATTTCCAACAAGTTTTATTCCTGAAGTTACTGAACCTAAGTTTCCATAAATCCCATCATCATTTATAATAAAATCATATTTTGATTCTGCATATTGTCTTAATGCCTCATTTATTTTATCAAGAGTATCTTTTGTTTTTTCAATCATAACATTTAGTTTATTTTTCAAATCTTCAACATGATGATTTGAAGCTGTATTGTGAACTTTATATACAAAAAATCCATTTGCAGTTTTTTCTATTACATCATTTGCTTCATCAATTACTATCTCATCTTGCTTTAACCCATCTCTTACTTTATCCATATAAGAGTTGAAAAGCGTTGCTACATCTCCTATTTCATCATTTGATTTTACTTTCAAAGTAATATTTGTATCATTTGAATGAAGTAGATTGCTAAACCCTTCTTTTAATATCTCTATAGAGTTTGTAGCTTTTTTTACAATAAAAAATATTAGAATAATTGTAAGTAATCCTAAAACAGCTGATGTAAAAGATATCTCTGCTAAAAGTGATTGAATTCTTTTATCTGTCTCTTCAAGAGAAAAAGTAAGGTCCATAACACCAATTACATCTCCTACGTTTTGGTTTGCATGACAAGCCATACACTCAGGTGTAGCAATCATTGGTTTTATCATTCTTATAGTATGACCATTTTCGTCATTTTTTTGAATGATTTGATTCTCTTTTGATTCAAAACTTTTTAATATTTGAGGGTCATCTGTAAATGGTGTATCAACAGAGTATAGCTCCATCAACTCTTTACTTTTTGCTACTGTTAGATTTTTTACACCTTTTATCTCTCTTGCTTCATCTTCTGCTTTTTGTATAAGTGCTGGATCTCCAGTGTTCATTGTATTTCTTAAGGTTTGAAATATGGATGCATTTAACATTTCTAAACTCTCTTTTGCATTTGCTATCGAATCTTTTGTTACTTTGGTTGTTGTAGAGTAAACAATAATAGAACTGCTAATAAACATTAGTAAAAATAGTGCAAATATAATTTTGCTACTAATCTTTTTTGTTATAAAATCAAGCATATTAGAACCCTTATTTTTTAAGTGGAATTATTATATACTTTAAAATATTTAAAAAGTATTAAATAAGAGTTTAGTTTTCTAAATTAAGCACTCTTTATAAAAATTATAATAAAAAATAAAGTGAGAACGCTGTGATAGTAGGATTAGTTGGTAGAGTTGTTAAAAAAGAACCAACATCACTTCAACTAAATGTTGGTGGTGTTATATATGAAGTTTTTGTATCTTTAAATTGTAGTTCAAAAATTATTTCAGATGAAATAACTCTTGAAATAACAGAAATAATAAGAGAAGATGCACATAATCTATATGGTTTTTTAGATAGTAATGAGAAGAAATTATTTGATACAGTTATAAAAATAAATGGAGTTGGTCCAAAAGTAGCACTTGCTATTTGTTCAACTTTTACTCCTAGCTCATTTGCACAAATTGTTACTTCAAATGATGTAAATATGCTAAAAAGAGTTCCTGGAATTGGACCAAAAGGTGCAAGTAGAATTTTGGTTGAGCTTAGTGGGTTTATTGTAGATGGAGCAAGTAGTGATGAATCTACAAATATAAATATTGAAGCTTCTTTGGCTCTTGAGAGTTTAGGATTTAAAAAAGATATTGTAACAACAATTTTAAAATCTTGTACAAGCACAACTACAGCTGAGTTAGTTCGTGAAGCACTTAGAAAATTACAAAAATAGATAAAGGGAAATAATTATGAAAATAGCAATACTTTTTGGTGGTTTGAGTTTTGAGCATGAGATATCAATAGTGAGTTCTATTGCTATGAAAGATGTTTTACAAGATGATTTAATATATTTTTATGTTGACTCAAAAAGAGATATTTATGAAATTCCAACAAATAAGATAAATTCAAAACTTTTTAGTAGTGGTGAGTATAAAAAATTTGATAAAGTTTATTTAAAAAAAGGTGGTTTTTATAAAATTTCTGGATTATTTAAAAAAGAGCAAAATATAGATTTTGATGTAGTTTTAAATCTATCTCATGGAGGAGATGGAGAAGATGGTATTTTATCATCTGTTTTGGATTTTTATAATATTCCTTTTATAGCTCCAAGAACTGAAGCTTGTGTTGTAAGCTCTAATAAATTTATCACAAAAGGTTATGCAAAAAGTGTTGGTGTGAATGTATTGGATTATAAATATTTTACAAAGAAAGATAGTGTAAAAGTTGATATGTTTCCAGTTATTTTAAAACCAGTTAAACTAGGAAGTTCTATAGGTGTTTCTATTGTTAAAAATCAAGAAGAGCTATCTTATGCGCTTGATGTTGCTTTTGAATTTGATGATGCTATTATAATTGAGCCATTTATTAGTGGAGTTAAAGAGTATAATTTAGCTGGAACAAAAGTAAATGGAGAGTTTATATTTTCAATTATTGAAGAGCCTCAAAAAGCTGAATTCTTAGATTTTGATAAAAAATATTTAGATTTTTCAAGAACTTCAAAAGCAAAAGAGGTTGATTTGGGTGATAAATTAAATTTAGAGATTAAAGAGAGTTTCAAAAATTTATACAATACACTTTTTGAAGGTTCAATTATAAGATGTGATTTTTTTGTAATAGATGATAAAGTTTATTTAAATGAAATAAACTCAATTCCAGGTTCGATGGCAAACTATCTGTTTTCTGATTTCCAAGATTTATTTACAAAAGTTGCTTCAAATCTTCCAACTAAAAAAGATATACCTATAAATTTTGAGTATGTAAATAAAATCCAATTTGCAAAAGGAAAATAGATTTGGCTATTAAAAATGTCATAGTTGATGGTAAAAATTTTGATTTATCTTATGAGCTAATTAATCCTACAAAAAAAGAAGATATTTTGTTTTTACATGGTTGGGGATCAAATAAAGATATTATGAAAAGTTCATTTTCTTCTTATTTGCAAGATTATAGACATATTTATCTTGATATGTCAGGATTTGGTAAAAGTTCTAACAACTACGTTTTGACTACAAATGATTACTCAAAGATTACAAAAGAGTTTTTAAAATCTATAAATTCAAATTGTGAAGTTATTTTTGGTCACTCTTTTGGTGGGAAAGTAGCTACCTTATTAAATCCAAAAAATTTAGTTTTGCTAAGTAGTGCAGGAATTTTGGAAGAGAAGCCAATAAAGGTAAAAATAAAAATATTTTTTGCAAAACTTTTAAATAAATTAGGTTTAAAAAATTTTACAAAAGTTTTTAGAAGTAAAGATGTTGATAAAATGAGTGAAAATATGTATTCAACTTTTAAAAATGTAGTAGATGAAGATTTCTCTTCATATTTTTCAAATTTTCAAAACAATGCTTTTATTTTTTGGGGAGAAGATGATAGTGCTACATCTTTAAAATCTGGAGAAAAAATAGCAAGTTTAATCAAAAAATCAATTTTTACTTCATATAGTGGTGACCACTATTTTTTCTTAAAACACGCAAAAAATATATGTGAAAGAGTAGAAAATGGAATATCTTAGTATAGTTACTAAAATTGTTTTAGTTTTAAGTTTGGGTTGGTATTTGATTACTAACTTACAGTGGTATAACTATAAACTAAGTAGAGTTATATTTAAACACCATAAATGGCAGTGGCATTTAACATTTTTTATCTCTCCAATAGTTCTATTTTTTATAATTCCTAGCCCATATTTTGATATATACTTTTTTGTTTTATATTTTGTAAGTTTTATTTTATGGAATAGAAAACTTGATAGAAGTTTAGTGCTTACAAGCAGAGTAAAAAGATTTTTGACTATTTTACTAATAACTCTTTTTGTTCAAATTTCATTATGTTTAGATGATGATTTTTGTTCAAAAGTAACTCTTTTTTTAACTCTTATTGTGACTTTAATTCTTTCAAATATCATAGAAAAAATACTTTTTTTACTATTTAAAAGTAGAGCAAAAAAAAGATTATTAGAAAATAAAGATTTAAAAATTGTTGCAATTACAGCATCTTATGGAAAAACATCTATAAAAAACTTTTTACACCATGTTTTAAAAAATCATTTTAAAACATATAAAACACCAAGAAGTGTAAATACTATTGTAGGTCTTGTTCTTGATGTAAATAGAGATTTACCAAAAGATACACAAATATATATAGCAGAAGCAGGGGCAAGAGTAAAAGGTGATATAAAAACAATAGCAAACTTTTTGGAGCCACAAATTGCTGTTGTTGGAAGTGTTGGAGAGCAACATATTGAGTATTTTAAGACTTTAGAAAATATTAAAAATACAAAAAAAGAGCTTTTACTATCTCCTAGATTACAAAAAGCATTTGTTCATAGTAGTGCAAATGTAGTTCCTAGTGAAAAGATAGAGGAGTTTCCAAATAATCTTCATATAGTAAAAAGTAATCTTGATGGTCTTTGGTTTGACATGGAGTTAAATGGAAAAGTTGAACACTTTTATGCACCAATTTTAGGAAGTTTTAATGCAATAAACTTAGCAGCAGTTGTTTTAGTAGCAACTCATTTAGGAATGAGTGTTTTAGAGATAAATGAAGCTTTAACAACTTTACCACAAGTAGAACACAGACTTCAAAAAATTGAAGCAAACGGAAAAATTATAATAGATGACTCTTTTAATGGAAATCTTGAAGGAATGTTAGAAGCTATTAATATCTCTTCAAACTATAATGGAAGAAAAGTGATAATCACTCCAGGGCTTGTAGAATCTACTGATAGTGCAAATATTCTTTTGGCAAAAGAGATAGATAAAGTTTTTGATTTTGTAATAATAACTGGAACTTTAAATGCAAATATTTTAAAAGCAAATATAAATGAAGATAAAGTTTTTGTTTTAAAAGATAAGACAATGCTTGAAACAACTTTAGCAAGAACTACGAAAAGTGGTGATTTAATACTGTTTGCAAATGATGCACCAAATTTTATATAGGGTAAAAAATGGAACATATTTATGCACCTTGGCGATATAATTATGTAACTGATGAAAAGGTAAAAGGGTGTGTTTTTTGTCATATTAGTGAAAACTTAGAAGATGAAAAATTACAAGTGATATTTAGTGATGAATATTGTTATGTAGTTATGAATAAGTTTCCATATAGTCCAGGGCATATTATGGTTA
>ERZ650312.1702-NODE-1702-length-12308-cov-3.560597_pt1 | contig 12308 bp, 12 predicted proteins | sample MGYA00376248_ERZ650312 | MGnify/ENA primary metagenome ERZ650312 (study PRJEB26733, sample SAMN07839316) | wastewater metagenome | biome: urban; feature: wastewater treatment plant; material: waste water | place: USA: North Carolina | collected 2016-07-28 ... | reverse complement strand
CGTCTAAGAAACTTAACATGGCGCTCAACCCGCTGCGCGATAAAGCCGCGCAGCACCAGTTAGCGCTACGTTAAGTGCCAAAAAATAACTCGTACTATCGGAACCGACTTACCCAAGGAGATAAGAAACTGGTTTTCTATGCGCGAATGATGACATCAATGACTGGCGTACTGCTGTAATGCAACAAACCGGCGGATTACAAAACCTTTCGTTTGAGCTTATTGGGCATGGATTGAGGAGCTGTATCAATGAGCTGATTATCCGCCAATAAAGAAGCCCGCAGAGTTGCGGGTTTTTTGCGTCTTTATCTATTAAATCCAAACAAACTCAGCTAAGATTGATTAAGTTACATGATTTTAATCAAATAGGAGACCTCATGCGCGCCATCGATTTGCTCAATACCGAATACGATTTCGTCATCATCGGCAGTGGTTTTGGCGGATCGGTCAGCGCCTTGCGTCTGTCCGAAAAGGGCTACAAGGTGCTGGTGGTCGAAAAAGGGCGCTGGTATCGGCCGGAAGATTTTCCTAAGACCAATTGGCAGATGAATCGCTGGCTATGGGTGCCCGCGCTCAAATGGACGGGCATTATGCGTTTGAGTTTTTTCCGTCATCTGAATATTTTGTCCGGTTCGGGCGTGGGTGGCGGTTCACTGGTGTACGCCTGCACGCTGCCGATTCCCAAACCGACGTTTTTCAAAACGGGCAGTTGGGCGGGATTGAATGACTGGGAGAATGTGCTGCCGCCATTTTATGATACGGCGTATCGCATGCTTGGCGCAGAGGTGAATCCGAAGCTATGCGCGGGCGACGAAATGCTGCAACGCGTCGCGCAAAAAATCAACCGCGAAGATGAATTTCATGCGACCAAGGTGTCGATTTTCTTCGCGCGCGAGGGGCAAAAACCCGGGCAAACCGTATCCGATCCGTATTTCGGCGGTGAAGGCCCCGATCGCGCGCCTTGTCTGCATTGCGGCGCGTGCATGACCGGCTGTCGGCACAATGCGAAAAACTCATTGGACAAAATTATTTGTATTTGGCACAAAAGCGTGGCGCGACGATTTTGGCGGAAACCTTGGTGCATGACGTGAAACCGATGGGAGAACACGGTGCGGAGGGTTACGAAATCCACGTGCGCGATTCGCGTGAATGGAGCTTGCCACGCGCGCTGTTTCGCCCCAAAACTCAGATCATCAAAACGCGTGGCGTGGTGTTTTCGGCGGGGGCTTTGGGCACCAGCAAGTTACTGCTCACTTTGAAGCATAAGCAGTCCATGCCTGCGTTGTCCGATCGCGTGGGTAAGGATGTTCGCAGCAACAACGAATGCCTGATTACGATTGCGACCGAAAAAACCGATACCGATTTCAGTCAAGGCATTGCGATTGGTTCGGTGCTGCACACCGACGAGCACAGTCATTTGGAGCCGGTGCGCTACGGTGCCGGTTCGGGCGCGTGGCGGGTGGCGCATGCGCCGATGGCCTATGGTGCGAACGTTTGGACGCGGTTGGGCAAAATGGCGCAACAGTGGTTGAAACATCCGAAAAAATACCTGCAAATCGCCTTTGCCAAAGACTGGGCAAAGCAAAGCCAAGTGATGTTGTTCATGCAGCATCTGGATTCGACCTTGCAGTTCAAACTCAATCATTTTGGTTTTTTGAAAACGGAATTGGATGTGGGCGAGCGGCCGCAGGCTTATATTCCCCGCGCCGAAGAGTTGGCCAAGCTATACGCAGAGCAAATGGATGGCAAGGCCTACACGCTGTTCACCGAGCAACTATTCGATACCGCCTCTACCGCGCATGTGCTCGGCGGTGCGGTGATGGGCGCGGATGCGTCGCAGGGCGTGATTGATGCGCAGGGGCGGGTATTTGGTTATGCAAACGCGTATGTGTGCGACGGCTCGATGATCTCGGCCAATCCAGGCGTAAATCCGTCGCTGTCGATTACCGCAATCAGCGAGTATGTGATGGCACAAGTGCCGCCGAAAAATGAACTCAATGTTCGCTGATCGCGTCACGAACCAATAATTGTTCAATCACTTTTTGCGGTGCGACGCCGTCTAAAATCGCACACACGCCTTGCGTGATCGGTGCGCGGACGTTGTGTTCCTGTGCCAATGCGAGCATGGCGTGCGCACACAGTGCGCCCTCGGCCACGTGTCCGAGTTGTGCGGTGATGTCGTCCAAGACTTTACCTGTGGCCAGTTGCAGGCCGACGGTGCGGTTGCGCGATAGATCGCCGGTGGCCGTTAAAATCAAATCACCCACGCCGGTCAGACCGGAAATCGTGTCGGGATTGGCGCCAAGGGCGTTGGCAAAGCGGCGCATTTCGGCGATGCCGCGTGTGAGCAGTGCTGCACGTGCATTCATGCCCAGTTTTAGGCCGTCGCTGATTCCGGCGGCGATGGCGAGGACGTTTTTATGCGCGCCACCCAACTCTACGCCAATGACGTCGGTGCTGTGGTAGATGCGCAGATAGGGATTGGAGAGCTGTTGCACGAAGCGCAAATCGAGCGCTTCAAAGTGCGAGGCCAGAACTAAGGCGCAAGGCATTTTTTGCGCGACTTCTTGTGCGAACGAGGGGCCGGACAGTACACCAAAGGGTGTATTGCGAGCCAATTCAGCACGCACGATTTGATGCGGAAACAGATGGGTGTCACGCTCCACGCCTTTGCACAGCCAGATCACAGCGGCAGGCGTGCCGTTGGTCTGTTGATTGTGTGTAGCGATTTTGCGGCAAATATCGCGCAGACCGGCAATCGGTGTGGCGAGAATGAGCAAATCGTCGGGCGCGTGGTGCGCCGATAAAACGGCATCCAAATCGTCGTTGTAGCGCAACGACGCATCCAGTGTGATATCCGGTAAATAGCGCTGATTGATGCGATGGCGCTGCAGTTGGGCGATCACCTCGGCTTCACGTCCCCAGAGTGTGACGTGGTGTTGTTTCGTAGCGGCGAATGAGGAAGCAATCGCGCTTCCCCATGCGCCGGCGCCGAGTACGGCAATGTTCATGCGAACGGTGAATTATTGCTTGGTCGCGGTTTCTTGCTCACGTTTGCTGTGGTAGATTTGTTCGAAATTGATTTCGTTCAAGTACAGCGGTGGCAAGGTCGCGCGGGTCAACAGGTCGGTCACGTTGGCACGCAAGTATGGGAACAGCATGGACGGGCAGACGATGTTCAAAATGGAGTCGAGCTGCTCGCCTTCGATGCCGGTGATTTCAAATACGCCGGATTGTTTGGCTTCCACCAAGAAGAATGTCTTGTCGTTTGAGGTCGCGCTCAGGGTTGCGGTCACGTCCACTTCGTGTGCGTCGCTGTCCAATGCGCGGGTTTCAATGCCGATTTCGATGTTGACTTTTGGCGCTTCGTTTTCGAGGAAAACCACAGGTGCATTTGGGATTTCCAGTGAGGCGTCTTTGAGGTAGACGCGACGCAGATCGAATGTGGGTTGTTGTGCTTGCTCAGTCATTTTTTGCCTTTTTTGGTTGGTTAAGGATGTGTGATGAAAATCAGGCGGATGCTGGGTTCAGCAGTGGCAGCAGTTTGCCTTCGCGATCCAGTGCGGACAGATCGTCAAATCCGCCGACGTGCGTCTCGCCAATGTAAATTTGCGGCACGGTACGGCGACCGGTGCGCGCCATCATGGCGTCGCGGATGCTCGGATCACGATCAATCAGGATTTTTTCAATTTCGGTGACGCCGCGTTGTTTGAGCAGCATTTCCGCGCGCATGCAGTACGGGCAGACGGTGGAAGAGTACATGAGGACGTGTTGCATAATTAACCTTTCACGAGAGGGAGTTGCGCTTCTTGCCACGAGCGAACACCACCATCTAAAACCGCTACGTCGGTGTAGCCTTGTTTGTCCAGCATATTAGCGGCGCGGCGTGCGCGCATGCCGCTCTCGCATACGATCAGTACAGGTTTGTCTTGCTTGAGCTTGGCCAACGGCAATTGCTCGCTGAAATTGGAGAGCGGAATGGATTTGGATTGACGAATGTGGCCGCGCGCGAATTCTTCGGGCGTACGCACATCGATTACCTGCGCCTTTTTATTGATCAGTTGTGTGGCTTCGGTGGTATTGACATGCTTGGCTTTGCCCTTGAGCAGAGCCGGTTGCAACAGCATGAGGCCAGAGATGATGGCGATGGCCAAAAGCGCCAGATTGGTTGGTTGTAAAATAAAGTCCACAATTTTATCCTGTCGTTTGATGCGGGGTTGCGGTAAAATACGGCTGTTTTAATGATGCTTCGGCATTATCCGTGTGGTTGGCATTATAAAGTAGAATGCCCTTGGCCGTCACCCACCTTGCAGAGAGAGTGTTTGTGCGCCGACCGGGATACCATTTTTGTCTCACGTTAGAAAAGAGGGGTAGCTATGTATCAACTGGTATTATTTCGTCATGGCGAAAGCCAATGGAATCTGGAAAACCGTTTCACCGGCTGGGTGGACGTGGATTTGACTGAGAATGGTAAAGCCGAAGCGGTACGCGCGGGTAAATTGCTCAAAGAAGCGGGTTTTAAATTTGATGTGGCCTACACATCGGTGTTGAAACGCGCGATTCATACGCTGTGGGGCGTGTTGGATGAAATGGATCAGGCGTATATTCAAGTGCGCCCGGACTGGCATTTGAACGAGCGTCACTACGGTGCGCTGCAAGGCCTGAATAAAGCCGAAACCGCCGCACAATACGGCGATGAGCAAGTGTTGATTTGGCGCCGTGCTTACGCGATCGCACCGAATCCGCTGCTGGAAGACAGCCCGATGAATCCGGCGAACGATCCGCGTTATGCAAACGTGCCGAAAGAAAAATTGCCACTGACCGAATGTCTGAAAGACACCGTCGCGCGCGTTGTACCATTCTGGGAGTCGACTATCGTTCCGACCATTAAATCAGGTCAAAAAGTGGTAATCGCGGCGCATGGCAACAGCTTGCGTGCCTTGATCAAGCATTTGGACGGCATCAGCGACGACGACATTGTCAAACTGAACATTCCGACCGCTCAACCGCTGGTCTACGAATTGGACGAAAACTTCAAACCGATTCGCAGCTACTATTTGGGCGATGCCGACGCTATTGCCGCAGCGATGCAAGCGGTGGCCAACCAAGGCAAAGCCAAGTAAACCTGAGCAACAAAAACCAGCGTGCCCATCAAGGTTTGCCGCTTTTTGTGTACAATAACGCGTCTGCAGAGAATGTACACAAATCTGGTTTACACTCTGCGAACAAGTCATTGTGAAAACAATGACTTGTTTACGTTTCACAAAAAGCGTTTAAAACGTTGCATACACACTTGATTAACGGACATGGATGCGTGAGCGCAAAAAGGATGTCACATGTCGATTACGGAAATGGTTGATTCAATGAAAAAAGCAGGCTTGGTTTTGAGTGGCGCGGTTGCTGGGGTATTGCTCAGTGTGGGCTTGACCGCCTATGCGGACAAACAGCAAGGCGTGGGCGCATTGCCGATCGAGGACATCCAGAAATTCTCGCAGGTGATGGCGCTCATCAAAGACAACTACGTCGATGAAGTGTCGGATAAGAAATTGATTGAAAACGCCATCTCCGGCATGGTCAAAGAATTGGATCCGCACTCCTCATACTTTGACGAAAAAGACTTCAAAGAGCTGAAAGAAGGCATTTCCGGTAAATTCTCCGGCGTCGGCATGGAGGTTCAGCCGGGCAAAGGCGGCAGCGTCATGGTCGTGGCACCGATTGAAGACAGTCCGGCGTTCAAAGCAGGCATCCTTTCGGGTGATTTGATCGTTTCGATTGACGGCAAACCCGTGAGCGAAATGCGCGGATTGACCGAAGCGGTCTCGCGCCTACGCGGTCAAGAAGGCACGGAAGTACGCATTGCCATCATGCGCACCGGTGAGAGCAAACCGATTTTGAAAACCCTCACCCGTGCCGTGATCAAAACCCAATCGGTCAAAGCCAAAATGGTTGAACCGGGCTACGCATGGGTTCGCATCACGCAGTTCCAAGAGCCGACATTCAAAGATTTCGTCAGCAAACTCAAAGAAATGAACAGCCAAGGTCAGCTCAAAGGCCTCGTGCTCGATTTGCGCAATGACCCGGGCGGCTCGCTCGAAACCGCGATTGGCGTGACCTCGGCCTTCATCCCGCGCGACAAAGTGGTGGTATCCTCGCGCGGCCTGAACTCGCCGAACCGCGAATACAAATCCGTGCCGTCGGACTACTCGCATGCAGTCGGTGATTTCCTCGCCGAATTGCCGGAAGTTTACAAAAACGTACCGATGGTCGTTTTGGTCAACGGCGGTTCCGCTTCGGCCTCTGAGATCGTTGCGGGCGCATTGCAAGACTACAAACGCGCGACTATCATGGGTAGCCAAACTTTTGGCAAAGGCTCGGTGCAGCAAGTGATGCCGCTCGATCGCCAAGGCAAAACCGGCGTGAAACTGACTGTTGCGCGTTACTACACACCAAGTGGTACGTCTTTGCAAGCGCGTGGCGTGATTCCCGATATTTTCGTGGATGATTTTGCCGATGCGCGCACGGTTCACTACTCACGCGAGTCGGATTTACCGAACCATTTGTCCAACGACAGCGGTGTCGCCACCGATAAGAAACGCGATTTGTGGGACGAATGGGCCAAGGAGGAAGACGAGCCGAAAAAAGATCCGAATGAGCCGCCATTCCGCTACGGCAGTGAAAATGACTTCCCGCTGAATCAAGCGATCAAACACTTGAAAGGCGAAGTGGTGCAGGTCTCGAAAAAATTACAGGCCACTGTGAGTAAGGATGCTGCTAACAAACCATAAACTGGTTTGATGGAGCCGAAAAACGGAGCGCAATGTCGCTCCGTTTTTTTCAAGTGTTGCAGCGGCTAAACAAGCGAGTCACAGTCTCGTATGAAAGGCAATGGATGGGTTGGTTTATTGACCGCATCCATTAAATGAAACGAAGGACAAATAAAAACGGAGCGAATCATCACTCCGTTTCAGACTGCTGACAAACCCTCTGTCTTGCAATTTGTTGCAAAATCTAAGGAAAATGCCATCATACCCGCGCAAGCGGGTATCCAGATATTCTAATAAAAACCTTTAATTAGAGTCACTATCTGTATTCCCGCTAAAATCATGCGGGAAAACGAGCGTAGCGAAGTTTCGATAAAACGAGCGTAGCGAAGTTTCGCGGAACGCAATGACGGAGCTTTGTTTAGGTGTATGTGCCACTTTATCAATAGCCTCACGGAGCGAATTATCGCTCCGTTTGGTTTTCAACATTCAATTACATCGCGCTGTACGAAATGCGACGGTTTTTGAATTTACCTTCTTCGGTTTTGTTGTCGCCCACCGGCTCCGTATCGCCTTTACCGCTGGCGGTGAACATGGCGGCTGGCAAGCCTTGACCCACGAACAAGGCTTTCAGTGCGTTGGCGCGCGCTTCGGACAATTTTTGGTTGGCCGCAGGGTTACCGACGTTGTCGGTGTGACCCACCACAACCAATTTCACATTGTCTTTGGCACACAGTTTCAACGCTGGAACCGCTTTTTTCAACTCAGCCACGTCACCGATTGGCAAAGCGGCGGAGCCAGAGGCGAAATTGACGACATACAGACTCAAAGCGTTGGCTAAAGCCGGTGCGTCGCATTTGCCGGACGCTTCCAAAGCCTTGAGTGCGGCGTCATATTTGCCTTGCGCGGCGGCAATGGCGGCCTTGGCATCAAATGGTACGGCAGGAGCGGCTGGTGGCGCAGGAGGCGCTGCTGGCGTTGCACCCGCAGTCGGTGCCGGTGGCGGAGGCGGTGCATCGTGTGGCTTCGGTGCGCCGCATGAGCGCAATGCCCACAGAGCGACTGCGCCCAATAGGAGCAATGGAATCAGCCATTTCAGAATGCCGCCGGATTTTTTGCCGGTGTCCAGAGCGGTACTGCCCACAGCGGTTGCAGCGGTAGTAGCCGCTGTGGCGGCGCTGCCTGCGGCGCCCAGAGCGCTGCCGAATTTGGAGGCGATGCCGCCGAAGAAACTGCCGAGCGAACCCCAGCCGAGCCATTGAGCCACTTGTGCAGGCAATGCTTTTTCAAGATATGGAATTTGGTTGGCGAGCAGGGTGCTCAGGCCAGATGCGTTCAGGTTACTGCCCAGCACTTGGTTTTTGAGCAGGCCGAACAATGCTGGTGCGGCTAATGCGGTCAGACCTTTGATGCCGGTGGAGGATTCGGCAGAAACGCCGGCGATGCTGGCGATTTGTTCGCCCAAGCCACTGGCTTTGTCTCCAAATAGGAAACCGAGCAATTTGCCGCCTTGCGTGCCCAATGTCTGCACGCCGGATTCGCTGCCGAGCAGGCTGGATAAGTTGTTCACGATATTGCTGTCGACGCTGTCGTCTTTGATGGCGTTGAGCAAGCTGTCCGCGCCTTGCGGTGTGGATGATTTATTCAATACGCCGGACAATAAAGTCGGCAATACTGCGCCCAGTGCTTTGGAGGCGATGCCTTCATCCAAGCCGAATAAAGAACCGGCTTTGGAGATCAAGATGGGGGTGAGTGATGATTTGGCCAAGTCCAATAAGTTTACAGACATGATTTACCCTTTCAGGAACATACGAATAACAAAAACGATCGAACGATCAACATTTCATGCGAATGATGGGCACGAATGCGTCCATAATACACATAAGCTCCAATAAGTTTACAAGATGCAACTGTTTTTTTGCGTTGGTTTAACGGAATTTAAACAGATGTCAAATATCCTGATGTTTGTAGTGGCGAATGACATCCAGAAAATTGTGCAATACCGGATTGTCGTCACCGCGACGGTAGAGGCAGGCCAGCTCAACCGTGGGTTGCGGTTCAATATCGATTTTGCGGTACAACACATTGGGCAAACTCAAACGGCTGGCCGATTCGGGCGTGATGCACGCACCAAAGCCTGAGGACACCAGTGCCAGCGCGGTGACGACGTCGGGCGCCTCTTGCGTGTATTGCACATCGACGTGGTTGTCGCGCAAAAAGGCAATCACGGTGTCGGCAAAACTCGGACGCGTGGCGTTCGGGTAGAGGATGATCGGCTTGCCTTGCAGATGTTGGCAGTGAATGCGCTCGTACTGCGCCAGTTCGCTGTTGGCGTGAATGGCGACGATCAGCGGCTCGAAGTAGACGGTTTCGACCATGATGTCTTGTTCCACCGGAAGACGGCGGTTGAAACCGATGGTGATTTGATTGGTGCGCAGCGCATGAATTTGTTCGGCTTTGCTCATCTGATACAGGCCGATGTTGACCTCGGGATAGCGCGTGCGAAAGGTCAGCAGCAGTTGCGGGATGTCGTTAAAAATCGCCGAGCCGAAAATACCGATGTTGAGCAAACCGACTTTGCCGTCATTGACCAAGCGCGTGCGGTTTTCGGATTCGTGTACCAGCACCATGATTTTCTGCGCTTCTTCGAGGAAGGATTTGCCGGCAACGGTCAGCGTGACGCTTTTGTTATTGCGCAGGAAGAGTTGCACGCCCAAGTGTTCTTCCAGTTGCTGAATCTGCCGCGTCAACGGTGGCTGGGTGATGAACAGCCGTTCGGCGGCGCGTGAGAAATTCAGCTCTTGCGCCAGCACCAGAAAATACTTGATCTGCCTGAGTTCCAACATGGCTTTGTCTCCTTGATTGCGATGAGTCCATTGTGCGGCGGCTGGCTTGCATCTACCTGAATCGGTCGGATGTGTTTTCTTATAAATACCTAATCGGTATTGTACTATCCAAAAAATGAATTTTACAGGTATTGTTGAATGGCGTATCTTCCAAGAACATCAATACCGATAAATACAATTCAATGGGTTGGGTATAACCCGAAATGGAGACAAGCCATGAACCATCCAAATACGTTTGATCCGAATCGAAAATGGGTGCGCGTTGCTGATATTCGCGCCAATGGTTTAATCAGTTTTGAGTTCTCCGTGGGTGAGCCTGAAATCTTTGTTGAGTTGATTTTGCCCGCGTTGGCATTCATCGAATTTTGCGCACGCAACCAAGTGGTATTTTTACCGAGCGAGGATGGCGTAGCGAATGAGCCGGTTTTGCATCAGCCTGAGGGCGAAATGCACTGGCGTTTGCGGGATGTCCAACAAACTGTCAAAGCATCTTTGGAGGAGAACAAAAATGCAGATTGATTTAAGAACCGTTCAGATCAAGCCTTTGCGCCAAACCTACGATCATATTGCTCGGCGTTTTGGTGATAAGCCCGCCAGCCGTTATCAAGAGGCGTCCTATGACGTGCAGGCGGTCACCAATTTCCACTATCGTCCGTATTGGGATCCTGAGCACGAGGTGTTTGACGCTTCGCGCACCAAGATCAAGATGAAGGATTGGTACAGTTTCCGCGATCCGCGCCAGTTCTACTACGGCAGCTACGTAATCGCCCGCGCGAAAATGCAGGAAACCGCCGAGGCTGATTTCGAGTTCGTAGAGACACGCAATTTGGTGGAACGCTGGTCGGATGCGGACAAAGCGAATGTACTCGCGGTCATGGTGCCGTTACGTCATGTCGCGTGGGGCAGCAATATGAACAACGCAGCGATGTGCGCCTACGGTTACGGCACGATCATCACCCAGCCGTGCTTGTTTTTGGGCATGGATCAATTGGCGATTGCGCAGTACATCACGCGCATGGGCTTGTTGGTGGCCGGCCCCGAAGCGATTGAGCAGGGCAAACAGGCATGGCTGAACGATGCGGCGTGGCAAGGTTTGCGCAAATACGTTGAGGATAGCTTCGTGGTGCAAGACTGGTTCGAGCTGTTCGTTGCGCAAAACTTGGTACTCGATGGCCTGCTGTTCCCGCTGATTTATGGCGTGTACGAGCATCACATGGGCGAAAAACTGGGTACAGGCCTGTCGCTGATGGTGCGTTTCCAAAACGACTGGTATGCCGAAACCGTGAAATTCGTTGATGCGCAAATCAAAATCGCAGCGGCTGAATCCGCAGAAAACGCAGAAACGCTCAAAGCGTGGGTGCAACACTACGCCGATAGCGCACGCAAGCCCTGTTGCCATTGGCGCAATTGGCGCTCGGCGATGCGGGTGCGCAGGCAGTGGCGGATGGCCGCGCGCAATTGAACGCGCGTTTACAAAAATTAGGCGTGTGATTCGGTCACGCTGTTACAGGAGACAGATATGTCCAAAGTATTTTTAGCTTTGCAAAAAACCAATGAGACGCACGGTTTGGTCGAAGCGATTTTGGCGGACAACCCGCACGCCGAATACGAAGATCATCCCGGCATGATCAAAATCAATGCCGAAAAAAGCATGGTCGTCAAACGCGAAACGGTAGAAGAGCAACTCGGTCGCAAGTTCGATTTACAAGAGTTGCACGTGTACCTGATTACCCTGACCGGTCATATTGACGAGACCGATGAAGAGCTCACCTTGAGCTGGAACGACTGATTTAAGGAGTAGGAAATGGATGCAAAAACATCAAGCAAATTGGGTTTGAAAGAACGCTATACCTACATGACGCGCGGCTTGGCGTGGGACACCACCTATCAATCAAAAGAAGCCGTCTATCCGTACGCCGAACTCGAAGGCATCAAAATTCATGACTGGGACAAATGGGAAGACCCCTTCCGCCTGACCATGGATGCGTATTGGAAATATCAGGCGGAAAAAGAGCGCAAGCTGTACGCCATCATGGACGCCTTTAGCCAAAGCAACGGCCATTTGACTGTATCGGATGCACGCTACATCAATACGCTCAAACTGTTTTTGAATGGCGTGTCACCGCTCGAATACATGGCGCACCGTGGTTTTGCGCATGCCGCGCGTAGCTTGCCCGGCGCGGGGCCGCGTGTGGCCTGCATGATGCAGTCGCTTGACGAAATCCGTCACTCGACCACGCAGATTCACGCGATGAGCAACTACAACAAATACTACAACGGCATGCACGACTGGAATCACATGCACGACCGCGTGTGGTATTTGTCCGTGCCGAAATCATTTTTTGAGGACGCCGTGTCCGCAGGACCATTCGAGTTCCTCGTGGCCATTGGCTTCTCGTTTGAATACGTGTTGACCAACTTGCTGTTCGTGCCGTTTGTCTCCGGTGCGGCGTACAACGGCGATATGGCGACCATGACCTTTGGTTTCTCGGCGCAGTCAGACGAAGCGCGTCACATGACGCTCGGTTTGGAATTGATCAAATTCATTTTGGAACAAGACCCGGACAACGTGCCGATCGTACAAAAATGGATCGACAAATGGAACTGGCGCGGCTACCGCATGTTGACCCTCGTGGCGATGATGATGGACTACATGCTGCCGAAACGCGTGATGAGCTGGAAAGAGGCGTGGGAAGTGTACT
>ERZ650312.1700-NODE-1700-length-12313-cov-4.669359_pt1 | contig 12313 bp, 10 predicted proteins | sample MGYA00376248_ERZ650312 | MGnify/ENA primary metagenome ERZ650312 (study PRJEB26733, sample SAMN07839316) | wastewater metagenome | biome: urban; feature: wastewater treatment plant; material: waste water | place: USA: North Carolina | collected 2016-07-28 ... | reverse complement strand
CAACTGTAGCGGTCTTTGAGGAGCGTATGGCAGCCCTTGAGAAGGGTGTCGGTGCTTTGGCTACCGCTTCTGGTATGGCAGCTATTACCTATACCATCCTTGGTTTAGCCCATGCGGGGGATCATGTGGTCGCAGCGACCACCCTCTACGGAGGAATCTTCAATCTTTTGAAAGAAACCTTGCCTCGCTATGGTGTCACCACAACGTTTGTTGACATCGAAAATTTAGATGAGGTGGAAGCTGCCATTCAGGACAATACCAAGTTAGTCTTGATTGAAACATTGGGGAATCCTCTCATCAACATTCCTGATATTGAAAAAGTGGCGGACATCGCCCATAACCACCAAATCCCTCTGGTCGCGGACAATACCTTTGGTACCCCTTATCTCATCAATGTTTTCGAGCATGGGGTGGATATTTCGGTTCATTCAGCTACCAAGTTTATCGGCGGACATGGCACCACCATCGGTGGAGTCATCGTGGATAGCGGGAAATTTGATTGGGCTGCCTCTGGTAAATTTCCACAATTTGTAAAAGAAGACCCATCTTATCACAATATTTCCTATACCAGAGATATTGGAGCAGCAGCCTTTATCGTTGCCCTGCGTGTCCAGCTCTTGCGGGATACAGGTGCAGCCATCTCACCTTTCAATGCCTTCTTGCTGCTGCAAGGTTTAGAGACCCTGTCTCTGCGGGTGGACCGTCACATTGAGAATACCAAGAAAATTGTTGATTTCCTCGAAAGCCACCCTAAGGTGGAAAAGGTCAACTATCCTAGTTTGCCATCCAGTCCTTACTATGATTTGGCTCAGAAATATTTCCCTAAAGGGGCAGGTTCCATCTTTACCTTCCATGTCAAAGGAGATGCCTCGGATGCAGGTAAGTTTATCGACCAGCTGGAAATTTTCTCCAATCTGGCCAATGTAGCAGATGCAAAATCTCTGGTAGTTCATCCTTACACCACCACTCACTCCCAGCTATCAGATGAAGATTTGGCAGCTTGTGGCGTGACCCCTAACCAGGTTCGACTCTCTATCGGTCTGGAAAATGCAGATGATCTGATTGAAGACCTGCGTTTGGCTCTGGAAACTATTTAATGATATGTCAGCTCCTTAGGGCTGACTTTTTGTCTGGACAAGTCTTGAAAAAACACGAAAATTCTGCTAAACTCTTTCTATGAAGACGCTCTATGATGTACAGCAACTGCTCAAACAGTATGGGATTTTTGTCTATATGGGCAATCGACTTTATGAAATCGAGGTTATGAAGCTAGAGTTGAGCCAGTTACATCAGATGGGTCTCATAGACCAGGAAGCCTATATTGAAGCAGCTATGGTCTTGAGACGAGAGCATCGCTTAGAGTCAGATTATCAGAAGAAAATAGGAGATGAGAAATGAACACTTTATATATCTTGCTAGCAACAGTAGCGGTGTTAGCGGCTTGGTTTGGTTTTAATTATTGGCGATTGAAGCGGGCAGCGACCATTTTGGACAATGCAGAATTTGCAGAAAAGATTTTCACTGGCCAGCTGATTGATCTGAGAGATCCAAACGAATACCGCAGGAAGCACATCATGGGCGCCCGCAATATTCCCTATGAGCAGTTCAAACAGAGTTTGGGGGCCATTCGCAAGGATAAGGCAGTTCTTCTCTATGAAAATGATCGTGGCCAGCGCGTGACGTCAACAGCACTTTTTTTGAAAAAACAGGGCTACAATGAAATCTACATCCTTAGCTATGGACTCAATGCCTGGGATGGTAAAGTCAAAAGCAACTAATGGTTTGGGGTAGAACCCCAACCTTTTTCATTAAGACTGGCTTTCTCTTTGTAAACGGTGATAGTCCAGGATATAGAAAACATCAAGGTGGAATAACATGAACAAACGCTTGTATCTTTTGGCCGGCTCGGTCTTGCTATTTACGACCCTTTCGGTAGGAACCGTAGCCTATTTACAAGGTGATTTTAAGGCTCTGACAGGACAGACCAGTACACCAACTACCGAAACAGTTCGTATTGAACTCTCGGAAAATGGGGCCAAAGTTTCTTCTGATGCGGTCAACGTTTCAGAAGGTACTGTTACTATCACAAAAGCTGGACAATATGAAATCACAGGTCAAGCTCCAACTGTAACTGTTCAAGTAGCAGATTCGGTATCAAACGATGTGACCTTGCGCCTCAATAATGCTAGCCTTGCTTCCTTGGACCTCCAATCAAGCGGTACCAATATTGTGGAACTAGCGAAGGAATCAACCAATAGTCTGACTGGAGGAAATGTCGGTATTTCAACGACCAATATCACTCTCACAGGTGAGGGAAGTCTGGCTATTTCGGAAGTAAGCAGTTATGGGATTTTAGCGACAGATGATCTGCTCATCGACTCTGGCAATCTCAGCATTGATTCAGCTGGTTCGGGTCTCTATGCCTTTCACGAGACAAAGGCTAGTCAAGGCAATCTGACCATCAACGGAGGGAACCTGACCATCACCTCATCACAGCAGGAGGGGGCGGCGCTTTTTGCCGGAAACGAGCTGACAATCAACAATGGAGTAGTGACTGTGGACACAGCCTATGAAGCCTACGTTGGTAAAAAAATAGCTATCAATGGCGGTACAGCCAATCTTGCGACAGTAGCCAATGGTCTAGCTGCCAGAGATTCTTTTGCCCAAGAGGGACAAAATTCAAAAGCTAGTATTGAGATCAAAGGTGGTACCAATACCATCACTGCTGGAACGAGTCCACTTTTGGCTAACGGCAATATCAATCTTGCTGGTGGTGTCAATACTTTCATGACTAGTATTCCTGAACAGCCTATCTTCAATTATACAGACACGGCAGAAATCTCCGGCGGAACCTTGATTGCGCTAGGGAGCGCTGATTTGAACAGTTCAAATCAACAAATCCTTCTGGCTAACTTGATTGGGAATGCTGGGGATACGGTAACGATTACAGATGCAGCCGGCAATGAAGTGGCCAGCTATGTTTCTCCTGTATCCTTTACCAATGTGACCTATTCATCAGAAAATCTGACAGAAAATGACGTATATTATCTATCAACCACCAGTGGCAATTATGGACAAGCAACCGCAACCAAGGGAAGCCCAACAACGCCCTAGTAAATTGAGCAGGAATTTCCTGCTTTTCTTTTTGTTAAAACCAAACATTAAAATATCAGAAAATTTAATTTTTTACCCGTTTTAGCTTTACATCTCTTAGAAAAAGCGTATAATGGTACTATCATTGTTTGAAGGGGTAGTATTATGAAAAAAAGTTTTATTCATCAACAAGAAGAAATTTCCTTTGTCAAAAACACCTTTACCCAGTATCTAAAAGACAAGTTGGAAGTGGTGGAAGTTCAAGGTCCCATTTTGAGCCGGGTCGGAGATGGGATGCAGGACAACCTATCAGGGATTGAGCATCCGGTTTCTGTCAAGGTCAAGTTGATTCCTGAGCACACCTATGAGGTAGTTCATTCCCTGGCCAAATGGAAGCGACACACCCTAGCTCGTTTTGGTTTCAATGAGGGTGAAGGACTCTTTGTCCATATGAAGGCCCTGCGCCCGGATGAAGACTCGCTTGATCCCATCCACTCTGTTTATGTGGACCAATGGGACTGGGAAAAGGTTATTCCAAATGGCCGCCGGGACTTAGGTTATTTGAAAGAAACAGTTGAGCAAATCTACAAGGCTATCCGCTTGACCGAATTGGCTGTTGAAGCCCGCTATGATATTGACTCTGTCCTGCCAAAACAAATTACCTTCATCCATACAGAGGAACTCGTCGAGCGCTATCCTGACCTGACTCCCAAAGAGCGGGAAAATGCCATTGCAAAAGAACACGGAGCAGTCTTTCTGATTGGTATCGGTGGTGAGCTGCCCGATGGTAAGCCCCATGACGGCCGAGCACCAGACTATGACGACTGGACCAGCCCATCTGAAAATGGCTATAAGGGCCTAAATGGCGATATCCTGGTTTGGAATGAGCAATTAGGTGCCGCCTTTGAACTTTCCTCTATGGGAATCCGTGTAGATAAGGATGCCCTCAAGCGCCAGTGTGCTATCACCGGAGACTTGGATCGTCTGGAATATGAATGGCATAAGGCCTTGCTACACGGGCTTTTCCCACTTTCTATCGGCGGTGGTATCGGCCAATCCCGTTTAGCCATGTTCTTGCTCCGTAAAAAACACATCGGAGAAGTTCACTCCAGCGTTTGGCCAGCAGATGTCCTCGAAACCTTCGAAAATATCCTGTAAAAGACAGCTTCGGCTGTTTTTTGTTTGGAAAAAAGAAAAAAATTCTGAAATCAATCTGAGTTCCCCGCCTGATTAGTAAGTTTCTGCCAATTCCCTGAAAACATTTACATTGTCTAAATTCTGCTCTTTTACCCCAAACTATGTTATAATTTTTTAGTTAAACTAATTATTAAAGAGGAAAAAATGACAACATTAAGAAATGATATCCGAAACGTTGCGATTATTGCCCACGTTGACCATGGTAAAACAACCCTGGTGGATGAATTGCTCAAACAATCCCAAACCCTAGATGAGCGGACAGAATTATCTGAACGGGCCATGGACTCAAATGATATCGAAAAAGAGCGCGGTATCACCATTTTAGCGAAAAATACAGCAGTTGCTTACAACGGAACCCGTATCAACATCATGGATACACCCGGACACGCGGACTTCGGTGGAGAAGTTGAGCGGATTATGAAAATGGTGGACGGGGTTGTCTTGGTAGTGGATTCTTATGAAGGAACCATGCCCCAGACCCGTTTCGTACTGAAGAAGGCTTTGGAGCAAGACTTGACACCAATCGTGGTTATCAACAAGATTGATAAACCATCTGCTCGTCCAGCAGAAGTAGTGGATGAAGTTCTCGAGCTCTTTATCGAATTGGGGGCTGATGATGATCAGCTGGATTTCCCAGTCGTATATGCTTCAGCTATCAACGGAACATCCTCTTTGTCAGATAATCCAGCAGACCAGGAAGCAACGATGGCTCCAATCTTTGATACCATCATCGAGCATATTCCTGCACCTGTTGATAATTCAGATGAGCCACTGCAGTTCCAAGTTTCCCTCTTGGACTACAATGACTTCGTAGGTCGTATCGGTATCGGACGTGTCTTCCGTGGCACCATCAAAGTTGGTGATCAGGTTACTCTTTCCAAATTGGATGGCACCACTAAAAATTTCCGTGTTACCAAACTATTTGGTTTCTTTGGCCTAGAACGCAAAGAAATCAAGGAAGCAAAGGCCGGTGACTTAATTGCCGTTTCTGGTATGGAAGACATCTTCGTTGGAGAAACCATCACACCGACGGATTGTGTGGAGCCCCTCCCTGTTCTCCGTATTGATGAACCAACACTTCAAATGACTTTCTTGGTCAACAATTCTCCATTTGCTGGTCGCGAAGGAAAATGGATTACCTCCCGAAAGGTGGAAGAGCGCCTCTTGGCAGAATTGCAAACGGATGTATCTCTTCGTGTCGAAGCGACGGATTCACCAGATAAGTGGACCGTTTCAGGTCGTGGCGAATTGCACCTCTCTATCTTGATTGAAACCATGCGTCGTGAAGGTTATGAACTACAGGTATCTCGTCCAGAGGTAATCATCAAGGAAATCGACGGTGTCAAATGTGAACCGTTTGAGCGCGTTCAAATTGATACCCCAGAAGAATACCAAGGTGCCATTATTCAATCCCTATCAGAACGAAAAGGTGACATGCTCGACATGCAGATGGTTGGAAATGGACAAACTCGTCTGATTTTCCTTGTACCAGCTCGTGGTTTGATTGGTTATTCTACAGAGTTCCTCTCTATGACTCGTGGTTACGGTATCATGAACCACACCTTTGATCAATACCTGCCAGTTATTCCAGGTGAAATTGGCGGTCGCCACCGTGGTGCCCTCGTTTCCATCGACCAAGGTAAGGCCACCACTTACTCCATCATGCGGATTGAAGAGCGTGGTACCATTTTTGTCAACCCAGGAACAGAAGTCTATGAAGGTATGATTATCGGAGAGAATGCTCGTGAGAATGACCTCGGTGTCAACATCACAACGGCTAAACAAATGACCAATGTCCGCTCTGCAACCAAGGACCAAACTGCTGTTATCAAGACGCCACGCATCTTGACACTCGAAGAGTCTCTGGAGTTTTTGGATGATGATGAGTACATGGAAGTAACACCTGTCTCTATCCGACTCCGCAAGCAAATCCTGAATAAGGCTGAGCGCGATAAAGCCAATAAAAAGAAAAAAATTGCTGAATAATAAATAAAGGGAGAATCGGCTATGTTTTACCTGATTATTGCCATTATGCTGCTCTTGTTTTATATTTTTGCTGCACCGCGCAATGTTAAGGGAACCATGAACCTGGTCGCTTCGGTCTTCCTCTTGGTAGGCTTGGTCATTGTCCTCATTCTTGGAATTTTGAAGGTAGTCCAGTCTCCGCCAGAAATTTGGCTATGTATTGGCATGATTGTAGTAGGACTTTGGGCCATGCGAGATATTTATCATATGCCCCGGTCAGCTCGCGCTGGAAAAAAATAAGGTGAATTGCCTGAGATACTTGTTTGTCACAGGCTTTTTTTGTGTTACAATGACAATAGAAATATAAAGGAATGGACTTGCCTATGCTAGAGAAAAAACATATTCCATCAGTCATGTCAGACCTTCGTTATGAGATCGTAGAGGTACCGGCCAATATCAAGCAATGTTCAGGAATCCAAATTTATGGTCGACGTATCAAATCGGTCATCTTTACCACGGATGTTTCCATCATTGCTAATAACAATGCCGATGCAGTCTTAGCTGTCTATCCCTTTACCCCCAATCCAGCTATTCTTAAAAGTATTATGCAAGTTGCCTCTGTGCCTGTTTTTGCAGGAGTGGGTGGTGGCTTAACAAAGGGAGATCGATCGGGCAATATGAGCCTTTTTGCTGAGTCGGAAGGTGCCTTTGCAGTTGTGGTCAATGGGCCAACAGATGTGCCAACAATTCAGACCATCAATAAAATGATTGATGTGCCCATCGTCTATACAGTTGTCTCTGACAAGGCAGATATCGCTTCCCGCATCGAGGCAGGAGTGGATATCCTCAATGTTAGCGGAGGTAGCCAAACAGCTTCCATTGTGACTAAAATTCGGGAAAGCTATCCTCATTTTCCCATTATGGCGACAGGTGGTCCAAGTCTAGAAAGTGTAGAAGCCACCATCGCAGCTGGGGCCAACGCAATTACGTTTACACCGCCAAGCAATGCAGAACTCTTTAAATTCAAAATGGAGAAATATCGCCTGACCGAAGAAAGAGGTCATTAATTAATCTACAAGGAAAGAAAAAACAGGAAATTGCTCACCACTTTATACCTATTATAGAGAGAGTTTTTCAGCTCTTTCTTTTTTATTTAGTTTACTCTGGCTTGAAAAAGGAGCCAAATCAAGGTAAAATAGATGAGTTAGAAAGATTGGACAAAGAAATGAAATACATGACAGATTTTAAAGATAAAAAGGTTTTGGTGCTTGGCTTGGCCAAGTCTGGCGAGTCGGCTGCCCGACTTTTGGATAAACTAGGAGCCATTGTCACTGTCAATGATGGCAAGCCTTTTGATGAGAATCCTACCGCCCAAAGTTTACTGGAAGATGGTATCCGTGTCATCTGTGGCAGCCATCCTCTAGATTTGCTGGATGAAGATTTTGCCCTTTTGGTGAAGAATCCAGGCATTCGATACGACAATCCTATGGTAGAGAAAGCCCTTCAAAAAGGGCTGCCAGTTTGGACTGAAGTTGAATTAGCTTATTTGATTTCAGATGCCCCAATTATCGGAATCACAGGTTCCAATGGCAAGACAACGACTACCACTATGATTGCAGAAGTCTTGAATGCGGGTGGAAAGTCTGCCAAGCTCTGCGGTAACATCGGCTACCCGGCCTCTAACGTGGCCCAAGAGGCTACAAAAGAGGACGTCCTTGTCATGGAACTCTCCTCCTTCCAGCTCATGGGTATTAAGGACTTTAGGCCGCATATTGCTGTTTTGACCAACCTGATGCCTACACATATTGATTACCATGGATCCGTAAAGGCTTATATTGAAGCTAAGTGGAATATCCAAAACCAGATGACCGCAGAGGATTTTGTAGTCCTCAACTTTAACCAAGCAGAAGCTCGGGAACTTGCCAATCGCACTCAGGCGACAGTGGTGCCTTTTTCGACCACTGAAAGAGTAGAGGGTGCTTATCTGGATGGAGAGGTTCTTTGCTTCAAGGATGAAGCAATCATGAAAGTTAGTGATATCGGTGTCCCTGGCAGCCATAATGTGGAGAATGCTTTAGCGACTATCGCTGTGGCTAAATTATCAGGTGTTGACAACCAAGCCATCAAGGAAGCCCTATCTCACTTTGGTGGAGTCAAACACCGTCTCCAATATGTAGGGAAAATCAATCAGATTTCCTTCTATAACGACAGTAAATCTACAAATATATTAGCTACTCAAAAAGCCCTCTCTGGATTTGACAATCGTCAGGTCATCTTGATTGCTGGCGGCCTGGATAGGGGCAATGAGTTTGATGAATTGGTTCCTGATATCGAAGGTTTGAAAAAGATGGTCATCTTAGGTCAATCAGCAGACCGTGTTAAACGAGCTGCAGATAAGGCGGGGGTATCCTATGTGGATGCAATCGATATCGCCGATGCAACTCGCAAAGCGTTCGCACTGGCTACAGCAGGGGATATAGTCCTTCTGAGCCCAGCCAATGCTAGTTGGGATATGTATGCCAATTTTGAAGTACGGGGCGATCTTTTCCTAGCAACCGTAGATGAATTAAAGGAAAAAGCATGAAAAAAATAGTCTTTACAGGAGGAGGAACCGTAGGGCATGTGACGCTCAATCTCCTTCTGATTCCCCGTTTTATTGAGGATGGCTGGGAAGTACATTATATTGGTGATGAGCATGGTATTGAGCACGAACAAATCACTAATTCGGGGTTAGATATCAACTTCCATTCCATAGCGACTGGAAAGCTCCGCCGATATTTTTCTTGGCAAAACCTTCTGGATATTTTCAAGGTAGGTTTTGGTATTGTTCAGTCCCTTGTTATTATTTTTAAAATGAAGCCGCAAGCCCTCTTTTCTAAGGGAGGTTTTGTTTCCGTGCCTGCCGTTATTGCTGCTAAGTTACTGGGGATTCCTGTCTTTATCCACGAGTCAGATTTATCGATGGGGCTGGCAAACAAGATTGCATATAAGTTTGCAAACCTCATGTATACGACCTTTGAGCAAGACCCCGGTTTGACGAAGGTTAAGCATGTGGGGGCGGTGACCAAGGTGGATACAAAGACTAATGTTATACCCATTCAGCTCCCAGACATCATGTCCCATTTTGATGACAAGTTGAAGACCCTTTTGTTTGTGGGTGGTTCTGGCGGTGCTAAAGTTTTTAATGATTTTATCAGCCAACATGAAGAGGCACTGACCAAACGATTCAACATTATCAATTTGACAGGGGATTCCAATCTCAACAAACTGAGCAAAAATATTTACCGTGTAGATTATGTGACAAATTTGTATCAACCATTGCTGGAAGCATCAGATTTGGTGGTGACACGCGGTGGCTCCAATACTCTCTTTGAATTGCTAGCCTTACAAAAACTGCACCTCATTATTCCATTGGGCAAACAAGCCAGTCGAGGAGATCAGCTTGAAAATGCTCGTTATTTTGAGGAAAAAGGCTACGCCAAGCAGTTGCAGGAAAGTCAACTCAGTTTGGACAATCTCTTAAAGTCTATTCAAGATGTATTTGCACAAGAAGATATGTACAAGGATACGATGTCCCATACGCAGGAAATCCAATCAGTGGAGAGTTTTTATACTCTTCTAAGGGCAGATATAGATGGAAAGGAGCGTCATGACTGAAAAAGACATACATGAAGCGACAGAGTCAGAAATGAGTCCATCTTCTGCTCCGGAAGAGACGGTTCCAACCGACAAGACTTCTTCTGGAGAGGATTCTGAAAGTAGAGAGCCCGTGGCGGAGAGTCTAGAAAAGAAAGTAGCCGCTGAGCCTGAAAGTGAAGAAAATCTAGAAGAAGAAACGCAAGAAAAGCAGGAGGAAGAAGCTGACGAGCCCAGTGAGTTTTTGCAAAAATGGCAAGAACGACATGAGGCTTATTTGGCGAGCCAAAAAGAGGGAGACAAATCCCAATCAGAACAGGAACAAACGAAGAAAAAGCCAAGCCAGAAAAAACCAACCCTTTTCAAGAAAAAAGAGCAACTAGAGATAGATCCACTGATCTTATCCCAGGAGAAAAGTCCAAGTGACTCAGACAGTGAAAATCGCAAAGAGCAAATCCCTCAGGAACTAATCTGGAAAGCGACTCCTATTATCGCCCTTGCCCTATCTATTGCGATTATCTGTCTGTATTTTATCACCCCATTCGGGAAGATGAAACAACTCATCATCAAAGGCAACGATCATGTAGAGTCCACAAAAATTGTAAAGGCCAGCCTAATTCGGCAAGAAGATTATGTTTTGTCCACTCTAATCAATCGTTCGGGTCATGAAAACAATATCAAACAGTCGAGTCCCTGGGTCAAGGATGTAGCCATCGGTTTTAGCTTTCCTAATACCTTTACGATTTCCATTCAAGAATACAACCAAATTGGCTTTGTCAAGCAAGGTGAAAAATACTTTTCCGTGCTCTCAAGTGGCGCAGTGTCTGAAACTGAAACATCTCAGGATCAACTTCCTCCAGTCTATACCACAATTAACTTGACAGACCGCGAGTTGATTAAAAAACTGGTGATGCAGTTGGCAAATGTGAATCCATCCATCTTGACAGATATTCAAGATGTCCAGTTGACACCTAGCAAGGTAACCAATGATCTCTTGACCCTAACCATGTTCAGTGGACACAAGGTTTTAGTGCCTCTTTCGGATATTGATTACAAGCTACCATACTATGAAAAAATTGCACCTCAACTACAGGTAGCCAGTATTGTTGACATGGAAGTCGGGATTTTTAGCTATGCCAGTCCATAACTGGGAAAAATATCCAAAAAAAGTTTAAAAATTATGGAAAAAAAGCGGTTATTCTCCCCATTTTAAAAGATTGTGTGTTATAATGGAGGATGAATAATTCTATTTTTCCTAAATAGGAGAATCATATAAAAACTCGGAAGTAAGAGAGGACTGATAGAATGGCTAGAAATGGCTTTTTTACGGGATTAGATATTGGAACCAGCACTATTAAGGTCTTGGTCGCAGAATATATTGATGGACAGATGAATGTCATTGGTGTCAGTAATGTCAAAAGTGCTGGTGTCAAGGACGGTATTATTGTAAATATTGACGTAGCAGCAAATGCAATCAAAACGGCTCTTGCACAGGCAGAAGAAAAAGCAGGAATTCGGATTGATAAGGTCAATGTTGGCTTGCCAGCAAACCTACTTCAAATTGAGCCAACCCAGGGTATGATTCCAGTGACAACCAATTCACAGGAGATCACCGATGTGGATGTAGAGAATGTTGTAAAGTCAGCTCTGACCAAGAGCATGACACCAGAGCGCGAAGTGATTTCCTTTGTCCCAGAAGAATTTGTAGTGGATGGTTTCCAGGGAATCAAGGATCCACGCGGTATGATGGGGATTCGCTTGGAAATGCGCGGTTTGCTTTACACTGGTCCACGGACCATCTTGCACAACCTTCGTAAGACAGTTGAACGCGCAGGTGTTCAGGTGGAGAACATTGTGATTTCTCCGTTAGCCCTAACTCGCTCAATCCTCAATGAGGGGGAAAAAGAGTTTGGCGCAACCGTTATTGATCTGGGTGGCGGCCAAACAACAGTTGCTGTTATGCGCGGACAAGAGTTGCAGTACACCAATATCTACCAAGAAGGTGGCGACTACATTACCAAAGATATCTCTAAAGTCTTGACAACGTCCCAAAGCATAGCTGAAAACTTGAAGTTCAACTATGGTATTGCCTATCCGCAACAAGCGACTGAAAAAGAGAAATTTACAGTTGAAGTGATTGGAGAGAGTAACCCTGTTGAGGTGACAGAGCGCTACTTGTCTGAAGTCATTGCAGCCCGCCTTCGTCAAATCTTCACTCGTGTGAAACAAGATTTGGAGCGTACTCGTGCCCTTGAGTTGCCAGGAGGAGTTGTCCTCGTTGGTGGAGGTGCGATTTTACCGGGTATTACAGAATTGGCACAAGAAATCTTGGGCGTCAATACAAAATTGTACATTCCGAACCAAATCGGTATTCGCAACCCATCCTTCGCCCATGTGATTGCTCTTGTTGAGTATGTTGGTG
>ERZ650312.1696-NODE-1696-length-12327-cov-4.059811_pt1 | contig 12327 bp, 8 predicted proteins | sample MGYA00376248_ERZ650312 | MGnify/ENA primary metagenome ERZ650312 (study PRJEB26733, sample SAMN07839316) | wastewater metagenome | biome: urban; feature: wastewater treatment plant; material: waste water | place: USA: North Carolina | collected 2016-07-28 ... | reverse complement strand
GACTGGAGTTCAGACGTGTGCTCTTCCGATCTATCGAAACTGCCATTGCAGCACTCCAAAAAGAATCAACCGAAGAAATGCTTGCTCATACTCTCACCGTGATCCGTCACAGAATGCAGGAGCAGGCACAGCTGATCATTGCTGTAGAACCTCCAAAAGGTGATGGAAAAATTTCTCTTCATGCGATCAAAACCAACGATGGAAAGCAATGGTGGGCTGCATTTACCAGCTTTGACGAAGAGTTAAAAGGCAGTGATAAGATCATGTCCACATTTACCGCAGATATTGATAAGATTTTTGCTTCTGCATTGCAAGAGCCGTCTGTTGAGGGAGTAATTCTCAATCCATGGAACCGCACACTGATGCTGAACAAAACCCTTATCAACATCATCCTCGGTAATCCTGTATAGCATCAGCTCTGTCGGATAACAAGTCCAATGTTTCACGTGAAACACTTGGTATTTTACTGAAGTATAAAAGCATTCCAGCGGATAACAGCATCCGCTTCGCTACTTGCTCATAACCAAATAACTGCTTCGCAGTTTATCAGAAGGAGCTTTTCCTTCTCCTGATACAAGTAAGTCCCCTGCTTATTGCTCTTCGCAATTAAAGCAGGGGACTTACTTGATTCGGTTCCAAATCTGATTTCTATGTATCATGAAGCATATTGGCGATGCTACTGTTCACTGATAATATTCCGTAAGTTTTTTTATAAACGAAGGTCGCAGAAAGCCCGAGACCATACCGCACCAATTTATGCGATCAACATAAATTCTTTGCATTGCGAAGCGCGTTACTGAAAGCAGAACGAACAGCAACTTAGCAATCATCGCCAAGAACAGAATGGACAGTAGCGTCAGCATACAATAACAAGGTTAGGGTTCCCACAAAAGCATTGTAAATTTTTCATTCCTGTCGTATAATAAAGCAAAGAAATATTCAGAAAAAATCAGATCAGATACCTGAATTACGTTACATCTGTCCTGATTATTTTTACGAATTCCAGGAGGCTTTTTAATGAAGAAAAATGGACACAGACTACTTACTCTTGCAGCTTTAGTCGGAACTGCCGCAGGTGTTATTCATATTGCTAACCGTTTCATAGATGCCACATCTCAGCTTAAAGATATGCTGGAACAGCCACACAGCAAAACCTATGACTGGCGTTTTGGAAAGATTTTTTATACAAAACAGGGACATGGCACCCCTATTCTTCTTATTCATGATATCATGCCAGGTGCTTCCGGTTATGAATGGAATGCCATAGAGAAGCAGCTCGCAACCGAACATACCGTTTACACCATTGATCTTCTTGGATGTGGACGTTCCGAAAAACCGGATATTACTTATACCAATTTTGTATTTGCTCAGTTACTCTGTGATTTTGCCAAGAATGTGATTCGTGAGGAAACCGATGTTATTGCCAGTGGTTTCTCAGGTTCTTTTGCGATCATGGCTTACCGTAACAATTCCGACCATTTCCGCAAGATCATGCTGGTCAATCCACCAAGCTTCAGTTCCCTGAAGCAGGCACCTTGTAAAGACAACAAGCTCTTTAAGTATTTTATCGAGCTTCCGATTTTCGGAACTCTGATCTATCATATGGTAGCTTCCCGCGAATCCATCAGCAGTCTGTTTATGGAAAAGCTGTTCTACAATCCCTTCCATGTAACAGATACACTGGTAGACACCTATTATGAATCCGCTCACAAGGGTGGTTCCAACGCCAAATATCTGTATTCCAGCTACATTGGCAAATACCTGAATATCAGCATTAATAATGCCGTAGAATCTTCCGATGCATGCATCTATATTATTTCCGGAGAAAAAGAAGCTTCCGCTTCTCTTATCGCAGAGGAATACCAGAAGCTGAATTCTTCCATTGAAACCGCTGTGATCCCGGAAACCAGACATCTTCCTCATCTGGAAGATCCGGAACATTTCCTGGAACAGGTAGCTATTTTCCTGTAAAAACAACTTATGATCCGGCACCAAAAACAAAATTTATCTATAGTAATTTTGGAAATCAACGTATCAAAAGAACATTGTTCATGTTCGGAGCCCTTGAGCTTCATGCAGTAATTTGTGGAAATGCTATAAACCAACAAAAAGCCAATAAAAAAAGAGTACTGTTTCACGTGAAACATGAGTTTTCCCTCAAACAAACGTGAAACAATACTCTTTATTTTTTACCAGACTCACAGCATGCATCCGGACATTTCTCTTATCTAAGTGCCTGCTCCAGATACATGTGTGTTGTATTATCGATCAGCTTATGTGTCAGCTCTGCCATATGCTGTGTACTCTCCTGATTCTCAGAAGACAGCCATGTCTTGATCATTCCCACGCATCCATTCAGACAAAACGCATACGCATACTCAATATCACGGTTGTCTTTCGGCAGACGAATTGACAAGCGATGCAGCACTGTATCTGCGATCAGTTTTTCTATACGATTCACAAAAGCCATATCTCCATTCTTTCCAAGAAGTGCGATACAAATATCCTTATTATGATCCAGGATCGTAAATATCTGCTCAATAAAAGGATACGAGCTCTCCTTATTATTAAGAGGATCCAGAGGATAGTCTGCCACCAGATGCGTGATTTCCTCCATCAATTCAGCCTCAATGGATTCCAGCATCTGATAGATATCTGTATAGTGAAGATAAAATGTGGAGCGGTTGATATCAACTTCTTCCACCAGTTCCTTTACCGTAATCTCCTTAATGCTCTTCTTCTGCATAAGACGGGCAAGCCCCGCTCGCAACTGTGCCTTGGTCTTACGTACTCTTCTGTCAACTTTTTCCGCCATCTTAATTCCCCCTGCAATTCAAAAAAGCAAGCACGTTTCCTCCGCCTCAATCACCTGTCACTTACGATACTCTGCAACTGTCATACAATGCATAATGCATCCTTCAAACGAATAAAAGCATTCGCTTTCTCTACGCCGATCTGCATGATACCAGATATCTGCTGTTGTTAAGAATTGACAAGATCAAAATTGTTAACGACGCCGACCTACACGATACCAGATATCTGCTGCATATTTGTGTTGAAACATAGGAATCCTGTCTGCATTTAATATTACCAACTGCACATAAATTCAAAGGAAATAACGTACTTTTTGTCTATTATGCAGTTTTTTATTTGTAATAGACACTTCCATTATTTCCGTCTATTAATATACATTCAGTAAAGATTTAATGGTTGTATCTGTGGTATGTGTTTAGTATAATACATCACGTAAAGAAAATCAACACTTTGTTTGATAATGGAATATAAAGCTATTAATAGATTTTAATATGATTAATAGATCTCGTCGCCATTACTGGAATAAAGTTTGATTAATCAACTATGTTTGATAATACAATTTAATAAGAAAGGGATAGGTAATATGATCAAAAACGAATGGAAAAGCTTACTTCGTAACAAGCTCATGCTTATCGTCGTAATCGCCATTATCGTAATCCCGATCATCTATGCAGGTCTGTTTCTGAAATCCATGTGGGATCCTTACGGAAACGTAGACAGCCTGCCAGTGGCCGTGGTAAACGAAGACAAACCTGTCGAGTATAATGGCAAGACCTTGAGCATAGGTAAGGACATGACGGATGAGCTGAAAGACAACGACTCAATGGCATTTAACATTGTAGACAGCAAGACAGCAGAGGACGGTCTGGCCAATGGAACCTATTACATGGTTATCAAAATTCCGGAAAATTTCTCCGCAAACGCAGCCACTGTAATGGACAACGATCCAAAGCAAATGGAGCTATCCTATGAGACAAACCCTGGAACCAACTATATCGCCTCCAAGCTCAGTGAAACAGCAATGCTGAAGCTTCGTGATAACATTGCTTCCAAGGTTACGGAAACCTATACAGAAACCGTTTTTGATTCTATCTCAGAAGCAGGTGACGGAATGCAGGAAGCTGCAGACGGATCCGGAAAGATCGAAGACGGACTGAATACAGCAGCTGATGGTAACAAAACAATTACCAAAAACCTTAAGAAGCTTTCCACCAGTACTCTTACTTTCGTAAGCGGTGCTGACAGTCTCACCGAAGGTCTTAAGACCTACACCGATGGTGTTGCAAAGGTTAACGATGGTGCAAAGAGCCTGGACGATGGTGCAGATCAGCTGAACAGCGGCGTTGCAACTCTCACAGAAAAGGTTCCTGAGCTGACAACCGGTGTGGATACTCTGGATAAAGGTGTTCAGCAGTACACCGCTGGTGTGGATGAGCTTAATAAAAATTCTGATGCACTGAAATCCGGTGCAAGCAGCCTGGAATCCGGTGCAAACCAGCTGAACAGCGGCGTTGCAGCTCTGACAGAAAAGGTTCCTGAGCTGACAACCGGTGTAGATACTCTGGATGAAGGTGTTCAGCAGTACACCGCTGGTGTGGATGAGCTTAATAAAAATTCTGATACGCTGAAATCCGGTGCAAGCAGCCTGGAATCCGGTGCAAATGCATTAAGTGCAGGTATTGATACTCTTTCCGACGGAGCAACACAGTATGTAGCTGGTGCTGACACTCTTGCAGATGGAACTACCACCTATGTGGCTGGTGCTGGCAAACTCGCAGCCGGTGCCAAAGAGCTTGCAAAACTTGAAGACGGACTCACAACAGTTTCCAATGGTATCTCTCAGCTGAATACCGGTGTTACCAAAGGAACCGATGACTCACAGTCACTGATATCCGGAACACAGCAGCTGGAAAACGGACTGAAAGCCCTGAACGATAAGGTTTCTGCTCTGAAAGAGGGAACAACACAGGAATCCATCAACAAGCTTGCAGCCGGCCTTACTTCCGCAAAGGATGGTATGGACACAGCCGCAGCTGGTATGAACAGTGCTGCAGCTGGTATGAACAATGCGGCAGACGGAATCAACAACGCAGCCGGATATATCACTCAGGCCGCAGGCATCACAAGTCAGACCAGCAGCAGTATCACAGACAGTCTGATCCCTGCTCTCCAGAATGCAGGCACACAGTTCTCACAGGTAGGTGATCAGGTCAGCAGCATCCTTACAGGATACGGACAGCAGACAACGGAAGCACTTACTGATGCAAATACCAAGATCGGTACTGCCGGACAGACAATGACCGATTTAGCAGCACAGCTTCAGGCGATTCAGGCAACCGCTTCTGAGGACGGAACCATTTCCGCAGCAGCTCTGAATGATGTGATCAACGCTTTAAACAGCGTAGCCGGTGGAATGACTGGCGTGGACGGTTCTTACATGAGCAGCTATTCTGATCAGGTTTCACAGCTTGCAGCTGGTGTATCCGGTCAGCTCTCTTCTACTCAGGAAAATCTGAATGCTGTTGCTTCCAAGCTTAACGAAGCAGCTTCCGGACTGACTCAGATCTCCGGAGGACTGACTCAGGGTGCCGGCACACTTTCTGAGGGTGCCACAACCATGACAGATGGTGCAAACCAGATGAGTGCAGGTGCAACAACCATGAGCGCAGGTGCAGAGCAGTTATCTGCAGCTACAAGTCAGCTTCCTACAGATCTGATCGCTCAGCTTTCTGCAGGTGTTACCCAGCTGTATCAGGGTGCACAGGCTGTAAACACAGGAACCAAGAACGTTTCCGCAGGACTTCAGTCTCTGGAAGACGGCACAGTCGAAGCCTTCCCGGCTGCAGCAGCAGGAATCAAAGCTCTGAACGATGGATTTGACCAACTGACATCTTATGATAAGCAGCTCAACGATGGTGCAAAGAATCTGAAAACAGCCGGCAAACAGATCACTGGCGCACTTCCGGATATCAAATCCGGTGCAGGTCAGCTGGCAGATGGTTCTAAGGCACTGACAGATGGAATCACAACTTACACCGATGGTATTGCAAAGCTTTCCGAAAACAGTGCTGCTCTTACAGACGGCACCAAGAAACTGGCAACAGGAGCCAAGGCTCTTTCCAGCGGTGCTGCTACTCTTGCAGATGGAACAAAAGCATTAGCCGATGGTTCCGGAACACTGACAACCGGAATCACAACCTACACCGATGGTGTTGCTAAGCTTTCCGAAAACAGCTCCGCTCTTACAGACGGTACCAAAAAGCTCTCAACAGGAGCCAAAACCCTTTCCAGCGGTGCTACTACTCTTGCAAACGGAACTAAGACATTAGCAAACGGTACCTCAACACTTCTCAGCGGTACCGAGAAGCTTGTAAGCAACAACAGCACACTTAACAATGGTGCAAAACAGCTTGCAGATGGCGCTGCCCAGATCCAGAGCGGTTCCTCTCAGCTGTATGATGGCTCCAAGAAGCTTGGAAGTGGTATGAAAGAACTGAAAGACGGTTCCAAGACACTGACCACAAGCCTCAGCGATGGAGCTACCACTGTAAAAGACAATTCAGCAAGTGATGAAACGATCAAAATGTTCGCAACTCCTGTTGTAAACGATGAAACAAAACTTACCGATGTCCCGAATAACGGACACGCAATGGCACCTTACATGATGTCTGTAGGCCTCTGGGTCGGCGCACTGGCATTCTGCCTGATGTATCCTCTGGCTCAGTATAAGGGCAAACTGAAATCCGGTTTCGCATGGTGGGCAAGCAAGGCTTCCGTCCTTTATCCGGTAGCGATCCTTCAGGGAATCTGCCTGATCCTGCTGTTACGTGCATTTAACGGATTCACACCTGCAGAGATGGGCAAAACCGTACTCTTCGCCTGCCTGACATCAATGACCTTTACCTCTATCATGTACTTCTTCAACATTACTCTTGGTAAAGTAGGAAGCTTCCTGATGCTGGTATTCATGGTCGTTCAGCTTGCAGGATCTGCCGGAACTTATCCGGTTGAGGTTTCACCTTCATTCGTTGCAAAGATCCATGCATACGTTCCGTTTACTTATACGGTCGATGCATTCCGTGCAACGATCAGCGGTGGCCGGAGCATTACCACTTCCATTATTGTAATGGTTGCACTGTTAGTGATCTTCACGATCCTGACGATCCTTCAGTTCAATCACATGACCAAGAGAAAGAAAGCAGAAAAAGTTGTTCTCTTCGACTGGCTGGAAGAAAGAGGTCTTGCATAATACTTAGTTACTGACAGAAGCTCCCCCGAACCTTCTGTTAGATATAGAAAAATTAAAACTGTACAGTTGCTCAGATGAGCTTCTGTACAGTTTTTTTATGTTGTCTCCACCAATTCTCCACGCTACAATTATAGCAGCTACAGAAAATCAAGCTCGCCAGTACACCGTGCCTGATCTATGCAGCAGATTTCAGTTCAGAAACACTCCTGTCAGATTCAGAAGAAGCGGCAATATGACTTCTCAGATCTACTCACAAACCGGAGCTCTTTCTGACTGCAAGCCTGCGGTTTTCAATGGAAAAGCAACCTGGTATGCATCTAATCCACTGACCGCAAAAACAGACGGAATCATCACCTATGCTACACCATTTACCGTCTTCAGGGTAAAACCTGGAAAGCTATCGGCAATACAAAAAATACAACCTACACCGATAAAAAGCCAGGCACCGCAACCAAATACCGCATCCGTGCATACCGCATCACAAACGGTAAAAAAATATACGGACCTTATTCATCTGTAAGGACCGTAAAATAATAGCAACATAAAAACACCCCGGAAAATCCTGATCTGTGTGGTGTCTCCGAATATCTGATCATCAAGCGGATATTCGGAGATCACCTTATTGTTTACGGATCTCCGAGGTGTTTTTATTTATTTTCTTAATATTTTATTTTTCCGCCTCAGCTGTTGGTGTTGCTGTGGCTTCTGTCTCTGTTTCACCGTTTACCATGGTTTCATATGCATTGAACATTTCTTTTACTGTCATTTTGTTTACAAGAAATACCTTGTCTCCAACGACAGCTGCATAATAGTTTGTGTCATATGTGTAGAAGGTAACGGTTGTCTGGTTCTTGTCAGAGTCTGTGAATACAGCGGTCATCTCCGGATCTGCAGCCGGTGTATAAGCGTCTGTCAGTCTCTTCTGTCCTGCCATGTTTATCAGCTTGTTGTAGAAGGTGGTAAAGGTTGTACTTTCTATTTCCTTACCATCCAGCTGATAGGTTGTTGTTTCTTTTTCGTTTCCGTCATCATCTGTGGATGTTTCACGTGAAACATTTACAGTACTTGTTGTTTCACCGTAAGTAACCTGGAGCTGATCCAGATTTTTTACAGACAGATAATTGACGATCAGTGACCAGAGATCTGACGGCGTCTTGTCAATAACTGCACTCAGTGTATCCGTTGACATTGTATAGATCTGTTTGTTATCTACCGTTACATATCTGCTGCCATCTCCTGCCTCATCGCCAACGTAAATGACAAGCTGTTTATCCACTGTGGTTGTCTTGCTGTCTGCATCTTCTGAGCTGCTGTCCGTGTCAGCGCTGTCGCCACTCTCAGAATTGCTCTCAGAGGCCGTAGAATCGTTTTCTCCGGATTCTGTACTGTCTGTGCTGTCATCCTTCACCTCTTCCTGATAATCCACTGTAATCGTCGCATAGGGCTTATCAAGGCCATACTGGGAAAGATCCTCTGCATTGTAGTTTACAAACTGGTCAAATGCAAAGCTTCCAAGTCCGGAGGTTACATTTCCTGCTGCCGTTGTATCGGCAGACTCTTTATCGCTGCTTCCGTCACCGGAAACATTCCAGGTAGCTCCGTCGGAATTTTCTTCCAAGACATAGGAATCTTTATTCTCACTGACCTGGACCTTTTTCACTGTGGAAGAATCAATTGTCGGGAAATCTTCTCCCTGTGCATAATCGTAAAGGGAATTCATAAACGGAGACACTGTATCTGCTGCCACTACATATACCGTGCTGTCATCATCATCCTTGGAAATGTAATACTGATTCGTAGACGTATTCTCATCTCCGATGTTGAGCTTCGTTGTCCCATCAGCGGTATCAACGGTTACTGTGTTAGATGGAGAATCCAGTCCGTATTCCGTAAGATCCTCCACATCCTCCAGGACTCTGTCCGCTTCCACCTTTTCGATGGCGGAAGCTGCGGAATCCAGAGTTGTCTGATTTACAGGAAAAGCAGTCTCATCCTTTTTCACCCAGGAATCATCTTTTTTCTCAAAGGTCACTTCCTTCTTGTCTACGATAAATTCCAGGGATTTAATGTCATCCGTTTTCACGGAAAACACTTCTGTTTTGCTTTCCTCTTCGCTGCTCTCTGTCTTTTCTTCTTTGGATACGTAGGTGTTCAGTCCCACATAAACGCCGCCGAGAACTGCCAGAACAACAACTGCTGAAACAAGTTTGGTCGATTTTTTCATTATGCTTTTCTCCTCTTAAGCCAGATCAGGAATCCTGCAACAAGGAACACTCCCGGGATCAGACCAATAGTACAGATCTTCCAGAAGGCTGCATCATAATCGGTTACTGTCAGGCTTGTGGACTCAAGGCTCTTGGATGGAATAGAAACGGAATTACTGTCGTCTGTGCTGGTCATCCAGTTTAAGGACTCCAGAAGGAGCTTTTCATTTCCGCCGGATACCATCTGGTTTATCTGGCTCTCCATCAGATTTGCTGTGGAGTAGTAAACGATCTGTGTTTCCTTATCATCATCCAGTTTCTCAGTGATGGCAACACCAAGATCAAACGGTCCGTCTACATCTCCGTCTTCCTTTTCGATATTGCTGCTCTGCATATTTGTTTTGGAGTAAGCCTTGTCAGAGGTTGTCAGGATACTGTCGATGGTTACGGTATCTCTTACATCATCTGTTTTCTGAATGCCCTGCGCATACGGTGCCAGTACATAGGAGCCTGCAGAAGCTGTCTCAGAGCTTGCATCTGTGCTGTTGACTGTTGGTACAAGATAATATGGCATCTGCATTCCATAATGCTGATTATCACCCTCAAATACGATTCCCTCGGCACACTTTACACCATAGTTTTCAAGAACCGCATCAAAGTTCGGCAGATCATCCTGTGTATAATCCGAGAAGATCATAGCTTTTCCGCCTGCCTCCAGATAATCCAGGAGCTCTGTTTTTTCTTCCTCGGAAATATCACTGGTCGGAGATACGATCATCAGGCAGTCTGCATCATCCGGAACCTTTCCCTCTGTGAGAAGGTTCAGCTCCTTGATATCAATGTTTGCTTTCTGGATATCTTCTTTAAAGCTGGAATCCAGATCTTTTTCTCCGTGTCCGGATAAGGTGTACATGATCGGAAGATCCTCGGATGTCACATAGCCGATCGCACTTGTGATCTGTCCTTCTCCATCAAATCCGGTAGTAGTCTGCTGCCAGGTATTATAGTCTACTGAAGAGGAATACATATCGTTGTAATTGATAACCTTGTTTCTGTCGCCGCAGACTACGATCAGGCTGTTTGACGCAAGATCATCGGTTGTATATTCCGATGCAAATTTCGGATTTACAACAGGGTCTTTTACCTCAACTTTAATATGCTTGGACTCATCTTTATAACGTGAAAGCAGATTGGAGATCGTGTCGTCCTCAGAACCGCTTGCCGCGATCTGATAAATGGTAACATCCTTATCCAGTGCCTTCAGTACCTTCTTTGTTTCATCACCGATGGTGTAAAGCTTGGATGAGCTTACATCCAGCTGTGAATATTTGGATGGGATCGCCCCGACGATCATATTGATCACAACCACGATCACGATAAAGACAGCTGCCATAGCCATGCTGTAGGAACCATTTTTGATATGTTTTTTGCTGATGGTGCCTACCAGCTTTTTCGGATCCGGTTTATGTTTCTTTTTGCCGGAGTCCTGTGCGGTCTCCGGTACGGCTGCCTCGCCTTTATTTTTCTTAAATTTCTCACTGAATTTCATTTCCATTCACCCCCTAGTTCCAGCGTCTCTTCTGAATGGACTGCATGGTAAGGAACAGGCAGATCGCAATAACAGAAATAAAATAAACGATTCCTGTCACGTCAAACACGCCTTTTGTAAAATTATCATAATGTCCGCTCAGGTTAAATACGTTCAGTACCTTCTGGATACCACCCTGGAAAATACTGGATTTTACAACGTATACGATCACAAGGGCAATCTCTCCCACAGCTCCGATCACTACAGAGATCAGGACATTTTTGATCATGGTATAAATGATGATAGCGATCGCCACGATCAGAAGTCCGAATGCCACTGCGGTTGACATGGAGGTCTGTGAAAAGAATGAGGAAATTCCGTTCATCATATAGAAGGCGAACAGGAATACAAAAGTAAGTACTGCTGCAATTACCTGGCTTTCTGTAAGTGCTGACATAAATACACCGATCGCCAGATTCGCGCATCCCAGAAGGAAAAATCCCAGGATCCCGGTGTATGCGGAAGCATAGGAAATCGTTCCGAACTTACTCATGATCAGAGGATAAACGCACATGATCACGACCGGAATGGCAAACACAGCTACCAGTGCAAGATATTTTCCAAATACGATATCCCATACAGATACCGGTGCGGTCAGAAGAAGCTGATCCGTTTTCTGCTTGCGCTCTTCTGCAAGTACACGCATGGAAAGGATCGGCACACCGATCAGGAACACAAAGGTCAGTGCGCTTAAGGTAGTTTCAAATTTTGAATAGCCGCCTGAAAGCTGATATGCGGAAAAATAAATTCCGGTCAGCACCAGGACAAAAAATATGAAGAGATATCCAACCATGGAGGTCAGATAGCTTTTCAGTTCTCTTTTAAAAATCGCTGTCATGACTGATCCCCCTCTTTCTCATCAGAAGCCTTCTCTGGTTCCTCAGTTTTTTCTTCCTGAGTTTTTTCTTCTTCCGATGATCTATCTTCTACCGGTCTCCACTGTGAGCTTTCCGGTTTTCCGGCGGATTTTTTCTCTCCTTCGGTAAGCTCAAGGAATACATCCTCAAGGGAAACTCTCTTAACCTGCATCTCGTAGATCGGACAGTTCGCTTTTGCCATAGCGTAGAAGACTTTTTCACGGATATCCACATTTTCCTGAATGGAAACTTTTGTTTTCCACAGTTCTTCGTCGCTGTCGTAGGACATTTCCACACCGGTAACGCCTTCGATCGTTTCCAGAGCTTTTCGAATCGTGTCTTTCTCGCCTTTTACCTTCATAAGGAGGCTGTTGGAGCCTGCTGCCAGACGTTCCAGATTATCCGGTGTATCGCTGGCTACCAGCTTTCCATGGGAAATGATCAGAACATAATCACACACTGCTCTTACCTCGGAAAGGATATGGGAGCTTAGGATAACCGTGTGCTTCTGCTTCAGGCCTTTGATCAGGTCACGGATCTCGATGATCTGCTTCGGGTCAAGTCCTACTGTCGGCTCATCCAGGATGATCACTTCAGGATATCCCAGGATTAGAT
>ERZ650312.1689-NODE-1689-length-12346-cov-5.462371_pt1 | contig 12346 bp, 12 predicted proteins | sample MGYA00376248_ERZ650312 | MGnify/ENA primary metagenome ERZ650312 (study PRJEB26733, sample SAMN07839316) | wastewater metagenome | biome: urban; feature: wastewater treatment plant; material: waste water | place: USA: North Carolina | collected 2016-07-28 ... | reverse complement strand
GGACGCACCTCGTGAGCCCGCAGATGGCGGCCGCCGCGGCGATCGCCGGGCGTTTTGCCGACGTGCGTGAACTTGGACTGTGAGAAGGGGATCGACATGAAAAAACTGACGACGATTATTCTGGCGCTGGCGCTGGTTGCCGCCGTAGGGTGCAACACCGTCAAGGGCATCGGCAAGGACATCGAGCGTGGCGGTGAAGCTATCCAGCGCTCGGCGACGAAGTGACGAAATGAACCAATGATGGAACGATTCCTTACCCTGCGAGGCTTGGTCGCACCGCTCGACCGCAACAACGTCGATACCGACGCCATCATCCCCAAGCAATTCCTCAAGTCGATCAAACGCTCGGGCTTTGGCCCCAACGCCTTCGACGAGTGGCGTTATCTGGACGTCGGTCAGCCGGGGCAAGACAACGCGCGGCGCCCGAAGAATCCGAATTTCGTGCTCAATCAGCCGCGATATCAAGGCGCCCAGATCCTGCTGACGCGGCAGAACTTCGGTTGCGGCTCGTCGCGCGAGCATGCGCCCTGGGCTTTGCTCGACTTCGGTTTTCGCGCCATTCTCGCGGAGTCCTTTGCTGACATTTTCTTCAACAACTGTTTCAAGAACGGCATCCTGCCCATTGTCCTGCCGGCAGCCGAAATCGAAGCATTGTTCGCACAGGTCGAGGCTAGCCCTGGCTATGCCCTGAGCATCGACCTGCCGGCGCAGGCGGTGATCCGTCCTGACGGGCACGGGATTCCCTTTGCCGTCGATGCCTTCCGCAAGGAATGCCTGGTGAATGGCTGGGACGACATTGGCCTGACCTTGCGCCATGCCGACAAGATTCGCGCTTACGAGGATAAGCGTCGTGCCGAACAACCCTGGCTGTTTGCCGGATAGGAGTAAAGATGAAGATTTGCGTTTTGCCGGGTGACGGCATCGGTCCCGAAATCGTTGCCGAAGCCGTGCGCGTGCTGCGTGCGCTCGAACTGCCCTGCGAGCTTGAGGAGGCGCAGTTGGGTGGTTGCGCCGTCGATGCCACCGGCAATCCTTATCCCGAGGCGACTCAGAAACTCGCGCAGGCGGCCGATGCCGTGCTGCTCGGCGCCGTTGGCGGGCCGAAGTGGGACACCATCGATCCGGCCATCCGCCCGGAGCGCGGCCTGCTGAAGATCCGCTCGCAGCTGGGCCTGTTCGGCAACCTGCGTCCGGCCATCCTCTACCCGCAACTGGCCGAGGCTTCCAGTCTCAAGCCGGAAGTGGTCGCCGGTCTGGACATCCTCATCGTCCGCGAGCTGACCGGTGGCATCTACTTCGGTCAGCCGCGCGAGAGCAAGGTGCTGGAAAACGGCGAGCGCATGGCCTACGACACCCTGCCCTACAGCGAGAGCGAAATCCGCCGCATCGCCAAGGTCGGCTTCGACATGGCCATGGTGCGCAACAAGAAGCTCTGCTCGGTGGACAAGGCCAACGTGCTGGCCTCCAGCCAGCTGTGGCGTGCCGTGGTCGAGGAAGTGGCCAAGGACTACCCGCAGGTCGAGCTGAGCCACATGTATGTGGACAACGCCGCCATGCAGCTGGTGCGCGCGCCCAAGCAGTTCGACGTGATGGTCACCGACAACATGTTCGGCGACATCCTCTCCGACGAGGCGTCGATGCTGACCGGTTCGATCGGCATGTTGCCGTCGGCCTCGCTCGACGAAAACAACAAGGGGATGTACGAACCGTGCCACGGCTCGGCACCCGATATCGCCGGCAAGGGCGTGGCCAACCCGCTGGCGACGATCCTCTCCGTCGCGATGATGATGCGTTACACATTCGCTAAGGAAGAAGTCGCCTTGCGCATTGAGAATGCGGTCAAGAAGGTCCTCGCGCAGGGCTATCGCACGGGCGACATCTACGAACCGGGTACCACGAAGGTCGGCACCCGCCAAATGGGCGACGCAGTCATCGCCGCGTTGTAATTCCCGATATCAGGTTTTTTGTTCAGAGGTCAGTGAAATGAAGAAGGTTGGTCTGGTTGGCTGGCGTGGCATGGTGGGCTCGGTCCTCATGCAGCGCATGGTGGAAGAAGGTGACTTTGCTCACATCGAACCCGTTTACTTCTCGACTTCGGCGGTTGGCGGTAAAGCGCCGACGTTGGGCGGCAAGGACGGCGGTTTGCTGCAGGACGCCAAATCGATCGATGTGCTCAAGCAAATGGACATCGTCATCACGTGTCAGGGCGGCGACTACACGAAGGAAGTCTTCCCCAAACTGCGCGCGGCCGGCTGGAAGGGGCACTGGATTGACGCCGCTTCCACGCTGCGCATGGACAAGGACGCGGTCATCATCCTCGATCCAGTCAACCTGAACGTCATCCAGGACGCGCTTGCCAAGGGCGGCAAGAACTGGATCGGCGGCAACTGCACCGTTTCGCTGATGCTGATGGGCCTCGGTGGCCTGTTCAAGCACGATCTGGTCGAGTGGGTCTCGGCGATGACCTACCAGGCCGCATCGGGTGCCGGCGCGCAGAACATGCGCGAACTGCTGGCCCAGATGGGCGCGCTGCACGACGCCGTCAAGGCTGATCTGGCCGATCCGGCATCGGCGATTCTTGACATCGACCGCAAGGTCGCCGAGACGATGCGCGCATCGAGCTTCCCGACCAAGAACTTCCGCAACACCGCGCTGGCCGGCAGCCTGATTCCGTGGATTGACGTCCCGGTCGAAGGCGGTCAGTCCAAGGAAGAGTGGAAGGGCGGCGCCGAATGCAACAAGATCCTCGGCCGTCCCGCCTTCCGTTCGCCGGGCAGCATCCCGATCGACGGCCTGTGTGTGCGTATCGGCGCGATGCGTTGCCACTCGCAAGGCCTGACGATCAAGCTGAAGAAGGACGTCCCGCTCGACGAGATCAGCGACATCATCGCCAAGGGCAACCAGTGGGCCAAGGTCGTGCCGAACGAACGCGAAATCAGCGAACGCGACCTGACCCCGGCCGCCGTCACTGGCACCCTGACCGTTCCGGTCGGCCGCCTGCACAAGCTTGCGATGGGACCGGAGTTCCTCGGCGCCTTCACCGTCGGCGACCAGTTGTTGTGGGGCGCGGCTGAACCGCTGCGTCGGATGCTGCGGATTCTGCTCGACTAAGCAGCGCCATCAGCAAACAAGAACCGGGGCCGTGTGCCCCGGTTTTTTTGTACCTTTCACACGAATCTCTGGCCGCGCGTTGACGCGGCTGATCCGTCGAACTACTTTCGAATCTTCTTATCGCCGTCGGAGTTATCATGGAATCGCCGCGCTACCCGGTCAAAGACCTCATGCAGTTTGCCGAAGCCCTTTTCGTTGCCGCCGGCCTTGATGCCGAGAAGGCGAAGTGCGTGGCACAGGTCCTGGTAACCGGCGACATGGTGGGCCAGCGAACCCACGGCATGAAGCTCTGCGCGCCCTATGTCGACGATCTTGAGAAGGGGCAAATGAAGGCGAGCGGCGAGCCCGAGGTGGTACGCGACAGCGGGGCGGTCATCGTGTGGGACGGAAACTATCTTCCCGGTCCGTGGCTGGTCAGCCGGGTGTTGGCGATTGCTAGCGAGCGAGTGGTCGAACACGGCGTGGTGACGCTGGTCATTCGGCGTAGCCATCACATTGCCTGTCTTGCGTCGCTGGTCAAACAGGCGACCGATCGTGGTCTGGCGGCGATCCTCGCTACATCAGATCCGTCGGAAGGCTTCGTGGCACCGTTTGGTGGCAAGGAGCCCTTGCTCACGCCGAATCCGATTGCCATCGCTTACCCAGGAACGCGCACGCCCGTCTGGATCGATGTCAGCACCTCGATTACCACCGTTGGCATGGCGCGCCAGAAATCGGCGGCGGATACGCCGTTTGAGCATCGCTGGCTGATCGACGCCGATGGTCGTCCGACCAATGATCCGCACGTGCTTGATCCCGGCGCGGGTGGCAGTTTGCTGTTACTCGGTGGGCGCGAGTACGGCCACAAAGGGTTCGGACTTTCGTTGATGATCGAGATGCTGACGCAGGGACTGGCCGGCTTTGGCCGACAGGACTCGGAGAAACGCTGGGGCGGGAACGTGTTCCTGCAAGTGCTCGATCCGGGTGCCTTCGCCGGGCGAGATGCCTTCCTGCGCCAGATGGATTACCTCACTGAGCGGTGTTACGCCAACGCGCCGATCGATCCGGCGAACCCGGTTCGCATGCCGGGCGAGATGGCGCAGCAAGGCATCCAAGAAGCTGAGGTGAATGGCGTGACGCTGGCACCTTCCATCGTCGAAGCGCTGGCAGCGGCTGCGGCACGGCTTGGCGTCGCCATGCCCGCGACGTTTGTTGCGTAGCGACGGGAACGACTGCGGTAGCGCTCAGATCTTCGTTGTGATCGGCAGCACGCGCGCCAGTGACGCCTTGAGCAGCCGCGTCATGGCCTCCGCCGCGGCTTCCGGCTCACGCCCGACGATGCACTTTCTCACGTCGTCGTAGAGCGCCAAGTCTTCGCTCGGGTGCGTCGCATGGCGTTGCAGCATTTCGGACGATACGCGCAGGGCAGCCTTGATAGCGCTGCCGATAGTGATGAACATGCCGTTCTGCGAGAGGTTGATGATCGTCATGTGGAACTCGAGATCGGCCTGTGCCGCGAGGCGGACGTCGTTGCCGGATTGCACGATGCCGGCGAGTTTTGTGTAGCGCTTTTCGATCAAGCGATGATCGTCGTCCGAGCCGTAGAGCGCCGCCAGGTAGCAGGCACGCGGCTCGAAGCACAGACGCATCTCGAAGATGTCCTCGACGATCTTGGAATCAAACTGGGCGGTGAGGCGCCACGACAACACTTCGCGGTCGAGCAGGTTCCAGTCGTTGAACGGCAGGACGCGCGTGCCGATCTTCGGCTGCACGTCGATCAACCGTTTGCCCGCCAGATGCTTGATCGCTTCGCGTATCGTGGTGCGGCTGACGCCGTACTGGGTACACAGATCGCCTTCGATCGGCAAGGAATCGCCCGGGGCGTATTCGCCCCCGACGATTTTCGTTCCGATGATGCGCGCGACTTGCGAGCTCATCGTGCCGACGATAGGTTCACGTTCAAACATTGACTGGCTCCAGCTGGCTCCTTGTGTTGTCCCTTGAGTCACGCCAGTTGCTCTGCTTGCTTATTTTGTGGCGCGGGTGACGAGCACGTTCCACGAACCCGGTTTCAGTTTCGCGATCAGCGTTTCGCCCTCGATACGGACGTCGGCATTGTACGTGGGCGTCACGGCATTCGGGGTGTCTTTGGTGTTGATCGCCTTCATGTTCGAGTTGAACAGCTCGATTGCCTCCTCGATTGAGCGCTCGGTGCCCAAGCCGCGCAGCTCGACTTTCAGCTCCATGTCTTCTTCGAGGTGACGATTGAGCGCGAAGATCGTAGTTCGACCGCTCGCCTCGTCGTCGGCCACGCTGGCGCAGAGGTAGGGAATCTCGTCGAAGGTCTTGGCCTGGTACGACGGCGAGTCGATCACCGGGCGCAACACGCGGCCATGGCCGAAGCGCGAGGCCTGCGAGAACGGGTAGAAGATGGTCTGCCGCCAGGCCGGGCCGCCCGGTTCGGTCATGATCGGGCCGATGACGTTAACGAGCTGCGCGAGGCAGGCGACCTTGACGCGGTCGCTGTTGTTCATCAGCGTGATCAGGGCGCCGCCGACGACCAGCGCGTCTTCGTAGTTGTAGACTTCCTCGATCAGGCGCGGCGCGACGGGCCAGCCGGGCTTGCGCAGATCTTCGATGCTGCGCGCCTTGTACCAGACGTTCCATTCGTCGAAGGAGAGCATGATGCGCTTGGCCGAACGCTTGCGCGCGGCGACCGCGTCGGCGATGGCGACGGTCTGCTTGATGAAGTTGTCGGTCAGCTCGATGTTGCCGAAGTACTCCTCGGTCGAGTCGTGCGGGTTCATGAAATAACTATGCAGCGAGAGGAAGTCGACCTGCTCGAAGCAGTGGTCGAGCACGGTGTCTTCCCAGGTGCCGTAGGTTGGCATATCCCACATCGATGAGCCGCAGGCAGAGAGCTGGATGGTCGGGTCGACCATGCGCATCAGCTTGCCGGTTTCCTGCGCGATGCGGCCGTATTCGTCGGCCGTCTTGCGGCAGATCTGCCACGGGCCGTCCATCTCGTTGCCGAGGCACCAGAACTTGATGTCGTGCGGCTGCTCGTAGCCGTGCGCGCGGCGCTGGTCGGAGAGCGCGGTGCCGCCGGGATGGTTGCAGTACTCGAGGAAGTGGCGCGCCTCATCCGGGCCGCGCGTGCCGAGATTGACGCCGAACATCGGTTCGATGTCGACCTTCTTGCACCAGTCCATGAACTCGTTGGTGCCGAACTGGTTGGTCTCCTTGGAAAACCAGGCGAGATCGAGGCGTACCGGGCGATCTTCCTTGGGGCCGACGCCGTCTTCCCAGTTGTAGCCGGACATGAAGTTGCCGCCGGGGTAGCGGATGATCGTCGGGCCGAGTTCGCGCGTCAGTTCCATGACGTCCCGGCGGAAGCCATTTTCGTCGGCCGTCGGGTGGCCCGGTTCATAAATGCCGGTATAGACGCAGCGGCCCATGTGTTCGACAAAGCTGCCGAAGACGCGGCGGTCCAGATCCGAAATTGCGAAGTCGCTATCGACGATGAGGCGTGAGGCAATCATGGTGACTTGATCCTGGTATCAGTGTTTGGGGCAAAAGGCGGGGGGCGCCGAGCGATCGTGGGGACTTCCGGCGCGACCCCCGCAAGGTGGAGATGCTTACTTCACACTCGACAGCAACTTGTTGACGCGTTCCTCAGCCGATTTGGCCGTGTCGGCGACCGACTTCTTGGAGAGCGTCATGTTGGAGATTTCCTCGCCGACGATGGTCTCGATGGCGCGCTGGCGGACGACGCTGTTCGGCAGCGAGTAGCCGGTGCTGGTGATTTCCGCGATGTTCTTGCGGAACGGCAGGCTGGTGAATTTATCGCTGGCAGCGACCGACTTGCTGACCGTCAGGTGGCCGGTGCGCGACCATTCGTAGTTGTTGTCCCAGAGGAACTTGAGGAAGCTGAGCGCGGCCTTGCGCTGGGCTTCGGTCTTGGCGCCGCCCTTGAGCATGATCCAGCTGTGGCCGTCGGCGAATGCCGCCTTCTTGCCGAAGATGTTGGCGAACGGAACGACCGTGTAGCCGCCCTTGAGCGGCGAGTCGGCCTTCTCGGACGCGCCGATGAAGTCGTCGATCGTCCACGTACCGACCACGTTCACGCCGACGTCGCCGTTGACGAAGGCTTGCTGCGTCGCCGAGTAGTCGAGGTTCGGTTTGATCGCGCCGTCGAGGTTGAGCTTGTTCATCAGGTCAAGCGCAGCGATCGCTTCCTTCGACTGCATGTCGATCTTCTTGCCGCCGTCCTTGAACAGCTGGCCATTCTGCTGGGCAAGCAGCGTCAGGAAGGTGCGGAAGGGCGCGGCGGTTTCGTTGGCCGTCGTCCAGGAGAAGTAGGGCTTGCCGGTCGCTTCCTTGAACTTCTTGGCCTGTGCCAGCATTTCGTCCGGCGTCGTCGGCAGGATCGGCGTGCCGTCGGCGTTGGTCAGGCCGGCCTTCTTGAACAGGTTGAGGTTGATGTGCCACAGCCACGACCACGTATCCTGCGGCAGCGCGTAGGTCTTGCCGTCGAAGGTCGTGCCCTTGGCGGCCTGGTCGGTGAAGTCCTTGGTGTCGATGCCGACCGACTTGAAGCCGTCGTCGAGCGGTTCGACGAGCTTGCGCGAGACGAAGTCGCCGAGCACCGATTCGTGCATCACGGCGATGGTCGGGATGTCCTTGGCGACGATGCGCGCCGTCAGCTGGTCGTAGTAGGGGCCCCATTCCGCAATCTGCGTCTTGACGACGATGCCTTGCTTGTTCGTGGCGTTGAACTGGTTGGTCAGCGCGGTGATGATGCCGCACTCGCCGCGCGCTTTGGTTACGTCGACGACCTTGCCGTAATCGGCTTCGCAGGCGCCGAAGAAGCGCTGGAAGGTGATCTCGGTCTTCTCTTCCGCGTTGACATTGGCACTCACGCAGCAAGCACCGACCAGCAGGGCTAAAGCGCTCTTGCAGAACAGTTTCTTCATGTTGCTCCTCCTTGTTTTATTACGTCGAAATGCCATGCCCGGGATTGGGCGGGTACTTCCACTAACCGGTCGCGTCGACGCGTCAGCGACTGGCCGTTCCGGCGACCGCCGAAACGATGTGCTTCTGGAAAAACAGATAGACGATGAAGATCGGCAACCCGGCGAAGACCGCTTGCGACATCAGGAAGCCGATCCCGCCGGCCTGGGCGAAATTGGTCTGCGTAGCGGCCAGCCCGAGCGTCAGCGTGTACATATCCGGGCGCGAGGCCGAGATCAGCGGCCACAGGTAGTCGTTCCACGCCGTGAGGAAGGTGAAGATGCCGAGCGTCGCCTGTGCCGGGATAGTCAGCGGCAGCAGCACGCGCAGGAATATCTTCCAGCGCGGCGTGTTGTCGAGCAGCGCCGCTTCTTCGATGTCGCGCGGGATAGCCTTGAAGTAGCCGGTCATCAGGAAGACGCCGAAGGGCGCGGCCAGACGCGGCAGGATCAGCGCCGAATAGGTGTTGTGCAGGTCGAGTTCCGCGAACAGGCGATGCAGGGGGATGACCACCGCTTGTTCGGGCACGGCGAGGCCGGCGAGCACGAAGGCGAAGAGGATGTTCTTGCCCGGAAACTCGGTGCGCGCGAAGCCGTAGCCGGCCAGCGAGGCGAGAACGAGCGTCAGGAAGGTTTGCCCGATCGAGACGACCATGCTGTTCACGATCCAGCCGAAGACGTCCGAACTGCCGATGATGTCCTGGTAGTTCTTCAGCGTGAAGGGCGGCGAGAAGAGGACGTCGGTGCGCACCGAGAGGAATTCGTTCGGCTTGAACGAGAGGGCGAATACCCAGACCAGCGGGGCGATCCAGATGACGGCGAGGGCGATGACGGCGGCCAGGATGAGGCGGTTGCCGAGTTTGCTGCCCGAAAGTGCGGTGCTCATGGATGGTTTCTCCTATTCGGCGTCGCGTTTCTTGGCGATCCACATCTGGATCGCCACGCCGACGAGCATCAGGGCGAACAGCACCTGTGCGGCCGCGGCCGAGTAACCCAGCGCCCACTGCTTGAATCCGGCGTCGTAGATGAACATCACGATCGAGCGCGAGGTGTTGTTCGGACCACCCAACGTCATCAGTTGCGACTGGCCGAACAACTGGAACTGCAGGATGACTTCGATGATCGCCACCAGCGCGACCGTGCGCTTGATTGACGGCAACGTGATCGAGACGAATGTGCGCCAGCGCGAGGCATTGTCGAGCGCTGCGGCCTCGTAAATGTCTTGCGGAATCTGTTGCAGCGCCGAGAGGAAGAGCATCATCGGCAGGCCGACGATCCACCATACGGTGACCAGCGCGATGGACGGCAGCGCCAGCGCTTCGCTGGCCAGCGGCGCGATCGATGGCAATCCGAGCGCATGCAGGATATTGGCCAGCATGCCGCGATCCGGCATCAGCACCAGCCGCCAGACGAGCGTGACGATGGTCACCGAGAGAACCGATGAACCGAAGAAAATCGCCCTCAGCGCCGCACCGGTCTTGCCTGGGCGGTTCAACGCAAGGGCCAAGGCCAGACCGAGGGAGACGAACACCGGCGTGGTCAAGAAGATGAAGTAGAAGGTGTTCCAGACGGTGCCGCGAAATATCTCGTCGGTGAATAGGCGGGCAAAGTTGGCCAGCCCGACGAACTCGCTGCTGTCGGACAACTGGTCGATCTCATGCAGGCTCAGCCAGAAGCCGTTGAACACGGGATAAACGAGCAGGAGGACGTAGCCGATCAGGAAAGGGAGGATGAACAGCAGGTTGAACCAGCTCGGCTTGCCGACGCCGAGCATGGCGGCACGCGGGCGCCCTGGTTTCTGTCTGGAGAGTCGCATGGTCGTCTCCTAGCGCGCGGCGTGATACGCCTTGCCGGACTCGTCGAAGAGATGCACGCGGGCCGCTTCGAATCGCAAGCCGACGGTTTCTCCCGGATTGACGTCCACGTCGCGCGGTGTCTCGGCGACGGCGAAGCTGCCGTCCTGCAAGGTCACATAGACCAGCGTCCGTTCACCGAGACGCTCGACGACGTCGGCCTTGGCGATAAAGGTCGATGCGGCGTCGACGACAAGGTGTTCGGCGCGCACGCCGGCGGTGAGCTTCGCCTCGCGGGGCAGGGCGGCCAGCGGTACGCGCGTGGCCAGGTCGAAGCCGCCGGCGATACGCAGCGTCGCAAAGTCGTTGCCGGACGGCACCAGTGGGCCGGGAAAGAAGTTCATGACGGGACTGCCGATGAAGCCCGCGACGAAGCGCGTGGCCGGGAAGTGATAAACCTCCATCGGCGTACCGACCTGTTCGATGCGCCCCTTGTTCATGACGACGATGCGATTGGCCAGCGTCATCGCCTCGATCTGGTCGTGCGTGACGAAAACCATCGTCGTCTTCAGGCGCTGGTGCAGCCGGGCAAGTTCGACGCGGGTGCGCGTGCGCAGCGCAGCGTCGAGGTTCGACAGCGGCTCGTCGAACAGGAAGACGCCTGGCTCCTTGACCACGGCGCGGCTGATCGCGACGCGCTGGCGCTGACCGCCGGACATCTGCATTGGCTTGCGCTCAAGCAGTTCGGTCAGTTCTAGCATGCGTGCGGCTTCCGTCACGCGGCGGTCGATCTCGGCATCGGCCATGTTGATGTTGCGCAGGCCGAAGGCCATGTTGTCGCGCACGCTCATGTGCGGGTAGAGCGCGTAGTGCTGGAAGACCATCGCCACGTCGCGCGCACCGGGTGCAAGACCGACGACAGAACGTTCGCCGATGCGGATGTCGCCGCCGCTCACTGTTTCCAGGCCGGCGATCATGCGCAGCAGGGTGGACTTGCCGCAGCCCGAGGGGCCGACCAGCACGATGAATTCGCCGTTCTGTATTTCGGCGTTCACGCCGTGGATCACCTGGTGGGCTTTGGGGCCGTGGCCGTAGCGCTTGACGATGTTGCGCAGGGAAATAGATGCCATGATTGCACTCAGTTTGATAGCTGCCAGCGCTTGGTGGGTAAGGGCTGGAGCCAGTTTTTATGCTTACTTCTCGGTGTCGACCAGGCCCTTGACGAACCACTTTTGCATCAGCACCACCACGGCGGTGGGCGGCAGCATGGCCAGGATGGCGGTGGCCATGGCGACGTTCCAGTCGATGGCAGCTTCGCCGCCCGTGGCCACCATGCTCTTGATGCCGATGACGATGGGGTACATGTCTTCGGTGGTGGTCATGAGCAGCGGCCACAGGTACTGGTTCCAGCCGTAGATGAACTGGATCACGAACAGCGCCGCGATCGAGGTGCGCGACAGCGGCACCAGGATGTCCTTGAAGAAGCGCATCGGCCCGGCGCCGTCGATGCGCGCCGCCTCGACCAGCTCGTCGGGCACCGTCAGGAAGAACTGGCGGAACAAGAAGGTGGCCGTGGCCGAGGCGATGAGCGGCAGCGTCAGGCCGGCGTAGCTGTTGAGCAGGCCCAGGTCGGCCACCACCTTGTAGGTGGGCAGGATGCGCACTTCCACCGGCAGCATCAGCGTGAGGAAGATGGCCCAGAAGCACAGCATCTTCAGCGGAAAGCGGAAGTACACGATGGCAAAGGCCGACAGCAAAGAGATGGCGATCTTGCCCACGGTGATGACCATGGCCACCACAAAGCTCACCCACATCATGTGGGCCGCGGTGGTGTTGGAGCCCAGCTTGCCCGCGCCAAACAGCGCGGCCTTGTAGCTCTCCCACATGTGGCCGCCGGGCAGCAGCGGCATGGGAGCCTGGACGATGGTGTCGGGCGTGTGGGTGGAGGCGACGAACGCCAGGTACAGGGGGAAGGCCACCACGGCCACGCCCAGCACCATCACGGCGTGCGACAGGAAGTTGAGCCAGGGGCTGCGGTCGATCATGGTCAGTACTGCACTTTCTTTTCCACGTAGCGGAACTGCACCACCGTCAGGGCGATGACCATCACCATCAGCACCACCGACTGCGCCGCCGAGCCGCCGAGGTCGAGCGCCTTGAAGCCGTCCAGGTACACCTTGTAGACCAGGATGGACGTGGATTGCCCGGGCCCGCCGTGCGTGGTGGCATCGATGATGCCGAAGGTGTCAAAAAAAGCGTAGACGATGTTGATCACCAGCAGGAAGAAGGTGGTGGGCGACAGCAGCGGCAGCTGGATGCTCCAAAAGCGCCGCCAGGGGCCCGCACCGTCGATGGCGGCCGCTTCGATCAGCGACTTGGGGATGGACTGCAGGCCCGCCAGGAAGAACAGGAAGTTGTAGGAGATCTGCTTCCACACGGCCGCAATCACGA
>ERZ650312.1684-NODE-1684-length-12353-cov-19.318751_pt1 | contig 12353 bp, 10 predicted proteins | sample MGYA00376248_ERZ650312 | MGnify/ENA primary metagenome ERZ650312 (study PRJEB26733, sample SAMN07839316) | wastewater metagenome | biome: urban; feature: wastewater treatment plant; material: waste water | place: USA: North Carolina | collected 2016-07-28 ... | reverse complement strand
AAAAATAAGTGAATTTTTTAAAATAGATATTGTCAAAAATATTTTAAATTCGTATTAAATTAGAAAAATGAGAAAAATCATTCAATTATACTTTCTACTCTTTTTTAGTTTTGTTTTTTCACAAACTGAATTGGTATTTGTTTACTTCAAAGACAAACCAAATGCTTCTGCTTTTTTAGCCAATCCTCTTTCAGAATTATCACAAAAAGCCCTTGACAGAAGAATCAACCTTGGCATTGCTATTACCGCTCAAGATGCACCAATAGAAACATCTTACATTCAAAACATACAAAATTTAGGTTTTACTGTTAACGATAAATCAAAATGGCTCAATGGTGTTGCCGTGAATGCTACAGCAGCTCAAATTACTCAATTACAAGCCGAACCTTATGTACTAAAAGTAGAAAGTTTTGTTAAAAATAATCTTTCTGGAAAAACCGCCAAAAAAGAAAAATTTACTAAAAATTTATCTTCTAAAATAAGTTTCAATTATGGAAATTCTTTGGCTCAAATAGAACAAGTAAACTTGAGAACGCTTCATGTACAAGGTTTTACAGGTACTGGAGTTTCCATTGCAGTCATAGATACGGGATTTCCAACAGTAAATACTGGTTCTGCATTTGCTAGAATGAGAAGCAATAATCAAATTAAACACGTTTATAATTTCATCTCAAAAAATACAGATGTTTATAATACATCTCTCAATAGCCACGGAACAAATTGCTTAGGAATTATTGGTGGTTATCTTGACGGAATTTTTGTGGGAGCAGCTCCAGATGCAGACTTTTATTTATACGCAACAGAAGATGGAACTAAAGAAATTCCAGAAGAAGAATTATATTGGATTCAAGCAGCAGAAGAAGCTGACAGAAAGGGAGTTGATATTATTTCTACTTCTTTAGGTTATGGAGACTTCTTTGATGATGCTAGATACAATTATTCTTATTCTCAAATGAATGGAACTACTTCATTTATTGCAAGAGGTGCACAAATTGCTTCAGAAAAAGGAATAATAGTAGTAGTAGCTGCAGGAAATGAAGGGAACTTAACATGGAAATACATTGTAACACCTGCAGATAACGAAAAAGTTTTTACTATTGGAGGTGTAGATAGTACAGGAAATCCTTCTATTTTTACTTCTTTTGGCCCAAATTCTGCGGGAAAAGTTAAACCCGATGCTTCTGCTAGAGCAACTTCTACCTACTTTGCATATAATAATGGTGCATATCCTGGAAATGGAACTTCTTATGCTACCCCACTTTCTGCTGGTGGTATTGCTTGTTTATTACAAGCTATTCCAAACTCTACTAACAGAGAATTATTGAAAAATAGTTTGAGACAAACTGCATCTCTATACCCTAATTATACTGACCAACTAGGCTATGGAATTTTAAATTTTGGGCAAGTTCTTTCATCTTTCCTAAAAACAAATGAGTTTTATTCACAAAATAAGGCAATTGTATATCCTAATCCCGCAAAACAAGAAATCAATATTTCTTCTACACAAAAAATTGAAAAAATATCTGTTTATAATAGTTTAGGACAATTTTTATTCGAATCAAAAACCAATCAAATTAATATTGAGAAATTAGAAAAAGGACTGTATTTTTTAAAAATCAAAACCTCTTCTTCTGAAACTGTAGAAAAGTTCATCAAAGAATAATAAAAACAAACACTTAAAAAAGCCTTCAGATTTTCTGAAGGCTTACTTTTTACTTAACGCTTTTTACTTGGCTCTTCTATGCCGAATTTCTACTCGCATTAATATTACCGAAGAGGGAACGAGTAACCAATTTTTCGAGCGTTTCTCTATCTCCTTCGTTTTTCTGTAATTTCATGAGTGCATACTGCTGAATACTCAACAACGGAAGCACTATTTTTTCTCTAATTTTCACGGATTTTCTTCCTACTGGTTCTTCTTCCATCAAACTATGGAAACCTGTAATTTCGAACATCATTTCTTTAGACAATTCATACTCACTGAACAAAACTTGCCAAAACGCCCCGAATTTAGGATGATTTTTCATGTAATACGTAAGCGGAAAATAAGATTTATTCATCGCCATCATAGAATTAAGCACCAAAGTTTTAAAGAAATCAGAATTTCTAAATAAATCTTTTACTTCTTCTATTCTACCTTCGTCTTTTAATTTTTTAATTGCAGTTCCAAAACCAAAAAATCCTGGTACATTTTGCTTCAGTTGACTCCAACTTCCCACAAAAGGAATCGCTCTTAAATCCTCGAATTTCAATTCATTTCCTGCACCACGTTTGCTCGGTCTACTTCCAATATTGGTTTTCCCATAATATTGAAGCGTACTTATTTCTTGCAAGTAAGGTACAAAAAGTGGATTTTCTTTTAAATCAACATATTTTACATAACTCAATTCTGCCAATTCTTCGATTAAAGTTCTTTCTTTTTCGGTTAAATCTTTTTTATGATTTTTAAAAACTTCATTCTCGATTCCAGCAGTCAAAAGTTGCTCAAAATTATATTTCGCTTGGTCTTTATTCCCAAAAACCGAAGTAATGGTTTGACCTTGAATCGTCAATTCTATCTTGTTATTGGCAATTGTTTTTCCTTGACTTGCGTAGAACTGGTGCGTTTTACCACCACCACGAGCTGGAGGTCCACCTCTACCGTCAAAGAAGATTACTTTTACATCATTCTCTTCAGAAACTTTAGAAAGTCTTTCTTTGGTAGCATAAATTTCCCAATTGGCTTTTAAATAACCACCATCTTTAGTTCCATCAGAAAAACCGAGCATAATTGTTTGCTCTCTTTTTCTCTTCGCCAAATGTTTTTGATAAACTTCATCATTGTATAAATCCTGCATCACTTTTTCTGCATTCGCAAGACCTTCCATGGTTTCAAAAAGCGGAACAATATCTATGTTGATGTCTTCATCTTGATAACCGCATACTTTGAACAAAGCGAAAACATTCATCACATCTTCTACCGTATCAGAATTAGAAATAATGTAACGATGCATTCCTCTTTCCCCATTTTTGGCCTGAATTTCCTTAACATTGATGACACTTTTTAGCGTTTCTTTGATGATTTCATCTTCGAAATCATCAGGATGAGCCAGAATATGTTCAGAAATCAAGATATTTACTTTTTCAGAATTAGTAAGTGATGCAACATCTTGTTTAGAATATTTTGTCACCAATTCATCTATCACTTTTTGATGAATTCTACTGTCTTGACGAATATCCAAAGTTGCAAAGTGAGTTCCAAAAATCTTAACTCGGTCTCTGTAATCTACCAATATATTGGTAAAAAGTCCATTATGTTGAGTTTTCAGAATATGTTCAGCTTCTGATAAATATTTTAAAATCGTTTCACTAGAAATAGAATTTTCGTTTTTGAAAATGTTATTGTACAATTCATTACTTAGTTTTTCTAAAACTTCTGAAACGCCTCTAAAACTTAATCTTCTTCTTAAATCTTTTAAATGATTGTAATAATTTTTGAGAATAGAATTTCTGAGTTCATTGGCAACTTTTAGCGTAACATCTGCCGTCACAAAAGGATTCCCATCTCTGTCTCCTCCTGGCCAAAAACCTAATTGAAAAACGTCTTGATGAATTTCAAAATCTTCACTTCCGAAAGATTGTTTCAGTTTTTTATACAATTCACCAATCGTGTCATAATACACATATCTCAAGTAAAAAATAATGCTTAATGCTTCATCTAACGGAGTTGGTCGCTCTTTATTTACAAAAGGAGTTTTCCCTAACTGCTGAAGCAAAAGGTCTATTTCATTGATATCATCTTTTAAAATAGCAGAACGCAAATCATGCAAAATTCTTTGTACAGCATTCGGATAAAACTGTGTAGGATGCGCTGTAAAAACCACTTTTACGGCAAAATCTTCTAACTTTTCGCGAACTTTTCCTAATTTATGTTCTTGCAAAGCACGTTCATGCAACTGCATTACTGTTCCCGCATCACTTTCTGAATGCAACTGTTGAAAAGCTGCATCTTCTATACTGTCAAAAAGCACAACTTGCCTTTCAATATATTGAATAATCTTAAAAAGCAGTTCCTGCTTCTGTTCTTCTGTGGTAACTTCTGTATGTTTTTTGAAGAATTCTTCTACAATTTCTTCTGGAGATTTTCCTTCTTCGTAACCATCTCTACTTTCTTCATAAAGAAACGGCAAAAGCATTCCGATGTTGGTCATTTTATCATACGGAAGGCTCATAAACAAGCTGTTATAAATCTGAAATTTATTTTCTACAACCTGACGAAATTTTTCTAAGCGGGCTTCATTAATCATGAAACAAAGGTATTAAAAACTCTTTATTTATAGCATATTATTGAAATTTTCAATCTTAAATTTTTATTAATTTTCATCACTTTCGGAATCTTATTTCGTAATTTTGGGAAAAAATTTATTGATATGTTAAATTTTGAATTTAAAAATCCTACAAAAATTATTTTCGGTAAAGGCGAAATCGCTAAAATTTCTAGAGAAATCCCGAAAACAGAAAAAATATTAGTGCTTTACGGAGGCGGAAGCATTAAAACCAATGGCGTTTACGACCAAGTAAAAGCAGCATTAGAAGGCTACAACTGGGAAGAATTCGGTGGAATTCCTGCAAATCCAGAATACGAAGTTTTATTAGAAGCTTTAAAAATCATCAAAGAAAAAAATATCACTTACATGTTAGCAGTAGGTGGTGGTTCTGTAATTGATGGAGTTAAATTCCTTTCTGCAGCAGCCAATTATGAAGGAGAACCTTGGGATATTTTAAAAAATGGAATCAGAACAGAAGAAGGAAAAGGTTTACCATTTGCTTCTGTACTTACGCTTCCTGCAACAGGTTCTGAAATGAATTCTGGCGCAGTAGTTTCTAGAAGAGAAATCGGTCAGAAATTAGGAATGGGAGGTCCTGGTTTATTCCCTCAATTTTCTATTTTAGACCCAGAAGTGATTCGTTCAATCCCTAAAAAACAAATTGCAAACGGAATTACAGATGCTTACACTCACGTTTTAGAGCAATATATGACCGTAAAAACTTCTGCTACACTTCAAGACCGTTTTGCCGAAAGTATTTTACAAACTTTACAAGAAATTGCTCCAAAAATGATGGAAGAAGAATTCGATTATGATTCAGCTGCTAATTTTATGTGGAGTTGTACCATGGCTTTAAACGGATTGATTCAAAAAGGAGTCATTTCTGACTGGGCAATTCACGGAATTGGTCACGAATTAACTGCTCAATTTGGTATAGACCATGCTAGAACTTTAGCCATTATTGCACCTTCTCATTACCGTTATAATTTTGAAGCTAAAAAAGAAAAATTAGCTCAATATGCAGAAAGAGTTTGGAATGTAACAGAAGGTTCTACTGAAGAAAAAGCATTGAAAGGAATAGAAAAAATGGAAGCTTTCTTCCAAAGTTTAGGGATAAAAACCAAATTATCTGAGTACACCGAAAACTACCAAGGAACAGCAGAAAAAATTCAAGAAGCTTTTATTGCTAGAAATTGGTTAGCGATTGGTGAAAAAGGCATTGTAAAACCTGAAGATGCTAAAAAAATTGTAGAAATGGCTTATTAATGAACGATAAATCATCTTCTTAAAAAGAATTTAATTATGTTAAAAATCACAGAATTCTCTGTGATTTTTTTTATAACAACCATAAAAATTTGCTAACTTTAATCTTTAAAATTCATAAAAACGAATACCATGAAAAAACTTCTACTTTTATTAGGAATACTATTCTCCATCAGCTTTTTTGCCCAAAATCCAATGTTATATAGTTATACATGGCAGATTTCCAAAATATTTTATGCTGGAACAGAATATCCTATTCCAAATCCTACAATTATTCCAGAAGTTCATAAAAACACCACCACGATTTCTTCTTCTGAAATAAAAACTCAGTTATTTAATACTTCTGCTGCTGCCATAAGTTCTACCAGCAATTCTCAAATCACAATTTCTGAAATGGGCGGAACTTTATCTCAAAGTCCAAATCCAGATTTTGACACTTTTGAAAGCAATTATAGAAATATTTTTTCATTAGCTCCCACTCCTAAAGTTTTTGATTATACGATTACTAATTTTGGAAATGGAACTTATCAACTATTGCTTACAGATACCAATACAGGAAACAAAGTTTACTATACAGCTACAAATTTATCCGCTAAAACACCAGAAAATAAGAAATTAAACATCTATCCAAATCCTGCATCGGATTTCATTTTTTTGAAAAATATAAAACCCAATTCTTCAGTTAAAATAATAGATACTTTAGGAAAAGTGGTGATGAGTAAAAAGATTACAGAAGATTTCATAGAAATAAAATCTCTACCGAAAGGAACTTACTTTTTAGAAATAGAAGGACTCAAAACTTTAAAATTTATTAAGAATTAATATGCTCAAAATAACTTTCACAAAATCACAGAGAATTCTGTGATTTTTTTTTTATTTTTGAAAAAAAGTAAAAATGAATGCATTAGCAGAGAATAAGACCGTTTTAGCACACAATGATTTCTTCGAAATTCTGAGAAATGTAGAATACAAACGTTTAGATACACACAAGCAAGTTTATCTAGATTTTACGGGAGGAAATCTCTATGCTAAATCACAGATTTTGGAACATCAAGATTTGTTGATTAATAATATTCTCGGCAATCCGCATTCTACCAATCCTACTTCTCAATTGTCTACAAAATTGGTAGAAGAAGCGAGACAAAAGGTAATTGACTACTTCAATGCGGAAGATTATTACTGCATTTTTACTCAAAATGCTTCTAATGCATTGAAAATTGTAGGAGAATCTTATCCATTCAACGAAAAATCACATTTTTTACTTCTTGCAGATAACCATAATTCAGTAAATGGAATTCGTCAATTTTGCCTATCAAAAGGCGGAAAAGTAACGTACGCTCCTATCTATTATCAGGATTTAAGAATGGACGAAAATTTCGTGATGGAAAAACTTCAAGAATCTGAAAATTTTGAAAATAAACTCTTCGCTTTTCCTGCTCAGTCAAACGTTTCTGGCGTGAAACACGATTTAGGTTGGATTAAAAAAGCACAAGATTTAGGTTGGGATGTTTTACTAGATGCAGCTGCATTTGTCCCGACCAATCAATTGGATTTAAAAGAAGTAAAACCAGATTTTGTATGTGTTTCTTTTTATAAAATTTTTGGCTATCCTACAGGAATTGGTTGTCTTTTGGTGAATAAAGAAAAGTTTAAGAAACTACAAAAACCATGGTTTGCAGGTGGAACCGTAAGTTTGGTTTCGGTGAATGCCATTCATCATTTCTTGATTAATAACCATGAGAGATTTGAAGATGGAACGCTCAATTATTTAGACATTCCAGCGGTAAAAATTGGTTTAGATTACATCGAAAATATCGGAATACAACGCATTAATGAACGTGTAGCTTCTCTCAGAAAATATTTATTCGAAAATTTAGAAAGTTTACAACACAATAATGGTAGAAATTTGATTCAAATTTTCGGACCAAAAGACCATCAAAATCTTGGAGGAACCATTATTTTAGGTTTTTATAATCAAGAAGGCGTTCGTTATGAATTCGAGCAAATAGAAGAAATGGCAAATCAACATAACATTTCGTTGCGTTCAGGTTGTTTCTGCAATCCCGGTATTGACGAAGTTAATAATTGCTTAACAGACAATGAATTAGCAACCTACTACTCTTCTCACGAACAAGGTGATTACAAAGACATGATTAAATTTTTAGGAAAAATGCGTGGCGCAACTAGAATTTCTGTAGGAATTGCTACAACTAAAAATGATATTGATAAACTGATGAATTTCATGAGAGAATTGCTCAATAAGTAATTTGGGTTTCCCTAAATTTGAAAAGTTTATCCTAATATTTTTATCATGAAGAATTTTCTTAAAATTACATTCCTCTTTTTTGTATTTATTTTCGGTTCTCTTACTGCTCAAAAAGCAGATTTTTATGATGATATTCAACATTTTAAAAAATTAGATGCAGAAAAAACACCACCAAAAGATGCTATCCTTTTCTTGGGAAGTTCATCTTTTACCATGTGGAAAGACGTAGCAGATTATTTCCCTGATAAAACCATTATCAATAGAGCTTTTGGAGGTTCTAGATTGCTTAATCTAAATTACTATGCCGAAGATTTACTCAATCCTTATCAACCGAAACAAGTGGTGATCTATTGCGGCGAAAATGACATTGCACATGCCGAAAAACCTTCTGCAAAAGAAGTTTTCAAAAGATTTAAACAATTTTATAAAACGGTAAGAGCTCATTATCCAAATGCCAACATCGCTTACGTTTCCATCAAATATTCGCCAAGTAGAGAACAATATTGGCCAACCATGAAGCAAGTGAATAAAAAAATTAAAAACTTCATGAATGCTAAGAAAAATGCAGAATTTATAGACATCACAGAAAGCATGAATGATGAAAATGGCAACATCAGAAAAGATTTATACTTAGAAGACATGCTACACATGAAACCTGAAGGCTATAAAATCTGGACCAAAGTGATGTATCCTTATTTAAAATAAAAACTTAAAACAATTAATACTAATAACAATGAAGAAATTAATTATTCTAATTCTAGGAACTACCATAATTTTATCTTGTACCAGAGATGATGATTCAAACAATAATTACACTATGGTAGGAAAATGGAAACACTTGAAGTCCGAATCCTACACAACCAAAGATAATAAAACTACAACATTTGCAAATTCTGAATGCAGTCAAAAATCTGTACATGAATTTAAAGCAGATAATAAAGCTATTTCTATAATATATGAAAGTGTAAATGGCGTTTGTACTCAAACTGATATAGATGAAAGAACTTATGCTTTTAATAAAGAAAATATGACATTTACACAAGATGGCTATACTGATTACCCATACTATATCATAAAACTCAACAACTCTGAAATGGTTTTTGAATACAGATTAGATGATTTAGATTCTGATGGAAAAAATGATATTATTAGATATTATTTTGTGAAATTATAATAACAAAAACCGCTCCGAAATTCGGAGCGGTATTTGTTTTATTTCTTTTTTCTCTTCGCAATAGATTTTGCCTTTGCTTGAGCTCTGTTTCCCGGTTTGGTTTTGGGTGGTTTTCTTTTGCTTGGTCCACCAAGATTCACTTTTTTATTTTTATCTTTTTTCTCGTGGAAAGCAGAACCTGGTTCAATTTTTTTATACTGAACAGGATTTTTCATCACTACAACTTCTTTTTCTGAAGCAATTTTCACCTCAGAAACCTTCACTTCTTCTGGAAATTCTACTCTTTTCACTTCCTTGTTCATAAACATTTCTAGTTCTATAAAACGTTCTTCTTCTTTTGGCGTGTAAAAAGAAATCGCAATTCCGTCTTTATCTGCTCTACCTGTTCTACCAATTCTGTGAATATATTGCTCCTGAATTTCTGGAATTTCAAAGTTAAAAACGTGAGAAACATCCGGAATATCAAGACCTCTCGCCATAACATCAGTGGTAATAATTCCTCTCAATTCATTGTCTGAGAAAGATTTCATGGTTCTCAATCTGAAATTTTGAGATTTATTCGAGTGAATCACCCCAAATTCTCCAGGAAATTCTTCATCTATTTTATTAAAAATTAAATCGGCGTGTCTCTTATTATTGGCAAAAATTAGAATTTTCTCAAATTCATCCTGCGTTCTTAACAAGTGAACCAATAGATTTAATTTGGTATTAAAATTCTTTACAGGAATAGCAGATTGAGCTATTTTTTCGAGTGGAGTTCCGCTTCTTGCTAAAGAAATTTCCTGTGGATTTTTGAAATATTCGTCTAACATGGCATCTACATCATCCGTCATGGTTGCAGAGAAAAGAATATTTTGTCTGCGCTCACTCATCATCGTGAAAATATCTTCTAACTGTCTTCTGAAACCCAATGAAAGCATCTCATCAAACTCATCGATAATCAGTTTTTTCAAATCTTTCAAGTTCAAAACAGCATCTTTCATCAAATCCATTACTCTTCCCGGAGTTCCCACCAAAATATCTACACCTTCGTAAACCAAAAGTTTCTGAGTATTGATATTTACGCCTCCATAAACGCCTAAAACTCTTGTTGACATATCTTCTGTCAGTTTTTCTACAACTTCGGCAACTTGCACCACCAATTCACGCGTAGGAACAAGGATAAGTACAGTTGGACTTCCGTTTTTATTGTATTTCCAAGTTTTAAGAACTGGAAGAAGATAAGCTAATGTTTTACCGGTTCCGGTTTGTGCAATTCCCATTACATCTTTTCCAGACATAATTGGCGAAAAAGATTTCAGCTGAATAGGAGTAGGCTCAGAAATTCCTAATTTTTCTAAAGCGCTGTTGAGTTGTTTTGGCAAATCAAAATCTGCAAATGATACTTTCATTTGGCAAAAATACGATTTTTAAATTTGAGGTTAAAATCTCGCGTGAACTTGCACAAACATTGTAGTATGATCATATTCTGAAGTAAGTGGAACATTTCTCTTGTAATCATCAATCATTGCTCCTATTTGCAAACACGCAAAATATTGGTCAGCGAATTCTAATGTAAGCATTGGCGTAAAAGTAGTTCTTACATTGCCTTCTAATTGGTAATTAGGATTAAGATATTCATATCGGTTAGAGAATTCTATGCTTCTTAGTCTTGGTGAATTCAGATTATATCGAATAATAGGATTGATATAAAAACTTCTGAATCTAAAGTCTTTCAGCTCTGGTTTTGGCGAAAGCTTAGAAACTCCAAATTCTGAAAAATTGTTTCCTTCTTTGTATTCTGAGATGATTTCTAGATTCCATTTTGGATTGATGGTAAAGGTTTTTTCTACATCTGCCCCGATTACATTTCCTGATTGATTGATGTAACTGCCAATTCCGCCATTCACTCCAATTTTTAAATCATCTTTAAAATCCTTTTCTAATCTGGCGTAAACATGTTTGCTTTGGTCATTATCAATTTCAGAACCGCGAGAATTTCCATTGGTAGCTCCTATGTAATATTTCAAAGGATTTTTAGCATTATTGACATCACCATAAACAGCAATTCCTGTTTGAAAACTTTGCCAACCGTTTTTCCCCAATAAATAATAACCATTTGAGAAATCTACAGACTTGATAAACTCACTCGGAATTTCGTCTTCTATCCCAAAATACGGACGGAACTGCCCTAATTGAATTTTGAGATGCTTATTATGAGAATATCTTACAAAAGCTTGTTCTAGGACTTTTCCGGTAAGGTTACTGCTGTTAAACTCCGCAAAATTAAGCATCATTCCCAAGTCAAAACGGTCATTAATTTTAGATTTTAATAAAAATCTTGCTCTTCTTACGTTAAAACTATTGGATACTAATTTCTGTTGGTCTGCTATATTTACACCGTTTACATCTACATTTTCGGTGAGAGAAACCAAATATCTGGTCTGCAACAAACCGCTAAAACTGGTGTTTCTTAAGATTTTAGAATAGTTAGAAATGGTGTCTTTTTTAGAATCATTTTGTGCAAAAATCGCCAAACTGAACAATACAAAACTGAATAAAAGAATTTTCTTCATCTTCATTAATTTTAAACAATCATTTAAATTTGAAGATGCAAAATTATCATTCAAAAAGGACTAAATTATGCTAAGCAGAGAATAATTTAAGAAAATAAGACAAAAATCATTATTTGAGCTTCACAGATTTGGTTTCTACTTTGATTTCATCATTTTTCCAAACACTTGAAGTAATTCTTACAAATCCTTTTTTCAGAGGATCTTTTTCAATCGGAAATTTATTTTCTTCCCACTGCAAACAATGCGTAGGAATAGGTTTTACCAAGAATTTCGATTCATTATTTTTAAAAGTGTAAACATAAAAAGAATGCCAACAACTGGTACACCAATTCGGATAAAATCCTATTTCATCTGCGCCATCATTGTTTAAATCTTTCAGGTTATATAAATCACCGTTTTTAGCATTTTTGATGGTAATCGGTTTAATTTTTTCATCGGAAAAATGAATGGTAGTAATACAATTTCCTTCGCATTCATCACTACAATCTGAAACCGTAGCGTATGCAAATTCTTTTTTGCCATCTCCGTTATAATCTCCTTCTATCTTCACATCAGAAGTTTGTGAAAACAAGAAATTAACCATCAGAAAAAACGAAATAGAAGCTATTTTTTTCATAATCATTTGTGTTTTAGGTTATTTAAAAAATAAAAAAAATCTTTCATTAATATGAAAGATTTTAAAATTTATTCCCACTCAATTGTTGCTGGTGGTTTACTCGAAATATCATAAGCGACTCTATTGATTCCTTTCACTTCATTGATAATTCTGTTCGATACATTTTCTAAAA
>ERZ650312.1682-NODE-1682-length-12358-cov-3.602292_pt1 | contig 12358 bp, 8 predicted proteins | sample MGYA00376248_ERZ650312 | MGnify/ENA primary metagenome ERZ650312 (study PRJEB26733, sample SAMN07839316) | wastewater metagenome | biome: urban; feature: wastewater treatment plant; material: waste water | place: USA: North Carolina | collected 2016-07-28 ... | reverse complement strand
AAGCATTATATCATTTTAACGAACTTTTGTGTATTTTTTCGTGCAAAGGTTTCTAGTAGTATCACCCCAAAAAAGGGCATGTTGTCAAATGAGCAACGCCGTACTGATATATTTGATTGGTTGGTCGATACCGTACAGCCTAAGTTGATTGTGACCCAGAATAGTGACGTGAGTAAGTATTTTGAGCGTATCACAGGGCAGATATTAACCCGTAATGCGTTTAACACGGTAAATTATCGTGACCATTTATGTGTAATTTTACCAATTAGCCACTTGTCTAAAAAGTGGACATTCAGTGAATTGGCAAGTTTACGTGAGTCAATTTTGACCCTATTGTCATTGATTGAGTCACCAGAGGCATTAAATCAAGCGCATGACGAAGACTACAATCATGATGAGAGTGTCAGTGCTTAGTAAATAGTACATAATAAAAAAGTCACTGATTAATCAGTGGCTTTTTTATTATCTGCTAAATGCAAAGATAAACGCTTAGTTTTGCATTAGCGCTACTGTGCGGTAGTTTCAGTCGTCGGTTTGATTTTGATCTCAGTAACACTACGCAAGTACGCTAAGTAGTCTTCAAGCTGCGATTGACCAATGGTATCACGTACCATCTGCGCGGTTTGTTGACGTAACTCAGGGGTGATTTGGTTGGTGTCTTGATTGATTGGACCGCCTACCAAAATACTAACGCCTTGCGACGTCGTTTGGGTCGTGACGGCTAGGTTTGTGTCAGTCGCTGGTGTGCTAAACGCCGCGCTACGTTCTTCAGGTAATAGCGTTGGGCTTTGGCGTGATACTGGGCCAAGCGCGTTAAAGTCAATACCAAGTCCTTGAGTGCTGTTACGCTGACGGATTTGGGTGGCTAAGGTATTGGCTTTGCTCATAGCCAGTTGACGCGCTTTTTGCTCAGTTAATTTGGCTTTAATCACTGGAGCTGCTTCAGCTTGGCTTAATGCTTTAACCGCACGATGATTTTTAGGTTGTACCCATACGGTTTTGTCTTTTAAGTCCACGCCAACTGATACGCTGCCTTCTTGCAGCGCTAATTCATTAAACACGGCTGCGATGACCGCTGGTTGGTTGAGAACCGTGGTATTATCAGTCTTAGTATAGTTCGCTAGGCTATGTGCCGCAATATTATAACGGCTAGCAAGCTCGCTAATACTAGCACCGGCCACGGCGTCATTGTTGATTTTGCCGACTAACTGCTGATACAGATGCTCACGTTTTTGCGTGGCGATTTGTTGGGTTAATTCTGCTTGCACGCTTTCGAGGCTTGGTGGGGTTGCACCATTGATTTTAACTAATTTAAATAGGTGATAACCATAGTTGGTTTGAATTGGGGCAGTGACTTGCCCAACTTTTAAGGCTTTAACCGCAGCCATGATTTTGTCATAGTCATTTGGGAACATGTCTTTGGTAATAGGACCAATATTACCGCCCGTGTTTTTACTGCCTTCGTCTTGTGAGTATTGTTTGGCAAGGGCGGTGAAATCGGCCTTATTGCTATCAAGCTGCTGCTTTAAGCCAGTCAAGGTCGCTTGCGCATTGTTGCCATTGATTAAAATCATCGCCAATTCGTATTCGGTTTGGTTACCACTTGTGGCTAGATAGCTTTGATATTGTTGCTGAAGTTCTTGCGCGGTTGGTGCAGGAACCGATAGCGTGGCTTTATCCACTATCAAGTAGTTAAGGTCAACGCGCTCTGGGCTTTTTAGCTCAGCTTTATGTTGGTTATAGTAGGCGCTAATCTCTGCGTCAGTGACTTGAACTTGTGAGGTAAAGTCTTGCCAGTTGATACGTGCAACCGATACAGAACGGACTTGGGCTTGTTGGTTAATCAAGGTATCGACATTGGCCATCGGAAACAAGGCAGTATTCATAATGCTGCGACTAAACGCAGTCACTGTTAAGTCTTGGCGCAATGAGTCAAACAATTGCTCTTTGGTCATACCGCGTTGTTTTAGAAATTCGGCAAATAACTCGTTAGAGAATTTACCATTTGCATCCAAGAAGGTTTTTTCGGTGGCCAATAATTGGGTAATACTGGCATCTGACACGGTAAAGCCAAGTTGATTGCTTTGGTGAATGAGTAAGTAACGGTCGACCAGGTTTTGCATGACTTGGTCACGTAGCGCGTCATTGTTAATCAAGCTTGTATCACCATTGACTTGCTCTAATAAGGCTTGACGGCGGTCATTCACGCTATTTTGTAACGTAGCGGCGTCAATATTTTGTTCGCCAACTTTGGCCACGGCATTTGGATCATCGCCTTGATTCACAATAGATTCAAAACCAGTAATCGCTAAGGGTAATAAGAACAAAATGAGTAACCCTTTACCCATCCAACCTTTTAAAAACTCGCGTAATGCTTCCATCGTTACTCACTTGTTCAACCGCGCCAACATCAGTGCGTTGTGTCGCTTAATTTATCAAAAAAATAAACGCTTTATTATAGGTGAACTTCGTCATAAAAGCTATGTTATACCTTTCCCAAAAATACACTATCTTTGACAAACATGCCTACCATTCTACCTTGCGAAGCAGTGCTTCTCACATCTCTACGCGTTTTTTTTGATAGGGGTGTTTTTGAGGTTGGGATTATAAAAATTGGTATGATAAAAATAACGACTGCGGCAAAATGGATGTTTGCCGCAGTACACCTACCAGTCATTTAAGATATAAAAACTATAAACGTTCATCCAGTCGGTCGATCAGGGCTTTTAAGACCTTTAATCGCGCGGTATATTTGTCATCGGTGGCAATGATTTGCCACGGGCAGTCCGTCTGGTGGGTATGCGCTATCATATCGCTTGCTGCTTGGACGTATTCATCCCATTTGCTGCGGTTGCGCCAATCCTCATCGGTGATTTTATATTGCTTATTCGGGGTATCTTCACGCGCATTAAAACGTTTGAGTTCTTCTTCATTACTAATCGCTAGCCAAAACTTGATAACAATCGCGCCGCTTTGGGTTAGGTCTTGTTCAAATCGGTTGATTTCATCATAAGCGCGTTGCCATTCGTTTGGTTTGGCAAAGCCTTCAATGCGTTCTACCAGTACTCGACCGTACCAACTGCGGTCAAAGATAGTTAGACGGCTGTCGTGGGCATTTTTTAGCAACTGATTATATGCTTTGGGGTGGCGCTGACGTAATGGGTTTAAATCAATATCGACCAACTCATCATGGGGTAAGCGCGTCCAAAACCGCCATAAATACGGGTGTTTTAATTCGTCTTCGGTAGGCGCGCCAATGGGATGAATGGCATATTCACGTGGATCGAGCGGGGCGATGATGCGTTTAATCGCACCACCTTTGCCCGCGGCGTCCATGCCTTCAAACACCAAAATAATATGACGAGAGCCGCGTTTGGTGAGTAGCTTGGCGAGCGTGTGTTGATAGCGCTCCAAGTACTTTTTATAGGTAACTTTGCCCAATGCCTCGCTATCTGGTTTAAGCAGTTCTTGCGGAATGTCGGCCATTTTAAATTCATCAGCCGATTTAGCGTTAGTGACTGGCGCATCAATACACGCATTGACTTGTTGGAGTTTATCCAATACCAATTGAGCAAATTTGATAGCACTTAAATCGCGGTCATTATCATAAATTCTGTGCCAACTAGCCTGCTTATCTAATAGATGCTCGGTAAACTGCTGAAAGCGTTTACGATGTTTGGACTTATTCCAATCTAGATGATAGAGGGGTTCTGGAATAGTCGGATCTTCTTTAAGCCGTTCTTTGAGTACCTTTTCTTCAACACAAAACCAGCATTTAATGATTTCAGTGTTGTTATTGCTCAGGTCTTGTTCAAAGGCCTCGATGTCTTCCATCATCTGCGACAAACGCGCGTGATCAAGGTTATCAATATTGTCAAAATAATAACGAATCAGATCCGCGTACCAGTTACCGAAATAAACCGCCACTTCGCCATGACGTGGCAATTGTGCGGTATGACGCTGCCAAATCGGCTGATAGTCGCTGGGGTATTGTCCCATTGTCGCATGGACTTTCAGGTAACGCGCATCCATCCACTCACTCAAGGTCTTGACGGCTTCGCCTTTACCAGATTTTTCCATGCCATTGACTAAAATCAGGACACCGCGGGCATTTGGTTTATCCCGTGACGCTCGTAAGGCAGATTGCGCTTGTAATAGCGCATAATTAAGCTGGTCTTCATCCAAGGCGGTTAGGTTTGGTTTATCCGGTTCGGTTGATTTGGAGGTTGGATTCGTTGTTGGGAGAGGGTTGTTGGTCGCGGGTTTTTTGGCCATTATTATTCCTTATCAAGTGAGGTATAAAGCTTGTCAGATAATTATTATAAATTGTAAGGATTTTACCTTACAGGATTTAACCAGCATCAACAATTTACGATTTGTATTTTTTGGACTTTTGCATTAAGGTAATGGCAATTTTATCCAAATTCGAAATTTAACAACATTTATTGAGAGAAAATAGATACCATGAGCGCCTTTCACCAATTACAACTAGACTTAGAGAGCTTTTGGCAACTGCCTTATCATGACAATGCCGCCTTGGCAGAAAAACTCGCCCAAGTCCAATCATGGCAGCGCGATCGAATTCATCGTACTCATCAAGCACTGTTTAGTCAGCCGAATCACCAAGCCATGGGCGAATTTTTGATTGACCAGTTATACGGTGGTGCTAAGTTCAACATACTGGCCAAACAGTTGGGGCGTATGGCGGGCAAGGCAGAAAAGCTTGAAAAGTTTATCCCAAGAACAGCGGTTGAAACGGGTGTGGCGGGCATTATTGAAGCCATTACCGCGATTAAGTTAGATTTGCAGTTGGCACAATACTTATTTGACCAAAATCTTGAGGTCAATGAAGCGAATATGTTAGCCGCCTATCAAGCGGTGAATGCGCGTACGGCACGAGAAAAGCAAATCGAAGATTTAAAAACCATGTGCTATCGTACTGATAAGTATCTTAAATCTTTTATTCTACAAAAGGCATTCTCGCTAGCCAAAGGACCCGCCTATAAATATAAATATCAGCCATTATATGACTTTATTGCCGATGGCTTTGTTGCGATGAAGCCTATTAAAAGTATTGGCAAGTTTATTGAACCATTTTGTGTGAAAGAATTGCAGATTATTGACAACGTTCATACAGGCAAACCTCAGCCATTTGACGTATAATGACGCTGATAACATCAAGACAACGCGGCTCGCTCCAGCATAAAGCTGAAACCTAAAGCGAAAGCTAATGCAAATAAAGTTAGCTGCGTCTTACATTAGATTTAGATAAATGAACTGGGGATGATGATGAGCGATAGCCACAATGACGTTAACAATAGCGCAGATAATACAACGTCTATTCAAGATAAACTGGTACGCGACAGCTTAACAGCTAATCAACGCTTAAACGAACAAGTGCAACAAGGGTTACAACAAAACAGTCAAGCTGCCAATTCAAGCGATACGCCAACCATGAGTCAAAGCGCATCACAGCAATTTAGCAGTTCTCAAAGCTTGCCGGAATCAGTACCGCAAGGCCAACAGTTAACCCAACCTGCGATTGTGACACCAAAAGACAATGTAGCCAATAAGTCGGCCAGTGGTTTTGACAAAACAGCGATTGTGAATCCGCACACTGCAGAAACCGATGGTGAAGAAGACACCCACTTTGGCTATCGCACCGTTAAAAAAGCGGAAAAACAAGAAAAAGTCGCTGAAGTCTTTACCTCAGTTGCCAAAAAATACGACATCATGAATGACTTGATGTCATTTGGTATTCATCGTCTATGGAAACGCTATGCGATTAGTTTGACGGGCGTGCGCGCAGGCCAACAAGTGCTTGATATTGCTGGTGGGACAGGTGATTTAGCGAAAGCCTTTAGTAAAGAAGTCGGCCGTACTGGTCACGTGGTGTTATCAGATATCAATGAAGCCATGCTAGAAGTGGGTCGTGAGCGTCTACTCAATGCAGGCTGTAGCAATGTTGACTTTGTGTTGGCGAATGCCGAGAACTTGGCGCCCTTTGCCGATGAAAGCTTTGACTTGGTAACCATTAGCTTTGGTCTACGCAATGTCACTGACAAAGACGCGGCATTACGTTCGATGTACCGTGTCCTTAAAAAAGGCGGCCGTTTGGTGATTTTGGAATTTTCAAAACCGATTTTTGAGCCACTATCAAAAGCGTATGATTTGTATTCATTTACCGCCTTACCATTGATGGGTAAATTGGTCGCGAATGACAGCGAAAGTTACCAATATTTGGCCGAAAGTATCCGGATGCACCCTGATCAACGTACATTAAAGCAGATGATGGAAAACGCGGGTTTTGTGAATACGGACTACCATAACTTAACTGGTGGTATCGTTGCGATTCACCGCGGTTTTAAAAAGTAGAGATAACAATGTTCACAGTCTTATTGTTGGCAGGGCTAGAAAAAGTCATTAACACCGCTTTGGCCGTAGACCCCATTACCCAAGCGGGATTGCAATCATTATCGGGTAAAACCATGCGCTTGGTGATGAAAGAGCCGCCGCTTGAGTTTGATACGATTTTTAATGAGCAACATTTGCGCTTTGAGCCAGTGACGACACCGATTTTTGAGCCAAAAGGCGATGAGGGTGCGTTGGGAGTTGCCAAGCCAGATTGTATTGTGACCGTGGATAACCCTGCGCATTTACTCCATATGATGGGTGAGCCTGAAGGTAATTTACCAATTGAAGGAGATTATAAGGTACTGATGCAGGTCAAACAGCTGATGGCGGGTTTTGATGCTGATATTATTGGCAAATTGCAACCTATCATTGGCGTACCATTGGCAAGTCAGCTGCACCAATGGCTTGATGGGGTGAAACAAGTTGTGGCGACACCGGCTAAGCAAGTCTTTGCCGATATCGTGGAAATTGCAGATTGGCAAGTCAAGCCAAACGGGCAAGGCTATGATGAACGTGATGACTTAAAGCAGCAATTGCTGAAGTTGCGCGCGGATATTGAACGTGAACAAGCGCGACTTGATGCCATTAAGGCTGAGCAAAACGCTTTAATCCAAAAAGACGTATAATCAAACGATAGCCAGTCTGCTAGTTTATATTGGTCTATTGAACTTAAAATTCATCATATAAAAAATCGGCAGTTTCTATTACGAAACGGCCGATTTTTTAAGCGTGATACTAAAGGGTTAGTATTCGATAATCACTTTCATTGCTTTGGTTTCTGCCGCGTGTTTGAACACGTCATAGGCCTTTTCTAGCTCAGCAAATTTGAAGTGGTGGGTCGCCAATTTGTCCATTGGTAACTTACTGCACTCACAGGCTTTTAATAGCATACCTGTCGTGTTGGTGTTAACAAGACCGGTGGTAATGGTCAAGTTTTTAATCCACAGTTTTTCAATTTCAAAGTTTACTGATTGACCATGAACACCAACGTTGGCCAAGTTGCCGCCTTCTTTAACAACTTTTTGGCAGATATCCCAAGTTGCTGGTAGGCCGACAGCTTCCATCGCACAATCGACACCGCGGCCATTGGTAATGGCTAGAATTTCTTTAACAGCATCTTGGGTTGCTGAGTTGACCGTATGCGTCGCGCCCATTTCTTTGGCCATTTGTAAGCGGTTGTCATCAACGTCAACGACGATAATGGTTGATGGTGAGTAGAATTGAGCGGTCAATAGACAACCCATACCGACAGGGCCTGCACCAACGATAGCGATGCTGTCGCCTGGTTTTACTTCACCGTATTGTACACCGATTTCATGACCGGTTGGCAGGGCATCTGATAGGAACACCGCGACATCGGTATTTAGGTTTTCTGGTAGGCGATAAAGTGAGTTGTCAGCGAATGGTGTGCGTACATACTCGGCTTGGGTACCATCAATCATATAACCCATAATCCAACCGCCACCTTGTTGGCAGTGTGAATACAGTTGTTTTTGGCAGTTTTCACATGAACCACAACGGCTAACACACGACACGATAACGCGATCGCCTTTTTTAAAGTTTTTGACGCCTGCGCCAACTTCTTCAACAATACCGATACCCTCATGGCCTAAGATACGACCCGTCCATTCGCCCGTTTCTTTACGCGCAGTTTCTTCAATTTCTGGGTTTTTACCTTTCCAAATACCCAAGTCAGTGCCACAAATGGTGGTTTTTTCCATGCGGATAATCGCATCGGTTGGTTCGATAATGGTTGGAATTGGTCGGTCTTCAAAGCGGATATCATTTTTGCCATAGTAGGTCATGGCTTTCATTGTATTTTACATATTGACGCTCCTAGCTTGATTCATTGTTATAAATAGCGGGTTATCATAAAAAAAGAAAATTATCACTTAAAAAATTATAAAAATTAATTACGTCATTTTCATGACATAAGTTAGTCAACAGATTGACCGTCAGTAGATAAGTGATACGAAGGTTATTATGTCATCGATGAAGCACATCAATACGATTCATCATAAACGCATGCTAAGTGAGTTTCAAGTGGAAGTTAACGATCGCAAGTGTCTTGATTATCGCTGTTTGGGGATAAAAATCATCAAACGGTTTTAAGATAACATGCTAGAATTAAGGCCATTATTGGCTATCTAGAGTTGTTTGCTGTGCTATTGTCTCATCGAAAACGCTTATTACAATTATGGCGGATTGCTGCCCACTATCGTATTGATACCCATTTGCCACTTGACGAAACACCGCAACTTGAGCCGATTGCACGGGCGATTGCGATGCACCCAGCCGCGTGGTTTGCCAAGCCCAACCCTGAGGGCGTAAGACTGGCACTTGAGGAGATGGGCACGCTATTTTTGAAGTTGGGACAGTTACTATCAACGCGACGTGATTTGGTGACACCAGAGATTATTGCGCAGTTGGTGCATTTGCAAGATCGCGTCAAGCCGTTTGATGTCAGTGTGGCCAAAGCCCAAATCGAAAAGCCAGCGAGCCAGGGCGGGCTAGGGCAATCCATTGATGCGTTATTTTCGCGTTTTGATGATGTGCCGTTGGCGGCTGCCTCGATTGCTCAGGTGCATACCGCACGTACCCATGATGGGCGTGAGGTTGTGGTGAAAATCGTCCGTCCGACTATTCGTGAGCAAATCATTGCTGACTTTGAGTTATTGCGGGATTTGGCCACTTGGGTATCAGCACGGATTGAAGCGGCACGTGCGGTGCATATCATTGATGTGGTCGAGGATTATCGTCAGGTCATGCTCAATGAGTTGGACTTGACCTTAGAAGCCATGAATACCACCAAGATGCGTAATAACTTTTTAGGCTCATCTTATATGTATGTGCCGGAAGTCTATGAAGCCAGTACCAATGTCATGGTCATGGAGCGTATCGTTGGTGTCCCGATTTCACAGACGCATGTCTTTGACGAGTTGGGTTATGACCGCGCCAAACTGGCAGAAAAAGGCTTGATTATCTTCTTTACCCAAGTGTTTCGCGATAACTTCTTTCATGCGGATATGCACCCAGGCAATGTGTTTGTCGAGACGTTATCACCGGATTTGCCCAATCCCAATCCGCGCTATATCGCACTTGATTGTTCGATTGTGGGGGAGCTTTCTAAAGCCGACCAGTTGCTCGTGGCAAGACTACTGCTATCCGTGATGAATAATAACTTTACCGGTTTGGTCGATATTATCGCGCGGGCAGGGTGGTTACCACCAACGGCTGACCGTCATGCGTTGATGCGTGATATGCGCCGTACCGTGTCACCCATGATTAGTAAACCGATTAATGAGATTGATTTTGCGGGTGTGTTGGTTTCTGTGTTGGATATTGCGCGACGTTACCATTTGGATATTCCGCCACAACTGATGCTATTGATGAAAACCTTGGTACATGTCGAGGGGTTGGGTCGGGACTTGTACCCGCAGTTGGACATTTGGGCATTGGCAAAGCCGATTTTGACCGCGTGGGTTAAGCAGCAGTTCGACCCAATGCAAAAGCTCAAAGAGGTACGCCAACAATTCCCTGAAATGCTACTGAGTCTGAATGATTTTCCGGCCTTGGTGGATAATAGTTTACAAAGCTTGGCAAATTTGGGTGGCCATCAAGACCAACAGCTACGCGAGATTCAACAAATCCGCTCGGATATGCTCAAAGCGAGGCAGCAAGATTGGATTGCGTTGTTGGGGTTTGTCGGCTCGCTGTTTATTGCACAGCAAGTGGCTAGCCATGCCATGTGGCAAATCAGTAGTTGGCTAGCACCGGTGTTTTATGTGATTGCGGTTGTGTTTGTATTATGGCGCTTAATGATTTAGTAAGCGCCACAAATAAGTGTCACAGGACCGATAGTTGCACTAAACTAAATTAAGTTAGTGGGCGTGATAATGGTCCACCAAGATTTTGATAATCTGTGGTTGGAAAGCCTTGGCCAAATCATGGCCCATACCTTGAATTAAATGAAACTCAGCATTGGGAATGGCTTTTGCGACAGCGCGTCCATGGGCAGCAGGCAATAAGCCGTCTTTTTCACCATGAATCACGACCGTGGGCTGGGTAATCTTTTTATCGTATTTTGCAATTGAACCCGTGGCTAAGATGGCTTGCAATTGTTGCAATGAACCACGTGGGTGATAACTACGCTCAAAACGCAATCGGACCAAGCGCTCAACTTCTTCTTCATCCACATGATTGGGTGAGCCGATACGCTGCATGACCCATACCCCATACGCCACGACATCTTCCATTTGTGTCGTTTTTGGGTGTGACAATAAGGTTTGTAGCTGTTTAGGTTTGGTCGGGGGTAATAACGGCTTGTTATTACTGGTGAATAGTAAACCAAGTTTTTTGATTTTCTTTGGGTATTTTGCCGCCAAAATCTGCGCAATCATGCCGCCCATTGAAGCACCGACCACATACACATTTTCTAGACCCATTTTATCAATCAAGCGGCGGGTATCTTCGACCATATCAAATAGGTTATAAGCCACCGGATAATGGCGGTTGGTCAAACCCACCTGCATACGTAGCATCATCTTGAGGTTGTTAATGGCAAAACGGGGGAATGGACGTGCGATTTTACTCGATAAGCCAATATCACGGTTGTCAAAACGAATCACAAAAAACCCGGCATCAATCAAGCCTTTGACAAAACTATCTGGCCAAAACACCATCTGTGAGCCTAAGCCCATAATCAATAGCAGCGGTGGGTTCTTGGGGTCGCCACCCACTTCAACGCACAACGACAAATCATCATCGATATCAATATGTGCGGTGTGCATCAAGTCAGTCAAAGATGAAGGATCAAAATTAAATGCCGCTAAATCCATGGTTGTGTGTCCGGTTATTACGCAGAACTAAACGTTAAACGTTGCTAAAACTTATCAAAGCTCGAAAGCTAATATCGACAATAGCCCAACGCAATGGCGTTAGGCTAATGTTATCCGTGTGAATGAAAGATTTATAACCAAGCGTCTACTTGTTTGCTTAAAGTCATACGCTGTTTGCCCGCTTCTTTACCGGCAAGGACAAAGCCAAGTAGTTTGTCGGTATTATCATGGGCAAACGCGGCTAGCACCATACCATCCTCAGTCGGTGTGATTTGCCAATTAATATCGCTATCCGCATATTGTGCGGCAACCGGTAATACAACCAAAGGCAGGCTTGGGGTTTTAATTGTCACCGGCATGGCAGGGTAGCTCACAGCCGTGGGTGCTGCGGTGGTATCATTAGCTTGGTCACTTAGGGTCTTTGCCAATGCGCGTGCTTGATTCATCAATGGCATCACATACGGCATAAAGCTGCCCATCACGTTGGCACTGTCCCCAATGGCATAGATATCAGGCACGGAAGTTTGTAAAAACTGATTGACCAAAATACCTTGCTGTGCGGTACGCGGCAAATGGGTAACTTGAGCGATTTGTTCAGCATTCAAATGTGCCACAGCTAGCCCAGCTTGTTCGGCTAGGGCAGTATTGGCCACCAAGCCAATCGCCACCAAAATCACATCGAACTCATGAGCTTGCAACTGACCATTACGGTCTTTTACGGTTACCGTCAATGTATCTGGGTTGCTGCTATCAATGCTATCAATGGTCACGCCCAACTGAAAATTAACACCGGCAGTGGTGAGTGCCGTCAGCAATGCTTCACCGGCTTGCGGTGGTAATTGGCTAGACAATGGCAAGTCTGCGTTATCAAACACACTAATCGCCATAGCATGTTGGCTAGTTTGGCTGACCAAGTCATTGGCAAATTCACAACCGATTAGACCCGCACCGATAATCGCAACGCGTGTCGGTGCATCACTCGTTGCTTGGCATTGCTGAATTTTTTGCTGGAACTTTTTGTACTCATCAAGGTGATTCACAGCAAAGATTCTTGCATTATCCACGCTAACGTTGGGTAGATCGGAAGAGCGTCGTGTAGGGAAAGA
>ERZ650312.1677-NODE-1677-length-12379-cov-6.820594_pt1 | contig 12379 bp, 12 predicted proteins | sample MGYA00376248_ERZ650312 | MGnify/ENA primary metagenome ERZ650312 (study PRJEB26733, sample SAMN07839316) | wastewater metagenome | biome: urban; feature: wastewater treatment plant; material: waste water | place: USA: North Carolina | collected 2016-07-28 ... | reverse complement strand
GACCAAATTATGGCAGTTTAATATTCTGTTATTTAGCACTTTTAGTGTGCTGTATATCTTACGCTGGATTTTATTCCCAACCGAAGCAAAGCAGATTTTTAGTCATCCGAATATGAGCTTATTCCTCGGTGCGATTCCGATGGGCTTAGCGACGATTGCCAATGGTTTTCTCATTTTTGGTACGCATTTATATGGTGATATTGCCATCCAGATAGCGACCTATCTCTGGTATCTGGATGTGTTTCTGGCAGTGGTGATTGCATGGGTGGTGCCATTTTGTATGTTTAGCTGCCAAGATCATCAATTACAACGGATGACTGCGGTATGGTTACTCCCGATCGTGGCCTGTGAAGTTGCGGCTAGCTCTGCGGGGCTGCTATTACAGCATTTAGCAGCAGATCAGCATGCGTTAACCATCTTGATCACAGGCTATGTGTTGTGGGGCATTTCTGTCTTACCTGCTTTTGCGATCTTAACGATTTTGATGTTACGTTTGGCTTTGCACCAGTTACCTGAAAAAGAGGTGGCGATTTCTAGCTGGTTATGTTTAGGGCCAATTGGGACAGGTGCCTTGGCGTTATTATTACTGGGTGAACAAGCGCCACGAATCATGCAGGCGATAGGTTTCGAAGGTTTAGCGACATTACTGCCAGCCTTGGGTATTGTGGCAAGTTTAGTGTTATTAGGTTTTGGCTTATGGTGGTTTGGGATTGCGATTTTGACCACACTGCGTCATATGCGTACAGGCATTCCATTTAACTTGGGTTGGTGGGGACTGACTTTCCCATTCGGTGTGTTTATTTTGGCGATCTTTAACTTGGCGCATCAGTTACATATCGACTTCTTACAGTATGCGGCTGTGGTTTTAAGTCTGTTGTTGGTGGGTTTGTGGGCATTGGTGATGAAGAAAACGCTGGCAGGAGCGTACAGCGGTCAATTATTTTTCTCCCCATGTTTGGTCGCCTTACAGCAGAAGATGCAATAATATCAAGGTGTGCTTTAGCACACCTTTTTTGTGTCTCTATTTTGATTTGAACGAGTCTTTTTTATGAATGCTGATATTGCTCTGATTATGGCCTTACCGAATGAATCTAAAGGTTTGTTTGAACAAGTAGGTATTGACGTTCATTACAGTGGAATCGGCAAAATTAATGCAGCATTCAAGGCATTTGAGGTGATTCAAAAGACGGGATGCAAAACGCTGATCAATTTAGGCAGTGCAGGCAGTTCGCACTTCGATGCACATAGTCTGGTTGAGGTGATTACTTTTGTACAACGGGACATGGATGTGTCACCACTGGGTTTTGCCGTGGGCGTGACCCCAATGGATGAGGACATTCCTGCCGAAATCCATGTTCAGCCGCATTTTGAACATTTACCTAAAGGGATCTGTGGTACAGGTGACTCCTTTGAAACAGGACAGCCAAAAGTATCCTGTAATCTGGTGGACATGGAAGCCTATGCCCTCGCCAAAGTGTGCCAGAAGCTTGGGGTGCGTTTGATTTCAGTCAAATATATTACAGATGGTGCCAATGATACGGCTCATTTAGATTGGGAAGAGAATCTGCTGCTTGGCGCACAAAAATTATTGGCGTTGTATCAGGCGCATTTTTAAATAAAAAAGCCTATCTGCTGAGATAGGCCTGATCAATGCTTTCTGGTTTTAACGTGGCAACACACCATACAACATCATATGCACAGTGTGCTCAACCGTACGTTGAAACATACTACGGTTACGCAAAGTTTTACCTGTGACCATTTCCATTTGCGTCGAAAAATCAGCATAGTTTTGGGTGATTGCCCAGATATTGAGAATCAACAATTCAGGGTCAATCTCTGCCGACAATTTACCTTGCTCTTGCCAAGTTTGAATCACCTTGGTTTTACGCTTAAATAGCTTTTTCAAAGGGCCTTTTAAGATTGGTAAAATATGCGGCGCACCTTGAATAATCTCAAGGGCAAATAAACGTGAGGCTTTCGGTTGATCACGCGAGCTTTCAATTTTTTGAATTAAATAGTGAGTGAGGGCTTCAGTTGGCTCAAGCTCAGACTCTAGGGTTTGCAAGGGTGCAAGCCACTTTTGTAATACCGTGGTGAGCACTTCAACATAAAGTGACTCTTTATTTTCATAATAATAGAAAATATTGGATTTATGCATATTTGCGAGCTGGGCAATTTCATCCAAACTAGCGCCACTGAATCCATAGACGGAAAAAACATCGAGGGCAGCATTCAGCAGTTGATTGCGCTTTTGTGTACTTTTTTTCTGTTCCATCTGCGAGCTTGATTCAAAAAATGTCATTGACATTGTAAGATAAATTGGCGGATTTGTGCAAAATAACCGTATTTTTTATCGAAAAAGCAGGGATTGCCAGACCAGTAGTCACGATGTACTTGATAATTATTGAAATCTAAAATGGGTAAGACATATTTTGTAAATAATTCCTCAGTCATTGCGAGAAATTGTCGAGTGGTTGTTGTTCTTGAAATGTGGTTTTTGAGATGGGTAAAAGCGGTTTTAGGTGGCTAAAACCGCATTAAGGACCTGTTGTTCCAACTGGGCAAAGGCAATGCTTTTTTTGCGTGGACGTGGAAGATTGACCTGGAAATTATGCGCAATATGCCCCTGATCCAGCAGAATAATTCGGTCAGCAAGCTGTACTGCTTCACTGACATCATGTGTCACCAGAATTGCGGTAAAGCCCTGTTCTTTCCAGAGACGTTCAATCAGGTTCTGCATTTCCAGACGGGTGAGTGCGTCCAGTGCGCCAAGTGGCTCATCGAGCAACAGGATACGCGGTGCATGTGACAATGCCCGAGCCAGTGCGGCACGTTGACGCTGACCGCCTGATAGCTGGGCAGGCCATTGTGCAGCCTTTTCCTTTAGGCCGACTTTTTCTAGAAGTTGCTCTGCAAGCCCATGCTGACTTTTGGCCAATCCCAGTTGCACATTTTGCAAGACACTTTTCCAGGGTAGCAGGCGTGGGTCCTGAAACATCACCCGAATGTCATCACTGGTGATGCCCTCACGGAAGTTGCGTGCGGACTGGAACTTGATTTCACCATAGCTGGTCTTTTCCAGTTGTGCGATTAGGCGTAGCAGGGTGCTTTTACCACAGCCACTGCGCCCGACAATGGCAACAAACTCGCCTGCCTGAATGTTTAAATCCAGATCCTCAAGTACCTTGACCTCGCCATAGAACTTATACAGTTGCTCAATCAGGATATCTGCACCATTGGCTGGGGCGTTTGTGGTGTCTGGCTCAATAATCGGCTGGATGAAATTATTTTCATATAGGTTTAGATTGAGGTTGCTCATGTTTATTTTCCTTTTTTATTTTTGATAACCTGAATGCCAGCGTAATAAATAACGTTCCAGCAGTTGCGCAAAGACATCGGCCAGTTTCCCCAGCAAGGCATACAGCAGGATACCCACTAGCACGATATCGGTTTGTAAAAACTCCCGTGCATTCATGGTCATATAGCCAATGCCTGACTGGGCGGAAATGGTTTCAGCAACGATCAGCAATACCCACACCAAACCGAGAGAGAAACGTAGCCCCACTAAAATGGAGGGCATTGCGCCAGGTAAAATAATGTCTTTATACAGTTGCCAGCGGTTCAGCCCATAGCTTCTGCCCATTTCAATCAGCTGCGGATCAACTGAACGGATGCCATGATAGGTATTGATATAGATCGGGAAAAACACCCCGACCGCCACTAGAAACAACTTGGCGGTTTCATCAATGCCAAACCATAAGATCACCAGTGGAATCAGGGCAAGTGCAGGGATGTTGCGGATCATTTGCAGGGTGGTGTCCAGCAGCGTTGATGCAACACGGGATGAGCCATTCAACAAGCCGAGAACTAGCCCCAGCCCCCCACCCACCAATAAGCCGAGTAAAGCCCGTCCAGCACTGACCTTGACATGCTGCCAAAGCTCACCACTGATGAGCAGGTGCCAAAAGGCACTGACCACAGCAGTGGGGGCGGGCAGAACCCGACTTTGCAGTAAACCTGTACTTGAGGCAATTTGCCAGATGACGATCAATAAGATCGGTAACAGCCACGGTAACAGGCCTTTGCCAAGCTGCTGTGTTCCACGTGAAACATTGTTTAAGAAAACTTTTGCACTCATGCTGTCTCCTTGACCAGATTTTTTGCTTCCGTAGTCTCAGGGACGTAGTTGTTGGCAATGATTTCCCCAAATGGTCCTGTTAAGTGCGGTTGTGCCAGTTTCTTGCGTGTTTTCAGCGGCAAGAGTGGAAACACCAATTCCGCAAAACGAATCGATTCTTCCAGATGTGGATAGCCTGAGAAAATAAAGGTATCAATGCCTAAATCTGCATACTCCTGAATCCTTGCAGCCACCGTTTCTGGGTCACCCACCAATGCCGTGCCTGCACCACCGCGAACCAGACCAATGCCTGCCCAAAGATTCGGGGACACTTCAAGTTGATCTTTACGTCCACCATGCAACGCCGCCATGCGTTGTTGGCCCACTGAATCCATTTGCGCAAATTTCTTCTGTGCTGCGGCAATCGTGGCATCATCCAGATACTGGATCAGTTCATCCGCCGCTGCCCAGGCCTGTTCATTGGTTTCACGCACAATCACATGCAGGCGAATGCCGTAATTTAGGGTTCGGCCTATAGCGGCAGCCTTGGCACGTAAATATTGGATTTTTTCCTTAACTGCGGCAGGTGGTTCACCCCAGGTTAAATAGGTATCAACCTGTTCTGCTGCCAGCTCAGTCGCCGCTTCGGATGAGCCACCAAACCATAACGGGGGATGAGGCTGTTGTACGGGTGGATAGAGCAGTTTGGCATCATCGACGCTTAAGCGTTCGCCATGAAAAGTAAACGATTCACCTGTATGCGAACGGGTCAGGATTTCACGCCAGATTTTGACATATTCAGAAGCGGTCTGGTAACGGGTACTGTGGTCCTCATACAGGCCATCGCCCTTGAGTTCCTGTTCATCTCCACCTGTGACAAGGTTGAGCAGGATACGTCCATTGGAAAGACGGTCGAAAGTCGCTGCCATGCGGGCGGCGAGCGCAGGCGTGGTAATGCCTGGACGGAGGGCCACCAGAAACTTAAGTTGTCTGGTGGCATCAATCAGGCTGGCAGCTGTAATCCATGGGTCTTCACAGGAACGGCCTGTTGGAATCAGTACGCCATCATAGCCCAGGTTGTCAACGGCCACCGCAATCTGTTTCATATAGGCATGATCGACCTGACGCGCACCCTTGCTGGTGCCTAGATAACGACTGTCACCGTGAGTGGGGATAAACCAGAAAATATTCATGTCGATGTTCCTTATGAAAAAGTAAAAAATTTATTTGGCAGACCAGACACTGTGCTGAATGTCGATCTGTAGGGGGATGAGCTGTTCCTGTTTAAACAGATCGGCGATCTGTTGCTGATTGTTGATCACCTCGGTCGTGAGTGCATGTACAGGCAAGGGTTTTGGGCGCTTGTCTAAAACCCGCTGTGCGATCCCGTTCCCCCTATTACCTGATTTCGTTCTTAAGCAATGCGTCCTGAATTACCAACTGTTTTGGAATCAGTTTCTGCGCGTAGAATGCATCAGCAACATATTGCTGTTCCTTGGCAACCTTTTCAGAGATGGGCTGAACCCCGAAGCCCATGCGTGAAATCGATGCTTTTAACACCTCAAATTCCAGTGCGGTTGGTTTTTCCAGTAGTTTCGCGGCATCATCTGGATAGGTCTTGACCCAGTCGGTGGTCTGGTTCAGGGTTTGAACAACGGTCTTTAAAATTTCAGGATGATTTTCGGCAAATTTACGGTCCGCTAAATAGAACTGGTAATTGCTGACCAAATGCTCGCCATTGGCAATGACACGCGCATGTACCTGATGTTCCGCCGCAGCTAGGAATGGGTCCCAAATCACCCAGGCATCAACTGCGCCCTTTTCAAATGCGGCACGGGCATCTGAGGGTGGAAGATAGACAGGCTGGATGTCATTGAGGGTGAGGTTGTTGGCTTCCAACAGTTTCAATAATAAATAGTGGACGTTTGAACCCTTGTTCAGTGCAATACGTTTGCCTTTCAGGTCTTGTACGGATTGAATTGGGGAATCTTTTTGTACAATCAGGGCTTCAGCAGTAGGTGCTGCTGGCTGGTTGGCCACATACACCAGATTTGGATTGGCTGCCTGAGCGAAAATAGGCGGGGCTTCACCTGCCTCACCCAAAGAGACACTGCCAACATTCAAGCCCTCCAGAAGTTGTGGACCCGCTGGAAACTCCACCCATTTGACATTTACGCCTTGAGCAGCAAGGTTTTTTTCTAGTTCACCTTTTGCTTTAACAATCGGCAAAATACCATACTTCTGAAAGCCGATATTTAATGTTGTGGTTTCTTGTGGTTTGGCCTCTTGCTGCTCAGCTTTTTTTGCACAACCTGTGATGTTAACCAAGCTGGCAAGCATTGCTGTAATCAGGATAGGTTGTGTCCATAAACGACTGATAAAAATGGCCATGCTGCTTGTGCTCCCCGAAAATCAAAAGATGAAATAAGCTGAGCAATCAAACTAAAACTTTTTTTATTGCATAAAAAATAAATAATCAGGCTTTATTTATCTAAAAGATTGCAAAACAGAATATTGGATATGCTTATCGTGGGTATAGATGTCAAAAAGGAGCATTATTTTTATAAGCCATTGTTTTTAGTGTTTTTCTATTTTAAGGCTATGGTTTTGCTGAGGGCGGATATAACAAAAAGACAGGATGTGGAGATATCATTATCAAAAATAACAATATCTCCAGAGGCATTAGTCAAGGGATTTTTTAAATACCAAAGAATTACGTTGATAGTTATAAAGTGCCTGACGTGCATTTGGCAGGTCATCCACACTGGCAGGGCTAAAGCCGTGTTCCAAAAACCAGTGCGCCGTGCGTGTGGTGAGGACAAATAGTTGCTGAATACCTTGCTGTTTGGCCCTGTTTTCCAGAAACTGCAAGATCTGGCTACCACGGTTAGATTTGCGGTAACTGGAGTCGACAGCAACACAGGCGATTTCGGCAGAACATTTTTCATTGGCTTTCGCTGGAATCGGGTAGAGTGCGGCACAGGCCAGAATCATGCCATCACGCTCAATCACGGCAAACTGCTCAATCTCACTTTCAAGGCGTTCGCGGGAGCGATACACCAGAATACCTTCCTGCTCAAGTGGCCGCAGCAGGTTTATCAGGCCGCCCACATCATGAATATTGGCAATCCGTACCTCCTCATAATGGGCATCGGTAATCATGGTGCCAATGCCATCACGAGTGAACAGTTCCTCAATCAGTGCGCCATCATAGGCATAGGAAATCAGGTGTACACGATGTACGCCTGACAGGGAAGCCTGTTGCGCCTGTTTTAAATGTAGGGCAAATTCGGGAGACTGGTTTTGGTATTGCTGAATATAGGGATCAAGCTGACGTGGGCTGAGCTCACGCAGCAACTGCTGTTTGGCATCCATTAAACCTTGCTGTTCACCCAGAAAAATTAGCTTGTCCGCCTTTAACATGGTTGCCGTTTTGGTGGCTACTTCCTCCGCCAGCAAATTAAACACTTCGCCAGTGGTCGAGTAACCCGTTGGCCCTAACAACACAATATTGTGATTGTCCAGATGACGATGGATGGCATCGGTGTCAATTGAGCGGACATCGCCTGTAAGCTGGAAGTCAACGCCATCACGGATGCCATAGGGTTTGGCGGTGACAAAGTTTCCAGAAACCACATCAATGCGTGCGCCATACATCGGAGAGTTGGCAAGTCCCATCGAAAGCAGTGCCTCAATTTCCAGGCGAATTGAACCCACGGCATTCATCACCCCACGCAGTGACTCACGTGTGGTAATGCGGCGGTTTTGGTGGAAAGGTGTTTCAATATTCCGTTCAGTGAGGTTCTGGTTAATCTGTGGTCGTGCGCCGTGTACCAGAATCAGGCGGATGCCGAGTGAATGTAACAGGGCAATATCATGGATGATGTGCTGGAAATTTTTATGCTGAACCGCCTCACCGCCAAACATCAGCACAAAGGTTTTATGGCGGTGCGCATTGATATAGGGTGCGGAATGGCGAAACCAATGCACATAATCCTGTGTGCTACTCTGTGATATTTCAGTGATTTGGTTCGCCATGTTGATCTCAGATCGCTATCAATTAATCTGATTCTAACGAAAAAAATGAAAAGATAAATCTATTCCTAAAACAACGGCCCAAGTTTATTGGACCTGCACATGGGAAAACGTCTAGAATCCCATGATGCGCACAATGCTGTTGTCATCCGAGTTGACCAGGATGTAGTCATTGTTGATTTTGTACCATTGCTCGTTACGGCCTGGTTTTGGCAGATTATTGTTCTTGTAGTCAACTTTGTAGCTGTTACCCCGGTAATGCTGCGGCATGACATAACCTTCCTGCCAGCGATGCTGCTTCAGGCGTTCAACACCGCGTTCCTGACGCATGCGGCGCTCACGATCACGGTTTTCCTCTCCTGGACGATCGGATGGACGGCGCTGCCAGTTGCCGCGCGGATCATCATCACGATCAAGGTTGCGGCCCTGCCAACCACCGCCACGGGAATCGTCACGGTCAAAATGCGGGCCTGCAAAACTACCCATACTGCTGAAAAGGGTGGTTGAACCTAATATCAAGATGATGAAAACTTTTTTCATGATGCACCTAGGCGGATGTCTCTCATGGCAAAACTTTACTCTAAAAATGCAGAGAAACTGTGAAGATCAATTCATTATTCCATTAAAAAGATGGAGACTCTCCCCAGTTGCCCTTTAAAAACGATAGGTTGTGACCGTTTCAGGCCTATTGTTGGTTGATGCTGAAAACCTAGGCCTGCGCATCAATGCTCTGACCATTCATGTCCAAACTATCATCACCCATGAGGTAAAGATAGGCAGGCATAATCTCGTCAGCTGTTGGCAGCACTTTCGGGTCTTCATCAGGATAGGCCTTGGCGCGCATGGCGGTGCGTGTGCCCCCTGGATTGATGCAGTTAAAGCGGATGTTTGGATAGCTATTCTCTGAGGCAAATATCTTGCTCATGGCTTCCGTGGCCACCTTGGAGACGGAATAGGCGCCCCACAACGCACGCGGTTCACGTCCCACACTGGAACTGGTGAACACCACCGAGGCGTGTGCCGATTTTTGCAGCAGTGGAAGCAGTGCCTGTGTCAGGGCAAAAGGCGCACGTAGGTTGACGGAAAGCACGTCATCCCACACATCAATTGGATAATGTGCCAGTTCAACACGGTCACCCAGCATGCCCGCATTGTGCAGGATACCATCTAAGCGGCCAAACTGCTGTTCCAGTGTATTGACCAGAAGCTCATAGTCATGGCTGGAGGCGGTTGAAAGCTGTAAGGGCAGAATGGCAGGTTGTGGCGCACCCAGACCCTCAATTTCATCATAGATGACTTCGAGTTTGTTCAGGCTACGACCATGAAGCACAACCGTGGCGCCATGTAAGGCATAACTAATAGCAGCGGCACGCCCAATTCCATCACCTGCACCTGTAATCAGGATAATGCGATCCTTGAGCAGGTCTGGACGAGGTTGATATTCTGAATATTTCATTGTTATACCTCCTATTGTTATCTTGTATGCTTAGCCCATCATACCCTGATTTTCGGCTAAAACCGCGATTTTATTTTTTAACAGTTGGTGAAGTTCAGGCACGGTTTGAATAATCGCATCAGCCTGCCATGCCAGCAGGTCATCACGGGACTCAACAGGCAGGTAACCATAGGCTGCCAAAATCGTGTACATCTCCGCATTGCGCCCTGCATCAATATCACGTGGGTGATCCCCCACATAGATAATGTCCCTGGCCTCCAGATTCAACTGTTTCGCTGCCAAATACATCGGTTCAGGGTCAGGCTTGGTTTTGCTGACATCCTCTGGACACACCAGTACCGCGCAGCGTTCGGTCAGGTTTAGTGCGGCCAGCAACAATTCACTTAAACCACGCGGTTTATTGGTGACAATACCCCAGGGAATTTGATGGGCTTCGAGTTCCTCAAGCAGGGGATACATTCCCTCAAACAGGTTGGTGTCGACCACGATATTGTCGCCATAGGTATTTAGAAAACGCTGACGATGCGCCAAAAATACGGGGTCTGTTACGTCCATTTCAGGATAAACCAGCTGGACCATCGCACGTGCACCTTCGGACACCTGGGTTCGGATGATTTCCGCCTCCACCACAGGACGTTGCTCATCACGGCACATTTGCTGGATAATACGGACAAAGTCCGCCGCTGTGTCAATCAGGGTACCATCAAGATCAAATAAAACCGCTTTCATTAGGCACCTGTATTGACTGTATGAACCATGTAATTGACATCGACATTGGGTGCCAGCCAGTAATGCTTGGTCAATGGATTGTAATGCAGGCCAGTCATTTCCTTTAAGGTAAGACCTGCATTGCGGATGTCATGCGCCATTTCCGATGGACGAATGAACTTATGATAATCATGGGTGCCTTTTGGCAGTAGGCGCAGCACATATTCCGCACCGATAATCGCAAACAAGTAGGATTTGGGATTACGGTTAATGGTGGAGAAGAACACATGACCACCTGGCTTGACCAAGCTTTGGCAAGCCTTGACGATGGAGGCTGGATCGGGAACGTGTTCCATCATTTCCATACAGGTGACGACATCGTATTGTCCCGCCTGTTCCTGCGCCAGTTGCTCAACGGGAATCTGGCGGTACTCAATATTCTGTACATTATCCTGCTGTGCATGCAGGCGACCCACCGCAAGTGGTGCCTCGCCCATGTCAATGCCCAGCACATTGGCACCACGGCGTGCCATGCTTTCCGCCAGAATACCGCCACCACAGCCCACATCCAGCACTTTTTTGCCCGACAGTCCACCGACCCGCTCATCAATCCAGTTTAAGCGCAACGGGTTGATTTGATGCAGGGGACGAAACTCGGAATGCTGATCCCACCATTTGGCAGCCAAGGCCTCAAATTTTGCGATTTCCTGTGGATCAACATTCAACTGCGACATGGTGTCACCTCATTCATATTAGGATGATTATTTTGGTTTAATCTGTTGTTAGTGTAGCGCTTCTTGAAAAAAAAGCGATAAATCCAATAAAAAACTTCACACAAGCAAAACGAATTAGTCGTGTTTGATTTATATTTAGCATATAAACTTACGAAAAATGCTTAGAGGAAAAGCAAACTCAATGAAAAAGTTAGTATTAGGTGGTTTAAGTGCAGCTGTAATGGCATTTTCAATGAATGCAATGGCTGCTGATTTTGTTGCTGGTAAAGACTATACCGTGGTTGCCAATCCGGGTAAAACAGCTGCGCCAGCGGGAAAAATTGAAGTACGTGAATTCTTTTGGTACGGTTGCCCGCACTGCTTTAAGCTTGAACCACATATGCAAACGTGGTTAAAGAAGATTCCAAGCGATGTATATTTCCTCCGTACGCCAGCAGCGATGAATAAAGTATGGGAGCAGGGTGCTCGAGGTTACTATGTGTCTGAGGCACTAGGTGTACGTAAGAAAACCCATATTCCATTGTTCCATGCCATCCATGACGGCGGACAACAAATTTTTGATCAAGCATCACAAGCAAAATTCTTTGCCCGTTATGGCGTGCCTGAACAGAAATTTAACAGTATGTTTAACTCTTTCCCAATCACTGCAAAAGTGGCTGAGTCAAATAAATTGGCACAGCAATATCAACTTACGGGCGTACCTGCCGTTGTTGTAAACGGTAAGTATGTTGTGCAAGGTGAAGATGGTAAAGTGACACAAGTTATTGATTACTTATTAGAAAAAGAACGCAAAGCGAAATAGTTCATACTATGAGCAATAAAAAAGGACTGCAGTGGCAGTCCTTTTTATTTAGTTTTGATCGACTTGTAAATCTTTTAAATCGATTTGAACTTTTTGTGTCGGTAAAGACAGAGCTTGGTTTACATACAGGTTAATCAGCTTCTCACGAGAACCAATTGAACGCTGATAATAGCTTGAATTCAAGAGCAAAGCTGCGCCGTAAGTCAGAGACCAAATATAAGAAAGATAATCACGAATCGACATATCATAATTCTGTGATTTTAAATATTTTTCAGTCATATCTTTGAGCGAAATAATACGCTGTTGGCGGATTGCATAAAGCTCATCGAACAGATGTTTGAGCTTGGACTCGGTCATCGTCAGATGTTCTTCTAACTGATGCAGTAAAATCGTACGACTCGGTGAGGTTAAATGATAAAGCATATAGCGAGGCGCATATTCTTTAACATCAGTGTTATATTTTTCTGAAATCTTTAGGATTTCTTTTTCATTTTGAATAATCAGTTCCAACAGTAATTCATTTTTAC
>ERZ650312.1676-NODE-1676-length-12380-cov-10.873671_pt1 | contig 12380 bp, 8 predicted proteins | sample MGYA00376248_ERZ650312 | MGnify/ENA primary metagenome ERZ650312 (study PRJEB26733, sample SAMN07839316) | wastewater metagenome | biome: urban; feature: wastewater treatment plant; material: waste water | place: USA: North Carolina | collected 2016-07-28 ... | reverse complement strand
CCATCGAGGTGCAGGACGAAGGCTCGCAACTGCTGGCCTTGCTGCTGGACGCCAAACGCGGCGAAATGGTGGTGGACTTTTGCGCCGGTGCCGGGGGCAAGACCCTGGCCATCGGCGCCACCATGCGCAGCACCGGGCGCTTGTACGCGTTTGATGTGTCAGCCCACCGCCTCGACGCGCTCAAGCCCCGGCTGGCGCGCAGCGGGCTGTCCAACGTGCACCCGGTGGCCATCGCGCACGAGCGCGACGAGCGCGTCAAGCGCCTGGCGGGCAAGATCGACCGCGTGCTGGTCGATGCCCCCTGTTCCGGCCTGGGCACCCTGCGCCGCAACCCCGACCTCAAGTGGCGCCAGTCGCCCCAGGCGCTGGAGGAGCTGGTCGCCAAGCAGACCGCCATCCTGGAGAGCGCCGCCCGCCTGCCCAAGTCGGGTGGGCGCCTGGTCTATGCCACCTGCAGCATGCTGCCGCAGGAAAACGAGGCCATTGCCGAAGCCTTCACCCAGGCCCACCGCGATTTTGAGCCGCTGGATGCGGGCGAACTGCTGGCCCAGCTCAAGGTGCCCGAAGCCGCCAGCCTGTGCAGCGGCGGCGAGTCCGGCAGCCGCTTCGTGCGCCTGTGGCCGCACCGCCACCAGACCGACGGCTTCTTTGCTGCCGTCTGGCAGCGCAAATAACACTGTTTTTGCGTCCGCGCCACACCAAAGGCAAACAAAGGGTTACATATCGACCTGTGCCTGGGTTGAATGCACTATCATTTGCAAGAATTTCGCATAAACCATTGATCTGAAAAGAATTTGCCTTGTCCTCCCTCTACCTTGAACACTTCCGCTTGGGTGAGGCGCCGTTTGGCATCACGCCGAACGGCAAGTTCTTTTTCGAGGGGCAGGCGCGCGGTGCCATCCTGGATGCCTTGCACCACGCGGTGCTCGATGAAGACGGCATCGTCGTGGTGGTGGGGGAGGTCGGCAGCGGCAAAACCATGCTGTGCCGTATGCTGGCCGAGCGCCTGCCGCGCGATCAGGTCGATCTGGTCTATCTGGCCAATCCCTCGTTCGGTCCGCGTGAAATCCTGCAATCCCTGATTGCCGATTGGGGTCTGCAGCCCCCGGCCGAGGGTCAGCCCCTGGTGCTGACCATCCAGGAGGCTCTGTTGCAGCGCCACGCCCAGGGGCGGCGCGCGGTGGTGCTCATCGACGAGGCGCAGGCCATGCCGCCCGAATCGTTGGAGGAGATCAAGCTCCTGTCCAACCTGGAAACGGCCCAGCACAAGCTGCTGCAGATCGTGCTCTTCGGCCAGCCCGAGCTGGACACGCTGTTGGCCCTGCCCAAGCTGCGCCAGGTGCGCGACCGGGTGGTGCACCGCTTTGAGCTGCAACCCCTGAACGGCCCCGATGCTGCGGCCTACATCGAGCACCGCCTGCGCCGGGCGGGCTGGCAGGGCGGGGCGCTGTTCGAGCCGCGCGCGCTGCGCGAGCTGACCGAGGCCTCGGGTGGGCGCATCCGCGCCATCCACCTGCTGGCCGACAAGGCCTTGCTGGCGGCCTTTGCCCAGGGCGCGCGCCAGGTCGAGCGTGCACATGTGCGCATGGCCGTCGCTGAAGTCCAGGGTGGTGGCGCTGCCGGTCGCAAGGCGCCCGCGGCCGCTGTGCCCTGGCGCCGTGCCTTGCTCTGGCTGGCCCTGGCGGGTGCAGGCCTGGGGGCCGGGGTGGCCGTGGGTTACGGCCTGGGCCAGCGTGCCCCCGCTGCAGGCGGGGGGAGCGCGGCGGTTCCGCAAGCGGTGCAGTCGGCGCCTGCGCCCGTGGTGCCGCAGAGCCCAGCCTCCGTGGCGGCGCCCGTGGTCGCGCCGGTGCTTCCTGCCGACGCCGCACCGGTGGCTCCCGCTGGGGCGGCCTCGGTGGTCGCTGCCCTTGGGTCGCCCACCGTGCCCGCCGTGATCGAACGGCCCGACCCTGCAGCGATTCCCAAGCCTTTGCAGGACACCTTGGGGCAGCGCTACGCCGATGTGCCGCCCGCGCTGCGCGAGGCCGTGTTGCAAACCCGCGCGGTGTTCGACGACCCGGCGCAGGATTTCTGGGTCTTGCAGACGGGCTTGTCCGACAGCGCCGCCGGGGCACTGCGCTTGCTGGAGCTGGCGCGACAGGCCGGTGCCGAGGTGTGGGTGCAGGACCGTGCCTACCCCGGCCACAAGGACAAAACCAAGATGGTGGGCCTGTGGGCCGTGTACGCAGGGCGCTACGCCAGCCGGGCGCAGGCGGTGCAAAACCTGCAAAAATGGCCCGACGCCCTGAAGATCCATAAACCCCTGCCGCGCTCTTTGGTTCGCTTGCGCGAGGAAACCTACCCCGAACGGGTGCCGTCATGAAGTGTGCAAACCCGATTTCTCCCCTGAATTCCACAGGACGCCTGCGACCCTTGGTACTGCTGCTGGCCCTGGGCCTGACGGCCTGCGCCAGCAACGCACCTGCGCCCGGGGCAGGCCACCTGCGGCCCCAGGCTGCGGCGCAGGGACAGCCCCCCGCGCTGGTGGATGCGCCCCTGCTGCCGCCCCCGCCCAGCACCGCGCGGGCCAAGGCCGACGTGTTTTCCGTCAGCGTGCACAACGTGGACATCCGCAGCCTGCTGTTCGCCATTGCGCGCGATGCGCGCCTGAACCTGGACGTGCACCCTGACCTGGCTGGCACGGTGAGCATGAACGCCATCGACCAGACCCTGCCCGAAATCCTGGACCGCGCTGCGCGGCAAGTGAACATGCGCTACGAGATGGAAGGGCGCAACCTGTTCGTCATGCCCGATGCGCCTGTGTTGCGCCACTACCGGGTGGACTACCTCAATGTGGCGCGCGAGGCGCGCAGCGAGATCGGTGCCAGCACCAGCATTGCGCGCGGCGGCAGCGGGGGCGGTGCGGGCAACAGCTCCAACAGCACACTGACCAACAACTCCCACAACCGCTTCTGGGAAACGCTGACCCAGAACATCCGCGATCTGCTGCGCGAAACCGACAAGATCATTCCTGAGGGGGGAGAGGCTGCAGCACCGGCAGCGGCACCTGCGCCTGCGCCTGCGCCTGCGCCCGCAGCTTCGGCGCCCGCGGGGGTTGCGGCGCCGGTGACGCCCGCCCCGGCGCCCGCGCGGTTCCGGGAGTCGGCCTCCGTGATCGCCAACCCGGAAACGGGCGTCATCTCCGTGCGCGCCACCTACCGCCAGCACATGCGCGTGCGCGAGTTCATCGATCGCGTCATGAAGAGCGCGGGCCGCCAGGTGATGATCGAGGCCACCATCGTCGAGGTGAATCTGACCGACGAATACCAGCAGGGCATCAACTGGTCTCTGGTGCGCAACGGCCTGCCCCTGCTGCAGGTGGGGCCTGCGGGTACGGCCATGCCCTCGGGGGTGCCGGTCAGCGGCGTCATTCCCAGCATGGCCAACCTCACGCCCTCTTACACACGCATTGGCGCCAACAGCACCATGCAGCTGTTTGTGGCGCTGCGCCTGCTGGAGTCCTTTGGCAACACCAAGGTGCTCTCCAGCCCCAAAATCAGTGCGCTCAACAACCAGGCGGCGCTGCTCAAGGTGACCGAAGACCTGGTGTATTTCACGCTCTCGGCCAACTACACGCCGGGCTCGGCCGGTTCGGCCCCGACGTTCACGCTCACCTCCACGCCCAACACAGTGTCGGTGGGATTGGTCATGAGTGTCATGCCGCAGGTGGGCGAGGGCGATGAGGTCACGCTGATCCTGCGCCCCACCTTGTCGCGCGTGGTCAGCTATGTGGACGACCCGGCCGTGCCCATCTACCTGGCCCAGGCGCGCAACGACGGCATCAATGTGTCGGAAATCAGCAGCCGCATTCCGCAGATCCAGACGCGCGAGATGGAGTCGGTCATCAAGGTGCGCTCGGGCGATACAGCCGTGCTGGGTGGCCTGATGCGCGACGATGTGTCCGGCACCACGGACCAGACGCCTGGCATCGGCAGCGTTCCGGGCCTGGGGGAGTTGTTCAAGTACAAGAAAAAGGCCAGCAGCAAGAGCGAGCTGGTTATCTTCCTGCGGCCCACGGTGGTATCGAGCGCCAGCCTCACAGGAGATCACCAGCCTTTTGAGCCGCACCTCAGCGAAGCCCTGCGCCCCATGCCCGAGCGCATGAAGCCAGCGCCCGTGGAGCCGGAGCCCCTGCCCGGAGGCCGCCCATGAGCCTCTTGCTCGAAGCACTGCAGCGCAGCCAGAACAAGCCCCTGGCGCTGGAACCCGTCGATCCTGCTGCTGTGTTGCCGGTGGCCGCACAGGCGCCCGCCACGGAGCCAGCGGCGCCCGCCGCACCCGCAGGGCTGGAGTTGACGCTGGCCCCGGCGCCAGAGCGTGCCGAGGCGATGGAGCCCGCCGCTCCCAGCGCCTCCCCCGAGGCTACCGAGGCCACCGCGCAGCCTACCGCGGCCACCAAACCCGCACCTGCGGTGCCTTCTCCCCAGGCTGCGCCTGAGGCCTTGGCGCGTACGGCAGCGACTTCCACTGTGACCACTGGTGCCGCCTCTGCCTCGGCTGCGGCCCCAGCCAAGGCGCCCATGGCGGCGCGCGAGGCGGCGCAGGCCATGGTCGGCGCAGCGGCGCCAGCGCAACCCAAGGGCGCGCGGGGACGTCGCATGGTGTGGGGGCTGCTCGCCGGCATGGCGCTGGCGGTGCTGTCCTGGCTGGGCTGGCAGTACTGGATGTCGCAGCAGCGCCCTGGGCTGATGCCCACGGGCATGGCTCCATCCACCGCCCCCGAACCCGCCAGCGCCCAGGGCGAAGTGGCTGCGCCGATGGAGGCGGCCTCGCTGGCCGAAGCGCCCGAGGCGCCTGGCTCTGCCGCGGCTGACGCAGCCGTGCCTTCCGTGGCTCAGGTGGATGCCGCCGCGCCGGTGCCTGCAGCCGCCCCGCTGGCCACACCCGCCGCCACACAAGTCCCAGCGCCCTCGGTACCGGCGAAGCCGGCCACCGCACCACGGGTCGATCGCGCAGATCCGGTGCCCCAGGCCGCCTCTGTACCCCCATCGCCCAGCCAGGCGGAGCCTGGCCCGCAGGCTGCCGAGGCACCTGCGCCCGAGCCAAGGCGCCGCGCTGCCACCAAGGTGGCCGCTGAGGCGGCAGCCCCGGCAGCCCCGGCAGGCCCTGCCGCCAGCGCCGTTGCGGCGCAACTGGTGCGCTCGCAGGCCCAGGCGCAGTTGCAGGCGGCCTGGGCCGCCCTGCGCCAGGGGGATGCGGCCAAGGCCCAGGCGCTGTACCAGCAGGTGCTGGCCGAGCGCCCTGACGACCCTGACGCTACCTTGGGCCTGGCTGTGTCCCTGCACCGCCAGCGCCAGCATGAGGCCGCCTGGGCCGCCTACCAGCGCAGCCTGCAGATCTGGCCCGACAACGACACCGCCCGCACCGGCATGCTGGCCATCCTGTCCGATTCCGACCCCGCCACGGCAGAAAGCCGCCTGCAGGAATGGGTGCAGTCCCGCCCGCGCGACGCGGCTGCGCAGGCCGCGCTGGGCAACCTGCTGGGCCGCCAGGGGCGCTGGCCCGAGGCCCTGGGGCCGCTGACGCTGGCGCAGTCGCTCGCCCCCGGCCATGCGGCCTATGCCTACAACCTGGCCGTGGCGCTGGACCAGGCGCGGCGCTACGAGGAGGCCTTGCGCATGTACCGCCAGGCGCTGCAACAGGGGGCGTCCGGGGCATCGGGCGTGCCCGTGCGTGCCGTGGAGCGGCGCATCGACGAACTGCAGGAGCTGTGGACGCAATGAGCGACGCACAGACCGCTGCCGCGCCGAACGCACCGGCCACAGGCCAGCCACCCATGCGCCTGGGCGACCGGCTCCAGCACATGGGGTTGGTGTCGGCCGACCAGATCCAGATCGCTCTGCTGGAACAACGCAAGACCGGCAAACAGCTCGGTGATACGCTGATCGCCCTGGGGTTTGTCACCGAAGAGGCCATGCGCGAGGCCCTGGGCCAGACGCTGGGCCAGCAGACCATCCAACTGCAAACGGTGCTCGCTGACCCCGAGGCACTGGCGCGCCTGCCCAAGGCCATGGCCCTGCGCTTTCAGGTGTTTCCGGTGTCGTTCCAGGCCGAGACGCAAAAGCTCGTGCTGGCCAGCCCCAAGCCCAACGACATCATTGCGGGCGACCAGATCCGTGCGCATGTGGGACTGGGGGTGTCGATCTCGTGGCGCCTGGCCAGTGCGGCCGATGTGCTGGCCGCCATCGACCAGTTCTACGGCTATGAGCTGTCCATCGACGGCATCATCCAGGAGATCGAGACCGGCCAGATCGACATGGCCTCGCTCTCGCAAGGACAGGGCGGCTACAGCCACCCGGTGGTGCGTCTGGTGGACGCTTTGCTGTCGGACGCGGTGCACAAGCTGGCCTCCGACATCCACTTCGAGCCCGAGGGCCAGTTCCTGCGCATCCGCTACCGCATCGACGGCGTGCTGCGCCAGGTGCGCGTGCTGCATGGCCGCTACTGGAACGCCATGCTGGTGCGCCTCAAGCTGGTGGCGGGCATGAACATTGCCGAGAGCCGCGCACCGCAGGACGGGCGGGTGTCGCTGTCCATCGGCGGGCGCAGCGTGGACTTTCGCGCCGCAGTGCAGCCCACCATCCACGGCGAGAACTTCGTGCTGCGCGTGCTCGATGCCAAGCGCGGCATTGTCGAATACAGAAAGCTGGGACTGACGGAAGACCAGTACTACCTGCTGGACCTGATGCTGGCGCGGCCCGAGGGCATCATTCTGGTGACCGGCCCCACGGGCTCGGGCAAGACGACCACGCTGTACTCTGTGCTCAGCCACATGAACGACGAGAGCGTCAACATCATGACGCTGGAGGACCCGGTCGAGTACCCCATCACGCGTATCCGGCAGACCTCCATCTCGGACGGCAGCAAGATCGACTTTTCCGACGGCGTGCGCTCGCTCATGCGCCAGGACCCGGACATCATCCTGGTGGGCGAGGTGCGCGACAAGGACACCGCCGAAATGGCCTTCCGCGCCGCCATGACGGGCCACCAGGTGTTCTCCACGCTGCACACCAACTCGGCGCTGCGCAGCTTTCAGCGTATCAAGGACCTGGGCGTTTCTCCCGAGGTGATGGCGGGCAACATCATCGGTATCGTGGCCCAGCGCCTGGTGCGGCGTGTGTGCGTGCACTGCCGCGAGGAGGTGCAGGTCACCGAGGGCAGCATCGAAGCCCGCCTCATCGGTGCCCACGCCGTCGGGCGCACGGTGTACCGCGCCCACCACGGCGGCTGCGAGGCCTGCGGCTTCCAGGGGTACAAGGGGCGGCTGGCCATCATGGAACTGCTGCGCATGGACAGCATGCTGGACGAGCTGATCACCCGCAACGCTACCTTGGGCGAACTTACCGCGCACGCCATGGCGCATGGTTTTGCGCCCATGGCCGAAGACGGGCTGCGCCGCGTGCTGGAAGGCATCACCACCGTGGAAGAGGTGGGCCGGGTGGTCGATCTGACCACAAAACTGTAACGGAGCACAGCGCGCATGCCACGCTATCGCTACCGCGCCATCAACGAGGGCGGAGAGATCGTCAAGGGCGAAATCACCGCCCTGCACGAGGCCGACCTGCAGGCGCAGCTGCGCGCCTCGGGCCTGTCGCTCATTCGCTTTTCCACGGTGCGCCGCCGTGCGTTGCGCCTGGCCAGCCTGCCCGCGCGCGAACTCATCAACCTGCTGTTCCACATGCAGATGCTGTTGCGCGCGGGGGTGCCGCTGATTGGTGCCCTGCAGGACCTGCGCGACGGCGCTGACAGCCTGGAGCTGCGCCAGGTGGCCGCCAGTCTGATGGACCGCATCCAGAACGGCAGCACCCTGGCCGACGCCATGGCCCAGGACCCTGGCATCTTCACCGACGTGATGGTGCACCTGGTGCGCTCGGGCGAGGTCACGGGCCAACTGGCCGAGGTGATGGGCGAATTGGTGCGTTCGCTCAAGTGGCAGGCCGAGCTGGCGGCGCAGACCAAGAAGCTGCTCATGTACCCGGCGTTCGTCACCGTCACCATCTCGGGTGTGGTGGTGTTCCTGATGGTGTACCTGGTGCCCCAGCTCGTGAGCTTCATCCGCAACATGGGGCAGGAGATACCGCTGCAGACGCGGCTACTGATCTGGCTGTCCGAGGCCTTTGTGGGCTACTGGTGGCTCATCCTGCCCACGCCGGTGGCGCTGGTGGTGGGCGTGGCGCTGGCGGCGCGGGCCAATGAGCAACTGCGCTTCAAGCTGCACCAGGCGGTGCTGGCCATTCCGGCGGTGGGGCCGGTCATCAAAAAGATCATCCTCGCGCGCCTGATGGACAGTTTTGCCCTCATGTACCGCACCGGCATCCCGGTGATCGAGGCGCTGGGCTACTGCGAAAAAATCACCAGCAACCTGCCCGTGCAGCGCGCCCTGGCGCGTGCGCGCGAGCGCATTGCCAACGGCACCTCCATCAGTGATGCCTTTGCCATGGAAAACCTCTTTCCCTCGCTCGTGGTGCGCATGCTGCGCGTGGGCGAGGCCACGGGTGCGCTGGATGAAGCCCTGGCCAACGTGAGCTACTTCTTCACGCGCGACATCGACGAATCCATCGGCCGCGTGCAGGCGCTCATCGAGCCGGTGCTTACCGTGGTGCTGGGCTTGATCCTGGGCTGGATCATGCTGGCCGTGCTGGGCCCCATTTACGACACCATTTCCAAGATCCGGGCATGACGCTGCGCTCTTCTTCTCGCACCCACTTGCTGCTGGTCAACCCGGCGCAGGCGCAGTGGCTCGATGCCCAGGGCCAGGCCCTGCCTGAGCCACCCAGCGCAGCCGTCGGGGTGCGCGTGGTGGCCGACCTGGTCGAAGAAACCCATGTGCGCATCGAGGTGCCGGGCCTCATGGGCGGCGACCGGCAGAGCTTCATCCAGGTGCAGTACCAGACCCTGCTGCCCGATGTGCCGCTGCACGCAAGCTGGGAGCCCGCTTCGGCCCAGCCGCTGCTGCCCAAGCCCTTTGGGCTGCATGCGGTGGGGGTGTCGTCCCCGATGCTGATGGGGCAGCTCGATGCGCTCGTGCAGGCGCAGCATCCCATCGAGGGCGTCTGGACGCTCAGCTACCTCATGGCCCACTGGGCCGCGCGCCAGGCCCATCTGCCGCGCCAGGGCTGGCTGTTGCTGTGCCTGTGCCTGCCCTATGGCATGCGCATGGTGCTGTTGCAGGACCGTGTGCCCGTGTTCTCGCGCCTGCTGCTGGAAACCGAGCCGGATTTGCAGGCGCGCGAGGTGGCGCTCACGCTCAAATACCTGGCAGACAACCGCATCATCGAGCGCGACACCAGGCCGCAGGTCTTGTCCATGGACCCGGCACCCGATCTGCGTGCAAGCCTGCAGAACCAGGGGTTGCCGCTGCTGCCTGCCGTGGCACCGCGCAAGGCTGCCGGCATGCTGGCCGAGGTGCTGGCGCTGGCGGGCCAGCGTGCGCCGGGTCAACTGGCGGCAGCCGACCTGCGCCGACACCACCTGGCCCAGCGTGCGCGCCAGGGGCTCAGGGTGGCCACGGTGGTCGTGCTGCTGACTGGGCTGGCCGCTATGGTGCTGCAGGGCCAGGCTTTGCTCGGGGGCGCAGAACAAAGCCGTGCCCGTGTGCAGCAGGCCACCAACATGGAAGCCCAGGCCCAGGCCATCCGTGAAGACCTGGCCCGGCGCCAGATCAACGTACCGCTGCTGCGCTTGGCCCTGGAAGTGCAGCGCCAGGAACTGGACCAGGGCCTGGACCCCGCGCAGCCGCTGTGGATGCTGGGGCAGATGCTGCAGGCCCACCCCCAGGCCCAGCTGGTGCGCACCGAACAAGCCCTGCGCGCCCAGGCCTGCCCCGGTGCGCAGCCAGCGGGCGCCGAGGTCACGCCCGTGGCACCGGCCAACGCGGCCCTGCAGGCGGAATGGCAGTTCGAGATCCGCCCCGACGCTGGCCTGCTGCCGCGCCAGCGTCAGGCGCTGCTCGAGGCGCTGGGCCAGTCGGTGGCTGCCTGGCCCCAGTGGCAGGTGAAGATCGACCCGGTGCGCCTGGAAAGCGCCACGGCCCTGGCGGGCGGCCAGAACGCCACCACCGACGCCGCCGCCAGCGCCTGGCGCTGGTGCCTGGGGCTGCGCGCGACCAATGCTGTGGGGACGCCCTCATGAAGCGCCTGTGGCCTGTGGTCTTTCCGTTGGTGCGGCCTGCCGTCTTGACCTTGGCGGGCGTCTTGGTGGCCCAGTTGGTGGCCGTGCTGGTGCTGTGGGGCGTACGCCATTTCCTCTACCCTGGCTGGCAACAGGCCGAGGCTGCGCAGCAGGCCGCACAAGGCCAGCTTGAGGAAGCCCGCGCCGAGCAGGCCGACGTGCAAAACCACTTGCGCCAGTACCAGCAGATGGTGGCTGCCGGGTTGGTGGGTGGCGAGCCGCGCGCCGTGTGGGTGGAGGACCTGCTGCGCATCCTCCAGCAACAGGATTTGCAGGGCCAGGTCAGCTTCACCCTGGCCGCGCCTGAAGCCGTGGAACTGCCCCAGGCGGCCGTCGCCCAGGCGCGCGTGCAGCGCCATGTGCTGGAACTGCAGTTTGCACGGGTGCACGAAATCGAGGTGCTGCGTGTGCTGGAGCAACTGCGATCGCGCCATGCCCTCGTCTCGCGTGTGGCAGGTTGCGTGTTCGAGCAACCCACGCCCGAGGGCCTTTCGGCGCGCTGCCGTGTCAACTTTCTGCACATTGACCCGCTTTCTGGTGCCGACCAGAATGCCCCGAAGTAGGCCACCCTGAGGTACGCCGCCATGCCATCCCCTGCTCCAGCGCCCCATCGCCTTGCCGCCCTGCTGGCCGCATGGGGCTGCCTGCTGGCGGGCCCGGCGAGCGCCGCCAGTGCAGTGCCGCAGCCCAGCGACCCCGATGCAGCCAGCCTCTGGCCGCGCGTGTTCTACACCCCGCAGCAGCGCGCCAGCATCGAGGCTGCGCGCAAAGCACCACCGGGCGGCGTGGATCAGACAACAGCCCCCACCGCGTCGGCCCCGCAGGCGCCGCCCCCGGTATTCCAATTGGACGGCCTGGCCCTGGGCCGCAAGAACGCCACCGCCTGGATCAACGGCCAGATGCTGCAGCATGGCGAGCCCTTTGCGGGCCGCACCGTGCACATCGGTGATGGCGAAGTGCGCCTGCGCCTGAGCGGCGAGAGCGACATCGTGCTGCGCCCTGGGCAGCAGGTCAGCGACACCGGCACCGTTCTGAACGACGTGCTGGCGCCGGGTTCTTTGCATAAGAAATAGGGCTCTAGCGCCCTATATACAAGCGCAAACAGCTATAAAAATGATAGCATTTAATCTCATCGCACCCATTGAGTTGTCCCGGGCTGGTGCCAGAGCACGCGGCTTCTCGCTGGTGGAAATGGCGCTGGTACTGCTCATCGTGGGCCTGCTGGCCGCCGTCTTTCTGCCCGCCACCAACACCCTGCTGGACAACAACCGCCGCAAGGAAACGCGTGCCAAGCTGGAGGCGCTGGAGCAGGCGATGGTGCGGTTTGTGATGGTGAACCGGCGCCTGCCGTGTCCGGCGGATGGGGCTCTCGGAACCGGCAACGCGCAGTCTGGTGTTGAGCAACGTCCCGCTCAAGAGTGCACTGCCATGGCCACCGGCGTGGTTCCTTGGCGCAGTTTGGGCGTTCCTGCCGATGCGGCCATGGATGCGTGGGGTAATTTGATTACCTACCGAGTTTGGGCGCGTACAAGTGGGGGGGTGGGCAGCGCCATCAATACCTCATTGGCGATGGATGGAGGGATGGATTTCATTAAATGTGATCCTGCGAAAAAATATGACCCCATCCTCCCCAATTTTCTTTGCAACGATTCTGGTTCTGAGTCAGGTACTTTTAATGTTTTCTTCAAGGTTCTAACAGCCAAGACGGGTAGCTCTCCAATCCCTCCGAGTCCAGATGCCCGTGGTTTCCGAGCTTGCAAAGATATTCCCTGCAATGCAACGCCGCCAACAGTCCCAACAGTCCCACCGGGGCCGCCAGTGCTCCCTGGAGCTAACGAGTTGTCTCGGAGAGTGGATGGCAATGGTTCTGCATATTTCTTGATCAGCCATGGAGCGAATAAATTTGGTGCATACAACGCCGCTGGACAGCTTTTGACCACAGCCAACGGCTCGGGGCCTGGGGCGCGCGAGACAATTCATAGAAACAATCAAGGCTTGCGAGCGACAGACCTTGATAACACGTTTTACATCGATGCCGACTACGACGAGCGTCCTGGGAGCAACTACTATGACGACATCGTGCTGCGCCCCGCGCAGCGCGACGACGTCCCCACCATCCTCGCCTTCATCCGCGAACTGGCCGTGTTCGAAAAGCTCGAACACGAGGCCAT
>ERZ650312.1673-NODE-1673-length-12393-cov-3.984763_pt1 | contig 12393 bp, 11 predicted proteins | sample MGYA00376248_ERZ650312 | MGnify/ENA primary metagenome ERZ650312 (study PRJEB26733, sample SAMN07839316) | wastewater metagenome | biome: urban; feature: wastewater treatment plant; material: waste water | place: USA: North Carolina | collected 2016-07-28 ... | reverse complement strand
AGCGCTTGATTGAGAAGCTACTCAACCACAAAGTACGGGATCGATTGGTGGCGACATATCAAAAAAGTGATCATCCCGAGAAGTTGCGGGATCTGTTTCTGTTAAAACCGATCTGGTGATTGCGGGTGAGGCTGCTGGTTCCAAACTGGATAAAGCGCAGCAATTAGGTGTTCCGGTCTGGGGTGAGGATGAGCTGATTGCGCTGTTAAAGGCTCCTGCTGACGTCGTTTTTCCAGAGAAGAAATAAAGAGAAGGGATAAGATGTCGATGAACCGGTTGTCACCCAACAACCGGTTCTGATGAAATTCAGATTTGTTCGCTGATAAGGAAAAAAGAGCGGCGACGACGCATAACTTTGCGACGGTTAGTTATCCGGCCGATCAACCGGCGAACACCACAGCGTAATGAGGTTGTCTTACGGATCCGGATTTTTCTTCTTCTAAGCATAATGTTTACCTCTTTTTATAGTTTTATAGTTTTATAGTTATCAGGCTAGTCATAACATAACAAGAAGCAGAAAGAAAACGAAAAAAAGCGATTTAATTGGGTGCTTCTGTGATGTATTGCCGCTTTTCAGTCGACAGCCCCCAGCTTGCCTTCCTATAATACGCGCACTGCAATTTCCCCCCTCTATTACTTAGTGAGAGAACTGGCAACATGGAAATCTTACGAGGTGCGCCTGCGCTATCCGAGTTTCGTATCAGCAAATTGAAGGATGCTTTTGCTGAAAAATCCCTACCTGTGCATGACGTTTATGCGGAATATATGCACTTTGCCGATGTATCGGCACCTCTCTCGGAGGCGGAACGGGTAATACTGGAAAAATTGTTAACCTATGGCCCGACGATCGCAGAACACACGCCGACTGGTCTGTTGGTTCTCGTTACTCCCCGCCCTGGCACTATCTCTCCCTGGTCATCTAAAGCAACTAACATCGCGCATAACTGTGGTCTGAAACAGATCAATCGTCTGGAACGTGGTATCGCTTACTACATTACTGCAGATGCATTGACAGTAGAACAGCAGCAGACTATTGCGGCGTTATTGCATGACCGGATGATGGAAAGTGTGTTTGCTGATTTGAATGCAGCAACTGCGCTGTTCGCTCATCACGAACCTCGCCCCATGACATCTATTGATGTACTGACCGGTGGTCGTGATGCGTTGGCGAAAGCAAATATCGAATTGGGTCTGGCGTTGGCAGAAGATGAAATCGATTATCTGCTGGAAAGCTTCAAGAAGCTGGGCCGTAACCCGAACGATATTGAACTTTATATGTTTGCGCAGGCTAACTCTGAGCACTGCCGTCATAAGATTTTCAATGCTGACTGGACGATTGATGGTCAGAAGCAGGACAAATCCCTGTTCAAGATGATCAAAAATACGTTTGAACAGCATAACGACTATGTCCTGTCTGCGTATAAAGATAACGCTGCAGTTATGGTGGGTAGTGAAGCGGGTCGTTTCTTCCCGAGCCCGGAAACTGGCGAATATCAATATCATCAGGAACCGATCCATATCCTGATGAAAGTGGAAACCCACAACCATCCAACTGCAATTTCTCCGTTCCCGGGCGCAGCAACTGGTTCTGGTGGTGAAATCCGTGATGAAGGCGCAACTGGCCGTGGTTCCAAACCTAAAGCTGGTCTGAGTGGTTTCACAGTATCTAACCTGCAGATCCCTGGACATCGTCAGCCATGGGAAACTGATTTCGGTAAGCCAAGCCGTATCGTCAGTGCCCTGGACATCATGATCGATGGGCCGTTGGGGAGCGCTGCATTCAACAACGAGTTTGGTCGTCCGAACATTCTGGGTTACTTCCGTACCTATGAAGAAAAAGTACCTAGCCATAACGGTGAAGAGATCCGTGGTTATCACAAGCCAATCATGCTGGCGGGTGGTTTAGGTAACATTCGTGGCGAGCACGTGCAGAAAGGCGAAATTTCTGTTGGTGCTAAACTGGTGGTGCTTGGTGGCCCGGCGATGAACATCGGTCTGGGCGGCGGCGCTGCGTCCTCTATGACTTCTGGTCAATCTGCGGAAGATCTGGATTTCGCTTCAGTGCAGCGTGAAAACCCTGAAATGGAACGCCGTTGTCAGGAGGTGATCGACCGTTGCTGGCAGATGGGTGAACACAACCCGATCCTATTCATCCACGACGTGGGTGCGGGTGGTCTGTCAAATGCGATGCCTGAACTGGTGAATGATGGTGGCCGTGGCGGTAATTTCTCACTGCGTGCAATTCCGAACGACGAACCAGGCATGACGCCACTGGAGATTTGGTGTAACGAGTCACAGGAACGTTATGTACTGGCAGTAGCGGCTGACAAGTTGCCTCTATTTGAAGACTTATGCCGTCGTGAACGTGCGCAGTATGCTGTGATTGGTGAAGCGACTGAAGCGCAGCATCTGACCCTGCATGATGAGCATTTCGATAATAATCCTATCGACATGCCACTGGATGTATTGCTGGGTAAAGCGCCTAAGATGCATCGTGATGTGACAAGTCAGAAAGCACAGGGTAAACCGCTGGATCTGAACGGTGTGACCGTGAAAGATGCCGCAGAGCGTGTACTGCGTCTTCCAACAGTGGCGGAAAAAACCTTCCTGATCACCATCGGTGACCGTACCGTAACTGGTCTGGTTGCCCGCGATCAGATGGTTGGCCCTTGGCAGATCCCGGTTGCCGATTGTGCTGTGACTGCTGCGTCTTACGACACTTACGCTGGTGAAGCGATGTCAATGGGGGAACGTACTCCACTGGCGTTGCTGGATCACGCCGCGTCTGCGCGTATGGCAGTCGCTGAATCGCTGACCAACATTGCTTCGGCACAAATCGGCGAGCTGAAACGCGTTAAGCTGTCTGCAAACTGGATGGCAGCTGCCGGTCACCCGGGTGAAGATGCGGGTCTGTACGAAGCGGTTAAAGCGGTGGGTGAAGAGCTGTGCCCTGAGCTGGAACTGACTGTTCCGGTGGGTAAAGACTCCATGTCGATGAAAACCCGCTGGCAGCAAGGCGATGAGCAGAAAGAGGTGATTGCTCCTCTGTCGCTGATCATCTCTGCATTTGCGCGCGTTGACGATGTGCGTGGCACCGTCACGCCACAATTGCGCACCGACAAAGGCGAAACCGACCTGATCTTCATCGACTTGGGTAACGGTAAAAACCGTCTGGGCGCATCTTGTCTGGCTCAGGTTTACAAGCAATTGGGTGACAAGGCGCCGGATGTCGATTGTCCTTCTCAGCTGAAAGGCTTCTTCAATGCTATGCAGGCACTGGTTGCTGAGCGCAAATTGCTGGCTTATCACGATCGTTCTGATGGTGGTCTGTTTGTTACTTTGGCTGAAATGGCATTTGCCGGTAAGACTGGTATCAGCGTACAACTGGATCAGTTAGCGTCAGATGATCTGGCGGTGCTGTTCAACGAAGAACTGGGGGCGGTTATTCAGGTTCGTCGTGAAGACAAAGAAACCGTGATGAATATCCTGGCTGGCCATGGTCTGGCTGCTAACTCATTCGTGATTGGTTCACTGAATCAGAAAGACACCCTGTGCTTCACCCGTAACGATCAGATCGTCATGTCTGAACCTCGTGTTCACTTCCGTAAGATCTGGGCAGAAACCACGCATCTGATGCAGCGTATGCGTGACAACCCAGCGTGTGCTGACAGCGAGCATCAGGCGAAGCAGGATGTCAAAGATCCAGGTCTGAATGTGAACCTGACGTTCGATCTGAATCAGGATGTTGCCGCACCATTCATTGCTAAACGCGCTTATCCGAAAGTGGCTATCCTGCGTGAGCAGGGCGTGAACTCGCAGAGCGAAATGGCGGCGGCGTTTGACCGAGCTGGTTTCAGTGCCATCGATGTACACATGAGTGACATTCTGGAAGGTCGCCTGGATCTGGCTGAATTCCAAGGCCTGGCTGCCTGTGGTGGTTTCTCTTACGGTGATGTACTGGGTGCCGGTGAAGGTTGGGCGAAGTCGGTGTTGTTTAACAACCGGGCACGTGATGCGTTCCAGAGCTTCTTCCACCGCAATGACACCTTTGCGCTGGGGATCTGTAACGGCTGCCAGATGATGTCTAACCTGCGTGACCTGATCCCTGGTGCTGATCTGTGGCCTCGTTTTGTGCGCAACGAATCTGAGCGTTTTGAAGCACGCTTCAGCCTGGTTGAAGTACAGCAGTCACCATCAGTGTTCTTCCAGGGTATGGCTGGTTCTCGTATGCCGATCGCTGTTTCTCATGGTGAAGGCCGAGTGGAAGTTCGTGATGCTGATCATCTGTCTGCGATTCAGAACAGTGGCACTGTGGCGGTACGTTTTGTTGATCACTATGGTGTGGCTACTGAGCGCTATCCGTTCAACCCGAACGGCTCGCCAGAAGGTATCACCGGTCTGACCACCAAAGATGGTCGCGTGACTATCATGATGCCGCATCCGGAACGTGTAATGCGTACGGTTGCCAACTCATGGCATCCGGATGAATGGGGTGAAAACAGCCCATGGTTACGTATGTTCCGTAATGCTCGCGTGTTTATCGGTTAATCTGAAGACACTAAGGAAAGAGGCCGCTTATCAGAGCGGCCTCTTTTTTTGAGTCAGATTCCAGCAATGGAAAGTGTGGATTTATTATAATGAATTGGTTATTGGGTCAGGCGACGAGCTTGCCAATAAGATCGGCGCCAATAAGGTTGGTTCAGATCTGAAATCATGACGCCTTTGGTTGTCGATGCATGCAGGAATTTGTTTTTTTCGATGACGACACCGACATGACGGGTTCTTTTGCCGATATTAAAGAAGACGAGATCTCCGGGGCGTAACTGGCGGCTGGAAATGGAATGCCCTACTTGTGCCTGGCTGTTGGTGTCCCTTGGCAGTTGAACATCAAATTGCTTGCGAAAAGTAAGTTGCACAAATCCGGAGCAATCGACGCCCTTTCTGCTTTCCCCTCCGGCCCGGTAGGGGACTCCTTTCCACTCTTTATATTGTTTATAAAGCGCAGACTTTGCATAGGCCGGGTTAATTAAACTACCAGTTGTATCAGCCGGTTGGGTCATCCGGGTCTGGCAGCCTGTCAATAGCACAGCTGATAACATCAGCCATAATAAAAAAAACGGGGTCAGTAGATTATGAGTTGAACTCATTCCGCAGATCCTGTTGTATCAGTATGGAGCCTAAGTTTACCAGGCAATAATTCAAATCCTGTCACATGTTGCTTTAACCAACGCTGATCTTTGTCTTTCGTATTCAGCATATAAGCTGGTTGCTGCGCCAGACGGGTTTGTAATCCCTGAACCAGATAGCCGACCAGTGGTGCAAACTGCTGTTGCACATCGGCAGGTTTGATTTCATAGCTTGTCAGAGTGAAATTATCCAGATAAATCGCTCCAGTTTGCAGGTGATATCTCGGCTTGGCCTCAAAATCGGCGCGGATTGTACCGTCAACAGCCGGTTTACCGGGTAAACTTAAAGTGAAACGGCCATTACCCTGAACCGCAGCCATACCGGCTTTTTGTCGGCCAAGTTGGACCTGCATGGAATCGAGGTTGACATCGACATCAAATAAACCGGGTAAGCCGTATTGTTGCTGATATCTGGCGTTTTGATTCACATAACTGGTGAGATCCTGTTCTGTGATATCAATAGGTCCGCTGGTATGACTACTGAGTGACAGAGTTAAAAGAAGAGCATGCAACATGATATAACCTCATCAAATAGCCCGATTGCGGGCTCATCATATCATTCGTTGCTTGTCATACCAGAGGGGGATAAGAGGAGAGCTGATGAAACCACAAATGACCTTGCTTGATGTGCTTTATAACCTGTTTGGTTTTATGGTGTTTGGTTTTTATGCACTTCTGGTTGTAGGTATTGTGTTGCGGGTGATTATGAAACGCCGCCCGATAGGCGTCTCATTAGCCTGGTTGGCTCTTATTCTCGCTATTCCGGTTGTCGGTGTTTCTGCATATCTGATTCTTGGTGAGGTAAAACTGGGGCGTCGCAGAGCTAAGCTGGCCAGAGCAATGTACCGCCCATATATTGACTGGGTGCAGCAATTCGTCGCCGGATTCCAGTCGCAAGCCGTTAAAGCTTCTGTCAAAGCAGCTCCGCTGGTTGCGTTAATCGAATCCAGACTGGGAATGCCCTTGCTCGACAGCAACAAAGTTGAACTATTGTCGGAACCTGAAAGCATTCTTGAACAATTGATTTGCGATATACAGCAATCAGAAAAATCCTGTTATCTGGAATTTTATATCTGGCAGGCAGGAGGCCGAGCAGATTTAGTTGCAGAGGCATTAATTGACGCATCGCGACGGGGCATTGATTGTCGCATTCTTCTGGATTCAGTTGGCAGTGCTGCATTTTTTGATACTGACTGGCCTCAGCGATTACGAAGTGCCGGCATTCGGGTCGTTGAAGTTCTGCCGGTAAAAACATGGCGTATTCCATTACGTCGGCAAGATCTGCGTATGCACCGAAAACTGGTCATTGTTGATGAACGAATTGCTTATACTGGCTCAATGAATCTGGTTGATCCGCTACTGTTCAAAAAGTCCAGCGGAGTGGGGCACTGGATTGATGTTATGGTTCGGGTCAAAGGGCCGGTGACATCTGTCATGTGGTCGCTGTTTGTGCGTGACTGGGAGATGGAAACCGGAGAGCGGTTACTGGAATCTCAGTCGCATAGCCCTGATTACAGTCATGCTCCTGGCCATCATGTACAATTAGTACCGTCCGGGCCGTTTACCGGCGGTGATTGTATTCAGCAGATCCTGCTGCAGGCAATTTATCAGGCTGAACGGAGTCTGGTATTGACCAGTCCTTATTTTGTTCCGGACGATCCATTGGTAGCGGCTTTACAATCCGCAGCGGCCAGAGGCGTATCGGTTCAGTTAATTATTCCTGAGCGCAGTGATTCCCGAATGGTTAGCTTTGCCTGTAATGCGTTTTTAGAAGAGTTAATGAGCTCTGGTGTAGAAATCTATCGTTTCAGGAAAGGATTATTGCATACTAAGAGCGTGTTGGTGGATGATGAAATAGCGTTGATTGGCACTGTTAATCTGGATCGTCGTAGTCTATGGTTAAATTTTGAAGCAACCTTACTGCTTGATGATCGGGCTTTTTCAGCCATGCTTAAAGAGTTACAGCAAAGCTATATACAGCAAGGAAAGCAATTACAATTGACCGAATGGCGTAAGCGTTCATGGTTGCAACGGATGCTGGAAAATATTTTCTATTTGTTTAGCCCATTGTTGTAATGGCTGAATGCGATATACCGAAAGTTATAACGTAAAAAACGGGAATGCAAAACGATAACAAGGGAGCGTTTATGAGTTCAAAATTTGCTATTTCATTGCTTGGCCTGACTGTAGCTGCGGCGGTAGCTGCTGTTGGTACCAGTGTCTATACAGTCCGCAAGCTGGATGAACAGATCCAAAAAACAATCGAACAAATCAATACCAGCCATGTGGTGCGTGCCAGCTGGTATTTAACATCATCGCTGCCGTTTTCCCGGAATGGTGTTTTACATCTGGTATTCCTGAATGAACGTATGCGGGAAAATGCCAAAGCTGTGCCTGTTATTCATAATGATCCTGAATCATTACAACGTGTACAGGAAGAGATGGCTGAACCGTTGACCGAGGAAAGCCGCAAGCCAGTTGAGCTGTATATCAATATATCAAATACCACCTTTCCATTTATTGTCAAAGGTACGGCATCTCTGGATATGATGCGAGGTACCCCTGGTGATTTGGTAAAACGCAAAGAGTTGCCTGCAACATTACCAATGACATTGTCGTGGCAATACATCGCTCCGAATCAGGATTTCGGAATGCGGTTAAGTATGGATAGCTGGAAGATTGCTCAGCCTGACCAAGATGTTAGTGTCGGTGCAGCTGAGTTTTCATTGAAAGGTGATCTGTCAGATGCGCTGGAACTGAATTATGCATGGGATGGTTTCAAGGCCAATGGTCGCTACAATGGACATAATACAGTAGAAATCATGCCTCTGGATGGCAGTTCATTATTACGTAACTTTTCGGGGATTTGGATCTCTCCTGAGGGACATATGCGCCTTGCCGGGATGAAGGCGTCGGCTTCTGACGGTAAGTTTGATATGGGTGAGTTGCAGTTTAATTCAGTGATGGATGAAGTGGTGACGGAAACGGGCACCATGCTGAATATGAAACATAAACTGGTATTAAATAAACTGGCATTGCATTCTGCACAGGACCAATTCGATGTTGAAGATCTGCAGCTCGGTGTCAATTTCACTGGTCTGAACAAACAAGGACTGGAAGAGCTGGCGGCACAAATGCAGGCAAAACAACCTGACTTTATGCAGATGATGAAAAGTCTGAATAAGATAACGACCCGGACTATGCGGGTTGAATTGGCTCCATTCCGTATGAAACTAAACAAGGCAATGGTGACAGCCACTGGAAAGCTGGAGACTTTGCCATTTGAAGTTGAGCAAGTGATGCAAGCTGCGGCGGCTCATACGCCTGATCCATTCAAATACATGATTCAGGGTGATTTGAACTTTTCTGCCGAAATGAACGCGATTCAGGCATTACCTGCAGACGTTCAGCAGCAGTTAGATGTTTTGCAAAAACAAGGTTATGTAAAAATCGATAACAAAGGTCTGAGCAGTAATATGCTGTTGCGTGGTGGGGTAGTAACGGCAAACGGTAAAATCGTCGACATAGAGCCGACTCAGATGCAGGAAGAGGAATAATCGTTCTTTCTGTGTCATCGCGCTGTCATATCACTCCTTTATGTTGTTGCCGGGTAAGTTCTATCTGGCAGCACATAAAGGGCACGTATGCATAAATATAAAAAATGGATATTTTTTCCTGCTGGAATAATCCTGCCGTTTGTACTGATAATCACCTGGTTTACCGGCCATCGGCTGGATAATCAGATAGCAACATGGCTAACGCAAACCAGTCATATTCACGGGGTTGCAACCAGCTGGTTTGATCAGGAAAAAAATCTTCTCACGCGTAAAGCGACACTTCATATCCTTATTTCAGAACCTGTTCAGCTGCTTTCTCTTATTCCATCCTTGAATGGCGACAACCAGATACATCGTTGGCTGCAGAAGCAAACTTCCCTTGATTTGTATATTGTGATTGATCATTCCGTATTACCTGGGGTTGTGCGCGGAAATGCTCATCTTGATCTGAAACGGGGCTCATTCGCTGAATTGTCAGAGAAGCTGAATATTCCACATGATCTTTATTGGAATATTAATGGCTTTACCGGTGATATCACTGCTGGTCTTGAAATGAAAGAGTGGAACTGGTTAAGAGATGAGCAGACCTGGCTGGTTGCTCCGTTACACATCAATACAGAATTTACCGATTCGGAACAAATCAATTTTTCTGTACTTTGGCAGGGATTTCAATGGCGGAATAACAATCAGCAAGCGCAGGGCTCTCTTGCTGATTTATCACTGGAAGGCAAACTGCTGGTCACGGATGGGCTCTGGCTGATGCCACAAACTAAATTGGAATTAAAAGAGCTGGAGATACGTCAGCCAAAGCGGCAGCTGATGATCAAACAAGGTCATTGGGTCATGCGTATCGGTGAGAATCGGGACGGGTTACTGAGTGTTGTCGATGTCCGCAGTCAATCTGATATCCGCAGTCTTGCCTATAGCAGTCAGCAGAGTGATTATCAGCTGAATGATCTGAAAGCCGGTTTAACGTTGAGTGGGGTTAACCGTCAGGGTATTGAATCGCTACTGATGAATTCTGGTATGGATGCAACAGACACGGCTAAATGGAAAGCGGGTCTGAATTTGATCACCCGTAATGGCGTTCAGTTTCGTTTAGACCCGTTCGACCTGCAATTGAATCGGCAGCCAGTCAAAGTGCACGGTGAAGTGACTTCGCGTCCGTTTGATATCTCACAGATACATCAGGTTGAATCAATGCGTTCGCTCTTACAGGGAGATGTGTCAATTGAGATTGCACCGACATTGCCACAGCAATTTAGTTATGCTGCTAATCTTGTACCTGATTTGATTTCAGATGGTTATCTGGAGCAGAGTAACAGCGGATATATTTCGACGAAAATCAGAATGGTAAACGGGAAGTTGTCAGCAAACGGCGTTGCGGTGCCTTATTGATAACTGAACAGAGAAACGGCGGAATGATCTTCCGCCGTTAGAGGATTACTTGAATACAACGGTTCTGTTGCCGTAAACGAAGACACGTTCTTCAGAAACGGCAGTTAATGCCTGATTTAGTACTGAACGTTCACCATCACGTCCGGCTTTAGCCATATCTTCAGCAGAGAAATTATGGTCAACCCGAATGACGCCTTGTTCAATGATTGGGCCTTCATCCAAATCGTTGGTGACGAAGTGTGCTGTAGCACCAATGATTTTTACACCCCGGTCAAACGCCTGCTGATATGGACGGGCGCCAATAAATGCCGGCAGGAATGAGTGGTGGATGTTAATGATGCGATATGGATAGGCTGCTACAAAGCTTGGTGTCAGAACACGCATATATTTAGCCAGCACTACATATTCCGGCGCATATTCATCAATGATGGTGCGCATTTTAGCTTCGTGCTCTTCACGGCTTAAACCTTCATGGCTTACATGATGGAACGGAATATTGAACTTGCTGGTCAGATCAGCAAGCACATCATAGTTACCAATGACTGCGACCACATCCAGATTCAGCGCGCCTTCATAGCATTTCATCAGAATATCACCGAGGCAGTGAGCTTCTTTCGTCACCATGATAACCACTCGTTTTTTCCCAGCCGGGACTAAACGGCGTTTTGCACCCTGAGGTAAAGTGTCATCCAGATCGCCCAGCAAGGTTTCATCATTGAAACGACCTTCCAGTTCGGTACGCATGAAGAAACGTCCTTCTGTGTGATCAACAAACTCGTCGTTTTTGATGATATTCAGCTGGTGTTTGTAACAAATATAAGTGATTTTTGCGATCAGACCCTGAGCATCAGGGCAGTCAGTGAGAAGGATCTTACGTTTCATCCCGAAGGTTTCCTTGGAAAAGGGCCACGACCAATAATGGCGCAACACTATGCCACAAAACGATGTTCAGAGCAGCGAAAAATCGGTTACCAGTATGAATTAAAGCATTTCGCGGTTGTATATGAACGAAATAAGATGCGTTACTATTTAGCTGTCTATTATACCTGCCGGAAGATTGGTTATGTCTGTTGAAATGGAATCTGAATTACGATTTAACCGTACCATCGCTGCATTTGACGAGGCTAACACGCATGATCCGCGTAAAGTGCCTGATGATGCAGGAAATAGGGTGGCATATGAACTCTTATATGCACAACGGATGAGTGACATGCTGCATCATTTTTATCCGCAGGCATCAGAGGCACTGAAACTGGCGGCTCGCTCGCAGCATATTGAGCGTTGGTTGTTACCTCGCGATCATTATCCGATGGATCGCAAAGGCTATCTGCAATGGCGTAGTGAGTTAAAATTGCGTCATGCGACCCGTGCGTGCGAGATAATGGCTGCTGAAGGCTATGACAGTAGTCTGTGTGAACGGGTGGCCGCATTGCTAAAAAAAGAAAAACTGAAGAGTGATGAGGAAAGCCAGGTGCTGGAAGATGTCATATGTCTGGTATTCCTGCGTTATTATTTTGCTGAATTTGCTAAACAGCATGACGAGGCAAAGTTAATTGATATTCTGCAAAAAACATGGCGTAAAATGTCTGAAGCCGGTCATCAGTCTGCGTTGAAATTACCGCTGTCAGACGATGAAATTGCGTTAGTAACCAAAGCGCTGGCATAGCTGTTGAGCTTTGGCGTATTCAGTAAAACAGGAGTATATGTATGTTGAAATTGGGCCGGGCTATTCTGGCAGGTATTGCATTGACACTGGCAGGTTGTGCCGCTCTGCAACCTAAGCTGGAGGCACCTGCGGTGGCGGTGAACTCGGTGAAGGTGATGCCGGGGCAGGGGCTGAATGTTCGCTTCCTGATCGGATTGCATGTAAAAAACCCTAACGCGATCCCATTGCCGATTCATGGTGTTAATTACACAGTTGCTTTGTCTGGTCAGCCGGTCGTGTCGGGTAATACCCAGGATCAACCGACTATACCAGCGCACGGTGAACAAGATGTTGAAATTGAAGCGGTGGCAGACCTGATGAATGGTTTATCGCTGGCTAATTCTTTGCTGAGTAACCCGCTGCAATCTGAAGTGCCTTATGCAGTGAAAGCTTCGCTTGATGTGGGAGCATTCCTGCCGAATATTCCTGTGCAGAAAAGCGGTATGGTTAATCTGACAACCGGTGCGATTCGCTGATCTATTCACTTTAAGCCCCCGGATCTATGTCCGGGAGCTTCTCATCACAATAATTACGATTACTCCTGCAT
>ERZ650312.1672-NODE-1672-length-12398-cov-7.003160_pt1 | contig 12398 bp, 13 predicted proteins | sample MGYA00376248_ERZ650312 | MGnify/ENA primary metagenome ERZ650312 (study PRJEB26733, sample SAMN07839316) | wastewater metagenome | biome: urban; feature: wastewater treatment plant; material: waste water | place: USA: North Carolina | collected 2016-07-28 ... | reverse complement strand
GCTGCTCCAGGGCAGCTCCAGATTGGGAATACGGCGGCCGACCTTGTCGCTCTCGACCATGACGATGACCTCGCGGGCCACCTCGGCCATGACCCGCGACAGGCCCAGCAGCTCGTTGAAGGTGGTGGTGCCCCGCTCAGGATCGAGCCCGGCGGCGCCGATGAACAGCTGATCGAAATCGTAGGAACGCAGCACCTGTTCGGCCACCTGGCCCTGGAAGGATTCCGAGTGCGGGTCCCAGGTGCCACCGGTCATCAGCAGCACCGGCTCGTGTTCGAGGTCGCAGATGGCGCGGGCCACGTTCATCGAATTGGTCATCACCACCAGGCCAGGATGGCGGCCCAGTTCAGGGATCATGGCTGCCGTGGTGCTGCCGCTGTCGATGATGATGCGCGCGTGCTCGCGGATCAGGCCTACCGCCGCGCGGGCAATGGCCTGCTTGTGGCGGGAAATGGGCTGGGCCGGCTCGCCGATCAGCTCCTGCGGCATGGGCACCGCACCGCCGTAACGACGCAGCAGCAGACCGTTCTTCTCCAGTTCGGCCAGATCCTTTCGGATCGTAACTTCGGAGGTGGCGAAATGCTGCGCCAGGGCATCCACAACCACCTCGCCCTGCTCGTTGAGCAAGGCGAGGATCGCGTGGCGGCGCTGGGGCGTGTTGCGTTTCGACATTTAAGTTTCGATTCGAAAGATAAGTGCGCGAATCAAAACCTAACGAAATCGTCAGGTCAAGCGCCAGATTGACGAAAGGCGGCCTGAGCCGCCTTTCAGCACAATGGCAGGCCTGCTACTTCGGCGCCTTCTGCGGGCGCTTCCAGCCTTCGATATTGCGCTGCTTGGCACGCCCAACGGCCAGGGCGGCCGCCGGTACATCCTGGGTCACGGTAGAGCCGGCACCAGTGGTGGCGCCATTGCCCAGGGTCACGGGGGCGACGATGGAGCTATTGGAACCGATGAACACGTCTTCGCCCATCACGGTGCGGTGCTTGTTGGCGCCGTCGTAGTTGCAAGTGATGGTGCCGGCGCCGATGTTGGTGCGCGCGCCGATCTCGGCGTCGCCCAGGTAGCTCAGGTGCCCGGCCTTGGCACCGTCGCCCAGCACGGCGTTCTTCAGCTCGACGAAGTTGCCGACATGGGCCTTGGCGCCCAGCCTGGCGCCCGGACGCAGACGGGCAAACGGACCGCAATCGGCGCCCTCGCCCAGTTCGGCACCTTCCAGGTGGCTGTTGGCTTTGACGATGGCGCCGCGACGCAGCACCGAGTCCTTGATTACGCAGTTCGGGCCGATCTGCACGTCGTCCTCGATGACCACCTTGCCTTCGAGGATCACGTTGACGTCGATCAGCACATCGCGGCCCACCGTTGCCTCACCCCGCAGGTCGAAGCGTGCCGGGTCCAGCAGGGTCACGCCTTGGGCCATCAGGCCGCGGGCGGCGCGCTGCTGGTAGTAGCGCTCGAGTTGCGCCAGCTGCATACGGTCGTTGGCACCGAGCACTTCCAGTTCGTCCTGCGGGTGTTCGGTAACTACCGGGATACCATCCGCCACCGCCAGCGCCACCACGTCGGTCAGGTAGTACTCTCTCTGGGCGTTGTTGTTGGAAAGACGGCTCAGCCAATCACCCAGGCGCTTGCCCGGCAGGGCGAAGATACCGGTGTTGCCTTCCTTGATCGCCCGCTGTTCAGGCGTGGCGTCCTTCTGCTCGACGATGCCCAGCACGCGCCCGGCCTCATCGCGCAGGATGCGTCCGTAGCCGGTGGGGTCCTGCATCACCACGCTGAGCAGCGCCGCCTGGTCCACGCTGGAGCGCTCCAGCAGACGGCGCAGGGTATCGGCCTGGATCAATGGCACATCGCCGTAGAGCACCAGGACCCGCTCGGCATCGATGCCCGGCACGGCCTGCGCCACGGCATGGCCGGTGCCCAGCTGCTCGGCCTGCAGCACGAAGTGAACATCGTCGGCCGCCAGGCGCTCGCGCACCCGCTCGGCACCATGACCGATCACCACGTGGATCTTGCGCGGCGCCAGCTTGCGCGCCGTATCGATGACATGGCCGAGCATGGGCTTGCCGGCCACCGGATGCAGCACCTTGGGCAGAGCCGAGCGCATGCGGGTGCCTTGGCCGGCGGCGAGGATGACGATATCGAGGGACATGGCGGAATCCTGAACTGGCACAGGCGGGGTACCACCTGTGGATAAAACGGCAGAAAAGAAAAAGGGTAGCCAAAGCTACCCTTTCTCCCATCGCGCTTGAAGTCGCCGGCCTCAGCCGCCGAACTTCTTGCGCAGCTGCTGGACGGTACGCAGCTGGGCTGCGACTTCGGCCAGGTGAGCGGCGGCGGAACCGTAATCGAATTCCGAGCCTTTCTCGTTGAGCGCTTTCTCGGCGGCCTTGAGGGCCTCCTGAGCAGCAGCTTCGTCGATGTCGCCGGCACGAGTCACGGTGTCGGCCAGGACCTTCACCATGTTCGGCTGCACTTCGAGGAAACCACCCGAGATGTAGAACACCTCATGCTCGCCACCCTGCTTGACCAGGCGGATGGGGCCCGGCTTCAGGTCGGTGATCAGCGGGGCGTGGCCCGGAGCGATACCGAGATCGCCCAGGTTGCCGTGCGCGATCACCATCTCGACCAGACCGGAGAAGATCTCCGCTTCGGCACTGACGATGTCGCAATGGACAGTAATGGCCATACGCTTGCCTCACGAGCGCCCGTTGCCGGGCGCACAGGGGATTACAGTTTCTTGGCTTTCTCGATGGCTTCGTCGATGCTGCCAACCATGTAGAACGCCTGCTCCGGCAGGTGATCGTAGTCACCTTTCAGGATGCCGCTGAAACCAGCGATGGTGTCCTTCAGGGAAACGTACTTGCCCGGGGAGCCGGTGAAGACTTCAGCCACGAAGAACGGCTGGGACAGGAAGCGCTGGATCTTACGAGCACGGGCTACCAGTTGCTTGTCCGCTTCGGACAGCTCGTCCATACCGAGGATCGCGATGATGTCCTTCAGTTCCTTGTAGCGCTGCAGTACGTACTGCACGCCACGCGCGGTCTCGTAGTGCTCCTGACCAACCACCAGCGGATCGAGCTGACGGGAGGTGGAGTCCAGCGGGTCCACGGCCGGGTAGATACCCAGGGAGGCGATGTCACGCGACAGTACGACGGTGGCGTCCAAGTGGGCGAAGGTGGTCGCCGGGCTCGGGTCGGTCAGGTCGTCCGCAGGTACGTATACGGCCTGTACCGAGGTGATCGAGCCGTTCTTGGTGGAGGTAATACGCTCCTGCAGAACGCCCATCTCTTCGGCCAGAGTCGGCTGGTAACCTACTGCGGAAGGCATACGGCCCAGCAGTGCGGATACTTCGGTACCGGCGAGGGTGTAACGGTAGATGTTGTCGACGAACAGCAGAACGTCACGACCTTCGTCACGGAACTTCTCGGCCATGGTCAGGCCGGTCAGTGCCACGCGCAGACGGTTGCCCGGTGGTTCGTTCATCTGGCCGTAAACCAGCGCCACCTTGTCGAGAACGTTCGACTCCTTCATTTCGTGATAGAAGTCGTTGCCCTCGCGGGTACGCTCACCCACACCGGCGAACACCGAAAGACCGGAGTGCTGCTTGGCGATGTTGTTAATCAGTTCCATCATGTTGACGGTCTTGCCGACACCGGCGCCGCCGAACAGACCGACCTTGCCGCCCTTGGCGAACGGACAGATCAGATCGATCACCTTGATGCCCGTTTCGAGCAGCTCGACCGAAGGCGAGAGCTCGTCGAACTTCGGCGCGGGCTGGTGGATCGAACGACGCTCTTCGGTCGCGATCGGGCCGGCTTCGTCGATCGGACGACCGAGCACGTTCATGATGCGACCAACCGTTGCGTCGCCGACCGGAACCGAGATCGGCGCGTTCGTGCCGTTGACCTTCATGCCACGGCGCAAGCCGTCGCTTGATCCCATGGCGATCGTACGCACGATCCCGTCGCCGAGTTGTTGCTGTACTTCGAACATCAGGTCGGCTTCGCAACCCGCATGCTCTTCGGCCTTGTCGAGCAACAACGCATCGTAGACCTTGGGCATCGCATCGCGCGGGAACTGGATATCCACCACGGCGCCGATACACTGAACAATGTTTCCTTGACTCATCGTCGTATCCTCAATCGATTAACTTGGTTCGCGTGGTCAGACAGCCGCTGCGCCGCTGACGATTTCCGAAAGCTCTTTGGTGATCGCCGCCTGGCGTGCCTTGTTGTAGGCCAGACGCAACTCGCCGATGACGTTCTTGGCGTTATCGGATGCGGACTTCATCGCCACCATCCGGGCACTCTGTTCCGACGCCATGTTTTCGGCGACCGCCTGGTACAGGACGGCCTCGACGTATCGGACGAGCAGATCGTCGATGACGGTCTTGGTATCCGGCTCGTAGATGTAGTCCCAGCGACTCTTGGAGTTGCTGCCGACCAGATCACCCGACAACGGCAGTATCTGCTCGATCACCGCTTCCTGCTTCATGGTGTTGATGAAGCGCGTATAGGCGAGATACAGGACATCGATTTCGCCGTTGACGTAAGCATCGAGCTGGACCTTCGCCGGGCCGATCAGCTTTTCAAGGTGCGGGGTGTCGCCCAGACCAACGAGGTGCGAGACGATGTCAGCACCGGCACGCATCATGAAGCCGAAGCCCTTGTTGCCGACGGCCGTCACCTTCAGTTTCTTGCCTTCGGCGTCCCACTCCTTCATCTTGCTCAAGGCGAGACGCAACACGTTGGTGTTCAGACCACCACACAAGCCCTTGTCCGACGTCACCGCGATCAAGCCGACCGCCTTGACGTTCTCGCGCTTCTCTAGGAACGGATGGCTGTAGTCGGTCAATGCATGCGAGAGATTGCCGGCGACGCGCCGGATCTTCTCGCCGTACGGTCTGGCCGCGCGCATCCGGTCCTGCGCTTTGCGCATTTTGGACGCGGCGACCATTTCCATCGCCTTGGTGATCTTGCGCGTGCTTTCTACGCTCTTGATCTTGTTACGAATCTCTTTGCCGCTTGCCATGGCAATCTTCTCCCTGACGATCAGGCCAGCGTGGCCTTGAACTCCTCAATCGCCTTGGTAAGCGCCTGTTCGGCTTCGGCATCAAGTTCCTTGGTGGTCTCGATCTTTTCGATGAGGCTGGCGTATTTCTGCTTGATGAACACTTGCATCTGGCGTTCCACATCAAGCGCCTTCTTGACCTCAACCCCGTCAAACTGGCCCTTGTTGACCGCCAGCAGGGTGATGCCCATCTCTGCCACCGTCATCGGCGAGTACTGCGGCTGCTTCATCAGTTCGGTCACCAGACGGCCGCGATCGAGCTGCTTGCGCGTTGCCTCGTCGAGGTCGGAAGCGAACTGCGCGAACGCTGCCAATTCACGGTACTGCGCCAGCGCGAGACGCACGCCACCACCGAGCTTCTTGATGATCTTCGTCTGCGCCGCGCCACCCACACGCGACACCGAGATACCGGCGTCGATGGCGGGACGGATACCCGAATTGAAAAGGTCGGTATCAAGGAAGATCTGGCCGTCGGTAATCGAGATGACGTTCGTCGGCACGAAGGCGGAAACGTCGCCGGCCTGCGTTTCGATCACCGGCAGCGCCGTCAGCGAACCCGTCTTGCCCTTGACTTCGCCGTTGGTGAACTTCTCGACGTACTCCTCGTTGACACGCGCGGCACGCTCAAGCAAACGGGAGTGAAGATAGAAAACATCGCCCGGATACGCTTCGCGTCCTGGCGGACGACGGAGCAGCAGCGAAACCTGACGGTAGGCCCAAGCCTGCTTGGTCAGATCGTCGTAAATGATCAGCGCGTCCTGACCGCGATCGCGGAAGTACTCGCCCATCGTGCAACCCGCGTACGGCGCGATGAACTGCAGCGCGGCCGATTCGGCGGCGGTTGCCGCGACGACGATCGTGTATTCCATGGCGCCATGCTCTTCGAGCTTGCGCACGACGTTGGCAACGGTCGAAGCCTTCTGGCCGACAGCCACGTAGATACAGAAAAGGTCTTTGCCCTTCTGGTTGATGATCGTATCGACAGCGACGGCGGTCTTGCCCGTCTGGCGGTCGCCGATGATCAGCTCGCGCTGACCGCGGCCGATCGGCACCATCGAGTCGATCGACTTGAGGCCGGTCTGCACCGGCTGCGACACCGATTTACGCCAGATGACGCCCGGCGCCACCTTCTCGATCTTGTCGGTGAGCTTCGCGTTGATCGGGCCCTTGCCGTCAATCGGCTGACCGAGCGAGTTCACCACACGTCCGAGCAGTTCCGGACCGACCGGGACTTCGAGAATGCGGCCGGTCGTTTTGACCGTATCGCCTTCGGTAATATGTTCGTATTCGCCGAGGACGACGGCACCAACCGAATCGCGCTCGAGGTTGAGCGCCATGCCGTACGAACCGCCCGGGAACTCGAGCATTTCGCCCTGCATGACATCGGCCAGGCCGTGAATACGACAGATACCGTCCGTCACGGTGACCACCGTGCCCTGCGTGCGGGTTTCGGCGCCAACGTCTAGATTCTGAATCTTGTTCTTGATCAGTTCGCTGATCTCGGAGGGATTCAACTGCATTTATTTCTCCTAGTTCTTTAGCGCCGTAGCCATCGCGTCAAGCTTGCCGCGAACAGAGGCGTCGAGTATCTGGTCACCCACTGCAACTTTGATGCCGCCGATCAGCGAAGCATCAACCTCAACCCGGGGCTGCAGGTGAGCGCTGAAATGCGACTCGAGTTGCGCGACCAGTCGAGCCAGCTGCGCGTCATCCAAAGGAAAGGCGCTGGTAATCACCGCCTCCTTGATACCTTCGTCTGCACTCTTGAGCTCTTCAAAGATTTCGCTGATCTGGGGAAGGATGTCGAAGCGCTCGTTTTCGGCCAGCAAGCCGATGAACGACGACAACTCCTTGTCCCGCGTTTCGCTAGCAAGTGAAATGAACAAATCGGCAACCTGGCTGGCAGAAAGCTTCGGGTTACCGATGACTTTTGCCATTTCCGGATCCTGCGCGACGGCGGAAAGCCGCTGCAGACGCTCCGACCAAGCCGCCAGCGACTGGCCATCCTTACCAAGCCGGAATACAGCTTGAGCGTAAGGACGCGCAATGGTGACTGATTCAGCCATGAGCGTTACAGATCCTGTTTGATTGTCGCCAAGAGATCGGCGTGAGCCTTGGCATCGACCTCGCGGCGCAGAATCTTCTCGGCACCGGCAACGGCCAGTTCCGCCACGCGCTCGCGCAATGCTTCACGGATACGGGCAGAGTCCTGTTCGATTTCGACATGCGCGGAAGCGACGACCTTCTCAGCTTCAACACGCGCCTGAGCCTTTGCCTCTTCGATGATCTGCTCGGCGCGACGTTCTGCCTGGGCAATCAATTCGGCGACCTTTTCCTTGCCTTCGCGCATCGTCTCGGCCGAGTGCTTGGCCGCCAGATCCAGACTCTGCCGACCGCGTTCCGCCGCGACCAAGCCTTCGGAAATCTTGGCTGCACGCTCGTCAAGCGCCTTGACGATGGGCGGCCACACGAATTTCATCGTGAACAACGCGAGAATGATGAACACAGTGACCTGTGCCAGTAACGTAGCATTCAGATACACGTCATATACCTTTCCGTGGAATGGACCGGATGTTCGTCAAAGAGTTACTTGAGGAACGTCGAGATGGCAAACCACACGGCGATACCGGTTCCGATGATGAACGCTGCGTCGATCAGACCCGCGAGGATGAACATCTTCACCTGCAGTTCGTTCATCAGCTCGGGCTGACGTGCGGACGCTTCAAGATACTTGCCACCCATCAGGCTGATACCGATACAAGCCCCGATGGCGCCGAGAGCGATGATCAGACCGCAGGCAAGGGCAACATTCCCGAATACTTGTTCCATGACTACTCCTTCAGATTGATTTACCAGCAAAGTTGTTAAAAAAGAAAACCCCAGCCGCCGCCTAGTGGCTCTCGTGCGCCTGCCCGAGATACACCAGCGTCAGCATCATGAAGATGAACGCCTGCAATACCACGATGAAGATATGGAACAGCGCCCACAACGTCCCGGTGATCAAGTGCCCGATCCAGAGCATCGAACCTCCGAACAGGGACAACGATGGGGCTGCCATGCCCATCAGCGCGATCAACAGGAAGAGCAACTCGCCCGCATACATGTTGCCGAACAACCGCATGCCATGCGAGACGGTCTTGGCGATGAACTCGATGAGTTGCATCAGGAAGTTGGGCAACCAGAGCAGGGGGTGATTGCCAAACGGCGCCGTAAATAGTTCGTGAATCCAGCCGCCAAGCCCTTTGATCTTGATGTTGTAGTAGAAGCAGAGGAGTAGCACACCCACCGACAAGCCCAGCGTCCCGTTCAGGTCAGCAGTCGGCACGACCCTAAGGTAGGCGTGCGGATTACCGCTCAGCTTCTGCCAAAGCATCGGCAACAAATCGACCGGCAAGAAGTCCATCGAGTTAAGCAGGAAGACCCAAACAAACACGGTGAGCGCCAGCGGGGCGATAAAGCGCCGTGACTGCTCGTTGTGAACGATCGCCTTCGCCTGGTTGCCAACCATTTCGACGAGGATTTCAAGCGCCGCTTGGGCACGCCCCGGCACACCCGAGGTGCTCTTGCGGGCGATCATCCACATGCAGAACAAACCGATAGCGCCGAGCAGCACTGAAAAGAAAACTGTGTCGTAATTGATGATCGAAAAGTCGACCATCTGCGTTTGCGGATGTCCGGACGAGTTAAAGTTGGCGAGGTGGTGAAGTACGTATTCACCCGCATTAGGCGCGCCAGCGGCAGCTTCGTGACCTGTCGACATGTTCAGTTCTTTTCTTTGTTCCAGAAAGCAAAAAACAATGCTTGCGTGGCAAGCACCAAGCCGAGCAGCATGGAAGGCCAGTGCAAATCGGCATAACCCTTCGCAACCAACAACAGCAAAGCGACAATCGCCGCCATCTTGAGCAACTCGCCGAGCAGGAAATTCGCCGGATACGAGGCGCCGGGCCGCTTGGCCACGGACCTCAAACGCAGGGCAAACAGGAAGTTGGGAAGCGCACAAACCAGCCCGCCCAACAGCGCCGAAACCACACCCCGCACACCCGCAAAAACTCCCGCTCCCACTGCGGCAATTATCGTCGCCCCGACCTGCAAAAATATGACTCTAAACATGAGCAAGATCGAATCGCAAATCGGAGCAAACGGAAAGTCTACTACAAGACTTTAAAACCCTGAATCAATATTCTATTTAACTTGGCGAGTATATCACTTTATAGATCTTAAACACCCGATTACTTCGCCCTGACGACTGAAAACGACACCAAAACACGGCCAAGAGACTGCATAGCGTTCAAAAACGGGTAAAAAACGCGTCTATTTGCGCATTAATTGCAGGATTCCTTCGAGCTGATCGAGGTTACCGAAGTCAATTCGGATCGTTCCCGCGCCCTTCTTGGTCGTACGAATCTCGACGTTGGCACCAAGCGTGTCAGAAAGTTCCTCTTGCAAGCGTAAAACGTCACGATCTGGCTTGTTCGCCTGGGCAGGTTTTGGCGGTTTGAGCGCATGCTGCACGAGCCGCTCCGTATCCCGTACCGACAAACCTTTCTGCACGACGCGCTGGGCAAGCTGAATCTGCAAGGTGCCAGACAAGGGCAGGAGCGCACGCGCGTGCCCCATGTCAATGTCGCCACGCATCAGCAACTCCTGAACCGGCGGCACGAGCTGCAACAGACGCAGCAAGTTCGACGCAGCCGGACGCGACCGTCCGACGGCATCGGCCGCTTCCTGATGCGTCATCGAAAACTCGTCGATCAGACGCTGCAGCCCTTGGGCTTCCTCGAGTGGGTTGAGATTCTCGCGCTGGATGTTCTCGATCAGCGCCATGGCCAGCGCAGATTCATCGGGAATCTCGCGAATCAGCGCTGGCACTTCGGTCAGACCCGCAATCTGGGCAGCACGCCACCGCCGTTCACCCGCAACGATCTCGAAGCGGTCGTCACCCAAAGCGTTGGCGATCGGTCGCACCAGAATCGGTTGCATCAGACCCTGCGCGCGGATCGAGGCGGCAAGCTCCTCAAGCGAAACGCTGTCCATCTGCGTGCGCGGCTGATACTTGCCAGGCTGCAGACTGGCGACCGGCAGCGAACGCTGTTGCTCGCGGTTCTGCGTCTCGTTGCCAGCCAGCAGCGCGTCGAGCCCGCGCCCGAGTCCTTTCAGTTTCATGCCTCGACTCCTTGTTCGACGGGCTTGCCGACGACGCCGTCGCGGCGGTCGAGCATTTCCTGCGCGAGGGCCATGTAGGCCTGCGCCCCCTTTGACGAACGATCGAAAGCGATCACTGGCTTGCCATACGACGGCGCCTCGGCCAGACGGACGTTACGCGGGATGATCGTGCGATAGACCTTGCGTCCGAAGTGCTCGTCGAGTTCCGCCGACACCTGCTGGGTCAGCGTCGAGCGCGGATCGAAGAGCGTACGCAGCAACCCCTCGATTTCCAGCCGCGAATTGAGATTGGCCCGCACCTTCTTCAGCGTGGCGACGAGGTCGGTCAAGCCTTCCAGCGCGTAGTACTCGCACTGCATCGGAATCATCACCGCTTCCGCCGCAACCAGACCATTAACGGTCAGCATGTTGAGCGCTGGCGGACAGTCCATCAGGATGAAATCGTAGTCGCCGAGCACCGGCGCCAAAGCGTCGCGCAGCCGAAACTCGCGGCCGCCCATCTCGATCAATTCGACCTCGGCACCGGCAAGTTCGCGGTTGGCGGGCAGGATGTCGAAACCGAACTCTGTCTTGATACGCGCATCGACCAGCGTCGAGCGCCCGATCAGGATCTGGTAGACGGTCGGCAACGCTTCGCGCTTGACCACGCCACAACCCGTCGTCGCGTTACCCTGCGGATCGAGGTCGATCATCAGTACGCGCTGCCCGAGCGCGGCGAGGCAGGCCGACAGGTTGACCGCCGTCGTCGTCTTGCCGACCCCCCCTTTTTGGTTGGTCACTGCCAGTATTCTTGCCAACTCAACTCTCCCCTGCATCATTCGCGCCGCCGCGCCGCATGACGACCAGATGACGCTCGCCATCGACGCCCGGTACCGCCAGGCGATGCACGCACTCGACCCGCACAGCGGAGGGCAAGCGCGCAATCTCGTCCTCCGGCCAGACGCCCTTCATGCCTAGCCAGCTCCCGCCATCGGCCAGGAGATGCCCGGATAGACTGACGAAATCAGCCAGTTCAGCAAAGGCTCGCGAGGTGATCGCGGCAAACCGTATCGGTGGATCATACTGTTCGACCCGCCCGCAGTGAACGGCCACATTCGACAAGCCGAGTTCGATCGCGGCCTGACGCAGGAATGCCGTCTTCTTCGAATTGCTGTCGAGCAGCGTCACCTGCAGCTCGGGGCACGCGATGGCCAGCGGAATCCCGGGCATGCCGCCACCACTGCCAACATCAAGCAGGTTGCCCCCCGCCACGAACGGCAAGATCGCCAGCGAATCGAGCAGATGATGGCTGACCGCCTTCTCCTCCTCGCGCATCGCGGTCAGGCTGAAGGTCTTGTTCCACTTGTAGAGCAGCGCGGCATAGGCGAGGAGCTTCTCCTGCGCAGCCGACGGCAGTGCAATGCCCATCTGCGCGAGGCCCTGCTGCAGCTGTTCGTCGCGGCTCATGCGTTCGAGCGCGCTGCTGCCAGCGCACCCCGTTTGAGATGGACCAGGAGAATCGAGATGGCCGCCGGCGTCATGCCCTGGATGCGCGACGCCTGGCCTATCGTTTCCGGCCGATGGCGGATCAGCTTTTGCTGGATCTCGTTGGACAGACCGCCGATCCGGGTGTAGTCGATATCCTCGGGCAGGCGCGTTTCCTCGGCCGCGAGGCTCTTCGCGACCTCCTCGGATTGCCGATCGATGTAGCCCTGGTACTTGGCCTGGATCTCGACCTGCTCAATGACGAGCGGATCGATCGCGCCACCATCGACGGCCTCGCCCGCAATCACCAGCGACATCAGGCTGCCGTAATTGACGTCGGGTCGCCGCAACAGGTCATAGAGCGTGTATTCGTGATCGATCGGCTTGCCGAGCACCTGCGTCACGGCGCTCATGTCGACCCTGTCCGGATGCACCCAGGTCGAGCGCAGCCTTTGCTGCTCGCGCGCGATCGCGTCCTGCTTTTCACAGAACGCGGCCCAGCGCGCGTCGCCCACGAGACCGAGGCGGCGGCCCTGCTCGGTCAGGCGCATGTCGGCGTTGTCCTCGCGCAGCGACAGACGATATTCGGCGCGACTCGTAAACATGCGGTACGGCTCGGAGACGCCGCGCGTGATCAGGTCGTCAACGAGCACGCCGAGGTAGGCCTCATCGCGGCGTGGCGACCACGCGTCCTTGCC
>ERZ650312.1670-NODE-1670-length-12411-cov-15.278650_pt1 | contig 12411 bp, 10 predicted proteins | sample MGYA00376248_ERZ650312 | MGnify/ENA primary metagenome ERZ650312 (study PRJEB26733, sample SAMN07839316) | wastewater metagenome | biome: urban; feature: wastewater treatment plant; material: waste water | place: USA: North Carolina | collected 2016-07-28 ... | reverse complement strand
ATCCGTAACCGTATTGATATGCTCTCAACCGGGATCAAAAGCCCGATAGGTATCAAAGTGTCCGGGACTGTTCTGTCCGATATCGACGCGACGGCGCAGAGTATCGAGGCGGTAGCCAAAACCGTGCCTGGCGTGGTGTCTGTCCTGGCTGAGCGACTTGAGGGCGGGCGCTACATCGATATCGATATCAACCGGGAGAAAGCCTCCCGCTACGGGATGACGGTAGGTGATGTCCAGCTGTTCGTCTCTTCAGCAATCGGAGGTGCTATGGTGGGTGAGACGGTTGAAGGGGTGGCCCGGTACCCTATTAACATTCGCTACCCGCAGGATTACCGGAACAGTCCGCAGGCGCTGAAACAGATGCCGATCCTGACCCCGATGAAGCAGCAGATCACGCTGGGCGATGTTGCCGATATTAAGGTCGTTTCCGGACCAACCATGCTGAAAACCGAAAATGCCCGGCCAGCCAGCTGGATTTATGTTGATGCCCGCGGCAGGGACATGGTGTCGGTGGTTAACGACATTAAGACGGCCATCAGCGAGAAAGTGAAACTGAGACCGGGAACCAGTGTGGCATTCTCCGGACAGTTTGAACTGCTTGAGCATGCCAACAAGAAACTGAAGCTGATGGTGCCGATGACGGTGATGATCATCTTCATCCTGTTATATCTGGCATTCCGCAGGGTTGATGAAGCCCTGCTGATCCTGATGAGCCTGCCGTTTGCCCTGGTTGGCGGGATATGGTTCCTGTACTGGCAGGGCTTCCATATGTCAGTGGCGACCGGAACCGGGTTTATCGCCCTGGCCGGGGTGGCAGCAGAGTTTGGCGTGGTCATGCTGATGTATCTGCGTCATGCCATTGAAGCGCACCCGGAATTGTCCCGTAAAGAGACGTTCACACCGGAAGGCCTTGATGAAGCCCTCTATCATGGTGCCGTACTGCGTGTCCGGCCGAAAGCCATGACCGTGGCGGTGATCATTGCGGGTCTGCTGCCAATACTCTGGGGAACCGGTGCAGGTTCAGAAGTCATGAGCCGTATCGCGGCACCCATGATTGGTGGGATGATCACGGCTCCGCTGCTGTCCCTGTTCATTATTCCTGCCGCCTACAAATTAATCTGGCTGCGCAGACATAAAAAAAGCGTGTCCTGAACCTGAAAGGGCACCCCCTGTGGGTGTCCTTCTTTACTGATTCACCCTGACGTCAGGGTTTATATCGATAATATACAGAGGTGAGTATGAAAAAAGTGGTTCTAATGGGGCTGGCTCTCGGCCTTTCACTACCCGCGATGGCGAGTGAAAAAGTGATTGATATGTACAAATCTGAAAACTGTGGCTGTTGTTCCCTGTGGGGCAAAGCGATGGAAAAAGACGGGTTTGAAGTACGAACTCACGTCATGAATGATCAGGCGCTGTCAGCCCTGAAAGAAAAGCATGCTATTCCTGCAGGACTACGAAGTTGTCATACCGCGGTTGCCGGTAATTTGATCATTGAAGGCCATGTGCCTGCGACAACGATACATAAGGCAATGCAGTCTGGTTCGGGTATATACGGTCTCGCCACCCCCGGTATGCCAGCAGGAAGTCCTGGAATGGAGATGGGAGCCCGAAAAGAGGCTTACGATGTTATCGCATTCTCACCGGATGGAAGTAAAAAAGTCTTCCAGCGAATCGAATAGTCAGCGGAACGGCTGATAACGGGACGCCGGTAGCAGGCACTCCTGTGCCGGCGATATTCGTGGTAATCGCATCCATGACATACCCTGAAGACAGAAGATGCTTCGGTATGCATAAGGAGAGTTACTGTGAAAAATGACAATGCAGTGCAACACAACAACCAGACTGCTTCTGAGCAGACATTATCCCCGGACGAGGGCCACGTATTGCATAAGGTGAGAGATCCCGTGTGCGGGATGGCCATCCTGCCCGACAGGGCGCACAGCAGCATTCGATACCAGGACCACCAACTTTATTTCTGCTCCGCCAGCTGTGAGAGTAAATTTAAAGCCCATCCCGATCGTTATCTTACCGAAGATGCCAGTGAACATTCCCATCACCATCACCACGATCATCACGAAGTCAGCCCTGATCAGATAAAACAGCCTCACCACCAGGCGGAGAAAGAGAATTCTGAAGGTGTGTGGACATGTCCGATGCACCCGGAGATACGCCGCAGTGGTCCCGGAAGCTGTCCTGTCTGTGGAATGGCACTGGAGCCGCTCGTAGCTACGGCATCCACGGGGCCGAGTGATGAACTTCACGACATGACAAGACGCTTCTGGCTGGGGTTGTTGCTGGCGTTTCCGGTTCTGGTACTCGAAATGGGATCTCATCTGTTTCCCGACTTGAGGAATACAGTACCGCCACAGTACAACACATGGCTGCAGCTGCTTCTGGCCTCCCCTGTCGTGTTGTGGTGTGGCTGGCCATTCTTCGCCCGGGCCGGAATGTCGTTACGTAACCGCTCCCTGAATATGTTTACCCTTGTTGCAATGGGGACCGGCGTAGCCTGGGTTTACAGCGTCATTGCAACCGTCTTCCCCTCCTGGTTTCCTGCATCGTTCAGAAACATGGATGGCCTGGTGGCCGTTTATTTTGAAGCCGCAGCAGTTATTACGGTGCTTGTTCTGCTGGGACAGGTTCTTGAGCTGCGGGCACGGGAACAAACCTCAGGCGCCATTACTGCGCTTCTGAACCTTGCCCCCAAAACCGCCAGACGGCTGGATCATGACGGTCATGAAACGGATATTAATGCGGAAGATGTCCTGCCTGGCGATAAGCTCCGCATCAGACCTGGAGAGAGTATTCCGGTCGACGGTATCGTGATCGAAGGCAAAACAACCGTTGATGAATCGATGGTGACCGGGGAGTCTATGCCGGTTACCAAAACGAAGGGTGACCCTGTCATTGGGGGGACGATTAATCAGACAGGTAGTCTTATCATCCGTGCAGAGAAAGTCGGTGATGAAACGATGCTCTCACGAATTGTTCAGATGGTCGCTGATGCACAGCGTTCGCGTGCCCCCATCCAGAGAATGGCTGACAGCGTTTCAGGCTGGTTTGTTCCTCTGGTGATACTTATCGCGGTTGTTGCTTTCGTGATCTGGTCTGTCTGGGGGCCCGAGCCCAGGATGGCGCACGGTCTCATTGCGGCTGTGTCGGTCCTGATTATTGCCTGTCCCTGCGCGCTGGGGCTGGCCACGCCGATGTCGATAATGGTGGGGGTGGGCAAAGGAGCCCAGGCCGGGGTGTTAATCAAGAATGCCGAAGCCCTTGAGCGTCTTGAAAAAGTGGACACGCTGGTTGTCGACAAAACAGGCACGCTCACGGAAGGTTCGCCTACGGTGACAGGGATTATCAGTCTCAATCCGGGTGGGGAAACATCTCTTTTGCGTGTAACGGCCGCAGTGGAAAAAGGCTCGCAGCATCCGCTGGGTATGGCAGTAGTTAAAGCAGCACAGGAAAAGGGGATCGCAATACCCGCAGTCACTCATTTCGATGCACCGTCGGGTAAAGGTGTCTCAGGCGATGTCGAAGGTCAACGGGTTGTTATTGGTAATGAACTGGCTATGCAGGAAAACAGTATCGTTATTGATAATCAAAAGGCCGTTGCGGATACGTTGCGGATGGAAGGCGCTACCGTTATCTATGTGGCCACAGACGGGGACCTTGCAGGCCTGATAGCTATCTCGGATCCCGTGAAAGCAACCACGCCGGATGCGCTTAAAGCTTTGCGTCAGGCGGGGATCCGCATTGTTATGCTCACCGGGGATAACCAGCTTACTGCTGAAGCAGTCGCACGGAAACTGGGAATAGATGAGGTTGAAGCCGGGATTCTGCCGGATGGCAAAAAAGCAGTGATAACCCGACTGAAAGCGTCTGGCCATGTGGTTGCGATGGCCGGAGACGGTGTGAATGATGCCCCGGCGCTGGCAGCGGCTGACGTGGGTATAGCCATGGGAACGGGTACAGATGTGGCAATTGAAAGTGCCGGAGTCACCCTTCTCAAAGGCGACTTGATGATACTGAACAGGGCCCGTCATCTGTCAGAGATCACCATGAAAAATATCCGACAGAATCTGTTTTTTGCATTTATCTACAACGCACTTGGCGTGCCTGTGGCTGCAGGTCTGCTTTATCCTGTGTATGGAATACTGCTGTCGCCAGTTATTGCGGCGGCGGCCATGGCTCTTTCCTCCGTCAGCGTCATTGTGAATGCGTTGCGTCTGAAAAGTGTCAGGCTCGGGAAATAACACTGAGTGAAGGGGCTGTTACGAACAGAAGGAGTCCAGTATGAAAAGTACCACCTATGCGCTTATTGCTGTCGCCGCGATCGCGGCATTTGCCCTCCTGCGCGAACACTGGTCACATGTGGCAGGTTACTGGCCATATCTGTTATTGCTGGTCTGCCCGCTAATGCATCTTTTCCACGGCCACGGAGGGCATGGAGATCATCAACATCACGGAAGTGAAAACGATAAAAAAAATTAATCCGGCAGACGGGGCCGCGTCGCGGTCCCGTTATCAGTCCAGGTATCGTTCGTAGTCTCTGGCATGCGCAAAGGCATGCTGTTCGAGTTTGTTATCAGCGGGTGCCGCTGCCCGGAACGCCAGAGAGTTAACAGGGTTGTTATTGATGACCAGCTCGTAATGCAGATGAGGACCGGATGAACGTCCGCTGTTACCGGATAACGCAATAGCACCTCCCCGTGTAACCCTGGCCCCTTTAGTAACGAGTATTTTATTGAGGTGGAGATAGCGAGTTTTAACACCGGCTTTTCCCGTTACTTCAACAAAATATCCCATGGTACTGTTGTATTCGGCCCGGGTGATTTTTCCGTCGATGACGCTGACTATTTTCGTGTTCATGGGCATGGAATAATCAATGCCATTATGGGGACTCACTTTTCCCGATACCGGGTTAAGTCTTGCAGGATTGAAAGGCGAACTGAGTCTTGCTGTGGCCGGTAACGGATAATCGAGACTGCCTTTCCCGGAAGTATCGGAAAGGTTATAGAACTTTTTATCTGATATACGATACGCCGTGTAATTAAATGAACCGGACGTAAATTTATAGGCCACGACACGTGATTTTCCCGCTTTCTTTTGCAGTACGAGTTTTAATGATTCATTTTTTTTCAAATGCCGCAGATTAAACCGGGAAGGCAAGGAGCGCTGAAGAGTAGCGATCTCGTTCGATTCCAGCCCCGAGCGGGTGGCTGAAAGGTAGGCATTTTCTTTTACGACATCGGTAGAATACATTTACTGGAATTCGCCGTTAGCATGAACACTGCGGCGTATGCTAGGGGTTTTCAGGAGGCGTGTCATCTGTCAGTTAATCGGGAGCACCGTTGATGGTCGTCATTTTTGTAACATATCTTGTTTCCCGTTTGCTCCTGAAGCTCTGGGAACTGTATGACCAGCCCGACGGTGATGATTAACGGGACTGAAACAGGTTACGGCAGAGCAATATGGGGCTCATGTCCTGCTACGTAACCCGTCAGTAAAGCCCTGCTGCGCACCTGACGCTAAGCACTAACCCGCCTGCAGTTACCTGGTCGAATACAGCCCGCGAAGCTTTCTTGCCTGCGTCTGATGTGCTTCCGCACCGGCATTATTGACCTGCTCATGCACGAGAGCGGCTTTTTCTCCGGCATTCAGTTCGTTAAAAGAAGAAGACGAGGTCTTTGAATTTGCATCACTGCCGGACAGCATTTTTTTATGTTCCTCAATCATTTTCTGATGCGCATAGGACGCGCTGTTGTTCATAAATGAATGAGCAACAATGGCCCTTTCATGTTCATTCATTTCAGAGAATGAGGGCGTGTTGTTTTTATTAACCCTGTCCGGTAAGTTTTCATGCGTCGAGGAATTCACATGACTGACGGCTGAGGCATTATTAACAAATCGATGTGCTTCATGGGCAATATCACTGGACTGAGCAAAAGCTGCCCCACAAAATAAAGCTGTAAACGCAGTGGTCGTGATTAATATATTCATGTGTAATTACCTTCTGAGGTACATAAAAGATGTCCTTATGATCATATATAAAAATAATCAACCTGTGGGGAAGATGACGTAAATGTAATACAGCTATGTACATTACACGATTGTAATGAATTTGTTTCTTAAGGTGTGCTAGATTCATTTCATTGTAAGTGGATGAACCAGTAATTTAATTTAAATCGGTTCTCGAATTCTGTCAGTAACCATACTTTAAATAAGGGAATGCGCATGCTGTTGAAAACGTCTCGACGAACTTTCCTGAAGGGGTTAACCCTCTCTGGCGTAGCCGGAAGTCTTGGCGTATGGAGTTTCAATGCGCGTTCCAGTCTGAGCCTGCCAGTTGCCGCATCCCTGCAGGGTACTCAGTTTGACCTGACCATTGGTGAAACGGCCGTCAATATCACGGGCAGTGAGCGTCAGGCCAAAACAATCAATGGAGGCCTGCCGGGGCCCGTTCTTCGCTGGAAAGAAGGTGACACCATTACCCTGAAGGTCAAAAACCGTCTTAATGAACAGACGTCCATTCACTGGCACGGCATTATTCTTCCGGCCAATATGGATGGTGTTCCGGGGCTGAGTTTTATGGGCATAGAGCCTGATGATACCTACGTTTACACCTTTAAGGTTAAGCAGAACGGGACTTACTGGTACCACAGCCATTCCGGTCTGCAGGAACAGGAGGGGGTATACGGTGCCATTATCATCGATGCCAGGGAGCCAGAACCGTTTGCTTACGATCGTGAGCATGTGGTCATGTTGTCTGACTGGACCGATGAAAATCCTCACAGCCTGCTGAAAAAATTAAAAAAACAGTCGGATTACTACAATTTCAATAAACCAACCGTTGGCTCTTTTTTCCGCGACGTGAATACCAGGGGGCTGTCAGCCACCATTGCCGATCGGAAAATGTGGGCTGAAATGAAAATGAATCCGACTGACCTCGCGGATGTCAGTGGCTACACCTACACCTATCTCATGAACGGGCAGGCCCCGCTGAAAAACTGGACCGGACTGTTCCGTCCCGGTGAAAAGATACGCTTACGGTTTATCAACGGCTCGGCAATGACCTATTTCGATATCCGTATCCCCGGGCTGAAAATGACGGTCGTGGCTGCAGATGGCCAGTATGTAAACCCGGTTACCGTTGACGAATTCAGGATTGCCGTTGCCGAAACCTATGATGTCATTGTGGAGCCTCAGGGTGAGGCCTATACCATCTTCGCACAATCCATGGACAGGACCGGTTACGCTCGAGGGACACTGGCCACGAGAGAGGGGTTAAGTGCTGCCGTTCCCCCCCTCGATCCCCGTCCTCTGTTGACCATGGAAGATATGGGTATGGGGGGAATGGGACATGATATGGCAGGAATGGACCACAGCCAGATGGGAGGCATGGATAACAGCGGAGAGATGATGTCTATGGACGGTGCTGACCTTCCGGATAGCGGGACATCCTCCGCGCCCATGGATCACAGCAGCATGGCCGGTATGGATCATTCCCGGATGGCCGGAATGCCGGGTATGCAAAGTCATCCTGCGTCAGAAACGGATAACCCACTGGTTGATATGCAGGCGATGAGCGTCTCTCCGAAATTAAATGATCCGGGTATTGGTCTTCGAAATAACGGAAGAAAGGTTCTCACGTACGCGGATTTGAAAAGCCGCTTTGAGGATCCTGACGGACGTGAACCTGGCCGTACCATAGAACTGCATTTAACCGGCCACATGGAAAAGTTTGCCTGGTCATTTAACGGAATCAAGTTTTCAGATGCCGCACCGGTGCTGCTGAAATACGGTGAGCGGCTCAGGATCACGCTGATCAACGATACCATGATGACTCACCCCATTCACCTGCATGGTATGTGGAGCGATCTGGAAGATGAAAACGGTAATTTCATGGTTCGTAAACACACAATAGATGTTCCCCCTGGTACAAAACGCAGTTACAGAGTGACAGCAGATGCGCTTGGCCGCTGGGCGTATCACTGCCATTTGCTCTATCACATGGAAATGGGAATGTTTCGTGAAGTCCGGGTGGAGGAATGATGCGAATGAAGAGAAATTTGAAGGCCATACCTGTTCTGGTCGCCGGTTTGTTTACCTCACAGCTTTCTATTGCGGCGGGCTCCGTCTCTGCAGATCCCCACGCCGGGCACGACATGTCTGCCATGCAGATGCCAGCAGATGAGAATTTCACTGAGATGACGTCAATGGAGCCCATTGTAACTGAGAGCAGAACGCCAATTCCGCCTGTTACCGATGCCGACCGGAAGGCTGCATTCGGCAATTTACAGGGGCATGCGATTCACGACAGTGCGATTAATTATCTGGTTCTGCTGGATCAACTGGAATGGCAACGGTCGGATAACACCAACAATTTCAGCTGGAGTGTTAACAGCTGGATTGGAGGCGACACAGATCGGATTTGGCTAAAGAGTGAAGGTGAACGAAGCAATGGGGAAACGGAGGCGGCTGAAGCGCAGTTACTCTGGGGACATGCGGTTGGCCCATGGTGGGATTTGGTTGCGGGTGTCAGGCAGGATTTCAGACCTGCTTCTGCCCGGACCTGGGCTGCTGTCGGTTTTCAGGGGCTGGCACTCTATAATTTTGAGTCTGAAATTACGGGTTTTGTCAGTAATGGCGGAAAAGCAGCCCTTCGTCTGGGAGGAGAATACGACGTTTTACTGACTAACCGGCTCATACTCCAGCCATCCTATGAGGTGAATTTCTACAGTCAGGATGATGAATCGCGGGGTCGCGGCAGGGGACTGACTGACACAGAGCTGGGGCTCCGGCTGCGCTATGAAATACGCCGTGAGTTTGCACCCTATATAGGCGTTTCCTGGAATCAACTTTACGGGAAAACATCCGATATGGCGAAAAGAGAAGGTGAGAAAGACCATCAGGTAGTATTCCTGGCGGGAGCCAGAATCTGGTTTTAACGCACTGATATAAAACACTCAACTAAACAGGTAAATAAAATGTCGATTTTAAATAAAGCCATTCTTACAGGTGGCCTCGTTATGGGCGTTGCTTTCTCTGCTATGGCCCATCCGGAATTAAAAAGCTCTGTGCCACAGGCTGATTCAGCCGTAGCGGCCCCGGAAAAGATTCAGCTTAATTTCTCGGAAAATCTGACCGTGAAATTCTCAGGTGCAAAATTAACGATGACGGGTATGAAAGGCATGTCATCACATTCTCCGATGCCGGTCGCGGCAAAAGTGGCGCCAGGCGCTGACCCTAAATCGATGGTCATTATTCCGCGAGAGCCTTTACCCGCTGGCACTTATCGTGTTGACTGGCGCGCGGTTTCTTCAGATACGCACCCTATTACCGGTAATTACACCTTTACAGTGAAGTAATATTATGAACGACCTGATTATGATTGTTATTCGTTTTCTTCTTTATCTGGATTTGATGGTAATATTTGGATTGCCATTTTTTCAGATATATGGAATAAGCGGTGTCAGACATGAAACCTATAACCTGACTAATTTCAGGTCGTTTATAACCTTTGCTGTTGTTACAGGCATCATTCTTACTGGCATTAATATGCTCCTGGTATCTAATGCCATGAGTGGAGTAACTGACCTCAGAGAATTATCCATCCATGTTATCGAGATGGTGATAGAAGAAACTGATGTGGGTATTAGCTGGATTGTCAGGCTCTGTGCCCTGTTTACCACACTCGGTGCTTTGTTCCTTTACACTAATAAGAGAGTATTGTCCTGCCTGCTGATGACGATGAGTGGGGGCGTGGCGCTGGCTACACTTGCCTGGGGAGGACACGCCGTTATGCATGACGGTCTGCATTACTATCTCCATTTACTGAGCGATCTGACCCATCTCGGCGCTGCAGGTGCCTGGACAGGTGCTCTGGTTGCATTTGCTATCCTGCTGATGCGCAGAAACGAGCATAATGCACAGAGCGTCATTGTGATATCTGACTCCCTGGCAAAATTTGCCACGGCAGGAACGGTGATTGTTGTAGCCCTGATCCTGAGTGCGCTGGTCAACTATCTGTATATTGCTGAGGGTAACTTAACTCCCTTATTCAACAGTTCCTGGGGGAGGATATTGCTTGCCAAGACGGCTCTGTTTGTTCTGATGCTTCTTCTGGCTGCAGCAAACCGGTTTCACCTGGGTCCCCGGCTTGAAGTTATGGTCAGGGAAGGGAATTATGATCGCAGCGTTGCCCTGATGCGAAACAGCATCCTGACAGAATTCGTTGTTGCGATTATCATTCTGGGCGCCGTAGCGTGGCTCGGAATGCTTGCTCCGTCTCAGGTCAGCTAGGGGACAGCCAAAGCTCATGCGTGAGATTTTTACTTTCATATCAGCGAGTTGACCATGCAGCGTATTTTAATCGTTGAAGACGAACAAAAAACAGGTCGTTACCTGCAGCAGGGACTGGTTGAGGAAGGCTATCAGGCCGATCTCTTTAATAATGGCCGCGATGGTCTCGGGGCCGCGTCGAAGGGACAGTATGATTTGATAATACTGGACGTGATGCTGCCTTTCCTCGACGGGTGGCAAATCATCAGCGCACTGAGGGAGTCCGGGCACGAAGAACCGGTCCTGTTTTTAACCGCAAAGGACAACGTGCGGGACAAAGTGAAAGGACTGGAGCTTGGCGCAGATGACTACCTGATTAAGCCCTTTGATTTTACGGAGCTGGTTGCACGTGTAAGAACCCTACTGCGCCGGGCACGCTCGCAGGCCGCAACAGTCTGCACCATCGCCGATATGACCGTTGATATGGTGCGCCGGACCGTGATCCGTTCGGGGAAGAAGATCCATCTCACCGGTAAAGAATACGTTCTGCTTGAGTTGCTGCTGCAACGCACCGGAGAAGTGTTACCCAGGAGTCTTATCTCGTCCCTGGTCTGGAACATGAATTTTGACAGTGATACGAATGTGATTGATGTCGCCGTGAGACGTCTGAGAAGTAAAATTGATGATGACTTTGAGCCAAAACTGATCCATACCGTTCGCGGTGCCGGATATGTCCTGGAGATCAGAGAAGAGTGAGGTTCAAAATTTCCCTGACCACACGCCTGAGCCTGATTTTTTCTGCGGTGATGCTTACGGTATGGTGGTTATCAAGTTTTATCCTGATTAGCACCCTTAATGGCTATTTCGATAATCAGGACCGCGATTTTCTGACAGGTAAACTTCAGCTCACCGAAGAGTTTCTTAAAACAGAGACGTTCAGGAACAAAACGGATATTAAGTCATTATCAGAAAAAATAAACGATGCGATGGTAGGGCACAATGGTTTATTCATTTCTATAAAAAACATGGAAAATGAAAAAATTGTTGAACTCTATGCCAAAAATTCTGTTGTTCCAGCGGTCCTGCTTAATAAGTCGGGTGATATTCTCGACTATATGATCCAGACGGAAGAAAATAACACCGTGTACCGCAGTATCTCGCGGCGGGTTGCCGTGACGCCGGAACAGGGTAAAAGCAAACATGTCATCATTACGGTTGCCACGGATACTGGGTATCACACCCTGTTTATGGACAAACTCAGTACCTGGCTGTTCTGGTTCAATATCGGTCTGGTCTTTATTTCTGTTTTTCTGGGCTGGCTGACCACACGTATTGGTCTGAAACCGCTACGGGAAATGACCAGTCTGGCTTCCTCCATGACCGTACACAGCCTGGATCAGCGTCTAAATCCCGATCTGGCTCCGCCGGAAATCTCTGAGACCATGCAGGAGTTCAATAATATGTTTGATCGCCTGGAGGGGGCATTCCGGAAACTGTCAGATTTCTCGTCTGACATCGCGCATGAGCTGCGCACACCAGTCAGTAATCTGATGATGCAGACGCAGTTTGCACTGGCTAAGGAAAGGGATGTTTCGCATTACCGCGAAATTTTATTCGCTAACCTGGAAGAACTGAAAAGGTTGTCACGAATGACCAGTGACATGCTTTTTCTGGCACGTTCAGAGCATGGTCTGCTGCGGCTGGATAAACATGATGTGGATCTGGCAGCCGAACTGAATGAATTACGTGAGTTGTTCGAGCCCCTGGCAGACGAAACAGGAAAGACAATCACGGTTGAAGGAGAGGGCGTTGTTGCCGGAGACAGCGATATGCTCCGACGTGCTTTCAGTAACCTGCTTTCCAATGCAATCAAGTATTCTCCCGATAACACCTGTACAGCGATACACCTTGAGCGTGACAGTGACTGTGTGAACGTGATGATTACGAATACGATGTCCGGCCAGGTTCCCGCTAATCTGGAACGTTTGTTTGACCGGTTCTATCGCGCAGACTCATCAAGGTTCTACAACACGGAAGGCGCGGGGCTGGGATTATCAATTACAAGGTCGATCATTCATGCTCACGGCGGCGAGCTGTCAGCAGAACAGCAGGGGCGGGAAATTGTGTTCA
>ERZ650312.1667-NODE-1667-length-12420-cov-5.769025_pt1 | contig 12420 bp, 9 predicted proteins | sample MGYA00376248_ERZ650312 | MGnify/ENA primary metagenome ERZ650312 (study PRJEB26733, sample SAMN07839316) | wastewater metagenome | biome: urban; feature: wastewater treatment plant; material: waste water | place: USA: North Carolina | collected 2016-07-28 ... | reverse complement strand
GGGCTGTACCGGACGGCGTTCCGGGACCCCGGCACGCCTCAACGCCGGGAATCTGATGCGGCGGCGGTCGACCGCGGACGCCGCGAATATGCGTCGTACAGCATACGGCAATGCGCCGGACAACGCCGCTGCCGGCTGAGGTCGGATTCGTGCCGTCATGCGACGCGCTCCGGCATTCGTCATCATGCCGCGCCACAATAAGAGCCATGACTTTGAACGCAGCATCCGAATTGCAGTTTTCATCCCCGGCTGGCGAGGCCAACTACCGGGCGGCGCGACGCCGGTACCCCGCGCAGGCGATCGTCGACCTGGCCACGTTGAGGGACAACATGGCCCACTTGGTCGATGTGGTGGGCGGTCCGCATTCCGGCACGGCGGTGATGGGCGTGGTCAAGGCGGATGCCTACGGGCACGGTCTGCTGCCGGCCGCGCTGGCGGCGCTCGCGGGCGGCGCGACCTGGCTGGGCACCGCGCAATCGCATGAGGCGCTGCTGCTGCGCAAAGCCGGCATCGGCCCCGATCGCTGCCATATTCTGACGTGGGTCTACAGCGGCGCCGAAGTGCCGTTCGACGAGCTGATCGACAACGACATCGACATTTCCGTCGGCTCGCTCGCCGGCATCGACGGCGTCGCCGCGGCCGCACGCAGGCTCGGCAAGACGGCGCGCGTGCATGTGAAGGTCGATTCCGGCTTCGGCCGTAACGGCTTCACGCCCGCCGGTTTCGACGCGGCGCTCGCCAAACTGGTGCCGCTCGCCAAGGAAGGCGTGCTGCACATCGTCGGCCAGTGGAGCCATCTGGCGGTCGCCGACGCACCGGACGTTCCGGAATTCGTTGCCTCCACCGACATGCAGGTCGAAACGTTCAAGGACTTCACCCGTCGTATGGAGGCGGCCGGCATTCCGCCGGAAATCCGCCACCTCGCCAACACCGCGGCGACGCTGTCCCGTCCGGAAATCCACTTCGAACTGACCCGTCCGGGCATCGGCCTGTACGGTTACGAAGCCGATCCGGCCATGGGCACGCCGTCCACGTATAGCCTGAAGCCCGCCATGACCCTGCAGGCGCAGCTCGGCACCGTCAAGGACGTGGAAGCCGGCCATGGCATCTCCTACGGCCGTACGTATCTGACCCCGTCCGACACCTCCACCGCGATCGTGCCGCTCGGCTATGCGGACGGCATCCACCGCTCCGCCTCCGGATTCGACATGGAAGGCGCCAAGCACGTGACCAAGCCCGGTGGTCCGGTGCGCGTGATGACCGCGGAAGGCCCGCGCCTGTACCGTGTGTCCGGCCGCGTGTGCATGGACCAGTTCATCCTCGACCTGCACGGTTCCGCCGCCGAACTCGGCATTCACGAAGGCGACAATGTGGAACTGTTCGGTCCGGGCCGTGGCGAGGATTACGCCGAACCGACCGCGGACGATTGGGGTCGTGCCGCCGACACCATCAGCTACGAGATCTTCACCTGCCTGCGCAACCGCATTCCGCGCCTGTACGAGCATGCCACGGACGTATTGTCCGCCGAGGACCTCGCCAAGCTCGACCCGGCAAGCATCCTGTAATCCCGTAAAAAGCGGCGGCAGCCGCCGCACCCATAGGAAGGCGGTGCATCATGACGAGCGAAGGATACAGCGCGTTCGACGAGGAGCGTTGGGCTCCGGAACCACCCAAATCCAGCTCCCGCACCGCCTTCCAACGCGACCGCGCCCGACTCATCCACTCGTCCGCATTGCGCAGGCTCGGCGCGAAAACGCAGATTCTGGTGGCCGGCACGGACGATTTCGCACGTACACGGCTTACACACACGTTGGAGGTCGCGCAAATCGGTCGACAGATCGGCACTTCGCTCGGTTGCGATCCCGACGTGGTCGACTGCGCCTGCCTTGCGCACGACCTCGGCCACCCGCCGTTCGGCCATAATGGGGAACGTGCGCTTGCCGAAATCGCCGGCAATATCGGTGGTTTCGAAGGCAATGCGCAAACCTTGCGATTATTGACGCGCCTCGAACCGAAAATACTGTTTCCCGACGGACGTTCCGCAGGCGTCAATCTGACGCGTGCCGCGCTCGATGCGGCCGTCAAATACCCGTGGACGCTTGCCGAAGCCGCCGCGCATCCGAAAGGGGAGCGCAGTGCGAAATTCTGCGTCTATCCGGATGATACGGACGTGTTCGCCTGGCTCAAACAACACGCGCCCGACACCACCCGCCGTCCCGTCGAATGCCAGGTGATGGACCTGTCCGATGACATCGCCTACAGCGTGCATGACGTGGAGGACGCCATCGCCACCGGCGCGTTCAATCCGGGCGAACTGCACGAAAACGGAGTGATCGACGCGGTCGTCGAGGACGCGCGCGCCTGGTATGGTCCGCAATGGGACGCCGACAAACTGGTGGACGCGTTCGCACGAATGCACCGGCGCGACACGTTTCCCGGCTATTTCGACGGTTCGCGCCGCGCGCTCGCCGCATTGAAGAACATGACCAGCGATCTGATCGGTCGGTTCGCCGGTTCCGTGGAACATGCCACAAGAGATACGTACGGCAACGAGCCTTTGACGCGATACAACGGCGATTTGGTGATTCCCGAGGAAACCAGCTACGAAATCGTGGTTTTGAAAGGCATCGCCGTGCATTTCGTCATGGCGCCCGGCGAACGCGAGCCGATGCACGGCGAGGAACAGCGGATCGTCGGCGATCTGGTGGACGTGTTCATGGCGGACAATCCCAAACCGTCAAGCGCATTGGAGAATGTGTTCCTCGACGATTGGCGTGAGGCCGGCGGCGACGACGAACGCCTGCGCGTGGCCATCGACCAGGTGGCGAGCCTGACCGACACGTCCGCCCTGACTCTCCACTCCCTTCTCTGCTGACGCGTATACCCCCGTTTCCTGTGTGGCGAGTCAATGAGATTCATAAGTGCCGCGTAGCGCCATGTATGTTGTCCGACCGTAGGCTTGGCCGAACGGCCTTGAGTGTGTCGGATGACATACATGGCGTGGAGCGGCTGGCTGTGTGCCTAAGGCAAAGTTGAGTGTGTCGCGCGTTGCATACGCCGCGTAGCCATAACCTATGGCATCGCTGGTAGGCTGGACCGTATGCCGGGAATGATCAAGAAGGAAGACATAGAAAAGGTCCGCGCCACCGCCGACCTGTATGACATCGTATCCGCGACCGTCACGCTCAAACCCTCGGGAACCGGCACATACGTAGGCCTATGCCCCTTCCATGACGAGAAAACGCCAAGTTTTTCCGTGCGCCCGGCGCTTGGCGTATGGCATTGCTTCGGCTGCGGTCTCGGCGGCGACGTGTTCGGCTACGTCGAACATCAGGAGAACATCGACTTTCGTGACGCGGTGGAGCTGCTCGCCGACAAATACCATATCGAACTGCATTACGACAAAGCCGACAACGTGCCCGCGCACACCGGTTCGAAACGCGCACGCCTGCTCGAAGCCAACGAGGCGGCGCAGGAATACTTCGTCTCCCAGCTGATGACCAAGGAGGCGCTCGCCGCGCGCAAGCTGTTGGACGGCCGCAATTTCAGCCAGGCCGACTGCCAGCGGTTCGGCTGCGGATATGCCCCCCAAGGATGGGATAACCTGGTGCGGCACCTTGCCGGCAAAGGCTTCACCCAGCAGGAGATGCTCGACGCGGGACTCGCCCGTCAGGGCCAGCGTGGCGTATACGACTATTTCCGTGGCCGCGTGACATGGCCGATTCGTGATTCGACCGGTCGTACGCTTGGCTTCGGCGCGCGCAAGCTGTACGAGGATGACACGATCAACGCGAAATACATCAACACGCCCGACACGCAGCTGTACCGCAAAACACAGGTGCTGTACGGCATCGACCTTGCCAAATCGGCGATTGTGAAGAAACGCCAGGCGGTGATCGTCGAAGGCTATACCGATGTGATGGCCATGCATCTGGCCGGCATCGACACGGCGGTCGCCACGTGCGGCACCGCATTCGGCGCCGAGCATGCGAAGATCATTCGCCGATTGATCGCGGACGATTCGTTGGGCGCGGTGCAGCTGGTTGGCCCCCTGAAGGTGGAGGGGCAGGCGTTGAGCTCGCGTGTCGTGTTCACATTCGACGGCGATGCGGCTGGGCAGAAGGCCGCGATCCACGCGTTCGGTTTGGACGCCGCGTTTTCGACGCAGGCGTTCGTCGCGGTCGCCGAAGACAACCTCGACCCGTGCGATCTGCGCATCAAACGCGGCAACGAGGCGGTGCGTGCGCTGATCGCCAATGCGCGGCCGCTGTACGATTTCGTGATCGATTCGGCAATCGACCGTTTCGACACCACGTACGCGACAGGTCAGATGGGCGCGGTCAAGGCGGTCGCCCCGCTGATCGCGCAAATCCGAGACCGTTCGCTGCTCGACCTGTACTCACGCAAGGCGGTACGTCGCATCGGCGTCGATCTGGACATCATGCAACGCGAAGTGGCGTACCAGCGTCGCAAACTGAACGTGCGTGACGAGGACGCGTACGCGCCGAAACGTCGATTCCAAAACAATGCGGGGCCGTCGGCTGAACCAGCATATGCGGAACGTGGCGCGAATCCGTATGCGAATCCCGCCGCACGCAAGGCGTTGGAGCATCGCGACGCGGCCGAGCAAAGCTACTATCGCATCGACGACGCCGTGTTCATCTGCGAACAGCAGTTCATGGCCACGCTGATCCAGGTGCCGTTGGCCGTCGATCCGACGATGTTCGCCAGCCTGACCTTGTCGAGTTTCATGACGCCGGTGTTCCGCACGCTGTTCCAAGCGGTCGCCGCGGCGGGCGGGCTTCCAGGGGAAGACGTGCCGCAGGGACTGTGGATGCACAATCTGACGAAGGCGGGCGGTCCGATGCTCGAATCGGTCATCAACGAGCTGGCCGTCATGCCGCTGCCATTGCCGCCGAGCGAAGCGGACGCGAACCGCAATACAGGCGAGTCGCAGGAACAATCGGCGCAATTGCGCAAGCCGACGCAGGAGGAGCGGCGGTACGCGTCCGAACTGATCGTCAGACTGCTTGATACCGGCATCATGCGCAAAATCGGCGCGGCCCAGCGCCGCATGGCGCAACTGCCGGACGGTGCAGAGAAAATCGAACTGCTCGGACAGATCACCAAACTGGAAACGCTGCGCAAGGACCTGCAGTCGCGTGTTTTCGGCAACAACGTTGCGTGACACGCCCATATGGTGAATCGAAGGCGAACGGAAGATGATTTTTAGACAAAATCTTGGCGCACGCGGGGTTAATTTGTGAAGATTTGCGGGTCTTATTTTCGCTTTTGCCGGTTTGCAAAAGCATGCGGCAGTAAGCAATAGTGGATGAAAATCGTTGGAATGGTCGGAAAAGCAGCACGCCGAGGGTTCGTGCTAGTCGCATTTTTGGGTAAAGTGGTCTAGGCGTTTGCATGAAAATCGCTTGGGTTTTGCAAGGTGTGCAAGGCGGTTGCAAACGGGATTGACGGAGGAATGCATGCGGCGATTGGTCGTCAAGGTCCTGAAGAACGAGACCATTCTCGTAGTCGCTTCCATACTCGCACTCATATCGTGCTTCATCGTGCCGCCAGACAAGGAATACGCCGGCTACATCCACGCCAGCACCATCTCGCAGCTGATCTGCCTGATGCTTGTGGTGTGCGGCTTCCAGCGCATCGGCGTGTTCCGCATCATCGGCTCGCGCCTGCTGCATCACGTCAAAACCGCGCGTGGCCTGGTGCTCACGTTGATCGCATTGCCGTTCTTCTCCGGCATGCTCATCACCAATGATGTGGCGTTGGTCACCTTCGTGCCGTTCGCAATCGCGGTGTTGACGATGGCGCACATGGAAGAGCATGCGGTGCTTGTCGGCACGCTGATGACCATCGGCGCGAACGTGGGCAGCATGCTCACCCCGATCGGCAACGCGCACAACCTGTATCTGAAAGCGTTGACGGGCATGCCGACGTCCGAGATGATCGGCATCATGGCCCCGTATTCCGCTACCGCAGCCGTTCTGCTGATAATCATCACCTGCGTGATTTTCGGCAGCAAACCGGTTTCCGAATTTTCCGCGATCGATGGTTCCGACATCGAACAGAACGTACTCGCCCCGCATTCCGACCGGCCGCAGCCTGACGAGATTCGCGTGACCGGCTACGGTGCCGGTTATGGCGGCTGGCGTACGATCGTATACACGGCGTTGTTCGTCGTCTGCTTGCTGGCGGTGAGCGATTTCATTCCGCTGTGGTTGATGTGCGTCATCGTGTTCGTGGCGTTCCTGCTATGCGACCGCCGCGTGTTCCGCAACGTCGATTGGGGACTGCCGCTCACGTTCTGCATGTTCTTCATCTTCATCGGCAACATGAAACGCGTGCCGGAATTCTACGAGCTGGCCGCCTCGCTGGTGGGCGCGCATCCGCTGGAAGTGGCCGTGGTGTCCAGCCAGTTCATCTCCAACGTGCCGACCACGCTGCTGCTGTCCGGCTTCTGCGACCAGTGGCGTGAACTGATCATCGGCACCAACCTGGGCGGCTTGGGCACGCTGATCGCGTCCATGGCGTCGCTGATCGGCTACAAGAACGTGACGCGCGCCTACCCGGACAAAAAAGGCCGTTATCTGGCCGTCTACACCGCGGTGAACGTGCTGTTCGTCATCGTGCTCGTCGGCCTGAGCTGGATTATCGAGTAGCGTTTGGCCGTCGACCGGTTTCCCTGACCGCTAATCTCAAGGTCGCCGGTTCGCACCTTTTGCTGGGATTGCATGAAAACCCTTGGAATCATTGGATTTCAAGGGTTTATTGTTACGTCGGCTGATGGTCTGGTGCTGTGATAATCTGTGCCGGGAAGCGTGTGCCGAGAAACGTAGGAAGGCTGAACATGCTGCAAGGATTGCTGGGAATTTTCTCCGGACTGATCACGCCGGTGCAGACCGCGGTGAACACGCGGCTCGGCCGTTCCATCGGCTCGCCGTTGCGCGCCTCGCTGGTGTCGTTCAGCGTCGGCCTCATTGCGATGCTGACTTTGACGCTGCTGCTTGGCCCGTATCCGCTGATTCCCGCCACCGCGGCGAACGGCCCATGGTGGATGTGGTTCGCGGGCGTGTTCGGTGTCACTTTCCTGACCGGCAATGTGCTGCTGCTGCCGAAACTGGGCAGTCTCAAAACCGTGATCATGCCAGTCACCGGGCAGATCGTCATGGGCCTGCTGATCGACGCTTTCGGCTGGTTCGGCACTACCGCGCAGCCGATTTCCCCGCTGCGCATCGCAGGTGCGGCGATCACGCTGGTCGGCTTCCTGCTTGCCGTCGCCGGACCGAATCTGCGATTGAGGCCTGCCATCGATCGCCCGGCTGGCGGTTCGGAAAATTCCGGCGATTCCGAAAAATCCGAAACTGACGGAAAAGCCGTACATGTGCCAGGTTCCGCGACCGTGCTGTGGAGTTGCGCAGGCATCGCGTTCGGCATGTGTTCGGCCGTGCAGACGGCGTTGTTGGGCAAGCTGGGCGTCGCGTTGGGATCGCCGGTGAAGGCATCGCTCGCCTCGTTCGTGGTCGGTCTGATCTCGCTTGCGATCGTCGTCGCATTCGTCGACCGCACCTACAGCCTCGGCGACGCGCTGAAGAAAGGCAATCCGTGGTGGATGTGGGTAGGCGGATTGCTGGGTGCGACGCTGGTGATGTGCAACGCGTACCTGTCCGCGCATATCGGCACCGGCATGACGGTGATGCTGGTATTGCTCGGTCAGGTCGGCGGAGGATTGCTGGTCGACCGTTTCGGCCTGCTTGGCGTGCCACGCAAGCCCGTGGCCGGCATCCAATACGTCGGCGTGCTCGTAGCCATCGTCGGCATTGTGCTCAAGGCGATGTGATTGCCGTGTCGAGTTGGCAACCGTGTGCGAACTGACTATACTGTGTTTAGTTTGGCCCTGTAGCTCAGCTGGATAGAGCATGTGACTTCTAATCTCAAGGTCGCCGGTTCGAGCCCGGCCGGGGTCACCATCAAGCCCTCGCGTCGTTTCATGCGGTGCGGGGGCTTTCCTGTCCATTGAACGGCAAGCCATTGGCTTGCGAAGATAGGGGAGACCATGAAGCGAATCGTCGCGGGCATTCTGGCGCATGTGGACGCGGGCAAGACCACGTTGTCGGAGGCGCTGCTGTACGCTACCGGCCAAGTACGCAAACTCGGCCGCGTCGACCACGGCGACGCCTTCCTCGACACGGACGCCATGGAACGGCAGCGCGGCATCACCATCTTCACCGAGCCGGCCGTCATCGCCACGCCCGACCTCACCATCACCCTGCTCGACACTCCTGGACACGTCGACTTCTCCGCCGAAACGGAACGTACGCTCGCCGTGCTCGACTACGCCATCCTCGTCATCTCCGGCGCGGACGGCATCCAAGGCCATACCGAAACGCTGTGGCGACTGCTCAATCGCTATCAGGTGCCCACATTCGTCTTCGTCAACAAAATGGACTCGCCCGGCGCCGACAAAACGCAACTGCTCGCCCAACTCAAGAAACGCTTCTCGGACGGCTGCGTCGACTTCACCGAGCCGATTGACGGCGAACGCATGGAGGAGATCGCCATGCAAAACGAAACGGCCATGGACGCGTATCTCGACACCGAAACCGTGCCGGACGAAACCATTCGCGCCATGATCGCCCGCCGTGAGCTGTTCCCCTGCTATTTCGGATCAGCGCTGAAAATGGACGGTATAGAACAGTTCGTCGCAGGTTTCGAACGGTTCGCGCAAGAGCCGCAATACAATGGCGAATTCGGCGCACGCATATATAAGGTGTCTCATGACGCGCAAGGCAACCGTCTGACCTGGCTCAAGGTGACCGGCGGCGAACTGAAGGCCAAGATGATGCTAAGCGGCACCGCGCACGCCGGCGACGCGGATGCGGTTGCCGAAGACGGCCAATGGCATGAGAAAGCCGACCAGGTGCGCGTCTATTCCGGCGCGAAATCCACCACCGTCGACACGGTCCCCGCAGGCACCATCTGCGCCGTCACGGGTCTGACGCAGACATTCCCCGGCGAAGGCCTCGGCATGGAGCGGGACGCCGGCAGTCCGGTCCTCCAGCCGGTGCTCACGTACACGCTGGAACCGGGGGAGTGCGACATTCACAAATGTCTCGTCGCCCTGCGCGAACTGGAGGACGAGGATCCGCTGCTGCACGTCGTCTGGCAGTCTCGCCTAGAGGAAGTGCACCTGCAGTTGATGGGCGCGGTGCAGCTGGAGATCATCCAGCAGATCATGCACGACCGTTTCGGCCTGGACGTCACGTTCGGACCGGGCAGCATCCTGTACAAGGAGACGATCGCCGCTCCGATCGAAGGCGTCGGCCATTTCGAGCCGTTGCGACACTACGCCGAAACGCATGTGCTGCTCGAACCGCTGCCGCAGGGCGCGGGCATGGCATACGCCACCGTGTGCAGCGAGGACGTGCTCGACCGCAACTGGCAGCGCCTCATCATGCAGCATTTCCAGGAACGCGAGCATCTGGGCGTGCTCACCGGCTCGCCGATCACCGATATGAGAATCACGCTGCTGACGGGCCGTGCGCATCTGAAGCACACGGAAGGCGGCGATTTCCGCCAAGCCACCTACCGTGCGATACGCCAGGGCCTGATGGAAGCGAAGAAGAAGGGCGATTGCCGTCTGCTTGAACCTTGGTACGGCTTCCGTCTGGAAGTGCCGCAGGACATGGTCGGACATGCGATGGCCGACATCCAGCGCATGTCGGGCACGTTCGACACGCCTACCGGCGACGGCGAATATATGGTGTTGAACGGCACGGCGCCGGTATCCGAAATGCGCGACTATGCGATGGACGTGAACGCGTACACGCACGGCCGTGGCCATTTAAGCTGCGTGTTCGCCGGCTACCAGCCGTGCCACAATGCCGACGAGGTGATCGAGAACATGGCTTACGATCCGGAATCCGACCTGGAGAACACGCCGGATTCGGTGTTCTGCGCGCATGGCGCCGGCTATCCGGTCAAATGGTACAAGGTGCCCGAATTCATGCATCTCGACTACGCGTGGGATGGCATGCGCGAATAGAACCGAAAGACAGACGGGTGGGAAGCGCCGATTGCTTCCCACCCGAGGCATGTTGTCGGATACCGACAAACGGATAAACGAAAAGCCCCACCGAATCGGTGAGGCTTCATGCTGGAGCGGACAACGGGACTCGGACCCGCGGTCTCAACCTTGGCAAGGTTGCGCTTTACCAACTAAGCTATGTCCGCAAGTTGTTTCCACCGTGGTGGGCAACGAGTAGAAAATATACATGAAGCATGCCAACTCCGCAAATCGCGGCGTGTCGCGCTATTTTCCAACGACTTAAGCCGATGTTATGCCATGGTTCGCGGAGCCGGTGCCAACGATACAACCGGCATTCCGACCGATATCGCCCCTGGTGCGTCCTGTTGCCACATGCCTTGCCGTTCCACCTTTGCGTCCCCGTTGCTTTCTTCGCCTTATGGCAGGCACCCATTATCCAACCACGGCGGATAAAGCAAATGTCGTTGGGGGCGTAAGCGGTTGACACGGATTGAAAGCGACTAGGCGTCCCACTGACAACGGGCGAGATCGACTCGCAGTCCGGAAGCTCCGGCGTTCGAGTCTTTCATCTTGCCTGACTCGCTTAGTTCGGGCATACCTTTCGGAGAGATGAAGACAACGCCTTCCTCTTCGAGCAGAAGCCGCTGTCTTTCCGGACCGCCGAACGCGAATCCGGGTGCCAACGAGCCGTCTCGGAACACCACACGATGACATGGAATCACACCCGGCTCAGGATTCGAATGCAGGGCATAGCCGACAAAACGCGCGTTGCGTGGCGCTCCAGCCAAAGCCGCAACCTGCCCATAGGTGGCGACTTTACCCTTCGGAATGCGCCGCACCACCTCATAAACACGCCTGCTGAACAATCCCTTCTCCATTCGTTGTCCCATTCCTCAAGAAACTAGTCGAGGATGACGCCGGCGGAGAGCATTTGCTGGCGGGCTGCGATGCCGAGTTCTTCACTGACCGGTTCGGTCAGGTTTTCGATGACATGCACTTCGAAACCCAGCTTCTTCGCGTCGAGAGCGGTCTCCTTGACGCAATGCGATTCGGCCAGTCCGACCACATCGACCCGTGTGATGCCCGCGGTCTTCAACCCGTTGGCGAGTGTCCTGCCCGCGGCCATGGCGGTGGAGACTTCCTCACGGGTGGGAATGCGGTCGGTGTTGTCCTCAAAGCCTTCGAAGCCGGAATATGAGGGGGAATACTGGCCCTTCTTGAAATGATGTTCGATGTTCAATGCGGCGATGGCGGGATGCAGTTCGGCATTGGCGGTTCCGGCCTTGCCGTGCACCGGCCAGGTATCCACGAAATCAGGATGTTCGGACCAGTGGGTTCCCGGCTCGATATGCCAGTCCTGCGTGGTCGCGATATATGCGTATTCGCTCCGGTGCTCGTTCACATAATCCGCGATACGTTCGGCGACCGCATTGCCTCCCTGCACGCCCAGTTCGCCTCCTTCGCAGAACGTCGGCTGCACATCCACCACAATCAAAGCCTTTGCCATGCTTCTTCCCTCCTGAAAGGTTCCGAAACCACTGTAGCGAATCGATCACGTGATTGGATAATTCGTTTCATCCACAACGTCGTTGTGATATATGCGCCTTTCCCCACGGCCCATCCTATAATCTGAAGAGACGATGGCACGTAGGAAAATATGAGACCGGTGGAGCCGTTGCGCGTATCGAGCTATGCCACCGGTCCGTAGGTCGGTTCTGCCGGATATGGAAGTGTGGTTTTGTTAAAAAGCATGGATGATCTGATTGTGTCGGGGCTGCGCATCGATTGGAATATGCTGACTGATTCATACGTCAGTCGAATTCCCTCATTGCGTTCGATTGACGAACTTGAATTCCACAAGAATGTCACCTTTCTGGTAGGCGAGAACGGTAGCGGCAAATCAACCTTGCTGGAAGGCATCGCCGTCGCCTGCGGCTTCAACGCGGAAGGCGGCACGCGCAACTACCGTTTCAGCACATACGATGACACGTCGGATCTCGCCAAGGCGATGACGATATACCGGCAGTATGCGATCGGCCCATCAAGCTTCTTCCTGCGTGCGGAAAGTTTTTTCACGCTGGCGACACAGGCTCGTGAATACAGTCGCGGATATGGCGACATGTCCCGTTTGCACGAGATGTCGCATGGCGAAGGTTTTCTGGAGATTCTCCTGTCCCACACGGGAAAGGGTCTCTATCTTATGGACGAACCCGAATCCGCGCTCTCGACACAGCGGCAATTAACTCTGCTGGAGCACATGTACCGAATGGCAAACGACGGATCGCAATTCATCATCGCAACCCATTCGCCGATTCTGCTCGGTCTGCCGGATGCGGAAATCCTGTCATTCGACGAAA
>ERZ650312.1665-NODE-1665-length-12429-cov-4.464280_pt1 | contig 12429 bp, 18 predicted proteins | sample MGYA00376248_ERZ650312 | MGnify/ENA primary metagenome ERZ650312 (study PRJEB26733, sample SAMN07839316) | wastewater metagenome | biome: urban; feature: wastewater treatment plant; material: waste water | place: USA: North Carolina | collected 2016-07-28 ... | reverse complement strand
CCTTAAACAAAAATACTTGAGTTGGTTACTCCGATTACTTATTTGTGATAGGGGCTAATTTATGATTCTAGGTAGGCTAGATTTTTAGTAGCTGTTAAGCCTTAAAATTTCATCATTTTTCGTCAATAAAATTGCCTTATTATCTGTCGTCCTTGCCAATGGCTGGGCGTTTTCTGGCAGGTTGTCACTACCGTCAAAATACACATTTTTTTATCGAGGGCGAGGCGGGGCTTCGAGTGCGATTTTTTGGGACAAAAAAATCCCAAAATTGAGATTTTGGGATTTGGAAGTTGATAGGTTACTGTACTTTGTCTTCATCCAGTAGGGCATAGGGTTCAAAGCGAATGACTTCTTCCCCTAACCAGTCATTGATTTGTAGCATGACCTTCTGGAGTGGCTGAAGTTCGTTGATAACGAATACCTTGGCCGCCTTAGCGACATCACCAAAGCCGCCTGCATTGGTGGGTGTTGCTCCCATCAGTTGGGGCGGTACACGATGAGCAGCTGCAATATCAATTCGACTAGCATCTTTTATTTTCCAGAAATCATCACTGGCAGCAACTTCACTGATGGGGATGATTTGAATGCCATCCTTTTTTCCATTGGGCGAATACAGGAATAGGTTGCGGAAATTGCCCGGGCCTTTACTGTTTTTTAATGCTTTACGCATATTTTCGATGTCGTCTTTGTTTGCCCCAGCATCATTGACATACATGATGTAACCCGCATGACTACCATTGATGTAGTATTTGCGACGGAATAGGGTAGCGGATTCATCCAGCCACACGCTATTCAATGCAGACAAATATTCTGGACAACCATAAATTTCTTGGTTGATATCTGGTTCAATCAAGTGACAGATATCCTTTCCCTTGTATTCATAGGGTTTTAGGATTGAATTGTTGACGAAGTAATAGGTCTGCCCGTCTGTACCAACCCGCATATATTTTGCCAGTGGTACATTCAGCTTCAAGGGTTTTTGTGAGCGAGCATTCACCCTTTCGACATACGCATTGCCAAAAGTTAGGTAGTCCAACGCCAGTTTGCAAAACTCACGATGGCTTAACAGCGGATGGGGGATAAAAGTGCTAGCTAAGATATTGCGTTTTGCATAGATGGGGCTACTGTGATGGGGTGATGCTTTCATGGTTTTGGCAAGGGCATCACAATCAAACGGGGTAGTGTACCAACGTTCAAAGATATTCGCTTCTCCAAAATAAAAGGACTGCCATTGTTCTAGAACAGGCACAGGGTCGCCAAAACTAAAGGCTTCCACAGTTGCTTGTTGGGTAGTGTGTTTTTCGGTCATTCATAAATCTCCAAGGTTGATTCACTTTCGCCCTGTGCAATGGCTAATGGTTCATGATGTAGGGCGTGCATCATTGCCCACGCCAAATCGGCGTGTCCTGTCTCTTCACTTCTATCGGCTTTATAGGTAATCATGCGTTCGCTGTCTGTCATGCCTTTATGAATAGAACAGAAGGCGGCGACCACGTCTGTCCAGCCATAATCGAACTGCAAACGTTTTTTCTTTATCACGTCTTTGGCTTTTAAGACAAATTCTTGTTTTAGCATGGGGTTGTAGTCCAAGCCGACAACGTTGGGGTAAAATTTTTGCACGGATTGATAGACGCCAACGCCAAGCCCCGTCTTATCAATAGCCAAGTATTCAACATTGTATTTGTCACAAATACTTTTGATGACATTGGCTTGGCTCTCAAAGTCAGGATCCTTGAACTGAATTTTTTCGATTCCGCGCAATACACCGCCAACCGTGTCAGGGGCAGCAATGACGACAAGGGCAGCACTGTCACGGCTCAATGATGGGTCATAGCCCACCCATACAGGTTTATTGCCAAGCGGTTTTGGCGTATAGGGTTTCCAGTCTAGCCACTCTTCCACTGTATCAATCATGCACGACTGCATTTCTAGCACGCTGAAAGCGGATAAGGTATCGTCGATAAATTCACACATCAGCAAGTTATTAAACTCATCGTCGCTGTATTCCATGCGTAAGTCGTCAATGTCAAACAGGTCACAACCGCCGTTCATAGCGTCATACACATTTACGATTTGTCGCCACTGCTTATCATCACAAAGCTTACCAGACGCTAAGTTGCCATGACTGATATCAACGTTAATGCGATTTTCTTTGGACTTGCCACGGTTGAAGTGTTCACCTGTCCAGAACTTATAGGCTTGATGCTGTTTGGATGATGGCGTTGAAATATACGTCTGTCGCCATTTTTTGTGCATTGCCATGCCTGATGCAACTTTGCGAAATTCGGTAAACTTATGAATCCAAAAATATTCATCCATATACACGTTGCCATGATAGGACTGGGCAGTACGGCTATTTGTGCCGAGAAAGTACAGACTGGGATAATATTCCTGCCCATTGGTTTGAACCGTCAAGGTCATCACTTCCCCTGTTAATTCAATCTCTGCCACTTCCTTTGCCCAAGTGATGATATATTCCCGAAAGACACGGGCTTGATTTTTGGATGCGGATAGAAAGATTTGATTTCGCCCTGTCTCAATGGCATCGATAAAGGCTTCACGGGCAAAGTACCAAGTCGCCCCAATCTGGCGGGATTTGAGCAGATTTCGAATACGATTGGTCAGACCCGCGCGATACCAGACTTTTTGATAATCAAATAGGCAATCGTTAAAGGCAGTTTTGAATAACTCAATGTGCTCTTCACAAATGACATTACTGGCTTGCTTTTGTCCTTGCTTGCGCCCACGAGCTGATAGATTAGAATTAAGATCAGATTGTTTACCTGATTGCTGATATTTCTCAATCTTGGCAATACGCTCCATCTGCCGACCCAACAGGTCAAGTTCTTTAAAGTCTTTGCCTTCTTTGCTGTCTTTCCAAATCAGTTGCACCATGCGGGCTTCTAGTGTGCCTTCAACACGGTCAAGCGGTTTGGCTTCATCCCATCTATCGGCTTTTTTCCAACTATCCACCGTAGTGCGTGGTTGTCCGACCATTTCACTGATAGCTGTGATGCTCCATCCTTGCCAATACAGAGAACGGGCAACGATTTTTGGATTTTCACCGGTGGCAAGGGCATTAAATTGGGTCATGGCTAGCATCTCATAAATGCTGTCACAGTACCCAATCACCCAACAAAATCGCACATTCAATATGCGTAAAACCGTGATTTTACGCATTTTAGTTGTGTTTTTTTCTCTCAAGTGGTGGCAAATTACAGGCTACTTTACTTTTACCCAATTCCCCTTAGTCAATCCCATGAATCAGCAATGGACAACCCTATGAAAAAGAAATTTCGTGTGGCAAAAGCAGGTCAAACGACCGATGGACGTGCCATTCCCGTCGAACACATCAATCAGATGGCAGCCAACTACAACCCTGCTACCTATAATGCCCGTGTCAATCTTGAACACTTCAAATCCATGATGCCCAACAGTGATTTCCGTTGCTATGGTGATGTGACTGGACTAGAAACTGAAGTCGAAAATGGCGAAACCTATCTTGTTGCCGAAATTGACCCTACGGATGATTTGGTCGCTCTTGCCCAGAGCCGTCAAAAAGTTCATTTCTCTATTGAGTACGACCCGAACTTTGCTGAAAAAGGTTTTGCGTATTTAGTCGGTTTAGCATGTACCGACAGCCCTGCCAGTCTTGGTACAAGCTATATGCAGTTTTGCCAACAACATCCCAGTGAAAACCCTTTATCTGCCCGCAAATCAAAAACGACCAATGTGGTATCGACTGCCGAATTTACAGGTGATTTTGACAAGCCTCGTCAGTCAGTATTTTCGACTATTACAGGATTATTCAGCGACAAAAAAACCCCTGAAGAACAAGAAGCCGAAAGCGTCGCCCAACTGCTATCGCACCTACCGACAACCTTGTCAAATATTGAAGCAGGTCTTAAAGCCCTTGCCCAATCGCATGATGCCTTACACGCCAATTTTGGTGAAGTAACTAAAAAAATCGATGCTGTCGAAACGCACCAAAACGAACAACAACAAGCCCTAACGCAGGTGCAGGGTACGCTTGATACCACTGTTGACTTGAATTACAACCAGCGCCCACCAGCCACTGGTGCTGCCACCGATTATCAAAAAACCGATTGCTAACTTGCCATATAAGGACACCCCATGCGTAATATTACCCGTGCACTATTTACTGCCTACGTGGCAAACGTTGCTTTACTAAACGAAGTGGCTGCCGCGACTGATAAATTTTCAGTCAGTCCAGCCGTACAACAACGATTAGAACAACGCCTTCAAGAATCTAGCGAATTTCTCAAGCTCATCAACATTGTCCCAGTCATTGAACAGTCTGGACAAGTATTAGGGCTAGATGCTTACCCGCATGCAAGTCGTACCAATACCGCTGCTGGTCATCGCCGTCAACCCGTCGATGCTACTAGCATTTCAGCCGTTAACGAGTACTTTTGTGCCAAGACAGACTATGATACCTACATCCCCTATGCCAAGCTTGACGCATGGGCAGGTCATACCGACTTTGAAATCAAAATCCGTGACTTGATTGTCAAAAGTCAGGCCTTAGCCCGTATCATGATTGGTTTTAATGGTACCAAAGTTGCAGTCGAAACTGATCGTGCCGCTAATCCTTTATTACAAGACGTGAATGTAGGTTGGTTACAAAAATACCGTAACCATGCCCCGCAAAACGTCTTATCTGCTGGCAAACAAGGCGGTGAAATTCTGGTCGGTGCAGGTGGTGACTATGGCAATCTTGATGCCTTGGTGTACGATGCGGTTAACAATCTAATCGACCCAATTTATCGCGATGACACTCGTTTGCGTGTGATGGTCGGACGTGGTTTAGTCACCAATCGACATTTCCCAATGCTCAACAGCAATTCTGTACCCAGTGAGATTTTAGCTGTCAATACTATTTTAGGTATGGACCGCATTGGTGGCGTCCAGTCAATGACGGTACCTTACTTGGCTGAAAACGCCATCTTTATCCAGCCACTAGAAAATTTGTCAATTTACTACCAAGAATCTGCACGTCGTCGTTTGGTGCGTGATGAACCAGAATATGATCGTGTCACTAACTACGAGTCATCTAATGATGCGTTTGTGGTCGAAAACTACGAAGCAGGTTGCTTGATTGAAAATATCCAGCTTGTAATCTAAGGGGCTAACCAATGTACGATAGTTTAGCCAAAAAACACAAACAATCCGTCATTGCTCAATCAGAAGTTGCCAAACCAACTTCTGAAGGGTTTGGCAGCAATTACGATATGCTCAATCTTAAACTCGTTGAAGACCGTCGCACCTTGCATAGCATTCAGTCAATTCTTGGCAAAATCGCCAAGAAATCTGAATTACTACCGCATTATGATGACTGGATTAATGCCACCTTGTCCACAGGCACAGGCAAGTCCGACCCCTTATTGACCACCTTAATGCTATGGCATATTGACGTGGGCAATTTTGAACGAGGCTTAGATATCGCTGACTATGCTTTAAAGCACCGATTAACGATGCCTGATAATCATCAGCGGACTTTAGCGACTGTAGTTGCTGAAGAAGTGGCTGACACTGCCAAACGTCTCATGCAGGCAGAACAGCCATTTGATGAAGGGCAGGTATTACGGGCATCGACCATGACCGCTGACCAGGACGTACCTGACCAGGTGCGTGCCAAGCTTGCCAAGATTATCGGTGAGTTGACCGAAGAAGCTGATCCAGCGACCGCGCTGGCATCTTACAAAATCGCGTTACAGCATGATGCCAAATCAGGCGTAAAAGGCTCAATCAAACGCCTTGAAAAGCAGTTGGGCGATACGGTTGAAACTGAGGAGACTACAGATGAGTGATTGGATTTCCCGTGTCACCGAAGAACGTAATGAGCTGATAGAACGTATTAAAAAATTACGCTCATTCTTAAAACAGCCTAAGCCAAAACATGTATCCGTTTCCCAATGGGAGCTTATGCAAGACCAGTTGTATGCCATGTATGCCTATTCAGGGGTGTTAAGTTTACGCCTTGAAGAGGCACAAGAAACTGAAGCAAGTATTTGACAGCAATGTCATAACCACGTCGTAGCCCGACCGTCGAGGCGGCTCAAGCTGACGCTGTTTTTAATAGTCTGACGCTTGACCACCGCCTCAATTGATTCAAGGTAACTTATGGGATTTTCTGCCACCAGCCCTGTCATCGATACCAATGTAAAAAACCTTCACCCGTTTTTCCCTGACCTATCGACCAAAGAATTTGCTGATGCATCACGACTGGATGGCAGTGTGACCCCCGAGCGGATGAAACAAGCCTTGTTATTTTCGATGGCAGAAATTAACCGTGAACTAAAAATCGTTAAATTTCCCTTGCCAATACTGCCAGCGATGACCTTGGCAGATTATGACTTGGCTTATTTGACTAACAACGTTTTTTTATACAAGACGGCAATTTGGAATGAAGCACGGGCAAAACTTACCGAACATTACCGTGACTTCGACAGTACCAGTGACAGTACCAAGCGGGGTGACCTACTCACCCCACAGATTGATGCTTATCGTCGTGACGTCCGCCACGCCATCAATCTGATTTTGGGTAATGATGACCCAGATGATTCGGGTTTTATGGTGGTAGAACTGATATGAGCGATACACGCCAAGTCATTAGTAAACAAGGCGATACCATCGACATGATTTGCCAGCGTTATTTCGGCTATACCAGTGCTATTACTGAACAAGTTATGGCACTCAACCCACACTTAAAAAACACGGCAGTCTTAGAATCAGGCGTGACCATCGTACTGCCGATAGCCAAGCCCGTACAGACACTGTCAATCATTCAGCTATGGGATTGATAATGAATATTGATGAATTAGGCAACCAACATTTACATTGGCTTATTGCCAACTTACCAGTAATTTATGGGGCAATTGCAGGGGCGTTATTACGACTTTTGATGATACGCAACGAACCATTATTAGCCCGTGCCCAAAATGCCATAAGTGGTATCGTTTTTTCGTTGGTACTAGCCCCATTAGCAGCTGATTATCTGAGTAATGGCAAATTTTCCGTGGGCTATGCAATGGCGTTTGGATTGGTATGTCGTGAGCTGATTTTACCAGCATTAAGTGTACTTAATAACCGTATTATTCCCTTATTCAATCACTACGTCGACAAGTTTTTCCCAACTATGAATGCAAAGGAGCAGGAGCAGAGCGATGACCTTCATTAACCTTATCAATGTTTTATCGGTTGCCGTTATCGCCATTGTTTGTGCGTTATCGATTATCAAGTATCACCGTCAATTTGGCTGGATTATCACGGTCACCATATTCATGCTGATGCTGTCATGTGTATCAGTGATTTTTGATGAGTACGATGGCACCCGCGGTATTTTTGCCTTACCCGTCTTTAGGGTATTACTTGCTGCATCATCCGTGATTGTCTACATCAAGGCCAAACGCTTTTGGACACATTACGGCATTTATATCACCGCTTTAAAAAACGCAGGGGCATAGCATGACATCACCAAAACCGACCAGCTTAACCGATGCGGATTTTATTGCCGCTGCCAAAACCTTACGCTGTGATGTCTCTGCAATCCGAGCCGTTGCCGAAATCGAAAGCCCAAAAGGCGGATTCTTGTATGATGACCACGCAGGAGAATGGCGACCTACCGTATTATTTGAACGTCATGTCATGTATCGCCGATATAAAGACAAATATGGCTATGAGAAAGTGATTTCAATGGTCAATCAATACCCTGATGTTATCAATCCAAAATCAGGCGGATATATTGGCGATGAGGCAGAACATCGACGAATTGAAAAAGCCCGAAAAATTGACAAAAATATTGGTTTAGAATCTGCCAGTTGGGGAATGTTCCAAATCATGGGCTATCACTGGCAAGCATTGGGTTATAAGTCGGTGGTTGATTTTGTGATGATAATGTCAGAAAGCGAAGGCAAGCAACTTGAAATCTTTGTTAAATTTATTCAGGCAAATAAAACCTTGCTCAATGCTATTCGTGCCAAAGACTTTGATTTATTTGCCTTGACTTACAATGGACCAGATTACCGTAAAAATAACTATCATGTCAAAATGGCACGTGCCAATAATAAATACGCCTATATGAACAAGGTAAGGAATGCATGAAACTAATTGGGTCTTTGCGTGAGCATATCCTAGCCAAGGTGCAGTACCTAGCCGATAATCCCGACCGTCTGATTTTGACGGTCGAGAAGGGCAGTGTTGTATGGTCGGGGCAGTCATTGAGCCATCGCCAACAATATACGGCAGTGATTGAAATCGACGACTACCCAGAGAGCCTAGACCCCAATTATATTATCGTCCCCTTGCTTGATTGGTATCAACAGAACCAAGACCCATTACCACCCAACAGCAAATCGCCAATTGCCTTTGCCTCATACGTCCTAAGCAATGCCAGTACCACCGTGGTTTTTACCGTCGATTTGCAAGAATCTATCGTCGTGGCGATTGACGATAAAGGCGATTATGCCGTGGACGTTTGCCCCATTATCCCAGACAACCCACACCTTAACCCATTGTTAAAAGACTTACTTAAACGATGACCAACGATTTAGCCCAACTGCCACTATGGGTGCGTGGTATTGCCGAAACAATGTCACCTGCCAAGCGTCGCCAAGTTGCCCGTAAAATCGGTATCGAGCTACGCAAAGCCAATCAATCCCGCACTGCCGCCCAGTCTGATGCCGACGGAAACGCCTTTGTCGCACCCTTGCAAGCTAAAAATAATCCCATGTTTCGGGAGATTACCAACGCCCGCCACTTCCAAGTCAAGCCGACTGATAGCCAAGTGGCAATCGGCTTTGGTGGCAACGCAGGGCGCATCGCCCGTATTCACCAAGAAGGGCAATTATCAGAGATTCGCCCAGGCAGTCGTAAATACCCGTATCCAGTCCGTACCCTATTAGGCATTAATGACGATGATGAACGGCTAATTGAAACTGCCTTTCGCAATATGATTTTGGCAAATGACTGACGCTATATATTTTGCGTAAAACTCTACTTTTACGCATTTTAAGTATGCAAATTTACTCAAAAATCTATCACGATATGCTATCAATAAATTTCACCGATAGCTGTCTATGTCAAGCCTAAGCCCAGAGAACGAACGTCGCATGAATAACATGGTCAACCGTGGCATCGTCACCGAAGTTGACTATGCCAATGCCGTTTGCCGTGTGCAAATCGACAGCCTTGTTACTGACTGGCTACCATTTGGCAGTGTGCGTATGGGCAAAGTCAAAGTCTGGAATCCGCCCCATGTTGGTGAACAAGTCTACCTAATCAGCGAAACAGGTGAATTGGAAACAGCCCTTGTGCTAGGAAGTTTTGCTTATGATAACCAGCCCAACCCCACCGCCGATGCTGCTACTGTGGCTATGCACTGTGATGATGGTGCAATGTTTTCATATAACCATGCCACCCATCAATTAACCATCGACTTACCCAATGATTCAAAAACTGCTATTCGTAGCGATGTGGTCACTATTGATTGCCACAATGCTGATATCCATGCTAACGATTTTAATTTATCTGCCAATCGTGCTGCTATTGACGCTGAGTTAATCATCAACGGCATACCCTACAAAGACCACACCCACAAAAATGTCCAAAGTGGCAGGTCATCGACAGGGGGCGTGAATGCTTAATCCTACCAGTCGCACCGTGATGAACGTCCAAGGCATGAACCGCACCACAGGCAAGCCATTATCCGAAGATGGGCATATTTTACAAAGTCTAAAAGATATTGTGACAACGCCGATTGGTAGCCGTGTTATGCGTCGTGATTATGGGTCGCTTGTGCCTTTTTTGATTGACCAACCCGCATCACCCCGTCTTGTAATGCAACTTCGTGCCGCAATCATCCATGCCATTATGCGCTGGGAAAAACGTGTCAAGCCTACGGCTATTAATATCATCCCATCGATGGACGGCAAAGCCACCTTGCAGATTGACTATGAATTGGTCACTACCAAGACCAATCACCGTGATTTTTTATCACTGGGAGCCAGTCTATGAGCCGTATTGACTTATCTGGATTACCAGCTCCTGATGTTTTAATCCCGATTGACTATGAAAATATGTTGGCAGCTATCAAGGCTGACCTTATCAGCCGTGATCCATCACTTACTGACGCATTGAGCCTCGAGAGTGACCCGCTGACCAAGCTATTAGAATCCGTGGCTTACTTGCATATGCTCAAGACCAATCAGGTCAACCAAACCGCAAAAGCCATGCTATTGGCATACGCCACAGGCACGACACTTGACCATCTGGCATCAGCGGTCAATGTCAGTCGTTTGCTAGTTAAACAAGGCAATCCAAATGCCGTTCCACCGATGCCAGATATCTACGAATCAGATGAGGCGTTTCGCCGACGTATTCAGCTAGAACCTGAACGCGCCTCTGCAGGGAGTGAAGGGGCTTATATGTTTTGGGCATTATCTTCCGATGGCGATGTGCGAGATATCAGCGTAGTGACCGCTACCGCTGGCGTAGTAACCGTTTATGTGCAAAGCCATAGTGAACTTGTCGCATCTGACATACTTAAAGAGAAGGTGCGTCAAGCCGTCGACAATCCGAATCGAAAGCCATTTACTGACCAAGTGCGTATTGCCAGCGGGCAGCCTTTTGGTTTCGATGTGCAAGCAGAATTGACCCTTTATCCAGGTCCCGATAAAGATGTAGTGATGGCAACTGCCAGAGCTGAATTAGATAAGTACTTGGAGAAGGTACGTTACCTTGGCTATGACGTGACCATCAGTGGATTGCATCATGCACTACATCAAGCAGGCGTCCAACGCGTCAAGCTATTAGCTCCGTTGACTGATATTAATCTGCCAAAGGGCAAGTATGCAAATTGCACAGGCGTAATGCTAGGTGCTGTGGAGTATAGAGATGTCTAATATGCCCACCTTTGATGATACCGCAGAGGCTTATCTTGACCAGTCCTTGCTACCAAAAAATAGCACACAACTTGAAAAACTAATTGAGCATCAAGCCATGCGGATGCGTGATATCCCCGTGATGTTTTATCAACTAATAGATGCTGATACGTGCCCCGTACCATTTTTGCCGTGGCTTGCTTGGGCAAGGCGGGTTGAGTATTGGAGCGGTGATTGGTCTGAGCAGACCAAACGCCAAGTTATCAAAGAAGCACGCACATTCAACGAACAACGTGGTACACAGTCAACCCTAAGCCAGGCGATGAACAATCTTGGTTTGGGGCATAACTTAACAGCATGGCATGAACTTAGCCCTAAGGGTAAACCTTTTACTTTTACAGTGGGCATCACATCTGGGCGTGTAAGCGTACAACAACATCAAGAGATTTATACCGCGCTTGATAGTGTCAAATCTGCCAGAGATATTTTTAGTGTTGATGCCAGTATAGTACATGACACAAGATTTTTTATCGCAGGCGCTTGCCGAGTAGGTGAGACTGTTTATTTGGATACAAAGGTTATTTAATGTCTAACTATTACATCCTTCTGACTAACTACGGCAAACAAGTCATTGCCAATGCCCACACTGCTACACCGATACAGCTGGTCAGTGTGGTGCTAGGTGATGCCAATAATCAGCCATATCTACCCGAGAGCCGACTCGGTGAGACTGGCTTAGTACATGAAACCGCCCGTGTGCCAGTTACCCGTGTCAAAGTCGTGGACAGCAACACCGTTGAAGTGACGGCTGTCGTAGCGTCCAATATCGGCGGCTTTAACATTCATGAAATTGGTATTGTCGATTTCACAGGCAAATTGGTCTATGTTGGTAACTTCCACGGTGGCTATCGTCCTTTGCTGACCGAAGGGGCAGGCGGTGATATGGAATTAGTGTTTAGTATCAAAGCTGAAAGCCTAGCGACCGTCATCATCGAATCCGATCCAACAGTTGTAGGAGCAAGTAAAGCATGGGTCAATGAACGCTTTACTTTGCTATCGCAACTGATGTTTCCGATTGGTTGTAAATACTGGTCACATACCCCTGATAATCCAAAGCCGTTATTTGATGCGTGGTTTGGTTATCCGACATTTTGGCGACGGCTTGAAGGGGTATACCTTTTAGCTGTCAAGGACAACGACTCAAGCATCAATCTGCCGATGATGTATGTCGGAGACATTGGCGATGTCAACCCAAACACTCTATACCCTGACCATTACCAAGGCTACACCAGTTATTTATGGGAGCGGTATGACCCCACCAATGACAAAGTGCGCTATGACGGGCAACACAAGTACGATGGCACAGTAACTTATCAATAGGTATTTAAAGGACAACTTATGTCGAATTTAGCAATTACACCGCAATGGCACGATGAGATTAATCAAGTCGAAACCAACGAAGTAATTATGGGTGGCGCGGATGGCAATGCCAATTTAGCGACCAAGCAGCTTGCTGAAAGTTTGCTTT
>ERZ650312.1662-NODE-1662-length-12446-cov-8.037366_pt1 | contig 12446 bp, 23 predicted proteins | sample MGYA00376248_ERZ650312 | MGnify/ENA primary metagenome ERZ650312 (study PRJEB26733, sample SAMN07839316) | wastewater metagenome | biome: urban; feature: wastewater treatment plant; material: waste water | place: USA: North Carolina | collected 2016-07-28 ... | reverse complement strand
CCTGCAGAGGAGCCAGTCTGCACCCGCCCACATGCCGTTAAGCGGGCCGGTCCTTTCGCCTCCATGCACTGCTGTGCTAGGGAGCTTCCCGTCATGTTTTCCGTTATGCCCGTTCCGCCCCTGGTCGAATCCGAGGCGCTCGGCGTTGTCCAGCCCACCAGCATCGCAAAGTCGTTCAGATTGGACCCGTGACGCGTATCGCCCATCGCTCGCTTCGCCTGCCCCCCGCCCGTGCTGTCGCTGGTCTGCGGGGTTGGCCACCCCGATAGCAAATGCACTGCCGCGTTGTTCAGCTGCTCTCCCTTCTTGCCTCCACCCCGTTCCTGAAACGTCTTCAAGTTTGCTGTTCGGAAGTCGCGCGCCGCTTGGGTCGGCCATGCTTTTAGCAGCTCCAGAGGCACCCACACGCCGTCTATTTCCAACGCGTGCTGCCCAGTAGAGGCGGTCCCTGATGTGCGGCGCACCGATGCCCGCAGACGGAAACGGGACCGCCCCGAAGCTGTAACCCATGGCTTCCATGTCAGTGCATACAAGGTCGATCCAAGGGTCAGCGTCTTTGCTTGCAACCTGCTCTCCAAGAATTTCTGTAGGGCGTCGCTCTCGGATGAGGTGGTGGAAGGCGGGCCAGAGGTGCCGCTCGTCATCAAACCCAGCGCCTTCGCCTGCCGCGCTGAAAGGTTGGCACGGACAGGAACCTGTCCAAACAGGTCGATCATCTGGCCAGCCTGCGAGCCGAAGGGCGTAGGACCAGACTCCAACACCTGCAAAGAAATGGCACTGTGCGTATCCGTCAAGGTCGCTCGGTCGAACATCTTCAATACTCCTGTCGTCAACATCGCCCGGCGCGATGTGGCCTGCGGCGATCAAGTTGCGCAGCCACTCGGCTGCATATTTGTCGAATTCGTTGTAGTACGCCAGTTTCATTGCGCTACCTCTACAGCCGTCACCGCCTGGGAGTGCTGCACGCACTCGCGGAACTCGTACCGGCCCATGCTGGCCAGGAATCGCAGCGTCATGGCAGCCGACTGCACCGCCTCGGTGTGCACGCCCTCGGGCTTCACCTTGTGGGGTTCATAGGTCAGCTGCAGCAGTTCCTTGTTCAGCTCGCCCACTTCTTCATTCACCACCGCGATGGCGTGCAACGGGTCGGTCGGCCATGTCGGGAACTTTGCCAGTGCGCGGCGCAGCTCCACCAGCACACCGGCCACAGCTTCATGCACCGCAGCCGGCAGGGCGGGTTCCGCGCCCTCGGCGTACTGGAACTGCATCCCCAGCGCGGCCGCGATGTAGGCCTCAAGCGTTGCGCCCCGCGACTTCGACCAGCCCGGCAAAAGGTGAATTGCGCTGCACGATGCCAGCATGGCCACGTCGCAGTGCATGTAATCGGCCCAGGTGGCGCCGTCCACCTCGCCATGCTCTGCCGGGTTTTCGACGTGCCACCCCTGCGCGCGCAGCGAATCGGCCGCAGCGTTGAAGGCCGGGAAGTTGTGGCCAGGCATGCCAGACATAGGGCCAGCCACATAAACGCGGTTCCGCCTGGCGCGCGCGAGCTGCACACGGCCGGCTTGTGTAAGTTGCTTCGATTCCATCACTTCACCTCCACCCGCTTGCCCAGCACGATACTGTGAACGCTCTGCCCCCTGCTGCGGTGCTGCAGCTCGGGGCAGGTGTACGTGCCGCCGGCCTTCCAGTCCATGCGCGGCGGTGTGGCCACGGCGCCGCCGTAGCTCACGCGCTCAGCCTCGCGGATGCTTGCCCACTTGCTGGGGGCCACCGGGTGGGCCAGTGCGGTTTCTTTGCGTCGTGTCATCGCTCAGCCCTCCACCCGTTCCACGCGCAGCACCTGCTTGCCGGTGGTGATGTGCGCTTTGGCTTCGGCCTGCTCGGCCGTCGCGGCTTTCAGGCGGATGGTGGGCAGCTGGCCAGCGTCGGCCAGGTCTTCCACGTCTGCCGCGTTGACGTGCTGCGGCACAAGGTGGGCGCGGTAGCTGCGCAGCGGTTGGATGTTGTGAAAGTGGTTCATGTGCGTGCTTTGTTGAAATTCGTTCTGGCCTGGCCGTCTTGCCTCTGGAGCTGCCGGGGCCGGTTTTGGGCGATATCGCACCGCTGGCTGTGGCGGTGGTACTGCATCGCCCCTTGTGTCGAGGCCTTCACCGTCATCTATGCCGATGGGCCCCCCTCGCTTTTCGTGGCGATGCTCGAGTACTCCATCGCCGGCGCTGCCGGTGGTGGACCCTCGTCTGCCTTGGCGATGCTGGCCAGGATGAACTGGCGTTCAAGATCCGGCATCGCCAGAATCTTTGCCACCCAGCGGGATGCCTTGCGCTTGATGCGCTCGCGCTCTCGAAAGCTGCCGCCGATGTAGCGCAGGTCGTGCGGGCGGATGTTCTCGGGGTCGTAGTTCATCCACAGCGACTCGGTGGCCACACCGCGCCGGGTCATCGCCTGAAAGTCCCGGCGCGCCCATCCTGACGATGCTGCAGCCTCGTCATACATAGCGCTGCGGTACCCGGACAGCGCGAACAGCGCGCCAGCTGCTGACAACGCCGGAAGCACCGATGCCACCAGGTGGCGGTGCGCGTCGTCGCTCATTTCAAATTTGTAGAGCGCCAGGTCTTTGCGCGTGCTGTGCAGGTACGGTGGGTCGAGGTAGAAGAACCACCCGGCCAGATCCTGCATCGCCAGTTTTTCCAGCTCTGGTACCGCATCGCAGCCCATGACGGTGGCCGCCGGCATGGCCGCCCGCAGGCGATCAGCCATCGCCGGATCGCGTTCCATCAGGATGGTGCGGCCGGCTGGCTTGATCCGCCTGGCGATGGCGGCCGAACCCGCGAAGGCTTCGACGTACACCGCGTGCGCCGGAATCATGCTGATGATGGTCTGGTACACGCCGGCGCCGTTCTTGCCCCCGGCGTACCGCATGCCCTTGTGGCCCTGTGCTTTTTCGTCCATGGCGTCCACCCAGATCAGCTGCAGGCCACCAGCTGGAGCTGGCCTTGCGCTGGGTTGGCGGCTTGCACGCTGCTGGCCAGGCGCCGGCGGCGGCGTGGGCGGGCGGCCTCGATGCGGGCGCGCTCGGCGTCGAACACGGCGCGCAGGTGTTCCGGTGTGGTGCTGGCGGCATTCACGTAGCCTCCGTGCAGGGGGCGCTGGTAGCAATGCACGCGCGGCTCGATGCGGGTTGCGTTCATGGTCATCACTCCTTTGTGGTTGACGGGTGGAAAAGGTCGGCGCGCGTCACGCGCACGGTGGAAAAGGCGGTCAGCAGGTCGGCCAGCAGCTCGGCCGGCGTTTCCAGCACCTCGCGCTTCATCTGGTCGCGGGCGGCCTGGCTGTCGGCCATGTCGTCGCAGCGCCGGCGGGCGGCCAGCAGCACCTGGGCCTGCAGCGGCGTGGGCTTGCGGCCGGTTTCGGCCATGCGGCTGCGCGCCTCGGTGGCGGTCGTGTGCTTGGGTGCTTGTTTTTTCAGCACTGCAATGCCTCCGCGAATCGTTGGGAGCGCATCGCGCGGAACTGGGCCACCACTTCGGGCGTGCACCAGTCCTCTTTTTCGTGGTCGCCGCGCCCAAAAATGGCGCGGGAAAGTTCGCCCGTCAGGCGGGCCGTACAGTTATTGAAACCTGTCCAAGCGCGCGGCAAAGCCGCGCGGGCCGTGGCGGTGCCGTCGCCCTGCGCTTGTCCAGCTGCATCGCCTTCATTGCCCACCTGGGCTGCGTGTTGGCTCTCGCCAATCACCGGCGCCCAGGCAATGCGGCGGGACACCAGCCAGTGCCCACGCATGCGGCCACGCTGGGCCTGCAGGCCCACGATGCGGCCCACCTTCACTTCTTCGCCGTACTTGTTCACCGTGCCCGGTTCAGGCGTGCGGTGGGCCGTGCGCAGGTGCCAGCACTTGCGGGGCAGGGCATGGCCGCCCATGGCTTCCATGAACAGGCGCCAGTCGGCCCGAATCTCCCCGCGCCGGTGGCACGCGTGGAAGGCCCGCACCGCTGCGCGGTCGCCCTCTTGGCTGAACAGCTCCAGCTGGTCGGGCGTCACCCGGCGCAGCTCGCGCCACACCGTCACGCTGGGCATACCAATGGTTTGGAACTGGCGGATACCCCAGGTCGCGGCCCAGGCGTCCACACGCTTGTGGCCTGGCTCCGTTTCCTTCACGTTAGCCGGGTCGGTTGGCCCCAGGTCCAGCTGAATCTGCTGGCCGTTCACCACGTCCATGTGTTCGGCCAGGGCCACATTGCCCACGCTCTTGGCGATGTACTTCGCCACGTATCCCGCAGCGCCGCCCTTCACCATGCGCTTTACGTTCACCCGGTTTTCCACGGCCCCGCGCTCGGTGCCGTCATCGCTCAACCAGTAATGGCGCACCCACCGCTCGATGGCCTGGGCGCTGGCCTCGTCCTCGGCCCACACCAGGGCGTGCCAGTGCGGGGTGGCGTCGTGGTGCGGTTCAGCCACGCGCAGGCCGTACATGCGCACACCCTCGCGCGCCAGTGCTGCCCGCGTCTTGGCCCACTTGTCGCGCAGCCACAGCTGGCCGTCGCGCGGTGTCGCGCCTTGGTATTTCTTGTTCGGGTGCGGCCGGCCACCGCTGCCCAGCTTCACGGGGTGAAAGCGGCTCGGCAATGTCAGGGTCAGAAACAGGCCCACGTGGGCGCGGGCGTCAGCGTATTCCTCGGCGCCTCTGATGCGCGTCATCAGCTCGCCACCGCGTACCACCGGGTTGGAATTGCCCAGCGCCGCCAGCTCGTGCAGCGAGTACACCTGGCCAGCCTCATTGCGGTACAGCGTGCGCTTCAGCGCCTCGGCATTGCGGCGCAGCTGGGCCTGGCGCCGGCCTAGCCCTTCGCTGCTCACATACCCGCCACGGCGTGCGTGTACCAGCCCCAGGCCCACGGCGCCGGCCTCGACTACGCGCGCAACATGCACGCGCAGTCGGCGCCGCCACCAGGCTGCATCCTGTGCCCGCTTGATGGCAGGCTCTCCAGTGATGGGCTTGTCTTCGGCCACACCCACGCAGCGCACCAGCAGGCGAATGGAATCCACCCGCGCTTCCAACGTGGCGCCCTGGCCTATGGCCAATGCGTCCAGCTCGTCCGCTTCCCCGGCCAGCTTCTTGGCCATGGCGCAGATTTCGTAATCGTCAAGGTTCCACAGGCTGGCCTGGCCGAACTCGTCCTCATAGTCCGCCACCGCCTGCATCAAATCCCAGGCCTGCGCCCACTCGGGCGGCTGCTGCAGCCATTCCCGGTCAGACAGGTTTCGCGCCAGGATGGGCGGCACTTCGGCATCCAAGCGTTCACGCACGGCCGACTGCCAGGCAGCGGGGGCGCACCGAATGACGCGCTCCATGTGCTCACGCGCCACATGCTTGGTGGGCTTGTTCTTGTTCCAGTCTTCCAGACTGGCGTTGGGCAGCTTGCGCGGAATCGTCGGCATGGCTACACCCGCGCGGCCAGGGCCGTCAGCCCGCCCAAATGGCGCTTGGCACTGCGCACCATGGCCCGCAGCGCTTCACGCTCTGGTGGCGGCATTTCCCGCCATTCGCGTGACGCAAGGATTGCCGGGCTCTCGGCTTCATCTCCCAAGCCCGCCATCAGCACCAGCGCCATGCGCCAGTTCATAGGGATGCCGCGCCATTCACGCGATGCAGAGTCCACAAACCGGCCGTCGCTCGCAATGCGCACAAATTCATCGCGCAGCGCTGACAGCTTGGTGCGCTCGCCGTGCCTGTTGAAAGCGCAGACGTGCGCGCAGTGGTCGCCCAGGTCGGCGGGCGCTTCATCGTTCGCAGATACCGCGCCCACCTGCTCTGTGGACGCCATCGCGCATCCGCTCATTCTTCGCCACCCCCAGCAGCCAGGAATCGCACGGCCTCAACCGGCACCAGCCCCTGCTTTTTGCACTTCCCTTTCAGGTTCCAACGGTGGGCCAGGTGTTCAAACCTGGGGCCAAAGTCGGTGCGGCCGTACAGGCGGTTTAACCATTCGTGCACCTCCATGCGTGGGCGCGCGTCGAACTCCAGCAGCGCCAGTGCGCGTTTCAAGTTGCTCGCATCCAGGCGGCGCAGCTCTGTCAGGTCGAACTGAAAGCGGTAACCGTTGTAAAGGCCCAGCAGCATGCACGCGGCTACTTTGGCGGCGCTGTGGTCTTGCGTGGTGGCCAGAATGAAGAAGTGCGACAGCGCCTCCATGGGGTCGCCAATCTCGCGTTTTGTTGCGGTCGTTTCAGCCATCACAGCCCCCAGCGCGCCTGCAGCGCTTCGGTAACTTCACGCGCACGCTGGGCGGCCTGCTTGAGCGCATCGCCCAGCTGGTCGGCGTCGTCGGGCGTCAGATCAGTGAAGAAATAGGCCGGGTGGTTCGCGTGCTTCAGTTCCACCACGGGCAGCTCGCCCTTGCGGCAATCGCGCACCGTCATGCACAGCAGGTATGCGTGCGTGTGGCGCTCGGGGCCGCGCGCGGTGAAGCGCGTAACGTGGTGAATCGGCTCGCCGTGCTGCTCGCGGTGGTTGCCGTGCTGGTCAATCAGGGGCGGTGTGGTCATGGTTTCGGCAAAAAAAGGGTGAACGAATCCCGCAGCGCCTCCGAACAGGCGCCACAGGGGCGATGGGGTTGGGTTTGGTTAGCGGCTAGCCGGGGCTGGCCAGTGGCAGCAGGGCGTCGAACAGATCACCGTGCGGCCTGGGCGCCAGTGGGCGGTAGTCCGCCTCTGGCATGCGCTGCAGCTGCTCTGCCAGCGTGTGTTTTCTGATGTGCTTTGACAGCGGAATGACCACCTTCGGGTCGGGCGTAGCGCTTGGGCTGATGGTCCGGTTGATTTCCGTCACGGCTGCGAACACGTGGCCGCACTCGTCGTTCGTGCAGCGGAACACCGTCTCGCGGCTCGTAATCGTCACCTGGGCGCTGGTGCGGGTGTAGGCCCACTGGTGGCAGTGCGGGCACTTCATCTTCATGCGGCGAACCCCTGAGAAGGTGAGCAAACCGTGAAGCAATCCACAAACTGGACGCGCTCTTGGTTTGCACAGTGTTGGGCCATCGAGCAGCACATGGTCAAATCAAATCACCCGCCACCACGTCCGCGCCAGCAGCTTTGTGCAGGTACTTGGCGGCACCGATCAGCATCGCAACATCGCAACCAGAAAGAAGGCAACCATGCGCGCGAAGCTCATTGATGGGACAAGCCCACGCCCCGACGACCAGCAGATAACAGCCGCCGTCGAAGCCGAAGCCGACCGCCAGTTTGGTGGTGGCAGCATGGAATTCATCATCGGCGTGCGCAACGCCAGCGGGCAGCTTTACCGGGCCTTCGGCGCCCAGGGCATGGGCGAGTTCGTTCGAGCGTGTGAGGCCCTCAAGCGTCTGGGGTTGACCGACGAACTCGACGGCGAAAAAGGCATGCGCGACGGGTGCGACTCCATCTTTGCCTGATGCGTCAACCGCCCGGCGCACTTCAAGGCTCAGGGTCTGCAAAACCGCCTTGAGCATGGTCCGCGCCGTGCGTGCGTCTTGCGCGCTGATGTGATTTGTGTGCATTACTTCACTCCCTGCGCAGCGCGCATCCATGCAACGACCAACACCGCTACCGCGCAGGCACACAGTGCAATCGCCAAAACTGTTGATACAAAGCCGTCAGCCAGCAAAGTCGCCAAACAGACCGCGCCCGTCACAACCGCCATGCCCACATCGCATATCAGCCAGTTGCAGACAGCCGTGCGCAGCTTTTCAGCCAAGGCTGGTAAAGATGAATGGGTTTTCACGGTATGACGACGCATCACCGCACCCCCTTCGTTAATGCGGTGCCCATCATTTCGCGTGCAGCCCGCGGCATCGCGCCGTCAACGAGGACATCGGACGCAGCATCGGCCATAGAGCGGCTTTGTTTAATCCACTGCGCCACCTTCGGGTCTGCCAGGTCAAGGCCCTGCGCGCGCGCCTGCCGCTCGCGCAGCAAGCGCAGCTGCATGCGGTTGGACTGGCGCACCACCCGCTTGGCAGCGTGCGTTAGCACCAGCACATCCGCCACAGAAAGAAAACCATGCTCACACAACTCATCGAAGGTGTAGACCCTCGGGTGGATGACGAACGCATATTCGCCATCCTTGATGCCCACGCCAAACAAAGGCCTGCAGGCGCGCGCGCCCTGGAGATCTTCCCCATTGCCATCAAGAACGAGGTTGGCGTCATCTACCGCGTCGTGCGCGCCAGCGGCAAACGCGAGCTGCGCGCCTTCAACGAAGCCTTGCAGGGCTACGGTCTTCACAACGAGACCGGCGGCCTCTTCGATGGACAGTTCTTCAGCGTCTTTGGTAGCCGACAACGGAGCTGAGTTTGTGTTCATCACAGCGCCCCCGCCAGTGCGGCGCGCTTGGCCTTGTAGTCGGCCACGCCACGGCGATACATGGCGCGGATGAAGCTGGCCATGGTGCGGCTTTCTTCGGCGGCAAACCGCTGCGCTTCGTCCACATCCGTGGTGGACATGCGGCAGTACACGATGCGGTCGGCTTTATCGACCGTTGCGGCCTGGGCGGCCTGGGGTGCGGTGGTGTTGTTCATGTACGATCAAAACGTTTGTTAAGAGAAAGGGAAGCAAATGGGCTACACGACAGAGCAGCTTTTGTTGGCCGCCAAAGTGCGAGAGCTGGCCGTCGCGATGCGGCATGAGGCATACCAGGACGCAATGAACGCGAAGTGCATCGTCATGAACCCCGACGAGGAAGAGGTTTTCCTCGTCTCGCAAGAGGGCGCCGCATGGCGGAAGGAGTGGTTTGAGGCATTTCCCATGACGCACTTTTTGGAGAGGGCGTTGTCACGCATTGAAGAGGCCGCTGCGTTCATTGCGAATCGCTCAACAGGCGAGACTGCCTGACTCTCATGGCGCGCCCCACCGCTCTCATCACAGCCTTTTCAATCGCGGCTTCGTCGCAGGCGTGGGCGCTTCTTGGCAACTCGTCGAGAGCCTCCAGGCTCGCTTTGTCCAGGTGAATCAGGCGGGAATGCGTAACCACCATGGTTTTCTGGTTGGCATCGCCCGGCTCGGGCGTGCGGAAGTAGCCGCACATAACGCCCAGAGCGGTTATCGGGCCAGTGCCGTTGGTGCGGAACGTGGGCACGACATGCAGAAAGAGCTGGGGCGCGAGCCGGTCACTGCCGTTGGTGAAGCCGCTACACGGTGTGGCGATATCGGTCATGTGTAGGAAGTCCGTTTTAGAGAACAACAGGAGAAAAGCTATGGAAGAAGTGAATTGGCAGGTGTTTCAGGCGGCTGCAGCCATCGTGGGCGGCAACGCCCAACCTGGTAGCCGCACAACACCTGCGCTCATCGCTGCGGAACTCTTGCCTGCGTACCGCGCGCTGCTGGATCAGGCTCGCCGGATTGAGGCAGGGGAAGGCGCAGCCCCCAGCCAATCCGGTCATTGAGCCAGCGATCCCGGCCGCCAAACGCCTGCCATTCACGGGGTTCTTCCCGGCGAAACCAGCGACGGTGCATTTCGGCGGCGGCGGGTGGCCTTGGGTCCTGCCAGCGGTAGGTGGTCATGTGTAGGATGTACGTTTGTTAAGACTTGTCTGCATTATTTTGTCAAACGAATAATTTGTCAATTGGATTTTTGTCGAATGTTGAATTTTTTCGAGCGGCTTCGTGAAATCCGGAAAGGCATGAACCTGACGCAGGCGGACTTTGGGGCGCTGGCGGGGGTGACCGTGACCGCTCAGCTCAACTACGAGAAGGGGACACGCAATCCGGACACGGCCTACCTAGAGCGGCTGGCGGCCCATGGCGTGGATGTGGTGTATCTCTTGACGGGCGAGCGCATTCCACGCGGTGCCAGTGCTCTCTCGGAAGCCGAGGCGGCGTTGCTTGCACGCTATCGAAGTGGTAGCGCTGTGCTACGCGGCTACCTGCAGGAAGTGGGGCAGGGGCCTTGTTCGGGCGGCAATACCGTCACCATCGGCGGCGACGTTGGTCAGCAGGTCGCTGGCGATCAGTCCGTTACCGCGCCGATGAAATTCAACGTGGGGAAGGGGCGGAAGTAATGAGCCAAAGATTTTTCACATCCGCCATGGCGATGGTCATGCTTGCGGCAGTCGCAACGCCTGTATTCAGCCAGAGCCAAGGCGCAGGGGCGAAGCTGGCAAAAGAGACCGTGCAGTTGCTCGCCACGCAAGAAATGATGCTCGTGACCGCCGTCAGGCAAAAGAACAGCCGTGGCGGCACCGAAGACTTTAAGCGCTTCATCATGCAGCCCCTTGAGTCAATGGCCGACCGCTGGCGGGCACTGCCGCCCGAAGAACGCCTGAACCGCATCCACTGCATCACGGCACTGCAGGAGTTTGAAAACCACGCATCCGACAGCTTCAAGGCCGGCCAGATTGGACAGCCTTCCAGACTGTTCAAGGAGTCGCAAGCGGAATGCAAAAAGCCATAGCCATGATTGCTACCTCGGCCCCTATCAATCGCCGGTTCGTGCTCCATGCGCTTTCCTTCATGGCACTTTGTCTCGGTGCTGTTGGTACAACTTCTGCGGCTGATCCCGCTCGGCTTGATGAACGCGGCTTGGTCGCCGCCGTTGGCAAAAAGGTAGTGCGCCGCTACAAGCTGGATGACGGACATGGCCTGGTCTTCCGCACCGATGAACAGCCTGATTTCAAGCTGGAATTTCGCCGCGCCCGCGTCAACGTGGCGTGGATGACATATCCAGGTGCCTCCTACGCGGAGCTCAATGCTGCAAACATCGAACTGGCCCGCAAGGCATTCACCTACGCGCTGGGCCACGCTGCCGCTGAAAAGATCATGCGCGCCGTGCAAGCGGGCGAACCCCTCCAGTTCGAGCGCGACGGGTACAAGGTCAACGCCATGGCCCCTGCTGGCGGGCAAACGCTGGTCAATCTTTCGCACTCTTCCATCCAATGAGCAACCTTGCTATCCGGCGCAGCTTCTTTGCCGCCCTCATGACCGTGGCCGCTTTGGTGTTGGCTCCTGAATCCCAAGCGCGATCCCGCAGCAGTGGCAGCTCTCGGCCCAGCGTTAGCCGATCTGGCCGCAGTAGCGGTGGTGGTAGCGTTGGCTGCGGTTCTCGTGGTGGTGCAGGCTACCGCAAAGCCAACGGCAAGTGTGCAGGGCGCAACGAATAACACTGCCCCAGCGTTCAGCCCGTCCTAGCCTTGTCTTTTGTAATGAATTGTTAATATTTTCACAATTCATTAACAAAAATAGCTCAGGGGATTTCGTGGTGCAAGGGAAGGTATTGATTCGGCGCGATGCCGGGCAGGTAGTGGCAGGTGATGCCGTGACACACATTCAGACGTACAACGCGCACGCAAGCCGCAGCCTTTTGGCTGTGGCTTTTTTTTCGGCATAACCACCGCGCTGGCAGGCGCGGCAGCACTGCCCATGCCGACCTGGGGCGGCGATCAGGTGTGCCTATACGAGGGGCGCCACTATTCGCCCGGCGCCCTGGCCATCATGGGGCGGGTCGAAATGGTTTGCACCACCGACAGCGGGGCGCCCCGGTGGTCGCGCTCAGGGCCCACGGCGTTGGACGAGGGCGAGCATTGATCGGCGTTCAGGCGTGCACCTTGCCGCTGGCCACTGCCTCGCGCAGTACATCATTCACGCGGGTTTGCCAGCCCTTGCCGCTGGCCTTGAATGCTTCCAGCACATCGGGGTCCACCCGCAGGGTGGTGGATACCTTGGCGTCGGCCTTCACCGTGCCCGCTGGGCGCCCGCGCTTGCGCGCTGCGATCTGCTCAGGGGTATGCACCGCGGCGAACTTGCCCGCCTTGGCTTCTGCCAGAGACTCGCGCAGGCCCGGCAGGCTCTCGCCCGCGTCGGCCTCGATGGCCTTGGCCACTTTTTCGAGGTCCAGGCCCTTCATTTTGTCCAGGCTTTTCATCATCACTTCCTTTCGATTTCGTTGGGCAGGATGTTGGCTTTGTCTGCCTTTGCGTACACAGCCACCAGCAACACCAGTTCGTCGTCGCTCAGGTTGAAGTAAACCACCCGCGCCCCGCCGCGCTTGCCCTTGCCTTGCACAGCCCAGCGCACCTTGCGGGCACCGTCAGCGCCGGGGATCACATCGCCCGCTGTGGGGTTGGCTGCAATCCATGCGATGAATTCCAGGCGCTCGGCTTCGGTCCACACCTTGGCCACTTGCTTCTGGAACGTTGGGGTTTCGATGACTGTGAACATGGATTTTATTGTACATACGTTTTATTGTCTTGTGCTTCTTTTTTTGTATGTACGAATAAATATTTTCGTGCGCAGACAGACAACAAAAAGCCCGCACGGTGGCGGGCTCGGTTTCTGCACTGGTGGGGCGGTAGTCAGTCCTTTTTCTTATCCGCCTGCGTGCCTTTTGTCTCCAGCTCCAGCCGGGTGGTAAAGCCTTGGTCGGCCATGCTGTGCGTCAGCTTCACCGCCAGCCACGGCGTGGCGTCAATCTCGCGTTT
>ERZ650312.1660-NODE-1660-length-12450-cov-4.894232_pt1 | contig 12450 bp, 9 predicted proteins | sample MGYA00376248_ERZ650312 | MGnify/ENA primary metagenome ERZ650312 (study PRJEB26733, sample SAMN07839316) | wastewater metagenome | biome: urban; feature: wastewater treatment plant; material: waste water | place: USA: North Carolina | collected 2016-07-28 ... | reverse complement strand
GGTGCCAGAACCAGTGATAACCTTACCAGAATTAATCAACTATTTTGTGCAAAATAAGATTGATTATCACTGCTATGACATTTACAATTAATTGCTGTTTTTTTCAGACAAGGAATACTGTGAAACGTTTATCAAGTGAGCTCAAGCTCACTTTATTTTTTAGTGTAATGGGAGCAATCCCATTTGTATTTTTTTATCCGTATACTTCCTATAATGGGAATGAATACTTGCAAAGTTGATAACTAATATTTTTCTGCTATTACAGGTGCAATAAGAACATGTAATAGCGGAAATGAGGAATAGTTACTTGTAGATAGAGAAGTATATTGCGGATAAAATAACATCTTTGTGTGAAAAGCGTGATATCAGTAAATATAGATTATCGCAGCTGTCGGGAATTTCCCAGTCATCACTGGGAAGAATCATGGCGCAGGAAAACCTGCCGTCGCTGATCACACTTGAAAAAATATGTACAGCTTTGGGCGTGACATTATCACAGTTTTTTCAGGAAGGTAATTCAGAGAATCTGACAGAAAAACAGAAAGAAGTTTTAAGGATATGGAACAATCTGAGTACAAATGAGCAGGAAACAGTGATGTCAATGCTGCGTGGTCTTCGGAAGTAGAAGAACAGTTCGAGTATATGTATCGGCTGTTCTTTTTTTTGTTTTCAGGCGTTAAAACGGTAATGTTTTTCTTGTGTACAGTAGAGTGCTATAGTATAATAAAACCAGTTTTTTTGCATAAGTATTAAAGCTATAATATGGAAATTGGCAAACCAGATGAAAGTCTGGGACGCAAAGCTACAGGGCCTGTAAAATGGCAGCCAGTTGCATGAAATGAGGTGCACTGTCTGTCTGACGGTGCTTTTTTACGGTGTTATTTCGCAGATGTAACAATAATGATTTTATCAGGAAAGAATGAGGAAAATAAAAGTATGAAAAAGGCAAAACGTTGTCTGACAGCAGTGGTGTCAGGTGTACTTGTAGCAACTGCTGTCTTGTCTGGATGTGGACAGTCGAAGAAAGAAGTATCTAAAAATGATGATCATCTTACCGTTTATCTGTGGGAAAATCGTTTGATGAAAAATATTGCACCCTATATCCATGAACAGTTTCCTGATCAGGATATTGAATTTATTATTGGTAACAATGATACCGATTTATACAGTTATTTTAAAGAACATGATGAATTACCGGATATCATAACAGTACGTCGATTCTCTGGAACAGATGCACAGGACTTACAGCCTTATCTTATGGATTTTGCTTCTTATGATGTTGTTTCCAAGTATTATTCTTATGCGGTGCAATATTATAAGAATGCGGAGGATGAAATCCAGTGGCTGCCAATCTGTGGTATTCCGCAGACGATCATTGCCAACAAAACACTGTTTGATCAGTATGGCGTAAAGATTCCAGAAAATTATGAGGAATATGTACAGGCCTGTCAGCAGTTTTATGATAATGGCATAAAACCGTATTCCATGGATCTTGGTGAAGACTGGTCTAATAATGAAATCATCCAGGCGGCGGCAATCGGTGAGTTTACAAGCCTGGATGGTATTGAATGGCGAAACGGTGCAGAGACTGCAGCGGATGAAGTGAAGTTTGATGATACATTATGGAAACGTATTTTTTCAGAAACCAGTCAGTTTCTTAAGGACTCGCACTTTGGTAAAGAAGATATCAATATTGACGTCGATACAGGAATCCAGATGTTTGTCGAGGGAAAATCAGCAATGTTTCATGGACATCCGACGGTTATGCAGCAGCTGCAGAAACAGATGGATGCGGAGCTGATCCGTATTCCTTACTTTTCACAGACATCGGATGAATCCTATGTGTACATGACTCCGTCCTTAAACATTGCATTTAACAAAAACCTGGAAAAAGACCGGGAGAAACTGGATACTGCACTGGATGTGCTGGATTGTATGATTTCAGAAGAGGGGCAAAAGCTGATTGCGGATGGAAGCGGTGTTATTTCATTGAATACAGATGTTCCAACCATGATGCAGGATGTGCCTGGACTGGAAGAGGAAATTAATAATAATGCTGTTTATATCCGATATTCCGCTCAAAAATCATTTGATGCAAGTCTTGAGGCTGTTCACGGATTACTGTCAGGGGAAATGGATGAAACACAGGCTTATGATACTTTTCGTAGTGTAATGAATCGTAAAGATCCAGAAGAAAAAGCAACGGTGAATTTTGAAAATGAATATTCCATTTCACTGAACGATAGAAATGGCCGTGATGCAGCATCTTCCATTTTAACTACGATCAGAGAAGAAAATGATGCACAGCTGGCTCTGGCACCATATTATTATTTCACTTCCTCTATGTACAAAGGAGAATGCACCAGCAGCCGGGTTGGCATGATGACAGCGAAGAGTTCAGATACAGCATTATATGTTGCAAAAATCAATGGTAAACAGGTTTGTGAACTCGTGGAAAATTATCTCGCCGAAGCTGATGAGAATTTTTATGTAACCAATGAATACGAATTACCAATTGCATCCGGTATGAAAATGATCGTCAATCAAGAGGAAAGTGGATTTTCGTTAAAGGACTTAACAGTTAATGATAAGAAAATAGACAAAGAAAAGGAATACTCGATTCTTCTTACAGACACCACAATGTCTGTTTTGAAAAAAATAAATCCGAAATGTGAGATTGAGCAGCTTAAAGATACAACATTATCAAGTGCATGGACCGAAGCAATGTCAAAAGGACAGCAGCCGTCAGCACCGGAAGACTATATAGAGGTTGAACAGTAAAAGTGGAGATAGAACAAGCGGTAAATAAAAGAAAAAAAATAACAAGGCTGTTGCTTATACTACTTATGATTCTTTTAAGCTTAGTTTGTATCAAGTATCTTATAAGTAAGTCTAATAAGTATATCAGCGAAAATGGAAAAAGCAGTATGGGAGCTGTTGTTGAACAGATACAGCAGACCTATGATCTTCAGGTGAGTGGATACTACAGCCAGCTGCAGTTGGTTGAGGAATTCTTACTTCATGAGAGGGAGCTGTCTCTTGAAACGGATACGAACAAAAGTTTCTTTGAAGCATGGGAAAAAGAATCGGAAAGTACACTTATATTCCTTCAGGAAAATGGTCAGGCAATATCAGCAGGTGGAACAAAAATGCGGATTGATATGCCAAGTAAACTTCTGCTGGACTTAAAGAATGGATACAATATTGGAAAACTGGTGCGTCTTGATTATGATCAGAAGAAAAAAGACGGTTATCTGGTTGCGATTCCATGTCAGGAATACACGATCAATGGAGAAACTTATACGGCAATTGGAACTGTGTATGATCATTCGAAACTGGATTCCATGTTAAAACTGAAAGGTTATGACGGGAAAGCATATTTGTTCATGCTGGATAATGACGGAAATATTACGTATACGAACCAGAGTGGTGATAAATACCTGCGTAATTATTCTTTGTTAAAACATTTAAAAGGGGAACAGGCCATTACAGAAGAAGAGGCTGATTTGTTCAAAAAGAAGTTTGATAACAGAGAATCCGGAGTTGCACTTTTGGGAAAACAGAACCCCTATTATATGGGGTATTGCCCGATAGAAAGCAACAACACCATTTTGGTATGCATTGTGGAAAAGGGAGTTGTTGACAATGTGCTGATGGATTACCAGAAAACGGTGTTGTTTACAACAATACTCATGGCAGGTTTTATACTTTTGCTTTTTGCCGGATTATTCTACAGTATTTCCAGACGCAGTCTTGCTGAGCAAAAAGCTGAATATGAAAAAAGAAATAATGAGATTCAGACGCAGGCAATGAAGGAAATGGAGGAGTCCAATAAAAAACTGAAAAAAGCAAAGGACATTACAACGGAAGCCTTGCAGACTGCTGAAAATGCAAATAAGGCGAAAACAGATTTCCTGTCCAATATGTCACATGATATTCGTACACCAATGAATGCAATTATCGGCATGACATCATTGATCAGACATGATGCCGGTAATAAAGCGAAAGTAATAGAGTATGCAGATAAAATAGACATTTCATCACAGCATCTGTTAGGAATCATTAATGATGTTCTGGATATGAGCAAAATTGAGGCAGGAAAAACAGTTTTTAAGTATACCGATTTTTCCATCTTGGATTTTATTACAGAACTCAATACCATATTCCATTCACAGATAGACGAAAAAAATCAGACTCTTACAATCATAAAAGAAAACATCCGGCACGAGTGGGTGAACGGAGACCAGGTTCATCTGATGCAGATTTTCAGCAACTTGGTTTCTAATGCAGTGAAGTACACGCAGGAAGGTGGAAAAATTCAGTTTCTGGTAGAAGAATGTGAGACAAAGTCATCTGTCTACGCAAAGTACCGTTTCTTAGTCAGCGATAATGGCATGGGAATGTCGGCAGATTTCAAAGATACAATTTTTGATGCTTTTACTCGTGCTGAAAGTTCTATGACGAATAAGATACAGGGAACTGGTCTTGGAATGGCTATTACCAAAAATCTGGTTGAAGCAATGGGAGGCACCATTGATGTGGAGAGTGAACTGGGCCAGGGAAGCTGTTTTGAGGTTCTTATAGATCTGAGAATAGCAGAAGATAGATTTGTTTCTTCAGCAGAACAGGCAGAAAAGGATGAACCGGCTGGCAATGTCCTGAAAGGAATGAGGTTTCTGTGTGCAGAGGACAATGAGCTGAATGCAGAAATCCTGATGGAATTGTTAAAGATTGAGGGTGCAGAGTGTACAATCTGTGAAAATGGTAAAAGGGTCTTAGAGGCATTTGAGCAGTCTGCTCCGGGGGATTATGACATGATCCTGATGGATGTGCAGATGCCGGTTATGAATGGTTATGAGGCAACAAAAGCAATCCGAAGAAGCTCCCATGAACTGGCAAAGACAATTCCAATCATTGCTATGACCGCCAATGCGTTTTCTGAGGATATTCAGCATTCTCTGGCAGCCGGTATGAATGCCCATGTTTCAAAACCGGTTGAGATGAAGGTACTGGAAAAGACGATCAGAAGCATAAAATCCGGCGGGGGGCACCGAAATGCAGCTCATTGAACAGTGACAAATGGATATGGAAAAGAGCTGATGAAAGAATCTGGCATTGCCAGAACTTTCAATCAGCTCTTTTTTATCATCAGTTCCCTCTTGACATTTTTTCATTTCCTGCTATACTTATCAAAGATAATTACTAAAGATAACTAAATTTCAAGAAGAAAGGACCATTTTCCATGACACAGGAAAAATTAAAGCAGTTCCTGGATGCGTGTTTTGATGCAAAGCGTCTGATCGAGAAGCTCCCGGACCTGCCGGACGGTATGAAGCCGCGGCAGGTGCATGTGCTGGATGCGGTGAATGAGATTCAGAAAAAGCAGGGCTTCTGCCGCGTCAGCGACATCAGCAGCTATATGAACACAACGCTGCCGAGCATCACCAAGCTGGTGCAGGAACTGGAGGAGAGAAATCTTCTCGTGAAACAGGCGGATGAAAAAGATAAGCGCGTGATCAACCTGACACTGACCGAAGAGGGAAAAGAGTTTGTGGAACTCCGCGTGACGCACTTTCACGGGGAATGGGCATCCCGCCTGCCAGATCTGGACGACGCGGTGGTGGACGAATTTGTGCATGCAATCACACGGATGCAGGAAACGATGCCGGGAATAAAAGGAGTGAAAAACAATGGCAAAAGAAAATAAGAAAGAAATATCGTTTGTAGAGGGACCGATTTTCCAGTCCCTGATCCGCTTTGCGCTGCCGGTGCTCGGCGCGCTGATTCTGCAGGCGGCTTACGGTGCGGTCGACCTTCTCGTGGTCGGCTGGTTCGGCGATGCGTCGAGTATTTCCGCTGTCGGAACCGGAAGCAACTTCATGCAGATGGTAACACTTATCATCACCAGCCTTGCGATGGGTTCGACCGTTATGATCGGCCAGCACATCGGCGAGGGCAAGCCGGATAAGGCCGGCAAAACCGTGGGAACCTCGATTGTTCTGTTCGCCATCATCGGTGTCGTCATGACGGTGATTCTGGAGCTGTTCGCAGGCCCGATCGCCAATATTTTACAGGTCCCGGCGGAGTCTTTTGACAAAACCGTCCTCTACCTGCGGATCTGTTCCGGCGGTATTCTGATCATCATCGCGTACAACGTCATCAGCAGCGTGCTTCGCGGAATCGGTAATGCAAATCTGCCGCTTTTATTCGTCGGCATCGCCTGCGCAGCCAATATTGCCGGAGATCTGTTCTTCGTCGGTGTGCTGAAACTGGACGTTGCGGGAGCAGCGCTTGCGACGGTTCTGGCGCAGCTGATTTCTGTCATCGCCTCCATGGGTGTGTTGAAAAAAGGCAATCTGCCGATTGAATTCAAAAAAGAAGACTGCCGCATCGACCATGACGAGCTGAAGAAAGTCCTGAACGTCGGTGTGCCGATCGCGCTGCAGGAGACGACCGTACAGATTTCCTTCCTTGTGATCAACTCGATCATCAACGGCATGGGCCTGATGCCGTCCGCCGGATACGGTGTGGCGCAGAAGCTGACCTCATTCATCATGCTGATCCCGTCCTCTGTGATGCAGTCTGTGTCAGCATTCGTGGCACAGAACACCGGAGCCGGAAAGAAAGACCGCGCGTGGAAGGGCTTCCTCACCGCAATCGCAACGGGCTGCTCTCTTGGAGTTGTGATTTTCTGCATCGGTTTCTTCGGTGGAAGTGTCATCTCCAGAATCTTCACGAGCGATCCGGCCGTTATCGAGCAGAGCGCCGCTTACCTGCGCGGTTTCGCACCGGAATGTATTCTGACCTGTGTGCTGTTCAGCAGCATCGGATACTTCAACGGCCGCGGCATCAGCATCCCGGTTATGATCCAGGGAATCACCTCCGCCTGCCTGATCCGTATTCCGCTGGCGCTGTTCTTCTCACACCTGCCGAATACGAACCTGACCTTCGTCGGCATGTCCACCCCGATCACAACCGTATACGGCATCTGCTTTTTCATGATCTGCTTTGCACGGTTAAAGAAAAAAGGGCAGATGTAATTGAATCAAACATAACAGAACTGCCTGGGAAACGGCACGGAGCGATCCGCCGTTTCCCAGGCAGTTTTTGGTATTGTTTGTCCGGAACTTTTTTGATACAATACAGACAGAAAGAGCGGAACCCTGTTCAGAAGGGACAGAACAGACGGAAAGGGGAAGAGGAGTGGATAACAGAGAAATCATCAATGAGACACTGGTCCATCTGTTTCACGAGATACAAAAACTGGAAGAAGAGGCGATCATCACCGAGGATTTCAAGGATCTGACGAACAACGATATGCACATCATAGAAGCCGTCGGCCTGGAGGGCGGCAATATGTCATCGATCGCGGCAAAGCTCGACATCACGGTCGGATCGCTGACAACGTCGATGAACAGTCTGGTGAAAAAAGGCTACACCGAGCGGGAGCGCAGCGAGAAGGACCGCCGGATCGTCTACATCCACCTGACCGGAAAGGGACGGCAGGCATTCCATCATCACGCAAAATTCCACGAGCAGATGACGGATGCCGTGATGGCGGAACTCGGAGAAGAGGAAGTGCAGGTGCTCGGGAAAACGCTGAAAGCGCTGACGGACTTCTTTCGGTCATATAAAAAATAGAAACAAAAAGGCTTTTGCAGCCGGGACAGAATCAGAAAAATCTGTCCGGTATGCAAAAGCCTTTTTCGCATGGAAACGCATAGAAAAATGCTATTTTTCTACGCCGTTCTTCTCACAGATATCCGCGAGCACACACCGTTCACAGTGCGGTGTCGTCCGCGCAGTACAGACCTCGCGTCCGTGCTCCACAAACCGGTGGCAGAGCGAGCTTCCTTCTTCCGGCGGCACAATTTTCCAGAGTGCCATCTCCACCTTCTTCGGATCCTTGCAGTCATGCACGAGCCCGATGCGGTTGCACAGCCGGATGCAGTGCGTATCCGTCACAATCGCAGGCTTTTTGAATACATCGCCCATAATCAGGTTCGCACTTTTCCGTCCCACGCCCGGGAGCTTCAAAAGTGCGTTAAAGTCATCCGGCACCTGGCTGTGGTACTCGTCGCGCAGCATGCGCATGCAGGCGTTGATGTCGCGTGCCTTGCTCTTTCCAAGACCGCACGGCCGCACAATTTCCTCGATTTCCTCCGGTGTCGCGTTTGCCAGCGCATCGATATCAGGATACTTTGCGTAGAGATCCTCCACCACAACATTGACCCGCGCATCGGTGCACTGTGCGGCCAGGCGGACACTGACGAGCAGCTTCCACGCCTGGTCATAGTCAAGCGTACAGTCGGCGTCAGGATATTCTTGTTTCAAACGTTCAATGACGGCAAGCGCCAGTTTTTCTTTTGTCATCGTGTTAAACTCCCATTCTCAAAGATATAAAAACAGCGAAAGCTATCAGGATCCTTTCTCGCGTGCTGCCTTCCGAAGCTGCAGCGGCGTCGTGTGAAACCGCTCGCGGAAGAGGCGGTGAAACAGCTTATCGTTTGTAAAGCCATGCTTTTCCGCGAGCGTGCCGACCGGCAGATCCGTGGCGATCAGGTCGCGGTAGATGCGGGAAAGACGGTAGGAATTCAAGTATTCCAGATACGTCGTTTCCATGTTCTGGCGGAAGAACCGGCAGAAATATTCCGGCTGCAGCGAGACAACATCGGCAGCCTCCTTCAGCGTAATCGGCCGCTGGTAATTTTCCTGCGTGTACGTCAGAATCGTATCGAGCCGTGTCTGCGTCCGGGAGCTCATCGGGTGGTGCGCAAGCGGGCTCTTCTCGGAAAATTTCGTGTAGAGCAGATCGAGAAACGTAAAAAGCTCCCGCTGGAACGTCAGCAGATAGCCGTCGGGCATTTCCTCATGAAGCTGCATCATCGAAAGCAGAAGACGCCGGAACTGGCTGATATTTTTCTGCACTTCCGGATTCGTACTGTCGTAGTCAATCGAGAACCAGAGCTGTGACGGATCAGGCAGATAGTTCGCAAGGAACGCATCCGGAATCTGCATCAGAATCGAGCGGTTTCCCGTGGACGGACAGCGCGCCGTGTGGATACGCCCGGAATTGATCAGCAGAAATTGACCCGGAAGGACGGTCTTGGTGCGGTCCGAGAGCGTGACAATGGAGGAACCCTCCAGAATATAAATAATTTCCAGCGCGTCGTGCCAGTGCGGCGGCGAAAAACTGCCGAAATCGTCGGTTACACGAAATTCGATGCTGCGGTTCGGCTGCAGCGTGATGTGTTCCTGGCGTGTCTGGCGCGGCAGATGATCTTTGCGTGGCATAAAAAACTCCTTTTTTGTTCAACTTAGTGTATCACTATCTTATCACGAAACCCCCGAATTGGGTATAGCAATTTTTGTATGAAGTTGTTATAATAAATGAACACAAAGCCACGTCACATACGGCTTCGTGCAAACTCAATCTAAAGAAAAGTGAAGGAAGAAAACGTATGTATCAAGTATGGAGTAACTTTTTAAATCCCGGCCAGATCGCCATGCTGGGAATCGTGGTCACCTTTCTGCTGACCTTTCTGGCGTTAAAGCATCCATTTTCCTTTCTGCCGAGCGATCACGGCAGAGAATTTGCCGTAAACGGCGGCCTCTCCCGCGGAAAACTGCGCGGCGTCGGCCTCGTGATCGTCATCTGTTTCCTGATCGGAAGCGTATTGTTCCTGCCTCTTGGCGCCGAGTATGTGATCTACGCGATCCTGCTCGTCTGCATCATGCTGAGCGGCTACCTCGATGATGCATCCGAAACCCCGTGGAGCGATTACAAAAAAGGCGCGATTGACCTCGTCATCTCCATTGTGACCGTCATCACCTTTGTGAATTACAATTCCACCACGATCTACTTCGGAAGCATGTCCCTTACCATTCCGAAAGTGGTCTACATAATCCTCGGCATCATCCTGATCTGGATTTCGATCAACGTTACAAACTGTTCCGACGGTGTCGACGGACTCTGCGCGAGCCTTTCCTGCGTGGTTATCTTCGCGTTCAGTATGATTTTCCACGATGTCCTTGGAAGCTTCACCGTAGCCAATTACCTGTTCGTGGCAGCGCTTCTCGCGTACCTGTATTTCAACACCTCGCCGAGCAGCATGCTGATGGGAGACGCCGGTTCGAGAGCACTTGGCTTCTACATCGCCATCCTTGCCATGCAGTCCCGCCATCCGTTCTTATATCTGCTGATGGCAGGCGTGATGATCGTCGACGGAGGAATCGGCCTTGTCAAAGTATTTTTACTCCGTTTCCTGAAAATCGCGATCCTCAAAAATACAAGAACACCGCTGCATGACCATGTCCGCCTGAAATACAAATGGTCCGACAGTCAGGTTGTGATCCGCTTTGTGATCCTGCAGATCCTGCTGGCAGTTGTTGCCTATCTGATTGTGGCATAAAGAAAAAACAAAAGAAGAGAGATGGGAGTGTGTCCCGGCAAAAGTAACTGGAAATGCAACAGGATACTTTTGCGGGACACACTCCCGTTTTGCATATTGGAACCAGAAAAAGGTTCAAACCGGAAAAAAGATAATATCGCCGTATTTTTTCACAGAATCCTCCCTGTTTTCGACAGGAAAAGTGTGGTAGGATAAAATTACCAAAAAACGTCAGCCTGAAACAGGAATTCTGTAAAAAATGATGAAAAGAGAGTGCTTTTCATCCTCTGTTTCGGGCGCATCAAATCAGGAGGTAATGAAAAGATGAAATTCACAGAAGGTTACTGGCTTCCGAGTGAAAAAGCAAATGCATCCCATGCAATGCAGGCTTATGAAGTAGAGCAGATCCCAGGCGGTATGCGTATCCTGGCTACCACCCGCCCGATCGAGCACAGAGGTATGACCCTGAACCTGCCGACCATCACCGTTGAGTTCGTGGCACACACACCGGATACCATCTCCATGGAAGCATGGCACTATGAAGCATACGACAACAAAGTTCCGTCCTTCGACAAAACAGAGAGCGTATACGAGGACGTAACTGTAACGATCAACGAGGATGAGGCAGTTCTTGATACCGGAAGCGTACAGGTCCGCGTACAGAGAAAAGGTGTCTTTGCTTACACCTTCGAGGCAGATGGAAAAGTTCTGACCGGAAGCGGCTTCCGCAACCTTTCCTATATCAGATGGGACCGTCAGCAGAGCACCATGCTGCCAGCCCAGAATTACATGACCGAAAAATATCAGCCATATATGGTAAGCGAGCTCTCCCTTGGCGTCGGCGAGTGCGTATACGGCCTTGGCGAGAGATTTACTCCATTCGTAAAAAACGGACAGGTTGTAGACACCTGGAACGAGGACGGCGGTACGGCATCCGAAATCGGCTACAAATGCGTACCGTTCTACATGACAAACAACGGCTACGGTATTCTCGTTGACAGTACCGACAACGTTTCTTTCGAAGTAGCAAGTGAAAAAGTAGAGTATGTCGGCTTCTCCGTACCGGGCGAAAGAATCAAATACTATCTGTTCCACGGACCGTCACCGAAGAAGATCATGAACGAGTACACCGCACTGACCGGACGTCCGGCACTTCCTCCGGCATGGTCCTTTGGTCTGTGGCTGTCCACATCCTTCACCACCAACTACGACGAAGAGACTACCACATCCTTCATCGAGGGAATGGAGAAGAGAAATATTCCGCTGAGCGTATTCCATTTCGACTGCTTCTGGATGCATGAATTCCACTGGTGCGATTTCGAGTGGGATAAGAAATGCTTCCCGGACATCCGTGCAACCTTAAAGAAATATCATGACAAAGGCCTGCACATCTGCGCATGGATCAACCCGTACATCGCACAGGGAACCGCGTTCTTCAAAGAGGGTGCAGCAAACGGCTATCTCCTTCAGAGAGCAGACGGCAAGGGCGTATGGCAGACCGATAACTGGCAGAAGAAGGAGCGTGTCCGTCAACATCGCAACCACGCCCAGTGCCACACCGTACGCAAAACTCCCGACGTCACCCATGAAAAACCGAGCTGGATGGATGTTAAACCAGAGGTAGCTCAACAATGCACCCACCACCGTGAAGCAGAACCCTGCAAGCAGACTATTGCCCTGCAACAAAGCAATCGTTCCGAACGTCGCAAAGCTCAGCGCCAACAAACCGCCCGCCAAACCGTCCAAACCGTCCGAGATATTTACGGCATTGCCCGTTGCCACTACTGCAAATGCAAACAACGGCACAATCAACCAGCCGATGCTCAGCTCGCCATAAAACGGCACATGAAAGCTATCGATACCGAGTTTTGCGTAAAAGAACCAGCCAAGCACCGCACCGATGATAATAATCAACGTAAACTTTAGGCTTGAACGTAGTCCACCGACGCCACCACCGAGCCCTCGCACATTGATAACGTCGTCTATCAGCCCGACAATCCCCCCGCCTACCAGTGCCGCGAGTGGCAACCACGTTTCAGCCCTATCGAGATTGAACAGT
>ERZ650312.1659-NODE-1659-length-12455-cov-4.096532_pt1 | contig 12455 bp, 9 predicted proteins | sample MGYA00376248_ERZ650312 | MGnify/ENA primary metagenome ERZ650312 (study PRJEB26733, sample SAMN07839316) | wastewater metagenome | biome: urban; feature: wastewater treatment plant; material: waste water | place: USA: North Carolina | collected 2016-07-28 ... | reverse complement strand
CCAACCACCAGCGAGCCCAGCTCGATCTGCGCATCGCTGAACGGCGCGGTGCGCGAGCCTTCCGGACCGAACACCAGCAGGCCCAGGCCGACCATCGCCAGATGCACCGCCACCGAGATGATCAGCAGCACCAGCACCGGCGCCTCGGCGACCGGCTGGAAGGCCACCCGGTAGAGCATCGGGCCCATCGGCACGACGATCGCCAGGGCGATCAGCACCCGCAGGGCGGTGGGCAGGTCGGCCAGCGGCAGCACCCGCAGCACGCCCGCCAGCGCGAGCGGATAGGCCAGGTTCCACAGCACGGAGCGCCCGATGCTGCGCCGGCCGCTGGCCGAGAAGACGTCCACCGCCAGGGTCAGCGCGCCGCAGCCGACCAGCAGCCAGGTGGTGGCGGGAAAGTGGCCGGCCTCGAGGGCCGCCATCGTGAGGGCGCCCCAGGCGAGGAACTCCCCCTGCGGGATGAAGATGACCCGGGTGACGGCAAACACCAGCACCAGCGCCAGGGCCAGCAGCGCATAGATGGCGCCGTTGGTGACGCCGTCCTGGCCGAGCATTGCAATGATTTCGGCATCCATCGAGGACTCCTGTGCAGACGCACCGGCGCTGCCTGGGCAGGCCGGTGCGGGAAGACGGCAAGGCGGCCGGGATGCCCCGGCCAGGCCCTTACTTGACGAGCTTCCAGTGGTTGTTCTCGACCTTGATCATCACGATCGCGCTGGCGTCGTAGCCGGCATGGTCACCGGCGCTCATCGTGTAGACGCCGTTGGTGCCCACCAGCTTGCTGGTCTTCTCGAGGCCGTCGCGCAGCGCCGCGCGGAACTCCGGCGTGCCCGGCCTGGCCTTGCCCTTCTGGGCGCCGGTGATGGCGTTCTGCAGCAGCTGCCAGGCGTCCCAGGTGGCACCGGCGAAGGTGGAGCGGGAATCCGGGCCGTACTTGCCCTCGAGGGTCTGCACGAAGGCCACCGCGTTCTTCTTGGTGGGGTGGCTGTCGGGCAGCTGCTCGGCCACCAGCACCGGGCCGACCGGGATCAGCGCGCCTTCGACGTTCTTGCCGCCGACCCGCAGGAACTCCTTGCTGGTGACGCCGTGGGACTGGTAGATGCGGCCCTTGAAGCCGCGCTCGCGCAGGGTGATCTGGGGCATCGCGGCGGGGGTGCCGGAGGCGCCCACGAAGACGGCGTCGGGCTTGGCGCTGATCAGCTTGAGCACCTGGGCCTGCACGCTCGGGTCGGCGCGGCCGTAACGCTCGGCGGCGACGATGGTGATCTTGCCTTCGGCGGCCTTGGTGAGGGCCTTGTGCAGCAGCTCGCCCCAGGAGTCCGAGAAGCCGATGAAGCCGACCGTCTTGACGCCGGCGGCGACCATGTCGGCCACCACGCGCTGCACCATCAGGTCGGCGGAGGGCTCGCTGCGGAACACGAAGTGGCGCTTGTCGCCGGCGACGTCGAGGGGGGCGACGGAGACCATCGGCACCTTCTCGCCGTTGGCCACGTCGGCCATCGCCACCGCGGTGCTGATGAGGTTGGGGCCGAGGATGGCGTCGACCTTGTCCTCGCTGATCAGCTTGCGCACGTTCTTGACGGCGGCGGTGGGGTCGGTGGCGTCGTCGAGCAGGATGAAGTTCACCTTCTCGCCGCCGACGCTGGCCGGGAACAGGGACACGGCCTTGCGCGTCTCGGCGCCGAGGGCGGCGGCCGGGCCGGTGAGGGAGGCGACCACGCCGACGTTGATGTCGGCCAGGGCCGGGGCTGCCGACAGCGCGGCGGCGGTGATCACGAACAGGTTCTTGAGTTTCATTGTTGTCTCCTCGGTCTTGAGTGGGGTTGGATGGTGCGGATTCATGCGTCGGTGGCGGCGCCGGTGAGCGCGGCGAAACCGGCGATCCATTCGGGGATCGCCCGGTAGAAGCGGGGACTGGCCGTGTAGCGGCCGCCGGTGGCGGCGTTCATCGCGGCGTTGGCCGCCACCCAGGTCTTCACCTCGTGGGCCGAGGCGCCGGCGGCCTCGGTGATGGCGGCGTTGCCGTAGCCGTCGAGGGCGGTCCAGTCCTGGCAGGCCAGGTTGGCCAGGAAGGCCTCGTCCCAGTTGGGATTGAGGGGATGCAGCGGGCTGTCGCCGCCGGCAAAGCGGATCGCCGCGTCGAGGGTGCGCTGCTGGCGGGCGGCGCGGGCGGCGGCGTCGGGGTTGCGGCCGGCGATCAGGCGCTCGGCCACCTCGGGGGTGGCGGTGGCGATCTGCGGCACCGGCGGATTGTGGGACAGGCCGCCGGAACCGATGAAGAGCACCCGCTTGCCGAGCCCGCGGGCAAACTCGCCCACCGCCTCGCCGAACTGGCGGGCGCGGCGGAAGCTCACCAGCGGCGGCGCGACGCTGTTGATGAAGAGCGGGATCACCGGGTAGCGGGCGAGGCCGCCGGTGAGCTCTTCGAGCGGCTGGGCGAAGCCGTGGTCCACCTGCATGCGGTAGGACACGGCGAGGTCGATGTCGCGGGCCACCACGTGATCGGCGCAGGCCTCGGCGATCTCCCGCGGCACGCGGAGCGGGCCCGCCGAGGTGGCGTAGTCGCCCACCGAGTCGGCCGCGACGCCGAGGCACAGCTGGGGCATCGTCTCCAGGAAGAAGCCGTTGTAGTGGTCCGGCGCGAACAGGAAGACCAGCTCCGGGTCGAAGGCCTCGATCTCGGCGCGCAGCCGGGCGACGACACCGGCAACCTCATTGACCACCGCGGCCGGCGGGTCGAAGTAGCCCTTCAGCGGGGTGTGCGAGAGGCAGGCGAGCAGCGCGGCGGTCATTGGGCCCTGCCTCCGGCGTCGAGGCCCATCTTGTCGGCGACGGCGGCGATCAGCCCATTGACCTCGATCGGGTAGGAAATACCGGCCACGAAGCGGTCGGGGCGCAGCAGCACGATGGAGCCCGGATGCTGGCCGAACCACTCCTTGAGGCGCATCTGCTCGTCGCCGAGCACGTCGGTGGCGTCGCTCATGTCGACGGTACGGTCGATCTGCACCACCGGCTTGAGGGTCACGATCCTGGCGCCCAGGGCCTGCAGGATGGCGCGGCTCTTGGGGTTGAGCCAGTAGTTCGGGTCGGCGCCCCAGGCCAGCAGCGCGAAACCCTGGCCCAGCGCGTCGTCGAGCAGCTTCACCTCGCCGGCGCGGGTGCGCACCTTGGGCTGGATGAACATGCGGCCGACCGGCGAGCTCTTGCGGCGCACCTTCTCGTGCACCACCAGGCCGTTCTCGTAGAAGGGCATCGGCTTGAAGCGCATCTCCATGAAGTAGCGCTTGACCGGCGGGATGTAGTTGAGCACCCAGGTCGTCACGTCGCGCAGGCCGGCCAGGAAGGCGTTGCGCGGCGAGAAGATGCGCCCGGCGGTGACCGACAGGTCGATCATCGCCTTGGCGTGCAGCGGGCGCTCCGACTGGTAGGTTTCGAGGAGCGCGTCGCTGCCCTGGCCGTTGACCACGTAGGCCAGCTTCCAGGCCAGGTTGGTGGCGTCGCGCATGCCGGTGTTGTAGCCCTGGCCCTGCCACACGGGCATGATGTGGGCCGCGTCGCCGGCCAGCATGATGCGGCCGATCTTCCAGCGCTCGGCGATGCGCGCGTTGTGGGTGTAGACGCGCTTGCGGATGAAGTCGAGGCGGCTGATGTCCACGTGGGCCGGCAGCACCTTGGCCAGCAGCTCGGCCATCCGCTCGGGGGTGGTCACCTGCTCCTCGGTCTCGTCCTCGAAGATCATGAACTCGAAACGGCGCACGCCGTCGGGCAGCGCCACCGACACGTAGGGCCGCTGCGGGTCGCTGTGCATGTAGATGTTGGGCACGCCGAGCGGGTCGTTGCGGATGTCCACCACCAGCCACTTGGAGGTGTCGGTGAAGCCGCCGAAGCCGATGCCCAGCGTGGTGCGCACGAAGCTGCGGCCGCCGTCGCTGGCCACCAGGTACTTGCAGCGCAGCGGATTGACCTTGCCCTGGTGCTTGACGGTGAGGCTCACGCCGCCGGCGTCCTGGTCGAACTTCTCCAGCTCGGCCCCCATCCACACCTCGACGTTGGGGAAGCGCTTGAGGCCGTCCATCAGCTCCCGGTCGACGGCGGGCTGGTTGAAGGCGTTGCGGCGCGACCAGCCGAAGTCGTCGGTGCGCGGCTCGATGGACGCGAAGCAGCGCCCGCTGGCCGTCACGAAGCGCATCCAGTGGTAGGGGGTCAGGTGCTGCTGCACCACGCCGGCCAGGCCGATGCCCTGGATGGTGCGCAGGCATTCGTCGTCCATGCCGACGGCGCGGGGGTAGTCGATCAGCGCCTCGCCCTTTTCGAGCAGGAGCACCCGGACGCCATACTGGCCGAGGGTGTTGCTGATGGTCAGGCCGACAGGGCCCGCGCCGACGACGACCACGTCGGCATCGAAGTGTTGCGCAGCACTCATGGAATCTCTCTTCTCGGTTGGGATCGGGTCGGGCCGGCCTGCAAGCCACCCGCCCGCCGCGGATGTGTATTTATTGGTCTGTGTCGATGCCGGACGCCCCGGGCGGCCTTGGGCCCGAAAGGCGGCAGAAACCAAAAATCGCCAAATTCATTAATGGCATCATTGACAAAATTGATTCTACGACCGGCGACCAGGGGCGCAAAATGTGACGACCCAAACATCCACCTGTTGCACAACATTGTTTTAAAAAGGATTTTTAGTCATGAACAAGAACGGTGGTGCCGATTACGCCGTGGTCCGGGGCCTCACCCGCGGGCTCGATCTCCTGAAGGCCCTCAACAGCCAGGAGGGTGGCCGCTCGACCCTCGGGCAACTGGCGCAGGTCACCGGCCTGCACCGCACCACGGTGCGCCGCCTGCTCGAAACCCTGATCTCGGAAGGCTACGTGCGGCGCAGCGAATCGGACGACCGCTACTGCCTGACCCTCCACGTGCGCTCCCTGGCCGAAGGCTTCCGCGACGAGGACTGGATCTCGTCGATCGCGGCGCCGGCCCTCAGCGAGCTGCTGCAGACGGTGGTGTGGCCCTCGGACCTGACCACCCCCCAGGGCGCGGGAATGATGATCCGCGAGTCGACCCACCGCTTCAGCCCGCTGTCCTTCCACCGGGCGATGGTCGGCCAGACCATCCCGATGCTGCTGACGGCCGCCGGCCGGGCCTATTTTGCCCACTGCCCCGAGACCCAGCGGGAGCAGCTCCTCCACATGATCCGGGCCGGTGACGGCGTCGAGGCCCGCCTGGCCGCCGACGACCGCTTCGTCGCCCGGCTCGTCTCCAACACCCGCGCGCTGGGCTTCGGCAGCAACGACGGCGAATGGACGTCCCAGCGCAAGGTGGGCGCCATCGCGGTGCCGATCCGGCTGGGAGAGCAGGCCGTCGCGGCGGTCAACATCGTCTATCTCAACCGGCTGCTGACCCTCAAGGAAGCCGAACGCCGCTTCCTGCCCGCGCTGCAGCGGGCCGCGATGCGGATCGAGACCCAGCTGTCGGACGGCCCCTCGCCCCTCGCCGGGCCGCTGCCCGATCCCCTCCCCGGGAACCCCGCACCGTGACGGCTGTCACGACAAGGGCGGCCCTCGGCCCGCCACACCGCCGGTCACATAGCGGAGTGCTATCGAAAAGATGGCAGCAATCAATTAGCGCCTGGGGCACCCCGCCCGTACGATGAAAGTGTTGCTTCGTTAAACCTTGACCATCGGGAGAAAAAACATGACTGCAAATCACAACCAGACGGGTTCGGCCGGCAAGTGCCCTGTCATGCACGGCGGCCTGACCTCTGCCGGCATGTCCAGGATGGACTGGTGGCCCAAGGCCCTCAACCTCGACATCCTTCATCAGCACGACAGCAAGACCAACCCGATGGGCGCCGGTTTCAACTACCGCGAAGAGCTGAAGAAGCTCGACGTCGACGCGCTCAAGAACGACCTCAAGGCCCTGATGACCGACAGCCAGGCCTGGTGGCCGGCCGACTGGGGCCACTACGGCGGCCTGATGATCCGCATGGCCTGGCACTCCGCCGGCACCTATCGCATCGCCGACGGCCGGGGCGGCGGCGGCACCGGCAACCAGCGCTTCGCCCCCCTCAACTCGTGGCCCGACAACGGCAACCTCGACAAGGCCCGCCGCCTGCTGTGGCCGATCAAGAAGAAGTACGGCAACAAGATCAGCTGGGCCGACCTGATGATCCTGGCCGGCAACATGGCCTACGAGTCGATGGGCTTCAAGACCTTCGGCTTCGCCTTTGGCCGCGAGGACATCTGGCAGCCGGAAAAGGATATCTACTGGGGTTCCGAGAAGGAATGGCTGGCACCGAGCGGCAGCGAGGGCAGCCGCTACTCCGGCGAACGCGACCTCGAAAACCCGCTCGCCGCCGTGATGATGGGCCTGATCTATGTGAATCCGGAAGGCGTGGACGGCAAGCCCGACCCGCTCAAGACGGCCAGGGACATGCGCGTCACCTTCGCCCGCATGGCGATGAACGATGAGGAAACCGTCGCCCTGACTGCCGGCGGCCACACCGTCGGCAAGGCGCACGGCAACGGCAGCGCGGCCAATCTCGGCGCGGCCCCGGAAGGCGCCGATGTCGCCGAGCAGGGCCTGGGCTGGATGAACCACAGCACCCGCAGCATCGGCCGCGACACCATGACCAGCGGCATCGAGGGGGCGTGGACCGCGCACCCGACAAAGTGGGACGGCGGTTATTTCGACATGCTGTTCAAGCACGACTGGTGGCTGCAGAAGTCCCCGGCCGGCGCCTGGCAGTGGGAGCCGGTGACGATCGCCGAGGAAGACATGCCGGCCGACGTCGAAGACCCGTCGATCCGCTGCAAGCCGATGATGACCGACGCCGACATGGCACTGCGCTTCGACCCGGAATACCGCAAGATCGCCGAGCGCTTCCACAAGGATCAGGCCTATTTCGAGGAAGTCTTCGCCCGCGCCTGGTTCAAGCTGACGCACCGCGACATGGGGCCGAAATCCCGCTACATCGGCCCGGATGTGCCGCAGGAAGACCTCATCTGGCAAGACCCGGTACCGGCCGGCCGCCAGGACTACGACGTGGCCGCCGTCAAGGCGAAGATTGCCGCCGCCGGCCTGGGCGTGGCCGAGATGGTCGCCACCGCCTGGGATAGCGCCCGCACCTTCCGCGGCTCGGACAAGCGCGGCGGCGCCAACGGTGCCCGCATCCGCCTGGCCCCGCAAAAGGACTGGGAAGGCAACGAACCGGCCCGCCTGGCCAAGGTATTGGCGGTCTATGAAAAGATCGCCGCCGAGACCGGCGCCAGCGTGGCCGACGTGATCGTGCTGGCCGGCAATGTCGGTATCGAGCAGGCGGCCAAGGCGGCCGGTGTCGAGGTAGCGGTGCCCTTCGCGCCGGGCCGTGGCGATGCGACGCCGGAAATGACCGATGTCGAATCCTTCGCAGTGCTGGAGCCGCTGGCCGATGGCTTCCGCAACTGGCTGAAGAAGGACTACGTGGTCAGTGCCGAGGAGTTGCTGCTCGACCGCGCCCAGTTGCTGCGCCTGACCGCCAGCGAAATGACCGTACTGGTCGGTGGCCTGCGCGTGCTCGGCACCAACCACGGCGGCAGCCAGCATGGCGTATTCACCGATCGCGTCGGCGCGCTGAGCAACGACTTCTTCGTCAACCTGACCGACATGGCCTACACCTGGCAGCCGACCGGCCGCAACAGCTACGCGATTGTCGACCGCAAGTCCGGCGCCACGAAATGGACGGCCACCCGCGTCGACCTGGTCTTCGGCTCCAACTCGGTGCTCCGTGCCTATGCCGAGGTGTATGCCCAGGACGACAACCAGCAGAAGTTCGTGCACGACTTCGTCGCCGCCTGGACGAAGGTGATGAATGCCGATCGCTTCGACCTGATCTAGGCGCAGGCACTGATACCGGGCAGTCGGCAACGATTGCCCGGTTTTTTTTCGCCTGGCGACCGGGCATCCCGGCCCATCGCCACGCAAAAAATTTTGTCATGGACGACAGATCCAAACCCAAGGCATGGATTGGGGATTAAAATGGCGACTATTCCATTTTTGTCCAGGACAAATGAACACAAGCCCATCAGCAGCCATCATCGGTGCCGGCCTGTCCGGGCTGGCCTGTGCGACCCGCTTGCATGCATTCGGCTGGCGGGTCAGCGTCTTCGATAAAAGCCGCGGCCCCGGCGGGCGGATGAGCACGCGGCGTGGCGACGACTGGCAATCCGACCACGGTGCGCAGTATTTCACGGCACGCGATCCGCGCTTCAAGGCGGAAGTCGACCGTTGGCTGGCCGCCGGCGTAGCCGCTGTCTGGCAGCCGCGCATGGCGGTGATCGGCGACGAAGACCTGCACGATGCCGATGCCGGCGAGAAATACCCGCCGCGCCTCTGCGTCGGCCTGGAAGGCGCGGCGGCGTAGCAACACGTCAGCCTCGCGCAGCAGGCCGCCGGTGCCCTCGGTGAAACCGGGGAAGAAGAAGAACTTGCGCAGCCCACCCGGCTGCGGCGACGGCAGGCCATGGCAGCCGGCCACCCAGTCCTCGGCGCTGAGGTACTCCAGGTTGAGCCACAGCGCCGGGCTCGTCCGCTCGGCCATGGCCGCCACATAGCGCTCGGGCAGGCTACAGGCAAAGGCTTCGATCACCACGTCGGCCACGTCCACCGCAGGGAAATCCGCCGGCCACTGGCGCACCTCGACCCCGTCGATCCGCCACGGCCCCGCGCCGACATCGGCCTGCGGGCACAAGCGCCGGAAGGCGCCAGGCTCATCGACCCAGAGACGAACCTCCAGCCCGTACTCCAGCGCCAGCTGCCGGGCCAGGCGCCAGGTCACACCGATGTCGCCGTAGTTGTCCACCACGGAGCAGAAAATGTCCCAGCGAACCGCCATGCCATGCCCTCGTCGATCAGGCCGTCACTTTAACCAAGGTCGGGGCGCGATGCCGCCCTCTCACCTCGACCAGCCCCTGGATCAGTAGAAATCTTTGTACCTTGGCCTCGACTTTGTTAACCGCTATCCAATGGAGTACGCCCCCTCGATAGAGCACACCGTATCGCTTAGCCGCCCCGCCCATAGCAAATGCCAAGCGTCCCAGCAGGACGTCCAGGGCCTTTGGCCATAAAGTGCCGCGCCAACACGAGCACGTACCTTAGGGCCGACAGCGCCAGCATGAAATCACAGCCCCGGAGCTAGCCGGCCGCGCCAGCACCACCTGACTGGACAGATGCAGGCGCCTTAGATCGCAAGCGCGATACGCCGAGCAGCACCAGCGCCAGCCCTGCTGCCTGGTAGGCAGAAATTGCCTCGCCCAGCAAAAGCCAGGCGACGAAGACGGTGATTACGGGCCCCAGATTGCCGAATGCTGCGGTATGGGGCGCCCCCATGCGCTGAATGGCCAGCGCCATCCAGTAGATCGGCAAAACGGTCGAGATCAGCGCCATCAGCAGCGCATAGAACCAGATCTCACCCGGCAGCTCGCCGAGCCTAACCGCCTCGCCGGCGATGCCCTGATGCAACAGCACCATCAGTGCCGAAGCAGCGCCAGCCAGGCCAGCCAGGCGCATCGAGCCGAGGCGCCGCACCATGACACCGGTGCCGAAATAATAGAGGGCATAGGTAACCGCGCTGGCGAACACCCAGGCAGCACCCTGGATGACCTGCGCATTACCACCCGTTGCGCTCAAATCATGCAGAAAGGCAATACCCAGCCCCAGATAGCACAGCCCAATAGCCGATAGCGTGCGCAGCCCCGGCCTTTCACGCAGGATCACTGTCTGCAGGAGCAGCACCAGCGTCGGGTAGCTGAACAGAATCAGTCGCTCCAGACCGGCGCTGATCAACTCCAGGCCGTAGAAATCGAACAAGCTGGAAAGGTAATAGCCGAGCATGCCTAGGACCAGCACACGCACCCCGTCCCCCAGACCGAGCGTCATGCCGCCCTCGCTACGGCTTAGCCACAGCAACCAGACGAACAGCGGCAGCGCCAGCCCCATACGCATGGCCAGCAGGGTGAGCGCATCCACAGGGCCGGCCGCATAGGCCAGCTTGACGAAGATGGCCTTGAGGCTGAAACCGGCCGCCGATAGCACGGCGTAGAAACGACCATCGTCGAGAACGCGCTGGTAGAGATTCATGGGGCACTCTGCAATCAACGAAGGCTTTATTCTGATCAGAACGCTATAAAGCTAGAATCGGTATTTTCCGAAAGCACCCTTCCGCAAAGGAGAACGCCAGGTGCACTTCGAGCTTGTCGACCTGCGCTTGCTGGATGCCATCGCCGCCACCGGCAGCCTGAGCAAGGCTGCCGCGACCTTCCCCGTCGCGGTGTCCGCCGCCAGCACCCGTCTGCGTCAGCTGGAGCAGCGCTGCGGACTGGAACTGTTCGTCCGCCGGGCCGATGGCATGAGCCTGACACCCAACGGCCGCCTGGTTCTGGAACGAGCCCGTGCGGTGCTTGCCGAAGCACAGAAGCTGAGCGACAGCCTGCGCGAACTCGCCGGTTTGCGCCGCATCACGCTGCGGCTTTCCGCCACCACCGTGGCCAACAGCACGTTCCTGCCCGCCACGCTCGGCGCCTTCCTGGCCGACTACCCGGAGGTGGACCTGCAGCTGGTGGAGGAAAAGAGCAGCGAAGTGCTGCGCGCGGTACAGGCCGGCGAGAGCGAGATCGGGGTATACGACGGCAACCTGCCGACCACCGGGCTGGTCTCCCTGCCCTTTCGCGACGACAAGCTGGTGATGCTGGTCTACACCGACCATCCGCTGGCCGCGCGCCAGCACACTCGCCTGCGCGATGCCCTGGGCTTTCCGTTCATCTGCCTGCCCGCCGGGCGCGCCATGCAACGCTTCGTCGAGGAAATGGCCAGTCGCTATGCCATGCCCCTGCAGGTGCGGGTAAGAGCACCGAGCTTCGACGCCATCGCCCAACTGGTCGCCCAGCGCGCCGGCGTCGCCCTGCTTCCCGAAGCCGCCGCCATACGCTTTGCCCAGGAACTGCCGGTACGCCTGGTCAGCCTGGAAGACACCTGGGCCACCCGCGAACTGCGCCTGTGCATCCGCAGCTGGGACCAGCTCCCCGCGCACGCCCACCAGTTGGTCGAGTTTCTGTCGCAGCGCTGAGACACCCGATCCAGGCGATGCGCAGCTGCCTGGAACCTGGAATTAGACTGCAGAAACGACAAACCCCTGACTTCTCTTGGAAGATCAGGGGTCTGCGTTTAATTCGATCTGGCGGTGAAGGAGGGATTCGAACCCTCGATACGGTTTCCCGTATACACACTTTCCAGGCGTGCTCCTTCAACCGCTCGGACACTTCACCGGATCTCGCCGTACCAGTCTGGTCCGTCGAGGCGCGCTAATGTAGCCGCACGTTCCTTCGAATGCAAACTTTTTTTCAGTCGATTCATGCGCTTATGCAGAATGGCCGGAATCCGGGTCGAGGTGCCGGGCACCGAACAGCAGGTAGCCCAGGGACACGAACAGGCTGAAGGCCGACAGCAGCAACACGCCGGACTGGCTGTGGCTATGGGGGCTGCTGGCCAGCAGGGTCAGGCCGATCAGCAGCAACGGCAGCAGATAGGGAATGAGACGGGTCATGGCGATGCTCCTCAGGTGCGCGACCAACCTAAGTCACTGCTGGGTATAGCAGCCAATTGCCGATACCGATGGGGCTGATAGGCAGTCAGGCGACGGGTGGATGACCCTCCGGTCAGCCAAAGCGCTTTACCCCCGGCCCCGTGCTGGGTAACGTCAGCGCCACTTCCAGCCACCCGCACTAGGATTTGCGCCATGAGCGACCTGATCAGCTATCAACTCGAAGACGACATCGCCCCCCTGACCCTCAACAACGGCAAGGTGAATGCCATCTCCCCCGACGTGATCGTCGCCTTCAATGCCGCCCTGGATCAGGCCGTGCAGGACCGCGCCGTGGTGATCATCACCGGTCAGCCGGGCATCCTCTCCGGCGGCTACGACCTCAAGGTGATGACTTCCAGCCCGCAGAATGCCGTGGCCCTGGTCACCGCCGGCTCCACCCTGGCGCGCCGCATGCTGGCTCACCCCTACCCGATCATCGTCGCCTGCCCGGGCCACGCCATCGCCAAGGGCGCCTTCATCCTGCTGTCGGCCGACTACCGCATCGGCGTGGAAGGCCCGTTCAACATCGGCCTGAATGAAGTGCAGATCGGCATGACCATGCACCACGCCGGCATCGAACTGGCTGTAACTCGAAGCAAACGTGTCAAGGCTTTCGACAAGTGTGCCCACAGCGTCATCCAGTGCGCCGGAACCATCCTTCAGCTGATCGATTGCATCGGTCAACTCATCCATCGTGTCGCCAAGCTCGTCGGAAGCCTCATCGAGGTCGAGGTCGGAAAGGTTCGGAGCCGCGGCGAAGAGAAACGTCGGGACGGTGCAGTCCGTAACATCCGCTTCGAGGGTAAGGGTATCGAGCATCAGGTCGTCGAGCTTATCAAAG
>ERZ650312.1655-NODE-1655-length-12474-cov-4.462759_pt1 | contig 12474 bp, 9 predicted proteins | sample MGYA00376248_ERZ650312 | MGnify/ENA primary metagenome ERZ650312 (study PRJEB26733, sample SAMN07839316) | wastewater metagenome | biome: urban; feature: wastewater treatment plant; material: waste water | place: USA: North Carolina | collected 2016-07-28 ... | reverse complement strand
TTCTACAATCTTATCTTCAATTAATTCTATTTTCGAATCCACTTTAGTTCTTCTATTATTGGCATTTGTAAGTATTCCTAAAAATCCTTGACTACTTGGTCTCATTTTCTTATATTCTTCTATTGCCATCTCTAATGATTCATTAGCATTATCAAAATTCTTGGTTTTTGTATTCTCTTCTGCCTTTTCAACATAGGATACTGCAAGTTTTGTAATTTTATTTTCTTTATGCAGCCTCCATAATAATAGAGCTAAAACTAGCATTAATATAACCACACTTATTAGTATGATTCTTTTCAACCATTTGTTGCTTTTCTTTTCAGCAATAGGTGGTGCTACTTTATCTATACAAATAGATGCGAATGTATTATTTTCTATGTCTTTGTTTGAACTTCCAAGAACTTTTCTTTTTATTGAATTAATCCACAGCTCTCTTTCTGGAAATTTTGATAATTCTACTTCAATCTCATGTTCATCTATATTTTCCCATGTACCTCTTGTTGTTAAGCATATCTTGTCACCTTCTAATAGTTTAATTTCATTTGATATTGTAGGCTTTATCTTTGAATAGTCTCCTATCGCTTGTAGCAGGTCATTACGTTGCCTATGACTCTTTATATCTTTTATATCTAAAGCACGTTCTTGAACTAGCAACTGTGAGATACTGTCATCACTTGACTGATTCACTATATATCCACCTTGAATATGATACAATCTTGTATTACCAATATTCCCATACAATACCTTATTGTAATTACTAATAACAATTAGCAATGATGTGTGCATTAGTGAATATCTCTCAATCTCTTCTTGTTTTTGCTTTATCGCATCATTTATATATTTAAATAGTTCTTTTATAACTTCTTTATTGAATCTAGGATGAGCTGTAAAATATTCAATAGCTGATTCTACTGATAACTTCGATGCTATATTTGCTCCTTCTTCACCATCATAACCATCTGCAATAACCCATATAGCATAATTATCTAATTGCACATATCCAAAATAATCATTATTAATTTTTTGAGTTCCACTTTCACTAAAAAATATTGTTTTAAATTCAGATTCCTTTCTCCTCATTTGTCACTTTCCCCCTAAAATATTAAATTATTAACTTTCTTCAATTTCAGGAACATCATCCAATCCAATATTATTTTCTCTATCAAATTTATTCTTTTCTATATTCCAATCAAAGTTTTCTCCACACAATGCTACAAATACAAATCTACTTTCCCCTATTTCTATATAGTCAAACGTTCTTAACTCTCTTGATTCATACACTGCTTCATTTCTAACATATACTAAGCCATTGGCCTGCCCTGGTGTTATCATAAATGTTCTAGTTTTCGGGCTATAACTTATAGAACAATGATTTTTTCTTGATATTGTAGAATCCCCTTGAATACTGATACTCATCTCTTCGCTTCTTCCTACAAAATTACGTTCACTTATAATTTTAAAATCTTTACCTTTATCTACTCCTTCTATACATACTAACCATCCTACTACTGGATCTACTTTCGCTTCTTTTGCCCAATACGCTACTGTTTTTTCATCATCATTCATTTGCTCTACTAAATTTATATTTTCTTCATTTACTTCTGAAACTAATCCTTCTGATTTACAATAAGGACAATCACTATATCTTGATGTATCATAAATATGACCGTTTTTACATCTATCTAATTTCATCTTACCCTCCTTTATAATCTATTTTATTAAAATTTTTGTTGTTGCAATATGGATAATATCTCCCGATTCTACTTTAATTGCTCTATTTGGCTTCAATTTTATTTTTCTTCTATCAGATTTCTTTTCAATGCCTGATCCATTTTTTGATCCCAAATCCTCATAATACCAAATATCTTCTACTCTATTTAATACTCCGTGAACTCTACTAACTAGACTTGAGTAAATTGAATTAGTAAGATCAACATCAACTTTATTTGTGTGTATCTTTTTACCAATCAATATAGAACTTGCCCTTCCAACATCCCATGTTTTAATATCATAATCATTTTCATCTTTTACTATTATTTTCTTTATTTGGTTATTTTCAATTGCTTCTATTTCTTTTACTCTATCAAGAAAAATGTAATGTTCTCTTTCTCTCTCTTCCTTTATACTGTATATTTCCTTCTTTATTTCTACTTTTTCTTTGAATCTTTCTATAAATATTAAATAGATTGTGACTAAAGTAAATACAAACAAACCAAAATATATACTTTTTATAGAATATGCTTTTAGATGTATGTATATAAATGTAATCAAAATCAGCATAATAATTATGATGTTTTGTAAACTCAAAAACTTTTCTACTTTCCTTCCTTTATTTTTTACTTCTCTTCTCTCATATTTCTTTTTTCCTTTATCAACATTTAAATTAGATATTCCTTCTGTTCCATTACTATCTCTTTTTTTATTTCTCATTGCCAGAATTTCTAGTTTTGTTAACCCACTATTTATTGTTGGTCGTCTAGAGAAAAAACTAAGAAATCTTGGCATTCTCAAATATCTTCTTATTATTGCTAACATAAATCTCCTTTCTAACCTCAATCAACAACTATTTTTTCAGGTCTTTTCCATTTCTTTTCAGATTCTATCTTTTGTTCTGAAAATGATTGTAAAATTTTAAGTAGCCCTGAATATAACTCTGAATTTGAGTATTCTTTACTATTTTTTTTTAGTTTAATATCTATATATGATGCAATAACATCTCTCTCGATTAAATCACCTTGAATACATCTCTCTGCAAAATTTATATCAATACACTCGAGACCAGCTTTTTCAATTGCTTCTATTCCCCAAATTTTAAGTACTTTAGGATGTAGTGTGCCTTTTAAATGGCGCGAAGAATATTTAGTATTGATTATTTCTAATAGGTTGAAGTCTCTTTTTAAATCTAAGAAATTTCTATAATCATTTCTCAATTCCTCACCTTCTCTTGTTATAAATCTTGTAATTTCAATTTCATGACCTGTTATAGAACTACCTTCTTCCAATATAAATTCTCCTGTTCTTTCATAAAATTTATTATTTTCAATATTTATAGTCATTCTCAATTTTAAAATATAATCTTTTTCTATCATCGGCATTTCAATTTCATAGTCTTCATGCATCCATACAAACTTATTATCTACTTTTGCTATCCCCTTAGTTACTCTAATTATTTTCTCCTCTTTTTTTGTTATCAAGTCAAATCCTTTTAGTATTCCATCATTATAATCACTGTATAATATTTCAAAAATCTCCATTGGATTATCTCTTAGTTTCTCTAACATTTTTTTATCAAGGATATTTCCTGATTTAAATATAGGATATAAATTTTTAAACATCACTCCTCATTTCTTTTTATTATAGGGAGAAGTAGATTACTACTCCCCCAATATACTACTTCACTTATTTCTAACTTTCATTCGCTTGATATCCACCCTCAATTGTTACTTCTTTTACTTTTTCTTTTTTCTGTTTGATTTTCAGCATAAATACACCTGTTCCAGATTGGTTACCATATGTCTCTGTGTAATCAACAACAAATGCATTTGGCATCATTATTTTTCTTACCATTTGCCCTGCAGATATTACTTCTAATGATGCAGTTCTATATGCATCTACAGATTCAGCAGGAATTACAGACCATAAAGCTAATTTCCTACTATCATCCTCTTGCTCACCACTTACTGATGGTGAAATTTTACCTTCAATAATAAGTGTTACTGATAAATCTGTTGCCCTAGCATTTGAATCATCAGGTGTATCAGAATCATATTTAACCATTGTTATAGTTTCCTTTGGTATTATTATTTCTTCCGATTGCCCTTTTACATGTAAATTAAATCCCATTTCTTTCCCCCTTATTTTTTTTTATATTAAACACTGTTTAATACCTCAATTAGTTTTTACTTATTTCTACTTGTAAATTTTTCATATTCCCTGAGAATGTTAAATTTAATTGACATAGGTTATTATCTTTGTCAATTATATGCGACAAATCGTCTCCTGTTTGTATTATTGAATTAATATATCTATCTTCTTTAAGCCAAAGTGATTTTTGACTTTCTGGATGTGTACTGAAAAAATGATTTATCTTGTCTTCTTTAAAATCAGTAGTAACAAACCTCAATATTCTCTCAATATATGTCGTTGTTAATGTTTTATATAATGGTTCATAAATACCATTTTCATTTCTAGCCATTGTCCTTGCTTTATAAACCGTAATATTTTTTATTTTCTCTTTTTTTAGATTGGCGCTATCTGAAGAAAAAATAAATCCGTAATTCAAATGATTTATCTTATCTTTTATTGTGTTTGTAAATCCTGATATTTCTTTCGGCATTATAGTTCGTGCTTTGTATGAATTATCTTCTGCTTCAAGATCAAATCTAACTCCAGGAAATACTTGTGAGACTGCTTTAAATCTGTCCTTTAAATAATTTGGGCATTGTGTCGCTGCTATTATTCCTGCTGCGACATATGAAGCATCTATATAAACTCCTTCTATCCAAAATTTTAATAAATCCTCTTTCTCCTTTGAAAGTTCTAGCCCTAATTCTTCATTATATTTCATCTTGAAATCCAACATTACACCAGACTTATCTTTTGGAATAATTGTAAAATTTGGCATAACTGGTATTAAGTATTCAGAATAATTATTATTTTCTAGTTTTTGTGTTTTTTCAATATACTTTTCTATTCCTTCTGTTGATAAATTATCAAATGTCGTTTCATATGTACTTTCAAAGTTAAAGAAGACTTGTATTTTATACTCTCTTAACATAGCCATTAAATTAGTTAATGTCTCTATACTATTTTTATCTATTTTCTCTTCTTTTTTTGATCCTTGAAATCTCTCTTTTATTGTTCTCTCTCCTTTTTTACCATCTAGATCAACATTAGGGTATATTCCAAACCAAATAGTATCAGAGAAGTCATTTTTAGAATTTACAGTATTCAAATATGCTTGTATTCTCTCTTTATTTCCAGCTTTCATCATCATCTCAGCTTTTATATTAGTTATCAGTAGCGTAGGAGTCATACTAGGAATTTTTGTATTGTATTGCTCAAAAAACATCTTTATTCCTAATAGTTTTTCTATAAGTGGTTTAGCTATTTTAATAAAATCTTCTTGTGCATTTTTATAAAATGTCAAATAGTTATTATAATTTTCAACCTCTTTTGATATATTAACTTCAAGTTTCCCTTCTGCTAATGGAACAAATGTTCTAACAACTAAGTCACTTATATATTTACTTGGTGCTTTCGATGAATTTTCATAATCATCTTTAAATGCAATCGCTAGATTATTAGAGTTCCCCTCATCAATTAAAATAATTTCATTCTTTTCTTCTTGCTTGTACTCTATTATTTCTAACTCGCCTTTGTCACTCACATTAAGCATTCCTAATTTTATTTTCTCTGATTTGTGCTCAGCATTTTCGTGCTCTAACAATAATCTTGTTTTTATATCTTCAATTGCTAATGGTAACATACTCAAAACATTATTGTAGTTTTGCGCTGCATCTTCAAACTTATAGTTTAACTTATCCCCAATTTCTAACTTTTTAGGGTTTCCCTCCTCTAATTGTTCATATTTTTGAAATAGGTGAGTTATCTCTTTTCGTGTTTGTTTAATGTCATCTATTACTTTTCGCGGAGATATTAATTCAAGAATGTTTTCAAATTTAAAATCAACGTTTCTCTCTCCCTGTGATTTTCTAGTATCAATAAGCGTATTTAGCATCTTAAAAAATACATTGCCATTATTAATATTGATTTCTGTAATTAAATTATTATCTACCCCCTCAGGCTTTTTTAGAAGATAATTTATTTTCTGTGTTGCAGCATTGTAATAACTATAAACTTTAGGCTCAAACTTATTCAAAAAGTCATCAAAGTTTCTAATTAACAAATTATTATTAATTTCTTTTATTGTTTCATCATCTAGCGAATCCTTTTCTCTAGAATCCCCTATTAACGTTAATAAATTTAATTTTTCTGGATTCACCTCATCAAATAAAACTGTCCTATTAGTCTGTTTTATTAAATTAATCAATACTTTTTCCTCCTTTTATTTTAATCTTTTATTTAATCTATTTTTATTATACAACTTTTTCTGAATATGTCAAACATTTTTTTAATTTTTTATTAATACTTGTCGAAATAGCCAAAATATGGTACTATTTAGATAAAATAAAAATTGTAAGAATTGAAAAGGAGTTTCCATGAATTATAAAAGTACAAGAAGTAAAGATACTAAGAAATCTACGTTTGCAGTGCTACATGGACTTGCAACTGATGGTGGCTTATATATACCTGAAAGCCTTCCAGAAACTACATTTAAATATGAAGAAATGAAAAATATGAGTTATCAAGAAATATCAGAAAAAGTTATACAGTTATTCTTTCCAGAACTAACTAATAATGATATAAAAACTGCTGTTAATAGTGCTTACAACTCTACTACATTTACTAATGAAGAGATTGTACCATTACATAAATTAACTAAAAATATTAGTTTTGGCGAACTCTTTCATGGTAGAACACTTGCGTTTAAAGATTTAGCATTATCTCTTTTCCCATACTTATTACTTTTAAGTAAAGAAAAAGAGGAAGAAAAGCGTAATATATTAATACTTACAGCCACATCAGGTGACACTGGTAAAGCTGCACTCGAAGGTTTTAAAGATATTCCAGGTATTAATATTGTAGTCTTCTACCCTAAAAATGGTGTAAGCCCTATGCAAGAAGAACAAATGAGAAAACAATTAGGTAATAATGTTAAAATTTCTGCTATACATGGAAACTTTGATGATGCACAAAGCGCAATTAAAAATGTGTTTTCAGATAATTCTTATGCAGAATATGCTAATAATAATGGAATAATGTTTTCAAGTGCTAATTCTATCAATATAGGAAGACTATTCCCACAAGTAATTTACTATGTAACAACATATATTAATTTGATAAAAAATGGCACAATTACTGAAAATGAAGGATTTAATGTCGTTGTTCCAACAGGTAACTTTGGTAATATTTTAGCCGCTTATGTTGCTAAAAGACTTGGTATTCCTATTAAAAAATTGATTTCTGCATCTAATAAAAATGATGTTCTTTCAGATTTTTTCAAAACTGGTAAGTATGATAAGAAAAGAGACTTTTATACTACACTCTCTCCATCTATGGATATATTGCTTTCATCTAATTTTGAAAGGTTTTTATACTATGCGTTAGGTGAGGATGATTCTAGAATAAGTAGTTTGATGACTTCATTAAATACAACTGGTGAATTATCTATTTCAAAAGAAGAATTAGAAAGTATAAATAAGAATTTTTATGGTGAGTTTGCAGATGATGACTTAACTGTCAGTGCAATTAAGAATGTCTTTGATAGCTATGGATATTTAATGGATCCACATACTGCTGTTGGTTTTGCAGTTTATGACAAATATGTTGCAGAGACAAATGACACAACACATTCTGTAATAATGTCAACAGCACATCCGTTTAAGTTTCCTGAACCTGTTGCTAAAGCATTAAATGTTGACAACAGCAAAGATCCTTACACTATACTTGATGAGGTTTCAACAATTACAAATGTTTCATTCCCTGAAAAATTGTCAGAAGTTAGAAAATCTGAAATTAGATTCTCTGATGTTATTGAAAAAGAAGAAATTGGAAACTATATAAAAAAATATATTGACGAAATCAGTCAATAATTGAGGTGGTTATATGTTAAATCGTCGATTTAATATACAAAGTATTCGTAAGTTTTATTTTGTGTTATACATTGCTACAACACTACTAGTCGTTTTTTTGCTATTTAAATTAGGTATATTCCTATTCCCATTTGTTTTAGCATTTATATTTTCAATGATTACGCAACCCATTGCTAAATTTATAAATAGAAAAACACATCTTTCAGCAAAAGTCTCAACTATTATATCAATAGTTGCTTTTTTCCTAGTTCTATTTGGTCTGATAAGTATTGTTTCAATTAAATTTATAGAGGAAATCTATAATCTTTCAAAAAATCTTAGAGGATCTTCTGCGCAATTCAATGAACTGTGGAATAAATCTTTAGATCAAGGTTTTATATACATGCATTATCTACCAAAAGAATTTATTACTCAAATTCAGTCATATACAGGTGAAATTATAAATTTTGCTGCTAAAAGTGCAACTGCATTTGTGAATCAAACAATTCGATTTATTACATCAATACCAACACTTATTGTTTATACATCTATCACAATTTTATCCACTCTATTTATGAGTCTTGATAAAAATGATATTGTTAAGTTTTTAGAGCATCAATTTCCAATATCGTGGTTAAATAAAATATATAATATAAAACGTGACATTTTATCAGTTTTCGGTTCATATTTAAGAGCTCAATTAATTTTAGTAACAATATGCTTTTTTGAACTATTAATTGCATTAAACTTATTCCTTTTTCTAGGATTAAATGTTAAGTATCCGCTCATATTTTCAATTGTAATAAGTCTTATAGATGCTTTACCTATATTAGGAGCCGGTGCTATTTTAATTCCTTGGTCTATATTTTCATTTATCACTGGAGATATTAAACTTGGTTTTGCAATATTTATACTTTATGTAATAGTATTAGCAGTTAGGCAACTCTTAGAGCCTAAATTGATTAGTCAGAAAATTGGAGTACATCCTTTAGTAACGCTAGTTTCTATGTACTCAGGGTTTAAACTTTTAGGTATAGTTGGATTTTTAATAGGCCCAATTGTTATGATTATCTTAAAAAATGTTTTTTCAAAAGAACTTGATAATGGATTTTTCAGAGAAATATTTGAGGATACTACTCAAATTAAGCCTAGTACCAATGAACCTGATGATACTAAAAATGATAAACTTTATAAAGAATTTATTGAAGACAAAAAAGTATAAAAAAAAGCGAGTTTTTTCTCTCGCTTTTTTAATTTTAGCTATTTTAATTCATCTTGAAATTCAAATCCTTGTTTACGTAAATTTGCTGCAACTGTTGGGAAATAAATTGTTTGATAGTAATTTGAAACATCTTGAGAATAATTACCCATTTGAGTCATTCCTAATTCATCCCACCATTTTCTTAAAACTAAATCATAATCATCTACACCTTTTTCTGTAGCAACTTTATCATATTTTTCAGTATGTGCAAAACTATTTAATGGTACTCTTGGTTTAACAAATGATGGTTTCTCTTCAGTACGTACACCTATTGTTGTTCCAACTAATGGGAATGTTCCTTCAGGTAACTCTAACAATTCTATCATTTTGTCAGGACTTCTTCTTATTCCACCTATTGCTGTTGTTCCGTATCCAAATGATTCAGCTGCAGTTTGTAATGCATTAAGCATTATTCCACCATCTACTGCACCTACTAATATTCCTTCTGCAGACATTGGTATAACATTTTGTTTACCTTCTTTTTTCATTGCATATGTTGATCTATAGAAATCTATAGTTACTAATATGAATATGTCAGCACCCGCTACTTGAGGTTGCCCCCCTGCAATTTCCGCTATTTTAGCTATTTTATCTTTATCTCTTATAACTACTAATGATATTTGTTCTCCATTTACTGAAGATGGTGCTTGTTGAGCTGCTACTAAAATTTCTTTTAAGTCCTCGTCTTTTACTGATTCTCCACTGAACCCTCTTACTGATCTTCTATTTTTCATTTGTTCTATAACTTGATTCATAATTTCCTCCTATAATTTGTTTGTATATACAATTTATCACATCGAATAATTATTGTCAATAATTATTTTAGCCATTCGTGTAATAAATTGTAGATAGGATTTTCCATTTCATAGTAGTTCTCTAATGCAATTTGCTGGCCTAATTCATTATATAATTTGATATTTAATAAATCTAGTTCCTCTATATCAAGGTCTAATTTTATTTTACCATCCTCATAAAACTCTTTAAGTACTGTCTCATTTTCTTTACTTTGATAGAATAATTTTCCTATTTCATCATATTCTTGCTGATTTATATAGAAACCATTTACTAATGTAATTCTTGATTTTATTTTACCATTAGGATAATATTGCTCTACTTTAGCATCACTTTTTGATGTTAATTGATCATATAGTGTTTCTTCATCAGAAGAACCTATGAGTAATCTAATATAATCTTCTATTGTATTTCTAGATACTTTTAACGAAATATCTTTTTTCTTTTCTGGGTAGTAAACATTAACAGCTAGTCCTTCTTTATCCAATATTGCTCCTACAATTTGAAAGAAAAATTCTATTTTTTTTCCTTCTATTATTTTTTTCATTATCTCTTGTATTTCACTAAAATTAGGATTTTTTATATTTATTACATTTTTTCTGTAATCAATTTCAAATCCTTTATCCGTATATTTAACTTCTAACGTTAATTTACCCTTTGAATTATATGCTTTTATCATACTAAAATTTATATTCTCTGGAATTTCTGGCTGATTTTTATTATCTACACTTGTTTCCGTTACTGATTCATTTGCGACTTCTTCTTCACTTTCTTCACTCTTTGCAACATCTTTTTCAGCTTCCTCAGCTGCTTCATTTAATTTTTTTTGAAATTCCTTATTCAATAATACTGAATCAAAATTATATTCTATTTTTTCATTTGTTATTGGTAATATTATATATCCTTTTTTAGGCTCTCCGTTTACATATTCAGATTCACCTATTTCTTTTCCTTGACTCGTATAATATTTTGCAGTTCCTGTACCATTTACAAAATCTGTTTCGTATAAGACTTTTCCATCTTGTGAATACACTATATATTTACCATTTTGAACATTACTAACTACTTGTATTAATTCGTCTATTTCTGACTTCTCTCCTTCTTTTTTACTTTCTTCTGTTGTCTTATCATTTTTTTCAACTTCTGGCTTTTGTTCTGGCTTTTGTAATGAATAATTTATTTCATGTTTTTTTTGATTATTCTCATAATACATTATCTCTTTTACTAGGAATCCACCTTTTGAGTATCTCTCTCTTTTTATATTACCAGAAAAGTAAAATTCTTTTTCAAGATTTTCTTCTTCTACTTTATCTTTTACTTCACTTGACTTCATCACGTTACCATTTTCATAATACAATACTGTATTATCTTCAGGATTGTTCAGGTCTTCAATTTCATAAATCTTACCATTTTTATAGAATTTTTCTACCTTATCTTTATCTCTTTTGCTCTCTATTTGGCCATTTGAATAATATGTTATCTCTGAAATGTCTATATCTTTTTCATACGTTATTTCTGACATTAATTTTCCAGAAAAATATTTTTTCCAAATTCCTTCTTTTAAATTATCTTTACTTCCACCTTCTGAAATAAGTTCATCATTTTCATTATATTTTTTATAATATCCCGTTCCATTTTCAAATTTTGTTTTATAAAGCTCACTTCCATTTTTATCATAAATTATGTAGTCCCCATCGATAACATTTGAAGCTGATGCTCCAGAGTAATCATTCATATCATCTTCATCATCTTCATCTGTTTCTGATTTAGGCAGTGATTCCGCTCCACCATAATTTATTTCAGCTCTTTTAACATTATCAATTAAATCGTGTTCACCAATTGGTGTAAGTTTTTCAAGACGAACATATTGAATTTTTATTGGTTCATATTCTGAATTTAAATTCAATGTAATTGAACCTCGTTTGATAATTTTTATAATATGTGGTGATTTAATGGTTTCTGCAACGTTAAGAAAGGCTTCATATGCAGGGTCATCAAGCCAAAATTTAATAACTTCATTAGGCTTTTTTGGATTATCAAAAACAAAACCAAACCAACCATTACCAAGCAAATTATAATTTTTCTTAATTAATTCAATTGCAATATCGGCTATTGATTTATCAGATAAATTTTTAATACCTGTTAATTCTAATAATTTCATATACTTTTAATCCCATGATAATGAAACACTTTGATTTTTGATTGGTTCATTTGATTGTTGTTTAACTAATAACCAATAAGTATTTTTATCTAACACATCAGTTAATGGTGTTGAATTAAAAGTTTGTGGAACTTGTATGGCAAGATGTGGATTAAATAAAAATGAACCATACTTTTCATTAAAAACAAAAATACCGTTTCATTTTAAAAGTGAGACAAAGCCTAAAGGGATATGCTTAAATTTAATTTCTGCTTTCAGATAATTAAACTCATTATACCGGATGGTCAAAATGGAAAGTGCTGTAGATCGCCACGTATTTTATATTTCTGACGGTACCGCCATTACGGCTGAAGTACTGGGGCATGCGGTGATGTCGCAATTCCCGGTCGCTATCAGCAGCCTTACGTTGCCGTTTGTCGAAAATATCAGCCGCGCGCGGGCGGTGAAAGAGCAGATCGACGCCATTTATCAGCAAACGGGCATCCGCCCGCTGGTGTTCTATTCCATCGTTATTCCGGAGATCCGCGATATCATTCTGCAAAGCGAGGGATTTTGTCAGGATATCG
>ERZ650312.1651-NODE-1651-length-12495-cov-8.597749_pt1 | contig 12495 bp, 9 predicted proteins | sample MGYA00376248_ERZ650312 | MGnify/ENA primary metagenome ERZ650312 (study PRJEB26733, sample SAMN07839316) | wastewater metagenome | biome: urban; feature: wastewater treatment plant; material: waste water | place: USA: North Carolina | collected 2016-07-28 ... | reverse complement strand
CGACCGCTTCTACTTCTCGCACCTCAACTACGCCGGCCGCGGCAACAAGAACCGCGCCGACGACGCCCGCCACCTCCTCACCCGCGAGGCGATGGAGCTGCTCTTCGAGACCGCCCTCAAGTACGAGGAGCGCGGCCTCACGCGTGATTTCACCACCGGCAACAACGACGCCGACGGGCCCTTCTTTTTGCAGTGGGTGCAGCGCCGCTTCCCCGACCGGGCCGCCCACATCGAGGCCAAGCTGCGCCAGTGGGGCGGCAACTCGAGCGGGGTGAACGTGGCCAACATCGACAATCTGGGCAACGTGCACCCCGACACCATGTGGTGGCACCACACCCTCGGCAACGTGCGCGAACGCAGCTTCGGCGACATCTGGACCGACCTCTCCGACCCGCTGATGGCCGGCCTCAAGCAGTCGCCGCGGCCGGTGAAGGGGCGCTGCGCCGAATGCCGCCACCTGGCGATCTGCAACGGCAACACCCGCGTGCGCGCCCAGCAGCTCACCGGCGACCCCTGGCAGGAAGACCCGGGCTGCTACCTCGACAACGCCGAGATCGGCGTGGCCGACGACGCGGCGCGGCTGGAGGTGAAACCGTGGGTGCGCCTTACCGCGGCCTGAGCGCCCGCAGGTCGGGCTTCAGCCCGACACCGGACCACCGACCCCGTCGGGCTGAAGCCCGACCTACATGAAATACGCGCCATGAAGAGCCTCCTTCCCTTCCTCGCCGCCCTCCTCCTCGGCAACCCGGCCCCGGCGGCCGACGCCCCGGCCCTGTACACCCAGCACTGCGCCAGCTGCCACGGCGCCAGCCGCCTCGGCGGGATGGGCCCGGCGCTGCTGCCCGAGAGCCTGGAGCGCCTCAAGCGCAAGGACGCCGTCGCCACCATCCGCGACGGCCGCGCCGCCACCCAGATGCCGGCCTTCGCGGCCACCCTGTCGGCCACCGAGATTGACGCCCTGGCCGGCTGGATCTACTCGCCGGTGAGCCCGGCGCCGGCCTGGAGCGAGGCCGACATCCGCGCCTCGCGCACCGAGCCCTTCCCGCCAGGCAGCCTGCCCGACGCGCGCCAGGGCGACGTGGCCAAGGCCGACCCGATGAACCTGTTCATCGTCGTCGAGGCCGGCGACCACCACGTGAGCGTGCTCGACGGCGACCGCATGGAGCGCATCCACCGCTTCCCGTCGCGCTACGCGCTGCACGGCGGGCCGAAGTTCACGCCGGACGGGCGCTACGTGTTCTTCGCCTCGCGGGACGGCTGGGTGAGCAAGTTCGACATCTGGAACCTGAAGGTGGTGGCCGAGGTGCGCGCCGGCCTCAACGCCCGCAACGCCGCGGTGTCCTCCGACGGGCGCTACGTGGCGGTGGCCAACTACCTGCCGGGCAACCTGGTGATCTTCGACGCCGACCTCAAGCTGCTCAAGGTAGCCAAGGCTGCTTCATCCAGCGGAAAATACGCATACGTCTTACCCAATGATGCACTCTACAAACGTGTCACTCACCCTATGTCCATCAGCAAGATGGGACTGAGTACGGGATTTCAATCCATCAATTTCTCAGGCAACATGGTAGTTATCAAGACACGTCCGGGATATGCGAGCAGTATCGCCTACAACATCGACAACAGCGATATTCCTCAAATCCTTGGAACCATCGCAGGAGATGACACCATCTTCCTGGTCAAGAAGAAGGGTACTACAGAAGAGGAAATCATCGACATCTTGTCGGAAGTGATTCCGGAGCTCAATCATAGATATTAATTGATCTTTGACAAGTATTAAAACAACAGATTACAAAATAAGAACATTCAAAATATAAAGAGAAAATGGAAGAAGTTAAAGTAATGGTGGCTGACGAAAGTCACATCAAGTACATCGACACCATTCTGACTACAATTGCAGAAGCTGCAAAGAAGCGTGGTTCTGGTATCGCCAAGCGTTCACCAGAGTATGTTGCCACCAAGATGCGCGAAGCCAAGGCGGTCATCGCACTCCAGGGCGAAAAGTTCGCAGGTTTCAGCTACATCGAAACATGGGGCAACAAGCACTATGTTACCACATCAGGTTTGATCGTTCACCCAGACTTCCGTGGTTTGGGATTGGCTAAGCGTATCAAGAACCTGACCTTTACGCTTGCCCGACAGCGATGGCCTCATGCCAAGATTTTCTCTTTGACATCCGGTTCGGCTGTCATGAAGATGAACACCCAGCTGGGTTATCTTCCTGTTACCTTCGCCGACCTGACCGATGATGAGTCATTCTGGCGTGGTTGCGAGGGTTGCATCAACGTGGATGTCCTCCATCGTACCAACCGCAAATACTGCATCTGCACCGCCATGCTCTTCGACCCAGAGGAGCATCTGCCTATCAAGCTTCCTCAGGAAGTGATTGAGAGAATCCGCAAGATTGACGGTCCATCTGCAGAAATTTAAATCCTTACATATAATTTAAGGTGTTGGCAAGAATGCCATCTAAACATTATTCACCACATATTAAACATAAAATAAAATGGCAAATAAAAAAGTAGTAGTCGCTTTCAGCGGCGGTCTCGATACATCATACACAGTAATGAAGTTGACCCAGGATGGCTGGGATGTTTATGCAGCATGCGCTAACACAGGTGGTTTCTCTGCCGAGCAGTTGAAGACCAACGAGGAGAACGCATATAAGTTGGGCGCCAAGGCATACGTCACTCTCGACGTTACCCACGAGTATTACGAGAAATCATTGAAATACATGATTTTCGGTAATGTGCTCCGCAACAACTGCTACCCTATCTCTGTATCTTCAGAGCGTATCTTCCAGGCTATCGCCATCGCTCGTTACGCCAAGGAGATTGGTGCTGACGCCATCGCTCACGGAAGTACAGGTGCCGGCAACGACCAGATTCGTTTCGACATGACCTTCCTGGTAATGGCTCCTGGTGTAGAGATCATCACATTGACTCGTGACAAGGCGCTTTCTCGTAAGGAGGAGGTTGATTATCTGAACGAGCACGGCTTCTTTGCAGACTTCACCAAGTTGAAGTATTCTTATAACGTAGGTATCTGGGGAACCAGTATCTGCGGTGGTGAGATTCTCGACCCAACCCAGGGTCTTCCTGAGGAGGCTTACCTGAAGCACGTTACTGCCAAGGAAGAAGAGGCTGAACTGAAGATTACCTTCGAGAAGGGTGAGATTGTGGCTGTCAACGGCGAGAAGTTTGATGATAAGATTGCTGCCATCCAGAAGATTGAGGAGATTGGTGCTTCTTACGCTATCGGTCGCGACTGCAACGTGGGTGACACCATCATCGGTATCAAGGGTCGTGTAGCTTTCGAGGCTGCAGCTCCTAAGCTCATCATCGAGGCTCACCGCCTGTTGGAGAAGAGCACATTGAGCAAGTGGCAGCAGTATTGGAAGGACCAGGTAGGCAACTGGTACGGAATGTTCCTCCACGAGAGCCAGTACCTGGAGCCAGTGATGCCGGATATCGAGGCTATGCTGACTTCTTCTCAGCGCAACGTAAACGGTACAGCTATCCTGAAACTCCGTCCATACAGTTTCCAGACTGTTGGTGTCGATTCACCAGACGATTTGACCAAGTCTAAGCTCGGTGAGTATGGTGAGATGCAGCACGGTTGGACAGCCGAGGATGCGAAGGGCTTCATCAAGGTAAGCTCTACCCCACTCCGTGTTTATTATGGTATGCACCCTAACGAGGAAAGATAATATGGTAAAAGTAGGTATTTTAGGAGCAGCTGGTTATACAGGAGGTGAGTTGATTCGCCTCCTTATCAACCATCCAGAGGCAGAGATTGTATTCGCCAACAGCGAGAGTAACGCCGGCAACCTGGTGGCTGAGGTTCACGAGGGATTGTATGGCGAGACCGACTTGAAGTTTACCGCCGAGATGCCTTTCGACCAGGTAGATGTTATCTTCTTCTGCTTCGGTCATGGCAAGAGCGAGGCGTTCCTGAAGGAGCACAATGTTCCGGAGAACGTGAAGATTATCGACCTGGCACAGGACTTCCGTCTTGCCCCAGAGACTGTGGTTGCTACCCAGCAGCCAACCCCAGCCGCTCACGATTTTGTATATGGTCTTCCAGAAATAAATGAATCAAAAATAGCCGTAGCTCAGCACGTGGCAAACCCAGGTTGTTTTGCAACCTGCATTCAACTTGGTTTGTTGCCTGCTGCTAAGATGGGCCTCATCAACAGCGATGTATCTGTCAACGCCATTACCGGTAGCACCGGCGCTGGTCAGAAGCCAGGCGCCACTACCCATTTCTCATGGCGCAACAACAACATGAGCATCTACAAGGCATTCAACCATCAGCACGTACCAGAGATTCGTGAGAGTCTGAAGCAGACACAGGGTTATCTCGATGCAGCCATCGACTTCATCCCTTACCGTGGCGACTTCGCCCGTGGCATCTTCGCTACAGAAGTGGTAAAGACCGACAAGCCTATCGAGGAAATCGTGGCAGGTTACAAGGAGTTCTACAAGGATGCCAAGTTCACCCACTATGTGGATAAGGCAATCGACCTGAAGCAGGTGGTGAATACCAACAAGTGCCTGGTTCATGTGGATAAGTATGGCGATAAGCTCCTGATTACTTCCTGCATCGACAATCTTCTGAAGGGTGCCGTAGGTCAGGCTGTTCAGAACATGAACATCATGTTTGGTCTCGACCAGACAGCAGGTTTGAAACTCAAGCCATCAGCATTTTAGATAAAAGAATTCGGAAGAACGGATGAAAAATCATTCGTTCTTCTATCATAAAAAATAGTTTGTAATAAGATAACTCTATGAGTTGTCTTTCTTAAAACATAGATTTAACATGAAACTTTACGACGTATATCCTCTTTTCGATATTAATATTGTAAAAGGTAAGGGCTGCAAGGTATGGGACGACAAGGGTCAGGAATATCTCGACCTCTATGGCGGTCATGCCGTTATCAGCATCGGTCATTGCCATCCTCACTATGTGGAGATGCTCACCAACCAGTTGAACAACCTGGGTTTCTATTCCAACTCTGTCATCAACAAGTTGCAGGTGAAACTCGCTGAGCGTCTGGGCAAGATTAGCGGTTATGAAGATTATCAGTTCTTCCTCATCAACTCTGGTGCCGAGGCAAACGAGAATGCCTTGAAACTGGCTTCATTCACCAACGGAAGAACCCGCGTGCTTTCTATAGAGAAGGCTTTCCACGGCAGAACATCCCTTGCCGTAGAGGTAACAAATAATCCTAAGATCATCGCTCCTATCAATGATAATGGTCACGTAACCTATCTTCCTATCAACGATTTGGAGGCTTGGGAGAAGGAACTTGCCAAGGGCGATGTATGTGCTTGTATCATCGAAGCTATTCAGGGCGTAGGTGGTTGCAACATGGTAACTCCTGAGTTTGCTCAGGGATTACAGGCAGCCTGCAAGAAATACGGCACCTTCCTGATTTGCGATGAAATCCAGTGCGGTTATGGCAGAAGCGGTAAGTTCTTTGCTCACCAGTGGTTGGGCATCAAGCCAGATCTCATCACCGTAGCCAAGGGTATCGGTAATGGTTTCCCTATGGGTGGCGTGTTGATTTCTCCAGAGTTTACTCCTGTATATGGTCAGTTGGGTACAACCTTCGGTGGCAACCACCTGGCATGTACAGCAGCTCTCGCCGTTCTCGATGTTTTCGAGAAGGAGAACCTGGTACAGAATGCGCATGAGGTTGGTGAATATCTCATCGCCCAGCTGAAGGAGTTGCAGAAGCGCAACAGCCACATCACAGAGGTTCGTGGCCGTGGTTTGATGGTAGGAGCCGTACTCGATATTCCTCACAAGGAAGTTCGCAGCAAGCTCATCCACGAGCAGCACTGCTTCACCGGTTGCGCCGGCACCAACATCCTCCGTATCCTCCCTCCATTGGTATTGACCAAGGAGAATGTGGATGACTTCATCGGAAGATTGGAAACCGTATTGAAGGAAGTATAAACCCATTGAGATAAGGATATAAAGAAAACTCAACCCATAAAAGAAATAGGAATCACTCCTATCGTGAGCAGCAAGCCCTTTGCGGTTTGCTGCTTTTTTGTTCCCCTTATAGGAAATCACCTTAAATGTCTCTACTTTCGAATAAAAGTAATAAAAGATATTTATAGTCGATTCAGCTCTGCATTACCGGCACCAGTTCCCTTGTACTTGCTACGTGTGGTATTGAACTTATAGCGAAGGGTGAGTTGCAGGTCTCTCGTACCTCGCTTAGATACTTGCAAAAGTTCCATCTTTTGGTTATAGAGCAAGTCGGCATCCCAACATTTATAAAGCAGGTCGTTGCCTTTTATTTCCAAGGTAAGGGCATCCTTTAGGAATGACTTACTGATGCTGACATCCAGTACATGCTGCTCTTTGGCAAGATATACATTCATCGTGTTACCCTTGCTCTGATAGCGATAATCCACGTTAAGGGTGATGCCGCATGGCAAGGAGAAGGCATTGTTGAAGTTGCCCATGAAGATAGGACGATTCAAGCGATAAGATGCCACATCAGTATGGAGGGTGAACCAGGGCTTCTGCATGCCCAAGTTGATTTGTGGCGCCCAAATGCCTATCTTTGGAGCGGCACTGATGTAGGCGGTCATGCTCTTGAGACTCTTCACGTTCTTACGACTTATCATGGTAATAGCTTCGTCCTCAGGAATTTGCTCTGCCCAATAGATGATGGCATTGCGAGAGTCCTTGTAGTTGACCATAAACTGGATGAACTTCCATACACCCGATAATTCCACTCTGTGATTGGTTTCGTTGTCGAGATAAGGATTACCTGTCTGGCGAGTAAATCGATTCATATAAGATACATTGTTGCTCAGTTGACTATATGAAGGACGAGAGGTCTTTACCGAATAGCTCAACTGTGCCATTACCTTACCTATCTTCGCACCATAGCTGATGGTAGGAAAGAGGTTGCGGAAGGAGCGACTCTGCTCGGGCTGATAGATGCCTGCATCATAATACTTGAATCTTACATACTCGTATCGCAATCCTGCCGTGATGTTTCCTATCGGGGTGAGGTGCGCATATTGGATGAATGGACTTGCCGTCTGCTCCTCCAACTTGCTATAAGAGTTGGCGAGGAGGTCGGTGCGATTCACTTCGTAGTCATCGTTGCGACGGGTATGGATATACTCAGCTCCATAGGAGAGATTACCTCCTAAGAGAGGAGAGGTAATTACGAGTTTGGTGGCTACCATCTTATTGCTCACACGATTCTTGGAGTTGATGTTACGAGAATCGTGCTCCTGGCTCTGTTCATCGCTATAGGCATAAGCCCTGTTTGTACTGAAATAGAGGTCGGTATTCAGGTCAATAGTGGTCTTGCCCCAAATGCCGTTGTAGTAGGCATTCAATTGATGGCTAGGGTTGTTCTTGTCGACCGTCAGACCATCGGTTTTGATATAGTCGTAAAACTTACCGTCGGCAGTCACCTGACTATCGAAAAAATCTTTTGAGCGAGAATAGCCTGGCGAGGTCAAGGTGTATCTCGCACCAATGGAATGATTGGCATTGAAATCATAGCTAAAACCACTGATAAGACGATGCGATTCTATACGACCTGTTACTTCGTTGTTGTTATGCTGTTGCCAAAGCGTATCTACATGTACAGTCTGTTCGTAGGTGGCCTTTTGCATCCATGTTGCATCAGAGAACTTATAAGTGGCAAAGAGATTCAGTCCATTATGACGATAGTTCATGTTAACCTGTTGGATGGTATTGTCGTGCTTATTGTACCAATACACAGAGCGAGTATCAAAGCCGAAGCCTTCGCCTTTCTTCTTGATGGTTTTGATTTTGATTACCGCATTTACCGAAGCATCGTAGGTGGCTCCAGGATTCTGGATGACTTCCACACTCTTGATGTCGGAAGATTTGATGTTATCCAACTCACTGATGTCTTGCATCTTCCTGCCGTTGATATATATAATAGGTGTACCCTTGCCGACCACCTCATATCCATCTTTCTTCTTCACGATGCTCGGCACATGCTTCAATACATCTTCTGCCGTACCCATCTTGCTAAGCACGGTTCCTGCCACGTTGGTCAGCAGTCCTTCGTGGGTCTTCTTATATTGAGGAAGATGAGCTTTCACCACCACTTCGCCAAGTTCTTTGGAGAACTTATCAAATAGGGTCGTGTCGGAAATCTGTTCGCCGTTGATGTTCTGTGCCATCATCTGTGTTATGGTAATGCCACAGAAGGATGCTACTAACGCAAGTCTTTTCATTGTCTTATTATTCTTTATGTTGTTACTATTCTTATTTGTTGCAAAATAGCAAGGCAACGGCTATGCCAAAAACATAAACGACTGATTATCAGAATATATAGAAAGAAAGTCCATAAAAGGACCTGTCTAAATACTTGACACGGCTGTCTAGTTATTAGACAGAAAACCCATCAAAAAGGTTACGATGCTACACCATCTCCTTAATATATTCATGGTATTATTATTGTATTCTAGCAGCAAAAGACAGAAAAACGATGAGATAGCAAAATATATCACATTTTTATGAGGGACTTTTTAGAAGATTAACACACTTTTATGAGGGACTTTTCGAGTTATCCATACACTTTTATGAGGGACTTCCTACTTTTTCTGTCTTTTGCTGTATCTTTTTGTATTTCAATTGGCTCTATTTCCAACTGATCAAAAATTATTTTATCTGAATTGCAAATTTCATTCTTGAATTTAGAGATATTTTTATTAGAAGCATTATTCAAATATACGACAATTCTATTTTGAATAGGTCTGATACCAACAGCAACCCACCCAATTTCGTCTCGCAATGCAGCTTTCTTAGCAAAAGATACTTGCAATTTAGCGTTTAATTCTTTTAATTCTTGAAGAGAATAAGTACAAGATACAAATGTCACATTTAAATCTGTGCCTAGTCTTTTCTTTATATCTTCTATTCCTTTTGGACTTCCATTTTTGACCATGACAATAAGTTTATTTGCCTTGACATATGAGCCTCCAAAATATTCTGGTGTTATTATGTTATCAGATGTTGTGTTGTTTTTCCTTACTGCAACATTTGCATAAGAATCATATAACTTTTCATTAAGTTGTTCTATGTTGCTTGCATAAGAAGGACTACACTTATTACTATTCTCTGCACAAGAAGAGATAAATCCTAAAAGGATTAAAGAGAAGATTGTAAAGTATAAATTCTTACTATTCATAGTTGATAAAATTTAATAATACTACAGCATGGGTTAGTTCCACCCATCGAGTCGGACTCATCGTAAAAGCATTCGAGCCCGCTTCTTTCAGGGGGGCGAATTCGACCCCTTTAAAATTAGGGTTGTTCAACTGCTCTCAAAGTCCTAAGTACTCCAAGGTGTTTTTGGAACGCAACCAATTCTTTACCACATCTTTGGGCTCAACGGGATTCTTCTGCCTTGCTATATCGGTAATGCAGATGTAATCAACACCATCCTTGGTTAGCGTCTTTATCGTTTGGTTTCTTACTATAATCTTTGCCATAAGATATTTGTTTTTGCATTCATTTTTAGATTTTTGCGTTGTCGGTTTCCCGATTGCGAATGCGAATATACGAAAAATATCGCTAAAATGGGAACAAAAGAATAAAAAACAGATGAAATTCCGAAATAAAACTTGTTTTTCTCGTATTTTATGGGTTAAATACGTATTTTATAAAACGAATCCACTGGTTCACAAAAAACACGCTACCTCCAGCCATACTTTTGAAATATTATGCTTATCTTTGCACCAAACTTATCAGTATGGAAGAATATCTCATCATATCAAATGCCAACTTCTTGCTCAGAGTGGCTTCCGAACAGATAGCATACGTCTGTTCGGAAGGAAGCTATTGCAATCTCCGACTCACCAACGGCGATGAATACACCTTCTCGTTCAACCTTGTGGTCTTTGAGAAGAAAATAGTAGAGCAACTTGCCCAAACGGCGCACTTCTTCGCTCGTGTTGGCAGAAACTACATTATTAATAGTCAGCACATTTTCAGCATCAACCTCAACACTTCAGAACTAGTTTTGTACAACGAACGGTTTTGCGAGAAATTCACTCTGCACGTCAGCAAGGAACCACTCAAACAATTAAAAGCACTTTTAGACAACTCCATAAAATCGTAAAAGGTATGAAAGAAAAAAACAATCAGGAAGAAACTTATTTCCTGGGCAAAGCACAGGAAACAAGATACACAAAATCTCATATATATAAAAAGGTATTTGGGATAGCCGCTTGCGTGATAGCAATAATAGGTATAACCATCGTCCTTATGTTCAAACCGCAAAGCGTATCACAACCTCATGTGTTAAAGACGATAGCTGTTTTACCGGAAGGTGGTCAGATGCCAATTTTCAACGGCAATGGCGACATCAACGATTTCCTAAGATGGGTGATGACAAACATCCAATATCCTAAAGGATTGGAAGACAAGCCTGCGCGAGTCGTCATCAACTTCACCGTTCAAAAGGATGGAACATTGGGATTGTTTAAAGTTCTCGAAGCTCCCAAAGAAAAAGCCTATGAGCAGACTGTGATTGAACTTCTCAAGAGAAGCCCTCATTGGAAGCCTGCCCGACTCTCCGATGGCGAGGAAGTCAACATGGAGTTTACCTTGCCTGTCGTTTTCACTCCCGAAGTAAGAAAGAAATAATCTGCAAAAACGATGAAACAGTTTAGATTGATCCTTATATTATGGCTATGTATGGCAATGAATGCCAAGGCCAACGAGACCACAGCTAATCTACTTCAACAAGGAGATAGCTGTTTGAGTAGATATGATGTGTTTCATGCAACCCAATACTACCAAAAGTATTTGGAAGCAAATCCATCTCACCTGGGAGCACGCAGGAAACTGGCTTCCTGCTATCGGAAAGTAGGCAACTACACCGCCTGCATTTCTTGCCTAGACAAGATTCCATCAGATAGCATCAACCACGAAGACATGCGAATGTTCTATTATGCATATCTCAATCAGAACAACAATGACAAGGTTTCTCTCTGGGGTGAACGCATCGCATTCTTATTCCCATACGACAGTGAAATTATCGCTTCGCTTGCAGTGCATTACAATGGAGTGAACAAACCAGACAGAGCAGAAAAAGTGGCGAAGAATTACATTTCTCAATGTGATTCCACGAACTTATATGTCAACAAGGAATATGCCTATTCCCTATTCATGCAATTCAAATACGATGAGGCTATACCCTTGTATGAGAAACTGATAGCGCAAGGATTTGATAATTTCGAATCCAATTTCATCCTTGGTCTCTGTTATGAGGACCAGCCGGACAATGAAAAGGCGCTGAAACATTACCAGAAAGCAGTTCAGTTCAAAAACGACAATGCCACTTGCCTTTTCCACTTGGCTTTGATAGAGAAATCCTTCTGCATGGATTCATTGTCTATGGCTCATTTCAACCAGTCGTTAGAGGTTTCCTTGCCAAAAGACAGAGCTTTGCGAACCTATAAATGGCTAGCCGACTTACATTTTCAACACAACCGATATGCAGACGCTGCCCGTGACTTTGAGTTATGCACCTTATACGATGAGGAAGATAATCCTCTCAACTATTACAATGCCGCCCAAATGTTCATCGCTTCCAAAAACAAGCTGAAAGCGAAACTGTATCTCCAGATGTTCTTAGCAAATGCAAACAGACTGGAAGATAAAAAAGAGGCAGCACAACTCATATCCAAAGCCAAAGAGCAACTCAAGCAATAACCATCAAACAAACATAAACACATGAAAATAAATTTTATCTTAGGTTCAGCATTATTGCTGAGCCAGCCCCTTTGCGCTCAAAACGAAGAGGCAAAAGACACGCTTACCGCCCAGATGATGATGCAAAACCTGCCAGAGGTTTTCGTCAAGGCGACACGTCCTATCGTCAAGGCAGAAAGAGGACAGTTGGTTTACAACATGCCACTGCTCATAGAGAAAATGCCGGCAGACAACGCTTATGATGCCCTTACCCGAATACCAGGAGTAAACGAACTAAACGGCAACATCAATTATGCAGGAAAGGAACTGACTCTCATCATCAACGGCAAACCAACCACGCTCAATTACGCACAACTGGCAGAGCGATTAAAAGCCATGCCCGCATCACAATTAGCCAAAGCCGAAGTGATGCTGGCAGCGCCAGCACGCTTACATGTTCGTGGAATGGTCATCAACCTGATTACCAAAGACTATGTAGGAAAGAACCTGCTTTCAGGACAAATACAAAGCATCTGGAGCCAAAGCAAATACGGAGAAGGGGAAGGCAAAGGCAACCTGCTGTTCCAAAAAGGAAAATTCGGTCTGGATGCCATGTATTCATTTACAGATGGAACATCATACGGTGAGACTACTACCAATGCCAATCATCCGCTTCAAGGAAAGCGAGTAGCGTATCATGACAAGACCTCACAGAAAACCCCTGGATTGACTCACAACTATCGCTTGGGACTGAGTTATGCATTTGCTGATAACCAC
>ERZ650312.1646-NODE-1646-length-12516-cov-7.378541_pt1 | contig 12516 bp, 9 predicted proteins | sample MGYA00376248_ERZ650312 | MGnify/ENA primary metagenome ERZ650312 (study PRJEB26733, sample SAMN07839316) | wastewater metagenome | biome: urban; feature: wastewater treatment plant; material: waste water | place: USA: North Carolina | collected 2016-07-28 ... | reverse complement strand
CATCCGAATGAAGAGCAGAAGCGAAGTTGCATCGACAAGATGATGCGATATATGAAGTAGCGTTACCGTTCTTTCTGTCTGTATATCAATACGACAATGAATCAGTACGTCAGTAAGTCACTCATCATCATATTTGCAAATCAATACTTACCGATAGGTTGATTCAGATACTCGACTTTGGAGAGGTATCTACCGATAGGCAAGTGCTTTCGAGAGTAACTCGAAAGGTTTTGAGTAACTCAAAACATAACTTGCTATCGTCAGATACCTCGATTTTTCAAATCATCTCAGAGTCTGAAACCACGTTGCCTTTTAGGAGTGCGGAAACGTGGTTGAGGCTCGTCAACAATTTCGAGTTTGAAGACATCTATCAACTTCCGAATGGCAGGATTCTGTTTGATGAGGGCTTGAAGTTTTGCTTCTGCAGGCTTGATTTTGAGCAAATAATCAGCAATGTCCAAGCCTTTAGCTTTATCTTCTTCGCAGGCTTGATGCTCTAAAAAGTCGAAAAGCGTTGCACGGATGCCGAGAACTTGCATCATTGGCAGCTTGTCTTGCCAAACTGTTGTCGCTCCCAAATCAGGGAATAAGACCACATCTCTGTTTTTCAGAACAGATAACGACTTCGTGTTAAAGCAACCATTCTTACCACCACTTGCTATCCATAAGAATTGAGGAAGATAGTAGGAGGCTATCAAGGCTGTCTTCTCACTTTCAACCAATGCTATAGGCTTGGTCTTGTCTTTATTGATAAGATGTTCGCCAAAGAAGCATTGACAGAGATTGAAATCCTTGTGGGGGATAAGCGAGTGTACCCATGAAATATGGTTGTATGGTTCTTTTACTCGCTTACCTGTCTCGGGATAATAGAGCATTACCTTACCAGTTCTCACCTTACCTTGATTGTCAACTTGCCAAAATACCGTGGCACCAGTCCAGTGTTTGGAAGTTCCGACATGATATTTCTCCATCAAAGAAAGAGTAGCTGTTTCACCGAATTGAGAAGATAGAAACAAGAAAAGGTTGTTTGCCTCATAACATTTCTGAGAACTTCGCATGATGTTCTCGTCTATATAAGAAGTGGGTAATGGCTTCGGCATTTCTCTCTTCTTATATGAAATAGTCTCATCCTTTGTGAATGTCTCATTCTTCTCAGGATTCTTCTCAAAAAAATCCTTGGGAGTGAAGTGATAACCACAACTTTGCTCATGGTTGCAGCGACCCACGTAAGGAGGAAACTCAATCTTCCCTTCTGTGTCAATATATCGGGCGAAGCTACGTTTCTTATGACATTCTGGACATGTATGTCGGGTAGCGATGCCTTTGTATGGCTCTAATATGAATCTATGTGTACTCATTTCATTTCTTTTTTTATGTGGCGGTTCTGTCGGTTTTGTCGCTTTTGGTATTAAAACCGTCAAAAGCGACAAAACCGACAATACCGTCACGAGTTAATCTTTGAATATTCTCCATGCTTCTCTTTGCGAAATAGAACTCCGATGTTATCATTCAGAAATCTTTCCAATGTCCTTGACTTCATGTCGTTCTCTTTGGCGACATCATGAGCTTGGGCAGTAGTGAATGTTGCAGGAAGATGGTTGACGATTGCTTGTTGTTGAGCGGTGAGCATATTCTCGTTGAGGATATTTTGTACTGATATGGCAGAGTTCTTGAAATAATCTGTCAATCGGATGGCTCGCTCTACACTCAGCAGGTCGATGGCTTCCTTATCACATTCTCCACACGTCCATCGTGCCAATTGAATAATCAGACAGAAACGGATGATGTATATCTCCAACTTGCAATAGATGCTGACAATGGTATCATTTGTTTCATTGTCGCATTGCTCGGAGAAGTGATGCTGCCATTCATAGAGCCTTGCCTTAGCTTCTTCAGTGAATGATAAGACATGAGGCTCGATTTCCTGTTGCTCATTTATTGGACACTCCATATCAATAAGGTGTTGAATGATGGCTTGCCAATCTCGCTCTATATTATCGGGCAACTCTCGGTCACTCCATCTCGCTTTCTGCTGAAGGTTAGGCATGACGAACAAAATGCGATCGATGAAGCCGTTGCTGGAGCGTTCGCCTTTCGCCAACTCACTAAGTATCTTCTTTTGGATGGTTCCGATTACTGAGATATAGGGGCGTTTAATGAAGATGGAACTCTTGGAACTTCTTCTGTCTGATATAGTTGTCTTGGCGCTAAAGACTGATAGCCAGAACTGTTCCTCTGAACCATTGTTATAGCGGTTGAAGTTCTTGAACCATGCAGACAACTCGTCTGTCCATAGGCATAAACCCCTCTTGTTCTGCGCATGAATATAGCTCAAGCCTTCTGGTGTGACATCAGAGACCAAGAAACGTTTGCGTACAGGTTCTTGCGGAAATCCATCCTCTCCATTTTCAATGCGTTCCTTGCGAGACATGCACATCTTTTCCTCAAACTTACTGTATTGCTCCTCGAACAACTTGTTTTGCTCATAGTCGTAATCGAGGAATGGCTTCATAGCGAAGCTAAGTGGGTGGCTCTTGTTGGCTCCTGGTCTTCCGATAAGAGCCATGTATAAGATAGGACTTTCAAGCCAACCTTGTTTCATCTGTGCCAAGTGCGTGTTGCCGATACCAACAGCCAATGCAGTGAGTATGGCTGCTGATATATAGTCGGTAGGAAAACTGTGGCATTCGTGTACCTCCTTGATGATTCTCTGAATCTTGGCAGGAAAGATGCTTACGGGAAACTGGCTTCCTGATAGGCGAGTACTCATATCAATAGCCTTATCCATGATAATCATTGGATTGATGGAAGTTTCCTTATTGTTATTTAAAGCTGTCATTTGGCATAGAGTTAAAAATTATACATTGACTTGGGTTTGCGCTTCATTCCACCTTGCATGGCTTTTAGCATTTCAGAATGGTTCTGCACCTTGGTAGCTTTACGACCATTCTCAATCCATGCAAGCAGCTCATCCTTATAGAAGTATAGCTTCTTACCTTTTTTATAGGATGGCAGAATGCCTTGGTTAACCAATCGATAAATGGTTGGCTTCGACTTCATTATAATAATAGCAGCCTCATCAATCTCAACCAATATATGGTTATTTGCTGATGATGTAGGTTGAAGTGCTGATACCATTTGCTTCAACTCGATAACTTGTTCTGTTAAATAAGATACCGCTTGTGGTAACTTATCAAAGGTGATACTTTCATTTATCATATCTGTTCATTTTTTATTATTCGGGTACAAAGTAAATGAGTTATGTAATGGAGATAAATATCACTGAGATATAACCTCTGAATAACCGCTCAATGCTTATCAGCAACAATAATGTGTCTTGATTCCGCCTTGAACATCTAAGCTTGGTAGTAATTCAATGATGCAGGTACCTTCCATTCTTAACTTCCTTATAATAGTGGATATTTCCACATCAACCAGCGCATCAGCAAAAACTTGTTTTATAAAGGTTGCTGTATCAATGCCTTTCTTCTTGAAGAGATTTCCTATATTCCAAGCATAATGCATTAAGTCAATAGTACGAATAGCCTTGTCAACAATCAATGAATGATGTCTCATGTGTGTAGAGGCACAACACTGGAAAATAGCGATGTTGTCACAAAGTTGGTTCAAATGCTCCTCTTTCATGTAGGCAGCAAAAGTTCTTCTGGTATAATCGATAGCTGAGTTTAACAAGACCTTTTCCTTTTTGGCTTTGTCTTCCAATGCTTCCTGTCTCAACTGTTCATAGCTTGTAATACAAGAAGAGGCTTCATCTGCATAGACGAAAGTTACATCTTCCAGGTTTAGCTCTTCCCCCTCGTCATATGTATTTGTTTCATTGATGGCAATAGAAGACAGACGCTTTCTTTCTGTATTGTTTACTGTATTACAAAAGATATGCTTAAACCATGGGGCAAGCAATCGTACGATACTATCTAATGCATGGAGATAAACAACCATCAGTATGGTGGTTGAGATAACGAACGTCAAGTTGCAGCTAAAGGTGTCTACACCATATTGCATAGCTTCGTTGCGAACAAGTGCACCAATGATAGACATTGCACACAAAACCAATAAATGCTGTGTCAAAAATTCTTTTTTAAACTGTTTCATATTGCGTATTATTAATCATTTGTGGCGCAAAAATAGGAAAAACTGCAGAAACTGACACGTGAGTCACGCGTGACTCACGTAAAACTTTTAGGAGCCTTTAACTAAAAAGCCCGATATTGAACATTTTTTCAATATCGGGCACCATGAAATGAATGCAATGAATTTATTTAAGAGAAATCTTATTTGCTGTCTCTCTTTTCTTTGCGTTCACGAGGTCGGCATATATCTGTGTTGTGCTTACATTCTTATGGGTAAGCATCTTCGAAACCGTGTAAATGTCTGTGCCTAAGGCGATTTGGATTGTTGCATACGAGTGCCGGAAGCAATGGAATGAAAATGGCTTGGTGATTCCTGCCTTCTTCAACCATGCTTTAAGGGGATGGTTAATCATGCTGCGCTTCAATCCCTTGAACACGATACCCGTGCTTGGTTCACCACATAGTTCGTATGCCTCGTTGCTGATAGGCAAGGTTGCCTCGGTCTGAGTCTTCTGGGTACGAATACGCAAGCAATAGCCTTGGTCGGGAGCTATCTCGAAGTCTTCCCAACGCAATTTTAAGATGTCGCTGATTCGCAATCCTGTGAGGCAAGCAAAGAGGGAGGCAGACTTCAGTACAGGTATATCGCAAGGAGTAGCTGCCAACTGCTTTACTTCATCGAGGGTAAGAAACTCCTTCTTTACATCTTGTGGCTCAATCTTGTCCAGATAGTCATTGATGTTCTCACGCAGCCACTTGTCACGATAGGCGATTTTTAAGAGACCACGGAAAGTAGAGTAGTAACCTGCTGCAGAGTTGAGAGATACCTTTTGTTTTGTTCGATTCAACTGATTTGCATTCAGAAGATACTCTCTGAACTTTTTGCAAAGTTCCACTGTCACATCCCCAAATGTACAATGACCTTGAACAAATTTGAAGAAATGCTTGTAGACACATGTCCACTTGTCATCTTTCTTATGTGTCATCTTCTCAAAGTATGCCAAAAAATCAGCTTTCTGTCGTGTTTTGTCCAAAAAACCAAATTCTTCATTGATGAGTGATTGGGTTCTGATACAACGGATGGCCTCTGCTTTGTTGAGCATATCTGTATTAAACTCACGTTCCATCTCATTCTTTGGATGAGCATAGATATAGATACCTAAATATTCCCTGCGACTCATTTGCATAGTCTCAGGGTTGCGTACTGGTGGATAGAAATCCAAATAAAGAGAAATACGGTCGTTTTTAATCGCTCTTTGGCGAAGAGAAACTCTTGTACATGTATTTACCATGATGTTTACTTTTTATAATGTGATACTTATGTTTCATATATGATCCCGTATTAAGAGATCTTTGAAATCGATTGCAAAATAATAGAGTTATGTAATGGGGTACAACTTAACCTTTTGATAACCGCTAAATAACCTTAGGCTTGCCGATAGCTTTCTCTAAATCTCGCTTGGAAATCTTGATATACTTGCCAATCTTCACCTTTTCAATAGCGTATTTCTTGATACGCTTATAAATCTGGTCCTGACTTAAACCATACAACTTCATGGCCTCCGGTATTGTATAATAAAGTTGGTCTTCTACGGATTCACCTTTTGCCAATTGTACATGACGCTTGGAATACAGAACATTGTTACCTTCCATTTTTCTTGGAATAGCATTGTGACTAACGAAACTATATACGGCTGTTTTCGTCATACAATATTTCTGTTGAATGTCCATAACAGTCATCCATTCACTGATGGTTGGATCTGGAGACAGGTGTGCAAAATAATCATCCACCTCTTTCTTGTTCCAATATACTCTTCCTTGTATGGATATTCTTGAAATCTTGACTTTCTTGACTATCTCATAGATGGCGGTCTCGTAAGTGTTGTGGACTTCTGCAATTTCCTTGGCAGAGTAATATTCTGGAACAGGTAGCTCTCGGTTTGCATGAACTGCTTCTTTTGAAGCACTTTTTTTTGTGGTGTATGGCAAACTATCAACAAGATAATCTATATCTCGCTTTCTGATTAAAGATAAACGAGAAGTAATCTTGGATGCTCGCAACTTACCACTATACACCATATTATATATGGTCTGTCTGCTTAGTCCCAAAAGTATAGCGACCTCTTGAATAGTGAGGTATTCTTTCACGAGGATTTCAGACATGGATTTCTCGGAAGCTTTTCGGTGGCTCATTGTCTCAGCCATCTTTACTTTCTCCTCACGTCTTGCTGCCTTATAGGCATAACTGTTGCATTGCTTGGAGCAATAACGAGTTGTGGATTTCAATGCATAGAAGCTCTTCCCACAATACTCGCAAATTTTTAGAATTCTTTCTTTGCTTGCTGTCATTTGTACGCTTTTTATACTTTTTTACTTAATTTATTGTAGAAAAAGTCGTCTGTCATTACTCCGTTTATTTTCAATAGTCTTATATCATCGTCCATCATTGTCCAAAACTCTCGGCAATCTTGCACTCATTTGCCAAAAATGGAGTCTCAAATTATTACTTTTGAAAAGTGGAGGTACAAGAGCGGTACAAAAAGGTGCTAAAAAAGCCTTACCATTGATTATAACCAATAGTAAGGCTAAAAAGAAAGGTGCTCATTTTGAGCACCTTAACTATCATTTGTTGTCGATATTAATCGTTGTTTATCACGACTTATTTTCCGATGCAAAAGTGCTTGAAGATATTGTTTAGCGTTTCCTGGCTACTGATCTGTCCGCCAGTGATTTCACCCAATTCTTCCAATACCATTTTCAGGTCTTCGGCGATGATGTCGCCGCTCATGCCCATTTCCATCGACTCCAATACTCGGGAGAGGGAATCATGGGCACGGAGTAGGGCCTCGTAGTGGCGGGCACTCGTTATGATGACGTCGTTCTCGGTAATCTCAGGAATATCAGCGGCTTTTACTAATGCCTGCTCCAGGGATGAAACATTCTCGCCTGTGCGGGCACTGATGAAGAGTGGGGCTTCTGGTTCGCTGGAATCTGAGCCGCAGGAATGGGTGAATTTATCGAACGCAAGTTTATCATTCTCAAGTTTATCCATCTTATTAAATACCACCAGCAGCTTCTTGCCCTGGTTCTTCAGCTTCATCTCCTCGATTTCTGAGGCTGACGGCTGCTCATCTAATAGCCAGATTACTATCTTCGCCTCTTCCATCTTCTGGAAAGTGCGCTCTATTCCGATGTTTTCTACCACATCATCCGTCTTGCGGATTCCGGCTGTGTCAATAAAGCGGAAGGTGATTCCGTCGATGAGGGTGGTGTCTTCGATTACATCTCGGGTGGTTCCGTGAATGTCGCTCACGATTGCCTTCTCCTCGTGGAGCAGACGGTTGAGCAGGGTGCTCTTGCCCACATTCGTCTTGCCTACGATGGCTACGGCTACTCCCTGCTTCAGGGCATTGCCGGTTTCGAAGGAGTGGGCGAGGGTGGTAATCTTGTGATTGATTTCTTCGGCTAGTGCCTGGAGTTCGCTGCGGTCGGCAAACTCCAGTTCTTCGTGGTCGCTGAAGTCGAGCTCCAACTCCAGGAGCGAAGTCATCTTTAATAATTTTTCGCGAAGGAGGGAGAGCTCGTTGCTGAAATGACCCTTCAGTTGGCTGAGTGCCATCTTGTGGGTTGCCTTGTTGGTAGAGGCGATGAGATCAGCTACGGCTTCTGCCTGAGAGAGGTCCATCTTGCCGTTGAGATAGGCACGACGGGTGTATTCGCCCGGTTCTGCCTGGCGACATCCTACCTCCGTAAAGCGATGGAGAACCTGCTGAAGAATGTATCGGCTGCCATGACAGGAAATCTCGGTGGAGTTCTCGCCTGTATAACTGTGGGGTGCACGGAACACGCTCACCAGTACATCATCGATGGTGTTGCCATCCTTATCCTTGATTTCGCCATAATGCAGAGTGTAGGGCTTGGCTTCTTCCAGGGATTTGCCGTTGGCAGACTGGAAGATTTTGTCGGTGAGGGTAATGGCGTCGGAGCCACTGAGTCGGATAATTCCGATAGCACCGCCGGCTGGGGTTGCCAGGGCGCAGATACATTCTTCTTGATTCATTTTTTTATTGTTTAAATTCTATCTAATACAACCTTGATGAGATTGTCGATGGTGCTCTTGTAGCCGGTGTTGGCGCTGAGGGCACGGCGGTTGGCGATGACCATGCAGCAGGTTAATGCCTTATGACCGAGGAGAAGGGAAAGACCGGCGAGGGCTGAACTCTCCATCTCGAAGTTGTTGACGCGCAGACCGTTATACTCGAATGCTTCAATCTTCTGATTAAGTTCCGGGTCGGCAAGTGGGGCACGGAGCTCGCGGCCCTGAGGTCCGTAGAAACCGCCACAGGCTATGGTGATTCCACGAACCATATCATCGCCGGCTATCTGGTTGAGCAGTTCCGGATTGTTGTCTACACAGTATGGGTTGCCAATCTGGTCGTTCCATTTTACCTGGCGCTTGAATTCTGCCTCTGTTTCGAGGTCGCAGATTTCGTTGCGACGGGCATAGAAGTTGATGAGTCCGTCGAAACCGATGCTCTTCTGCGAGGCTACGAAGGTTCCGGCAGGGCAGTTGAGCTGCAGGCCGCCGCAGGTTCCGATGCGCACGAGGGTGAGCGTGGTGTGCTCGGGTTTCTCGGTGCGGGTTTTGAAATCGATGTTCTTCAGCGCATCGAGCTCGTTGACTACGATATCGATATTATCGCATCCTATTCCGGTGCTCTGCACGGTGATTCGCTTGCCTTTATATGTGCCGGTGATGGCGTGGAATTCCCGACTTGAAACTTCGCATTCCTTCTCATCGAAATGGGAGGCTACGAGGGCTACGCGACCTGGGTCGCCAACGAGGATTACTTTATCAGCCACTTGTTCCGGGCGAAGATGAAGGTGGAAGCAGCTTCCGTCTTCATTGATAATCAATTCTGATTCTGCAAAATATTTGCTCATGGTTCTTTTGATTTTAAGTTATACATTATTTATATTGGGGCTTTGCGCCCCCTCTGTGTTTAAGATAAGCAAAGATACGAATAAAAAATGAAATGCGATATTTTTTTAATGATTTTAAACAGTAAAAAAACACGAAGGGCAAATCCCGAAAATGGAACTTGCCCTTCTCTTTCAAATCTCTCTTCTTTTATATCTAGTAAAGACTGCCAATGAACGGAGCCTTTTGCCGGATATTCAGATATGGGTAAACCCGGATGAGGGGTTATGAATTCATAGAGAGCAGGAACTCGTCGTTGTTGCGAGTATGCTGCATATTCTTGTGGATGGTGCTCATCGCCTCGATAGCGTTCATATCTGACAGATACTTGCGCAGAATCCACATGCGGTCGAGCGTTGTCTTGTCCTGCAGCAGATCGTCGCGACGGGTAGACGAAGAAATGAGGTTGACAGCAGGGAAGATGCGCTTGTTGCTGAGTGAGCGGTCGAGCTGCAACTCCATGTTACCGGTTCCCTTGAACTCCTCGAAGATGACTTCATCCATCTTACTACCTGTATCGATGAGGGCAGTAGCGATGATGGTGAGCGAACCGCCGCCTTCGATGTTACGCGCAGCACCGAAGAAACGCTTAGGCTTCTGGAGGGCGTTTGCATCCACACCACCGGTGAGCACCTTACCAGATGCAGGAGCTGTGGTGTTGTAGGCACGGGCGAGACGGGTGATAGAATCGAGGAAGATGACAACATCGTGTCCGCATTCTACCATTCTCTTAGCCTTCTCGAGCACGATTCCGGCAATCTTGACATGGCGCTCTGCTGGCTCGTCGAAGGTAGAGGCGATAACCTCTGCATTCACGGTGCGTGCCATGTCGGTAACCTCCTCAGGACGCTCGTCGATGAGCAGCATCATGAGGTAAGCCTCAGGATGGTTGGCTGCGATGGCGTTGGCAATATCCTTCATGAGGATGGTCTTACCGGTCTTAGGCTGAGCCACGATGAGCGCACGCTGACCCTTACCGATTGGCGAGAAGAGGTCTACGATGCGGGTGCTGAGATTGGTGGTGCGGCGGTCGCCACAGAGATTGAACTTCTCATCAGGGAAGAGTGGGGTGAGGTGCTCGAAAGGAACACGGTCACGAACCTCTGACGGGTCACGGCCATTGATCTTGATGATGCTGGTGAGCGGGAAGTATTTCTCGCCCTCGTGAGGCGGACGCACCTTGCACTCGATGACATCGCCAGTCTTCAGACCGAACTTCTTGACGAAGCTGGATGCTACATAAACATCGTCCGGTGAAGAAAGGTAATTGTAATCGCTGCTGCGCAGGAATCCGTAGCCCTCTGAAATCACTTCGAGCACACCGTTGGATTTCACGAGATTGCTGAAATCGTAGGCTGGTGCTTCCTGCTTGTTCTTGGCTGCAGGGGCAGCAGCAGGTGTGTGCTGGTGAGAAGTCTGCGGAGTGGTAGGACGGTCGAAGATGTCGACAGTAGGAATGGCAGCCTGGTCTTCGATAGGAATGTCGACTACCGGGATGAAATCGGTTCCATCGCCCGGATCACCCTTCCAGGTTCCGTCTGCATCGAGTTCTACCTTCATACCTTCAGTATAGTGGATAGGAGCTGACTCCTGTTTCTTATCGGTTGCAGTTTTTTCAGTAGCTTTTTCCTTTGCCTCCTCAGCTGGAGCCGGAGCTGCTGCCGGAGCTGCTGCTGCGTTCTGTGCATTCATCTTAGCCTGGAGCATCGCCTGCAAATCGCCGCTGATGTTAGCGCTCTCAGCGTTTCCGGCAGAGAACTGCTCTTCCGGAACGGCAACTTGCTCAGGAGCAGTCTGCTGGTTATCGGCTGTTGCCTCTTCCTGCTGTTCTGCCTCAGTAGCAGCCTGCTGGTTAGCCGTCTCCTGTGCATCTTTCGCCATCTGCGCTTCTAGCTCGGCTTTTACCGCCTGATGCTTTCTGATGGCAGCTGCTCTGGCTTCTGCAATGGCTTCGAGTTCAGCCTTGCTTCTTCTGCCGCGGTGTTTCGGGAAGTTGGCAAGTACCTGAGCCTCGATGTCTTCGCCTGATTGGTTTAGAGTCTGCTTCTGGGCAGATGATTGTAAACTCTGCTCTGCCGGGCTGAACTGGATTTCTTCCTCAACCGCTGGGGCTGGGGCAGTTTCGCTCATAGCCTGAGGAGCAGTCTCGCCGCCGTTAGGACCCAATACCTGGTTCTTCTGCACGTCGAAATTCTCTCCTTCATTACCGTGTACGGAATAAACACGGTCTTCTTTCTTGGTTGCAATGCGGGTGCGCTTGCGCTTAGGGGCTGCTTCAGGAGCTGGCTGTTCTGCCTGGGCGTCGAGAATGGCGTAGACGATAGTTCCCTTGTTATCGCTCTTCTTTACCTTGGCTCCAAGTTCCTTGGCAATGTCCTTCAACTGAACGACACTCTTTGCTTGTAATTCTTCTTTGCTATACATATATTATATATTGTATATTAATGATTTTCTTTCTGAAATGTCGCGTTTCTGAATGGAAACACGGTATTGATTGATAAATTCGTGTGCAAAGATAATTAAAAAATTTGTTTCTGCCAAATATTTTGCCTATCTTTGCACAAAAAAAATAAAAATGGCTAGTCAAATACCCTATTTAGACGTTCAAAACCTCACCAAACGCTTTGGTGCACAGGTTCTTTTTGATAATATTTCCTTCTCTATCGCTGAAGGACAGAAAGTGGGACTCGTGGCGAGAAACGGCACGGGAAAGTCTACGCTCATGTCGGTGCTGATGGATAAAGAGGGACACGAGAGCGGAGACATCATCTACCGACGCGACTTGAAGGTGGGCTATCTGGAGCAGTCGCCGCAGTTTGATCCGGAGGAAAGTGTGCTGCAGGCGTGCTTCAATCATGAGGATGATCCGGAGAAGGTGCTGAAGGCGAAACAGATTCTCACCCAGCTGCACATTACCAACCTGGAACAGCCGATGGGACAGCTCAGCGGCGGACAGCAGAAGCGAGTGGCGCTGGCGAATGTGCTGATTACGGAACCCGACTTCCTGATGCTGGACGAGCCGACCAACCACCTGGACCTGGAGATGATAGAGTGGCTGGAGGGTTATCTGAACCGCGGCAACAAGACCATCTTCATGGTTACGCACGACCGATTCTTCCTGGACAAGGTGTGCAATACGATTCTGGAACTCGACGACCGCACCATCTACACCTACCGCGGCAATTATGCCTATTATCTGGAGAAGAGGCAGGAGAGAATGGACAATCTGAGAGCCGAAATTCAGCACTCGAAGAATCTCTACCGCAGGGAACTCGACTGGATGCGCCGTCAGCCTCAGGCTCGCGGACACAAGGCAAAATACCGCGAGGATGCTTTCTACGAGCTGGAGAAGGTGGCGAAGCAGCGCATCGAAGACAGGCAGGTAAGGCTGAAGGCTTCTACCGTTTATATAGGTTCGAAGATTTTTGAATGCCAGTATGTGAG
>ERZ650312.1645-NODE-1645-length-12519-cov-6.648427_pt1 | contig 12519 bp, 9 predicted proteins | sample MGYA00376248_ERZ650312 | MGnify/ENA primary metagenome ERZ650312 (study PRJEB26733, sample SAMN07839316) | wastewater metagenome | biome: urban; feature: wastewater treatment plant; material: waste water | place: USA: North Carolina | collected 2016-07-28 ... | reverse complement strand
GGCAGCGCAGCCAGCGCTCCCCCGGCTCTTGAGCGCGCCGGAGAGCGGTCAGCTGGCTCTGCGACGGTTTTCAGCCTGAATGTTGATGCTTTATCCCGCGCGGGAGCCCGTCGCTGCACTCCCCGCTGGAGCCAAGATAGCCAAAGAAAAACCCGAGGGGCACGGGGGGCGCCGCTCGGGTTAAATCCACACCAAAGGAGGAGGGTGGAGGAGACAGGTGAAAGAATATCGTCATGAGTGGTGCGGCGCAATATGGTGATGCGCTAAAACGTAAAGAATTTCACGGGTGCTGCGGATGTCATGCTGCGCGCGGCCCGGAAACCCGGTTCGAGTAGCGCGTCCGGGTGGTGGGTGCGTTGCTGCCCGGCAATGAAAAACCCCCGCCGTGTTTCCACGGCGGGGGTTTGCGGGGCTAGGCGGGTGTGCCGGTCAGACCGTGGCGGTCTGGCGCACCTGTTCCGGGTTACGGAAGGCCTTGAGGCGCTCCTCGTACAGCTTCTTGGCGGCAGCCAGGTTCTTCTCCTTCACGTGGCCGAAGCCGCGGATCTCGTCGGGAACGCTGGCCAGCGCCACGGCGGCGGCGTGGTTGCTGGCGCTGAGGCGGGAGATGATCTCGTCCAGAACCTTGATGTAGTCCTCGATGGACTGGCGCTCCTGGCGACGCTCTTCGGTCTTGCCGAAGATGTCGAGGGCGCCGCCACGCCAGGACTTGCGCTTGGCGAGGAACTGGAAGGCCTTGAACACCCAGTCGCCGTACTGCTTCTTCTGGAGGTGGCCGGTTTCCGGGTCACGCTCGGAGAGCATCGGGGGCGCCAGGTTGTACTTGACCGTGTAGCCGTGCTTGAACTGCGCGTCGAGCTGGGCCAGGAAGGCCGGGTCGGTGTGCAGGCGGGCCACTTCGAACTCGTCCTTGAAGGCCATCAGCTTGTAGAGGTAGCGGGCGGCGGCCTCGGACAGCTGGCTGCCCGGCAGGGCACGCTGTTCGGCGGCGACGACGCGCTTGATCACCTCGGCGTAGCGCTTGGCGTAGGCTTCGTCCTGGTAGTCGATCAGGTCGGGCACGCGGATTTCCAGCAGGCGCTTGACCTCGCCCTGGGCGCCGACGCTGTCGACGATCGCGCGGGCGGCCGGCGAGAGCTGCGGAACAGCCTTCAGCTTGATGACATCGGCGCCGGTCTGCTTGGCGATCTCGGCTTCGACGAAGGCGCGATCGACCACGGCCATGCGGCCCCAGCGGAAGGCGGCGAGGCTCTGCTCGACACCGACGCCGGAGTTCTTGATGGCCTGCTCGATGGACTCGGCCTTCAGCGGGATGGTGCCGGCCTGGTAGGCCACACCAACCATGAAGTTGTTGGTCGCCATCGCGTCGCCGAAGAGGCCCTCGGCCATCGCCTGGCCATCCAGGAAGACGTTGTCTTCCTTGCGGGTGACGCGGTCGATGCCGGCGGTCAGGCTCTTGGTGTTCGGGAAGAAGTTGTGGCGGTTGGAGACCATCTGGCCGGTCGGGGTCTGCGTGGTCGAGACCACCGCGATGGTGCGGTTGGGGCCGCACTTGTCCAGGTTCTTCGGATCGGTCGCGTTGAGGATGTCGAAGCCCAGGTACAGGTCGGCACGGCCGTCGGAGATCTTGTTGGAACCCTGGAACGGGACGTGGGTGATCTTGATGTCGGAGATCACCGCGCCGCCCTTCTGGGCCAGGCCGGTCTGGTCGAGGCCGATGACGTGCTTGCCTTCGAGGCGGGCGGCGTTGGCCAGGGTGGCCACCACGGTCACCGAGCCGGTGCCGCCGATACCCATCACGTGGATGCCGACGCCGATGGTGTCGTCGATCTTGTTGACGGGCTGGGGCAGCTCGCGGTCGAGGACCGGGATGCGGCCCTTTTTCTTCTTCTTCGGCGCGCCGTCACCCGCGGGTTCGGGGTTGGGCGTGATGGTGAGGAAGGACGGGCAGAAGCCCTTCACGCAGGAGAAGTCCTTGTTGCAGGACGACTGGTGGATGCGGGTCTTGCGGCCGAATTCGGTCTGGACCGGCTCCACGCTCATGCAGTTGGACTTCTCGCCGCAGTCGCCGCAGCCTTCGCAGACGCGCTCGTTGATGATGGTGACCTCGGCCGGCTCTTCCGCCTTGCCACGGCTGCGGGCGCGGCGCAGTTCGGCGGCGCACTCCTGGTCGTGGATCAGCACGGTGGTGCCGGGGGTGGCGGCGAGTTCCTTCTGGGCCTCGTCGAGGCGGTCGCGGTGCATGACCTCGGTGTGGCCGGCCAGCTGGATGCCGGAGTACAGCGACAGGTCGTCGGTGGTGACGATGACCTTGCGCACGCCGTTGGCGAGCAGGTCGGCGACCATGTTGGGCACCGGGTTGGCGCCCTGGATGGCCTGGCCGCCGGTCATCGAGGTGTGCGAGTTGACCAGCAGCTTGAAGGTGATGTTGACGTCGGTGGACGCGCAGTAGCGGATCGCCAGGCTGCCGGAGTGGGCGTAGGTGCCGTCGCCCATGTTCTGGAAGATGTGCTTGGTCTCGGTGAACGGCGCCATGCCGATCCACTGCGCACCTTCGGCGCCCATGTGGGTGCCCATCACGACGTTGCGGTTCATCCACATGGCCATGGTGTGGCAGCCGATGCCGGCCGACACGATGCTGCCTTCCGGCGCCACGGTGGAGCTGTTGTGCGGGCAGCCGGAGCAGAACCAGGCGGTGCGGGCCGCGGTGGGCAGCTTGGTGCGGGCGTGGATCTCGTCGAGGCGCTTGAGCCAGTTCTCGGCGGACTCGATGCGGGTCTTGCGGCCGAGGCGCTTGAGCAGCGCGCGGACGATGATGTCGGACTCGAACTCGCCGTAGTGGGGCAGGAGCTCCTTTTCTTCCTCGTCGAACTTGCCGACGATGCGCGGCGCGTTGGCGCGGCCGTAGAGCACCTGCTTGGCGAACATCTCGAGGAAGGGGCGCTTCTCTTCGATCACGAAGATCTCTTCGAGGCCTTCGGCGAACTCGCGCACGATGGTCGGTTCCATCGGGAACAGCATGCCCATCTTGAGCACGCGGATGCCGTAGCGGCGCAGCGCGTCGGCGTCGAGGCCCATCTCGAGGAAGGCCTGCATGAGGTCGTTGTAGGTCTTGCCGGCGGTGATGATGCCCAGCCACGCGTCGGGGTTGGGGATGACGACGTTGTTGAGCTTGTTCTCGCGGGCGTAGCGCTTGGCGACTTCGAGGCGGCGGGTGTAGAGCGACTGCTCCATCTCGAGGGCCTCGACGCGCACGTTCATGCCGAGGTTCATGTTCGGCGTGAACTTCTGGCCGTCGAACATCAGGTCGGGGGTGACGAAGTTGAGGCGGGACGGGTCGACGCTGGCGGTGCCGGTGCCGTCGGCCACGTTGGTGACGATCTTCATGCCGACCCACAGGCCGCCGAGGCGCGACATGTTGTAGCCGTGCAGGCCGTAGTCGAGGATTTCCTGGACGTTGCTCGGGTAGAGCGACGGGATGCCCACGTGGAACAGCATGGGCTCGGACTGGCTGCACAGGGAGGAGCTCTTGCAGCTGGGGTCGTCGCCGACGATGGCGAGGACGCCGCCGTTCTTGCCGATGCCGGTGTAGTTGGCGTGCTTGAGGGCGTCGCCGGAGCGGTCCACGCCCGGGGCCTTGCCGTACCACATGCCGGTGACGCCGTCGAACTTCTGCTTGCCGACGGTGTGCATCATCTGGGTGCCCCACACGGCGGTGGCGGCGAGGTCTTCGTTGAGGCCGTCGACGAACTTGATGTTGTGTTCGACGAGCAGCTTCTGTTGCTTGATCAGCGCCGCGTCGAGCATGCCCACCGGAGAGCCGCGGTAGCCGGAGACGAACATGCCGGTCTTGAGGCCGCGGCGCGCGTCGGTGCGCACCTGGTCGAGGGTCAGCCGGACCAGTGCGTCGATGCCACCGAGGTGGATTTCGCCGGTCTCTTTTGTGAAGGTGCTGCTGAGGTCTTGCTTGGATGACATGAAAGTGTCCTCTTGTTTGTCTCCGCCCCCGGTTCCCTGGTCTTGCGGGGCCTCGCGAGCCTGCCTGGGCCGTCGCCAGGGTGATGCCGACCGGAATCAGAATCGGGTGCGGGCCGCCGGGGCGGCCGGGTTTGCCCGGCCCTCCTCGGCGCCCGAGCCGCGCTGGCGGAGCGGCCGCTGCGCACCGGACCGCGGTTGCGGCCCGGGCAAGTAGCGCGGCGGCACTCCGTCAGTGCCCGGCCTTGTCTCAGACGAAACGCATCGAGACGGAGCCGAGATCCTGGAAGCGGACATTGACGTTGTCGCCCGGATTGACGGTGATGGCTTCGGTGACGCCGCCGGTCATGATGAAGGTGCCGGCCGGGATCTCCTGGCCGCGGGCGCCCAGGTGGTTGGCCAGCATGGCGACGGCGGCCAGCGGGTGGCCCAGCACGGCGGCGCCGGCGGCCATGGTGCGGATTTCGCCGTTGATCTCGAGGACGACACCCAGGGTGCGCAGGTCGAGTTCGTCGAGGTTGCGCATGTTGCCGCCGATCACGAAGCGGGCGGAGGAGGTGTTGTCGGCGATCACGCTCTTCAGGTCGAACTTGAAGTCGCGGTAGCGGGAGTCGATGATCTCGACGGCCGGGACGACGAAGTCGGTGGCGGCCATCACGGCGGCGACGTGGCAGCCGGGGCCCTTCAGCGGGGCCTTGGTGACGATGCAGATCTCGGCTTCGACCTTCGGGTGGATCAGCTCGGAGTGCTTGATCTCGCCGCCGTCCGGGCGGGACATGTAGTCGGCGACGAAGCCGAACACCGGGGTCTCGACGCCCATCTGCTTCATCTTGGCGAAGGAGGTGAGGCCGCACTTGAGGCCGGCGATCTTGTTGCCGCGGGCTTCCTTGCGGCGACGGATCTCGTCCTGGATGGCGTAGGCGTCGTCCCAATCCATGTCGGGGTGATCGTTGGTGATCTTGGTGACGTCGAAGGCCTGCAGTTCGGCGTTTTCGAGGTGCTCGGCGAGCTTGAGGATGGTTGCGTTATCGAGATTCATGGAAGGGTCTCTTTCTGTGATCAGATGAAACGGACCGAGGTGCTGCCGAGGCCGCCGACGGAGCAGACGAGGCTGTCACCGGCCTTGACCGGGACGAGCGGGGATTGGGAACCGGACAGGATGACCTCGCCGGCCTTCAGCGGGATGCCGAGGCGGCCGAGGGTGTTGGCCAGCCAGGCCACGGCGTTCACCGGGGAGCCTTGCACGGCGGCGCCGGTGGAGGTGCTGATGACTTCGCCGTTCTTCTCGAGGACCATGCCGGCGAGGGCCAGGTCGATGTCGCGGGGGCTCTTGCGCAGGCCGCCCAGCACGAGCACGCCGCAGGAGGCGTTGTCGGCGACGGTGTCCTGGATCTTGATCTTCCAGTCCTGGATGCGGGAGTCGACGATCTCGAAGCACGGGACCACGCACTCGGTGGCGCGCAGCACGTCGGCGGCGGTGACGCCCGGGCCCTGCAGGTCGCTCTTGAGCACGAAGGCCACTTCGGCTTCGGCGCGGGGGGCGATCATGGTGCTGGTGTCGATGGCTTCGCCTTCGTTGAAGACCATGCCGGAGGTCATCATGCCGAAGTCGGGCTGGTCGACCTTGAGCATGTCCATCACGACCTTGCTGGTCACGCCGATCTTCTTGCCGATGATGGTCTCACCGGTGTCGAGGCGGCGCTGGATCATGCGCTGCTGGATCTGGTAGGCGTCTTCGATGGTGATGTCGGCTTCCCGGTCGGTCAGGGGAGCGACGGCCTTGCGGTTGACGAGGGCTTCGTACAGCTCGTCACCGTACTTTTCGATCTTGGATTTATCCATCATGGGGGAAAACCTCAGGGTCAGGATTGCGGGTCGGCTTCGGCGAGGAAGTCGCCGACGAGCCGGTTGAAGCGGGCGCTGTGCTCGATCTGCGTCCAGTGGCCGCAGTGGCCGAACACGTGGAGCTGCGCGTTGGGGATCCAGTCGGCCAGGGTCAGCGAGTTGGACAGGGGGATGACCTTGTCTTCGCGACCGTGGATGATCAGGGTTTCGTGGGGCAGGGCGCGGATGTCGGCCTCGGCGCTGGTCATCGCATCCACCCAGCGCTGGCGCGGGGCGGGGAACATGGCCGAGAAGGACTCCTGGAAGCCGGGGCGGATGCTGGCTTCGTAGCGCAGCTTGGCGAGCTCGTCATTGACGAGGTCACGGCTCCACGCGAAGTAGTCCATGATGCGGCGCATGTTCTCGAACGAGGCTTCGTAGCCCCACACGGCGTCGAGCCCTTCGGTGATCGGGAAGGGAACGCCGACGGAGCCCATCAGCACCAGGCGCTGCACCCGCTCGGGGGCGCGGATTGCCAGGGCCATGGCCAGGGCGCCGCCGAAGGAGTTGCCGACGAGGTGCACCTTCTCGAGCCCGAGGGCGTCGAGCAGGTCGAGCCCCTGCTGAACCCAGGTGTCCATGCTGTACTCGATGCCGGCCGGACGGTCGGTGTAGCCGAAGCCCACCATGTCCGGGGCGATCACCCGGCGATCCTCGGCGAGGGCCGGGATCGCCTGGCGCCAGTTGGCCCAGGCGCTGACGCCGGGGCCGGAGCCGTGGATCATCAGCACCGGCGTGCCGCTGCCGGTGCCGACATCATGGACGTTGCTGTTGAAGCCGCCGGTGCGGATGCTGCTGGCGATTTCGGGGTTCTGGCTCATGGCGCCGGCTCCTAGTACTTGACCATCACGTTGCGCAGCTCGGTGTAGAACTCGAGCGAATGCACGCCACCTTCGCGGCCGATGCCGGACTGCTTGGAGCCGCCGAACGGAGTGCGCAGGTCGCGCAGGAACCAGCTGTTGATCCAGCACAGGCCGACTTCGATCTCACCGGCCAGACGCATCGCGCGGCTGATGTCCTGGGTGTGGATGGAGGTGGCGAGGCCGTAACGGTTGTTGTTGGTCATGGCCACGACTTCCTCTTCGGTGTCGAAGGGCTGGATGTGGCAGCACGGCCCGAAGATTTCTTCGGTGACGACGGTGGCGGTCTCGGGCAGGCCGGTCCAGATGGTGGGCTGAACCCAGCAGCCGTCCTTCAGCTCTTCCGGCATGTCGGGGATGCCGCCGCCGAAGACGATGTTGGCGCCTTCTTCCTTGGCCTTGGCGTACATGCCGAGGACTTTCTTCTGGTGGATCTTGCTGACCAGGGGGCCGATCTTGGTGTCGGGGTCGAAGGGGCGGCCCGGCTTCATCTGCTCGGCCTTTTCCTTGAGGGCGGCGACGAACTTGTCGAAGATCGGGCGCTCGACGTACACGCGCTCGGTGCCGAGGCACACCTGGCCGGCGTTCTCGAAGCAGGAGCGGGTGACGGTGGCGACGGCGTTGTCGAAGTCGCAGTCGGCGAACACCAGCGCGGCGTTCTTGCCGCCGAGCTCGAGGGACACCGGGCGGATGCCGTCGGCACCTGCCTTCATGATGGCGGTGCCGGTCTTGGTCTCACCGGTGAAGGTGATGCCGTTGACGTCCGGGTGGGCGGTCAGGTAGGCACCGGCGGAGTCGACGCCGAAGCCGTTCACGACGTTGTAGACGCCTTCCGGGACGCCGACCTTGTTCATCACTTCGCCCAGCAGGGTGGCGGTGCTCGGGGTGGCCTCGGAGGGCTTGACGACCACGGTGTTGCCGCAGGCCAGGGCCGGGCCGCACTTCCAGGTCATCAGCAGCAGCGGGAGGTTCCACGGGCAGATGATCGCGATCACGCCACGCGGGGTACGCACGCCGTAGCTGCGGGCGGTCTTGCCGTCGGGGGTGCGCATCTCGAAGGATTCGGTCGACACGTTCTTGATGGTGTCGGTGAAGATCTTGAAGTTGGCAGCGCCGCGGGGGATGTCGATGTGCGAGGCGAGGGAGACCGGCTTGCCGGTGTCGGCGATCTCGGCCTGCAGGAAGTCGTCGAAGCGGTTGTTGATCTCGGCGACGATGGCGTCGAGCATGTTGCAGCGCTCGACCACCGACAGCTTGCCCCAGGGGCCCTTGAGGGCGGCCTTGGCGGCGGCGACGGCGGCGTCGACTTCCGGCTTGCCGGCTTCATGCACCATGCCGATCAGGGAATTGTCGACGGGGTTGCGCTTCTCGTACGTCTTGCCGCTTACGTTGGATACGTACTCACCGTTGATGAAATTGAGGATGTCTTTCATGGGTACTCTCTCCTTTTGGTGTCGCGGCCCCTGCCGTGCACCGATGGTCTGTGCCTGGTGTCTTGAACAGACAAGCTGCGTCTGGATGGCGTTTTACTCACCGCTGGACGTGATTGAAGTCACGTCATGCGGTTGATGCGTAATATACCGATATTTGAAAAAAATCTCGATATTTTTTGCTGCAAATCGTCTGTGCAAAACCCCGCGCACCGAAAACGCCGGTGCGCGGGACCGACCTATCAGGTGAACACGCTCAGGAAGGCTTCGTTGAGCTTGCGATCGTGGTAGAAGATCGCCGGTCCGAGGCTTTCGTCGTACCAGGTGATCACCGGCTTGTCCGGGTAGTAGATGTAGCCGCCGGAGAAGACTTCGTTACGGTTGCCGGACGGATCGAAGAAGTAGATCGTCTCGCCGCGGGTGATGCCGTGACGGGTCGGGCCGATGTCGATGGAGGTCTTGGTGCGGGACAGGATGTCGCCGGCACGCAGGACCTGCTCCCAGCTGCGCAGTTCGAAGGAGGCGTGGTGGAACTTGCCCTTCACCGGCTGGCGGATGAAGGCCACGTCGTGGGCCTTGTTCGAGCAGGACAGGAAGGCGCCGATCATGAAGTTCTTGTCGCCGGCCAGCATCACCCGTTCGGCGATGCCGAAACCCAGCACCTCGGTGAACAGCTTGACGGTGCCGTCGAGGTCGTCACCGTAGAGCAGGCAGTGGTCGAAGCGGGTCGCCGCGATGCCCTTCAGGCCGTCCGGCCACGGGTCGGGGTTGATGTCCGGACCGTCGGTGCCGCAGTTGTTGCCAACGATGCCCTTCTCGGCGAAGAGCTCCATCACGTGCCCGGTCGGGACGGTGAAGCGGAAGCGCTCGCCGGTGGTCGGGTGCTCGCCGGCCGGGACCCAGGACATGTCGGTTGCCAGGCCGGATTGCTCCACGTCGGCAGCCAGCTTCTTGAGGGTGGCGGGGGAGTCCACCTTCCAGCCCATGTAGTCCATGCCCGCTTCGTCGGCCTCGCGGAGCACGACGCTGTGGTGATCGTGCTCGTCCCAGGCCTTCAGGAAGACCCGGCCCTTGTCATCGCGTGCGACTTCGATGAGACCGAGAACGTCCTTGTAGTGCTTCAGGGCCGGCTCCATCTCGAGCACGCGCAGTGCGACGTGCCCAGGGCGCAAAACGCCAGTCAGTGCCATTCAATTCTCCTCTGCGGGTTTATTGGTTTGTAGCGTCGTCGTGAACCCGAAATCGGACGACTTACTCTGTTGGGCGACAATGGCACGCGCCATCTTGCCGACCACCTCTACCTCCAGATCGCTCTGGGGGAAGATCTTGCAGGCCAGCACGCAGCCGGAGGCCTCTTCGTCGGCGCTGACCACGCCGCGGCTCATTTTCCGCTTGCTGTATTGACCTTTATTGACTTGAACCTTGCACACGCCGCAGCCGCCGTTGCGGCAGCCGACCGGGATGCCCTTGCGGCACAGTTGCTCCATGCCGAGGAGCACGTTGGTGTCCTCGTCGCACAGGAAGCTTTCCCCGGTGTTCTCGATGGTGATGGTGTGCTTCATGCTCCGTTGGCCTTCTTTGCCTTGATGATGGTTGTGGGCGGAGGTTGGAGAAGCAGAGGGTTGGGAATTCGTTGCTTCGCCGGCCCCTGCGCGCCGGGCCGGCGGGCGAGGGGGCGAAGGCTTTTGCCATGATACTGCGGGTTTGACGCTTCGCGTCGGCGGCAGGCCGGCGCTGCGGCAGTCACTACGGTTTCAGGTCCGTAACCGCGCCCCGGGGCCGGGGCGGCGGATGACCTGGCCGGGCCGGGACCCGGCGGGGTTATTACAGGGCCGAAGCCGAACGCTTCTGGTTGACCAGACCGATGGCGATCAGCGCGATCACGGCCGGGATGGAGATGGCCATGAAGTTCTGCTCCAGCGGCAGGGCCATGCCGACCAGGGTGCCGATCACGATCGGTGCCAGGATCGCGCCGCTGCGGCCGACGCCGGAGGCGAAGCCGATGCCGGTGGAGCGGATCGCCATCGGGTAGTACTGGCCGACGTAGGCGTAGATCAGGATCTGGGTGCCGATCGTGGAGGCGCCGGCCAGGCCGACCATCAGGTACAGCATTTCGGTGGACATCTTGTAGCCGAGCGCGGTGATGGACACCGCAGCCAGCGCGAAGAAGCACATCACGACCTTCTTGATGCTGAAGCGGTCGGCCAGCCAGCCGCCGCCGATGGCACCGATCATGGCGCCGAAGTTGAGCACGAGCACGAAGGTCAGCGCGGAACCGAGGCTGTAACCGGCCTGGGCCATCAGCTTGGTCAGCCAGGAGCTCAGCGCATACACCATGAACAGGCACATGAAGAAGGCGATCCAGAACATCACGGTGCTGAGGCCACGGCCATCCAGGAACAGCTTGCCGATCGGCGCGCCTTCGACCTTCTGGGTGCTCGGCAGCTCGAAGCTGTCACCGGCGGAGGGGGTGTAGCTGGGCTCGAGGCGCTGGACGATCTTCTTGAGCTCGTCGATGCGGCCCTTCTTGAGCAGGAAGGCCATGGATTCGGGCAGGGACATCAGCACGAAGGGGATGATGAGCACCGGGACGGCCGCCGCGTAGAACACGTAGGACCAGCCGTAGGTTTCGATCAGACCCTTGCCGAGCACCGCCGCCAGCATGCCGCCCACCGAGTAGCCGCTGAACATCAGCGTCACCAGCGTGCTGCGCATCTTGCGCGGCGAGTATTCGGTCATCTGCGCGACCACGTTGGGCATCACGCCGCCGATGCCGAGGCCGGCGAGGAAGCGGGTGATGCTGAAGGTGACCGGGTCGTGGGTCATGCCCGCCGCCGCGGTGAACACGCTGAACAGGACGATGCAGATCACGATGGCCCAGCGGCGACCGATCTTGTCGGCGATGGTCCCCAGGAACATGGCTCCGAACATCATGCCGAACAAGGCCGAACTGACCATGTAGCCGGCGGTGGCGGGGGTGACGCCCATCTCCTTCATGATGGACGGCAGGGCGATGCCGGCAACCGCCAGATCGTAGCCGTCGAAAATGATGATGATGGCGCACCAGAACAGAACCATGCCGTGGAAGCCATTGAACTTGGCGTGGTCGGCAATTTCGTGAACATCTATCTTGGCCATGTTGTCTCGCGAGGTTTGGTTATTTGTTTGAATGATTATTGGGTGACGGGGAGGGAGGTCTTGGGAGTTTTTTATTTTTTAGCCGAGGTCGCCGCCACCCACGGGCAGGACTGACCCGGTGATGTAGGAAGACTCATCGGAGGCGAAGAACAGGATCGGTGCGACTTGTTCTTCGATGGTGCCGTAGCGGTGCATCAGGCTGGAGTCGATCGTCTGGTCGACCACGCCCTGGTACCATTCTTTTTCTTGTGCGGTCTGTTCGACGGCGTTCTGGTTGCGCGGCACGCGGCGCGGCGGGGCATCGGTGCCGCCGGGAGCGGTGGCGTTGATGCGGATACCGTGCTTGGTGTTCTCCATGGCCAGGGATGCGGTCAGCGCGTTGACGCCGCCCTTCGCCGCGGAGTACGGGACGCGGTGCACGCCACGGGTGGCGACGGAGGAGACGTTAACGATGACGCCGCTCTTCTGCTCGATCATCGTCGGCAGCACGGCGCGGCAGCACCACAGGGTGGGGAACAGCGAGCGGCGCACTTCGGCCTCGATCTGGGCTTCTTCGTAGAACTCGAAGGGCTTGGCCCAGATGGTGCCGCCGACGTTGTTGATCAGCACGTCGACACGCTTGAACTTGCGCAGGGCCTCGGCAACCACGGCCTGGGCGCCGGCGAAGGTTTCGAGGTCGGCCTGGAAGGCTGCAGCCTTGCCCTTGGCGGCCTTGATCTCCTCGACGACTTCATTGACCAGGTCGGAACGGTCGACGGCCAGCACCTTGCCGCCTTCGGCCGCAACCTGCATCGCGACGCCCCGGCCGATGCCCTGGGCGGCGCCGGTCACGATGACGACTTTTTTCTTGAAGCGAGCGGCGTTGCTCATTCGTGGGCTCCTGCGGTCGAAGACGAGAACTTCTCGAAATGGAAACTGTTCGGGGTGACACCGACGCCCGACATCCACTTGCGGACACCTTCGACCATCGGCGGGGGGCCGCAGACGTAAACGTCGACGTTGCCGTCGTGGAGCTCCTTGGCGCTCAGGTGGTCGGTGACGTAGCCGCACTTCGGGTGGCCGCTGGCGGGATCGACGACGACGGTGAAGAACTCCAGGTTCGGCATCGCGGCCTTGAGGGCGTTCAGGGTGTCGAGTTCGACCAGGTCGTCACTGGTGTTGACGCCGTAGGCCAGCATGATCGGGTGGGTCGTCGGGTTGGACTTGAGCCACAGCAGCATCGACAGGAAGGG
>ERZ650312.1640-NODE-1640-length-12535-cov-4.368830_pt1 | contig 12535 bp, 12 predicted proteins | sample MGYA00376248_ERZ650312 | MGnify/ENA primary metagenome ERZ650312 (study PRJEB26733, sample SAMN07839316) | wastewater metagenome | biome: urban; feature: wastewater treatment plant; material: waste water | place: USA: North Carolina | collected 2016-07-28 ... | reverse complement strand
CCAATGGTTTCTCAATTCCCTCATCATTTCCACCATCGGGACCACCATCAACCTCTTTCTCAATACCATGGCTGGGTACAGCTTGGCGAGACTGCATTATCCAGGTCGAGGTAAGATTTACTACGGTATTTTAGCCATGATGATGGTACCGACCCAGGTGCTTTTAATTCCCAACTATCTGATCATCACCAATATGGGGCTCCTGGATAGTTACTGGGCCTTGATTCTGCCTGCGGCGGTCAACATTGGCAATATCTTCATGATGCGGCAATTCTTCCTCAGTTTCCCTAGAGATGTGGAAGAAGCGGCTCGGATTGATGGCCTCAGCCGCACAGGGACCTTTTTCCGCATCGTTATGCCTTTGGCCAAGCCTTCTATTGCCACTCAGGCAGTCTTTGTCTTCATGGCCTTCTGGAATAATTTCATGTCGCCCATGCTCTATTTGAAGACACAGAGCAAGTTTACCCTGACCGTTGGTTTGCAAATGCTGCAAAAGGCTGACCAGGGTGGGCAGATGTGGAACCGGGTCATGGCTGCGTCCATCTTGACCATTGTACCCATTATCATCTTGTATATTATCTTCAACCGCTACTTCTTGCAGGGAGTGCGGATGGATGGTGAAAAGTAGGAGGACCTATGACTAAGACTCAGGATTTTATAGTGACCTTGGAAGATTTATCCACCCGGTCCCCTGGTAATATCGAGACCCTCTTTGCCCAGGCCAATGGTTTTCTGGGCGTGAGGGCCAGCTTGCCGGTGGAAGCGGAGGAGTCGACCCCAGGCTCCTTTGTCAATGGCTTTTTTGAATCCCATGACATCATTTACGGTGAAAATGCCTATGGATATGCCAAGAAGCACGAAACCATGGTCAAGCTCTTTGATTTTCGCCGCTTGGATATGTCTATTGATGGGGAACTTGTAGAAAATTTGGTCTCAGAAAAACGCCAGCTCCAGCTTGACCAGGGCCTCCTGCTAGAAGAGTTTATCTGCCAGACGGCCTCTGGCAAGCAGGTCAGGGTGGAGCTGGAAAGTTTTGCCAGTCATGCTGATAGGACTTGCTATGCCCAAAAATGGACAGTGACGGCCCTTAATTTTTCTGGCCAATTGACCTTGCACCAAGAAGCCCGGCATTTGGCAGCCAAGGCAGATGAGGAATTTGACCCCCGGATTCGGGAAGCTAGTGCAGATTTGCTCTTTGAGGGAAGTCGTTTTTCTACCAAAAATAGCAAAATGACCCTCTACTTTGATTTCCCTAGCCATGATCAGACTCACAAGGTGGCAGAAGGGGATTCAATTTCCTTTGAGCAGCTCTATCGCTTGTCCAGAGAGAGTTCTTTTTCAACTAGCTCTTATGCGGAACTTAAGGCCAAGCAGGTCTCCATCTTTGAGGAATTCTGGTCTGTTTCGGACATTGAGATTGAAGGGGATGATATCCTTCAAAAAGGGATTCGCCTGAACCTCTATCACCTCTTTACTTCGGCTGGACGGGATGGTTTGACTAATTTTGGGGCCAAGGGCTTGACAGGGGAAGGTTATGAGGGCCATTATTTCTGGGATACAGAGATGTATCTCCTGCCCTTCTTTACCTTTACCCAGCCAGAAATCGCCAAGAGCCTCTTGACCTATCGCCTCAACAAACTTCCCTTGGCAAAAGAAAGGGCTAAGGAACTGAGTTTTGAGGGGGCCTTGTTCCCTTGGCGGGGCATCAGTGGCCATGAAACCTCTGCCTACTATCCAGCAGGAACAGCCCAGTTTCATATTAATGGGGACATCGCCCATGCTTTTGCCCTCTACGAACAGGTGACGGGAGATTTGGACTTTATCGCAGAAGCCCGGGAGGTCCTCTATGAGACTGCCCGCTTCTGGCTCAGTTTTGGCTTTTTCTCCGAAAGAGGCTTTGAGCTCCACGAGGTGACAGGGCCAGATGAATACACAGCTCTCGTCAATAACAATTATTACACCAATAAGATGGCCCAGCATAATCTGGCCTATGCAGCCGTCTTGGCCCAGCGCTTTGGGGAACATGCGGCAGAAGCCAAGGAATGGGAAAGGGCCAGTCAGGCCATCTACCTCCCTTATGATAAGGAGAAAAAACTGACCAAACAAGATGACCTGTCACTGGATAAGGAGGTCTGGGACTTCGAGACTACACCAGCTGACCATTATCCTCTGCTCCTCCATTATCACCCTATCAAAATCTACAAGCACCAGGTCCTCAAACAGGCCGATACCCTCTTGGCCCACATGCTTTATCCAGTTTCCCTCGAGCAGATGGAGCGGGACTTTGATTACTATGAGCCGCTGACCACGCATGATAGCAGCCTGTCTAAGGCCATTCATGGCATTCTTGCTAGCCGTCTGGGCCGTGACGAAGAGGCTTACAGCTTCTTTAGTGATAGTGCCATCATGGATATGGCGGATGGTCAGGGCAATGCCAGCCATGGCATCCATGCTGCCAATATGGGTGGAAGTTGGTTGGGTTTGGTCTATGGTTTTGCAGGCTTACATCTGGAAGATGGACAGCTGAAGTTTCATAACTACCTGCCAAAGCAGATTAAGAAAATGACTTTCAAGGTCAAATTCAAAGATCAAGTGCAGATTATTACTCTCAATCAGGAGGACAGACATGTTTAAAGCCGTTTTATTCGACTTGGATGGTGTCATCACCGATACAGCTGAATACCATTATCTAGCCTGGAAGGCCCTGGCAGAAGAGCTAGGCATCGAGGGTGTCAATCGCTCCTTTAATGAACAGTTAAAGGGTGTATCCCGGGATGATTCTCTACAAAAGATTCTGGACCTGGGTCAGCTTACGGTATCTTCGGAAGAATTTGCTGAACTGGCGGATCGGAAAAACCGCAACTATGTGGACATGATTCAAAAGGTCAGCCCTAGGGATATCTATCCTGGCATCCTGGAATTATTGCGGGCTCTCAGAGAAAAAGGTATCAAGATTGCCCTGGCTTCGGCCTCAAAAAATGGACCATTTTTGCTGAAGCAGATGGATATTGAAGACTATTTCGATGCCGTTGCGGATCCTGCCAAGATAGCCGTTTCCAAGCCAGCACCCGATATTTTTCTAGCAGCTGCTGAACAAGTAGGAGTTCCTATCTCGGCTTGTATCGGTATTGAAGATGCCCAGGCCGGTATCCAGGCCATCCAGGCTGCGGGAGCTTTGCCAGTCGGAGTTGGGAAAGCTGAAGATTTAGGAGCTAGTATCGACCTGGTTCCAGATACCAGCCACCTGACCCTCACTTATCTGGAAGAAGTGTGGTCAAAGAGAAAAAATCAGCCCTAGGACCGATGCAGATTCCTGATTTTCAGGTTATACTGTATTCATTCCTAAATATTTTTCATAATCTCCACAAAAGCAGCAGTCAGACATGACTGCTGCTTTTGTTGTTTATGGGGGCTCCTCAATCTGTTTTTCATTCGAATATGTTATACTGGAAAAAAAGTCAATATATGAAGGAGCACCTATGCAAACCATTATTCCCCATCTGTGGTTCGATACTCAGGCCTTGGAGGCTGCCAAAGTTTACACTAGCTTGATTCCCGATAGTCACATTGACTGGACCCACGAATTGACCGATACGCCTTCTGGCAATGCGGTCTTGCTTCAGTTTCAATTGGCCAATCTGACTCTGGCGGCTATTAGTGCTGGTCCTTACTTCAAACTAAACGAATCGGCCTCGTTAATGGTTCATTTTCGGGATAAGGCCGAATTAGACCGTGTCTTTCAGGATCTCTCTGAAGGTGGCCGCATCCTCATGCCACTGGGGGGCTATCCCTTCAATCCTCACTATGTTTGGTTTGAAGACCGCTTTGGTCTCTCTTGGCAATTTCTCCTAGACCCTCAGCTGGCCAAACCTGTTCATCTGGATATCTGCCTCCTCTTTTCAGAGGAGCAGGTGGGGCTGGCCAAACCTTTCTTAGAAGAAGCCCTGACCATCTTCCCAGAAAGCCAGCAAGGCCAGCTCAGTTATTATCAGGAAGGGGAGAAGCAGGTGCCAGCTGCCCAGCTCAATTACGGGGAACTGCTCCTTGGTGACCAGAAACTGGTGATCATGGATCATGGTTATGGTGGAGTGGCCTCCTTCAACGAAGCCTTCTCCCTGATGGTCTATACGGACAGCCAGGAAGAAACATCGCGATTCTATGAGCTTCTTTCCCATGAGCTAAAGGCTGAGCAATGTGGCTGGGTCAAGGACCGCTTTGGTCTTTCCTGGCAGATTGTTCCTCGTCCGCTCATGACGGCCTATGAGGAGCTGTCTAAGGATCAAATGAAGGAAGTGAATGATGCCGTCCTCAGCATGAAGCGTTTGGATTATGATAAAATTGCTTCCTTAACCAAAAAATCCTCCTAAATCAGTCCCAGGACTGATGAAATGGATGACATTTCAGGTTATACTGTATTCAATCCTAAATATTTTTCATAATCTCCACGAAAGCAGCAGTCAGCAATGACTGCTGCTTTTGGTTTAAACCTGTTTTTTTCTTGGCAAAGTGCTATACTGAAAGAAAAAAGGAGATGATAGGATGAAAAAACAGTTCACAAAAATAATCAGCTCTTTTCTGGTGGGATGCCTGGCTAGTTTTCTAACGATTAGCAGCACCGTCTTTGCTGCAGAAGACATAGACTATCGGGCTATTAGTCAACAAATAGCTCAAGATGTGGAGGCTTACCGGATTCCTGCTATGGCGGTGATAGTGGTGGACAAGGATCAAGTAGTATTTCAAGAAACCTATGGAGAAAATGTCAGTCCTGATAGCCTTTTTATCATCGGTTCGATGAGCAAGTCCTTCACCGCGCTTGCCATCATGCAACTGGTAGAAAAAGGAAAAGTTGACTTGAATGCTCCGATTTCAACCTATATCGATGCTTCCAAATGGTTTGTTAAGGATGGTCAAGATGAGAAAGTGACTGTGCGTGACCTTCTCCGCCATACCAGTGGCCTTGGGACCTATCAGACCTTTGGTCAATTGGACATAACGGACTCTTATGGACAGCACCTTTATGCCAATGCCAATTATGGTTTGCTGGGATTGATTATTGAAGCAGTGAGTGGTGAATCCTATGAGTCCTACGTGACCAAGCATATATTTCAGCCCTTGAGGATGAGTCAATCTTCGGCTTCTCTGCAAGCCAGTATCGAAAAAGGCTTGATAGCAGGTTACCGCAATTACTTTGGCTTGCCCATTTCAGGTCCAGCAGATTATCCAGGTCCCATCGACAGGGGGAGCTGGGGCAGTGTCCCTGCTGGCTACCTCTCAGCCAGCATATCGGATATGGGTAGATATCTGCAGATGTATCTGAGAGATGGAGACGCCATAATCAGCAAAGAGAGTGTCCAGCAGATGTTTTATGATACGGTGCCAGTTGATGATGAGGGCCTTCAATATGGTCTGGGCTGGGGCTATACAGAAAAAAGATTGGGCCAGCCCCTTCTTGTCCATGCAGGCTTGGTCGAGAATTATTCTTCCAAAATGTTTATCCTCCCTGAAAAAGGGATTGGTGTGGTGGTGTTGGTCAATATGAACGACTATTTGGTGACCAACAATGTACTGGATACCATCGTCGATCCCTTACTTGGTGCGCCCCGAAAAGATTTGCCGAATCTCTATGTTCCTCTTCATTTGGCCATTGACGCCCTCTATTTGCTGTTGACTATCATCAGTATTTACTCTTTCATCACCATTGGAAAATGGAAGCGAAAAAAGAAAGGGATAAAAACCAATATTCTGGACTTTCTGCGTCATGTTCTGCTACCCGTAGGTCTGCTCTGTCTCCCGCTTTTGGTTGGCAGTCCACCTCGGATTATCTGGCTCTTTGCCAAAGATGTATTTGTTGTTCTCTACTTCAATGCCAGCATCCTCCTGCTCATTGGAGTGTATAAATTATTTCTTATCTGGAAGAATAGACAAAATCAGCCCTAGGACCGATGAAAAGGGATAAGTTTCGGGTTATACTATACTCAATCCTAAATATTTTTCATAATCTCCACAAGAGCAGCAGTCAGCAATGGCTGCTGTTTTTGTCTGGAAAAGTTTGAAGCTTCCTAGCTTTCCGCTACCCTTTTTTATGCAAAAAATGGTATAATTGTATAGATATACAGCGAAGAAAAGGGTTTTATGACAGAATATTTATCGGTCTCCCAGTTGACCAAGTATTTGAAGTTAAAATTTGATCGAGATCCCTATCTGGAACGGGTTTACTTGACTGGTGAGGTGTCCAACTTCAGACGGCGGCCAACCCATCAATACTTTTCCCTCAAGGATGAAAAGGCGGTCATCCAGGCCACCATTTGGGGCGGTATTTATAAAAAACTCGGTTTTGAGCTGGAAGAGGGCATGAAGATCAATGTCATCGGCCGGGTTCAGCTCTATGAGCCCAGTGGTTCCTACTCTATCGTCATTGAAAAAGCTCAGCCAGATGGGGTCGGGGCATTGGCCATTCGGTTCGAGCAGTTGAAACAGGCCCTGGCCAAGGAAGGCCTTTTTAATCCGGAGTGGAAACAGGTCCTGCCTCAGTTCGTCCAGAAAATCGGAGTCATCACCAGTCCAAGCGGGGCGGTCATCAAGGATATTATCACTACTGTTACCCGGCGGTTTCCGGGTGTTGAAATTGTCCTCTATCCCACCAAGGTGCAGGGAGATGGAGCGGCCCAGGAGGTGGCAGCCAATATCCAGGCGGCGAATCAGCGGGAGGACCTGGATGTTCTCATTGTTGGTCGTGGCGGTGGTTCCATTGAGGATCTCTGGGCCTTCAATGAAGAAATCGTAGTGCGGGCCATCTTTGAATCCCGTATTCCCATCATTTCCAGTGTGGGTCATGAAACAGACACTACCTTGGCTGATTTTGTGGCAGACAGGCGGGCTGCGACCCCGACGGCTGCGGCTGAGCTCGCAACACCAGTGACCAAGGCGGATATCCTGGCCTGGATTTCTGAACGGGAAAACAGGGCCTATCAGGCAGCCCTCAGGGTCATCAAGCAGAGGCAGGAGCGGCTAGAAAAGTCCAGCAAATCGGTTATCTTTCGGCAGCCTGAGCGGCTCTATGATGGCTATCTGCAAAAATTGGACGGGTTAACGACTCACTTGCAGACCGCTATGCGCCAAACCTACAGGGAGAATCTGAACACAGAGAGAATCCTAAGCCAGCGCCTGCGGTCCTTGGACCTGCAGGGGCGTTTGATTAGCCTAAGAGAAAAAATCCAGCAGCAGGAGCGCCTCTTAAGGAGCAATATGGCCAACTGCTATGATCAGAAAGTGGCTAAGGCAGACAAGTTAATCGAGGCCTTGGTGATGCTGGATACCAGCCGAATTGTGGCGCGTGGCTATGCCATGGTGGAGCAAGGGGGGCATGTCATTGACAGTGTGACCAAGATTGATGAAAAGGAAGCCCTGACCATTCGGATGCGGGACGGTCAGGTTCATGTGGAGGTAAAAGATGTCCAAAGAGACGAAAACATTTGAGGAAAACTTAGCAGAGTTGGAAGAAGTAGTCACCAGGTTGGAACAGGGGGATGTAGCCTTGGAAGAGGCCCTTTCTGAGTTCCAAAAGGGGATGCAGTTATCAAAGAGCTTGCAGAAAACCTTGAAGGAAGCCGAAGAAACTCTGGTTAAGGTCATGCAGGCTGACGGGACAGAAACAGAGATGGATGCCTGATGGACAAGTTACAGGGAATTGATGCGGCGATCCGCCGTTTTTACGGTCAAGAGGCCGTTTCAGAGGAGCTGATTGAGGCCATCCTTTACTCGGTAGACGCGGGCGGCAAACGAATCCGTCCCCTCATCCTCTTAGAACTCCTAGAAGGCTTTGGTCTGGACTTGACGGAGGCCCATTTTGATGTGGCAGCAGCCTTGGAGATGATTCATACGGGCAGTCTCATTCATGATGATTTGCCGGCCATGGATGATGATGACTACCGCAGGGGGCGCTTGACCAGCCACAAGAAATTTGATGAGGCAACGGCCATCCTGGCTGGAGATAGTCTCTTTTTAGACCCCTTTGGTCTCTTGGCAACTGCAAACCTGCCAGCCCCTGTCCTTGTGGACTTGATTCAGGCCTTATCGGCCGCATCTGGGACCTTTGGCATGGTTGGTGGCCAGGTCTTGGACATGCAGGGGGAGGGCCAGAACTTGAATTTGGACCAACTCTCCACCATTCATGCCAATAAAACAGGCCGGCTCTTGGCCTTTCCCTTTGAAGCAGCGGGCATCATTACCCAGCAGAGCAAGGAGGTGCGCCAGCAGCTCTTAGAGGCCGGCCGCCTGGTCGGTCATGCCTTTCAGGTGCGGGATGACATCCTGGATCTGACGGCCAGCTTTGAAGAGATTGGTAAGACTCCCAAGAAGGACCTTCTGGCTGAGAAGTCAACCTATCCAAGTCTGCTGGGTCTGGAAAAATCCTATGAGATTCTGGAGGATTCCCTCCATCAAGCCCAAGCTATCTTCAAAGATTTGCAGCAGCAAGTTGGTTTTGCCCCTGAAAAGATCCTGGAAATGCTAGAAAGGTTGCGATTGGATGCCTAAGGAAAGAGTGGATGTTTTGGCCTACAAACAGGGCCTCTTTGAGACCCGTGAGCAGGCTAAGCGCGGTGTCATGGCTGGCTTGGTGGTGTCAGTCCTCAATGGCGAGCGCTTCGACAAGCCAGGTGAAAAAATCGATGAGGCCACTGAACTCAAACTCAAGGGAGAAAAACTCAAGTATGTCAGCCGCGGCGGTCTGAAATTGGAGAAGGCCTTGCAGGTCTTCGCTCTCTCAGTAGAGGGGTTGACCACCATTGACATTGGAGCCTCGACCGGCGGCTTTACAGATGTCATGCTGCAAAATGGCGCAGCCCTGGTCTACGCTGTGGATGTGGGGACCAATCAGCTGGTCTGGAAATTGCGTCAGGATGAGCGGGTTCGCTCCATGGAACAGTACAATTTCCGCTATGCTGAGAAGGATGACTTTACAGAAGGCCTGCCTCGTTTTGCCTCTATCGATGTCAGCTTTATTTCCCTGCGACTTATCCTGCCAGCCCTGTACAAGGTTCTGGCAGATGGGGGGCAGGTCGTGGCCTTGGTCAAGCCCCAATTTGAAGCAGGCCGTGAGGCCATCGGCAAAAATGGGATTGTCCGAGACCGGGCTGTTCATGAAACAGTCTTGGAAAACTTTGTTTCTTTTGCTATGGAATACGGATTTACAGTTAGGGGACTGGATTTTTCCCCTATTCAGGGTGGCCATGGCAATATCGAATTTTTAGCACATTTAGAAAAATCACAGGCGCCGCACAATCTCCTGGAAGTCTCTTTGGGGGAAGTCGTGGCCAGAGCACATGGAGAATTTACAAAAGATGAATAAGAAAGAACGATTGAATCTGATTAAGGACTTGGTGGTTCGCTACCCCATTGATACCCAAGAAGAAATGGTGGAAAAATTGAGAGAAGTCGGTGTCCATGCGACCCAGGCTACCGTTTCCCGAGACATCAAGGAGCTAGGGATTGTCAAGGTGCCAGTCGGAAAGGGCTACATTTACGGCCTGCCAAAGACAGGCAGCTCCAAGGTCCAAAATAAAAATGTCCTCAGCATCGCCTCAATGGACAAGATGCTCCATCTCAATCTGGTACCGGGCAGCACAGCCGTGGTCAAACGCCAGATTTTGGAGCGCTTCAAGGACCACATTTTCAGCATAATCACAGATGATGACAGTATCCTCATCATCGTCAAGGAAGAGATGGCTCTTCCGCAAATCGAGCAGACAATAAGGGTTTGGTAAAGCATGTTACTAGAAATTTCCATTAAAAATTTCGCCATTATCCAGGAGGTTTCCCTGACCTTTGACAAGGGCATGACTGTCCTGACCGGGGAGACGGGGGCCGGGAAGTCCATTATCATTGATGCTATGAACCTCATGCTAGGTAGCCGGGCGACGACAGATGTTATCCGCCATGGCAGCCCCAAGGCCGAGATTGAGGGCCTCTTTTCGCTGGAAAAAAATGCGGAATTGGAAGCCATCTTGACCCAGCAAGGGATTGTGGTGTCGGATGAATTGATTATTCGGCGGGAAATTCTTGCCAATGGCCGCTCCGTTAGCCGGGTCAATGGTCAACTGGTCAACCTGTCCGTGCTCAAGGAAATGGGTCCCTATCTGGTCGACATCCATGGCCAGCATGACCAGGAAGAATTGATGCGGTCCAGCCATCATATCGGCCTCCTAGATAGCTTTGGGCAGGCAGATTTTCAGGAGTTGAAGGCTAGCTACCAGCAGGTTTTTGAAGCCTATCGGACCTTGCGCAAACAGGTCTTAGACAAGCAAAAAAATGAGCTGGAGCACAAGGCCAGAATCGAGATGCTGGAATACCAGATTGCAGAGATAGAGGCGGCAGATTTGCAGGCCGGTGAAGATGAGGCCCTACTTCAGGAGAGAGACCGGCTGCTTAACCACAAGCAAATCGCAGACACCTTGACCAATGCCTATGCCATGCTGGAAAATGAGGATTTCTCCAGCCTCTCCAACCTTCGTTCGGCCATGAACGACATGCAGTCGGTGGAAGAATACGATAAGGACTACAAGGAAATCTCCCAGCAGCTGACGGAGTCCTACTATGACATCGAGGACATCAGCAAACGCTTGGCGGATATCTTGGAGGACTTGGACTTTGATGGCAACCGCCTCCTGCAGGTGGAAAACCGTCTGGACTTGATTTATTCCATAACCCGAAAATATGGCGGCCAAGTGGATGATGTCTTGGAATATTTTGCCAAAATTAGTCAAGAATACCAGCTGCTGACAGGCTCTAACCTGACTGGTCAAGACCTGGAAGGCCAGCTCAAGGTTTTGGAGGCAGACCTGATTGCAAGGGCGGGTCAGCTCAGCCAGGCCAGACGGGAATTGGCTCAAGTCTTGGAAAACCAGATCCACCAAGAACTGCAGGACCTCTATATGGAAAAGGCTCGCTTTTGTGTGAACTTTTCCAAGGGCAAATTTGGCCGGCAGGGCAATGAGCAGATTGAATTTTACATTTCAACCAACCCAGGTGAGGACTTTAAGCCTTTGGTTAAGGTGGCCTCTGGTGGGGAATTGTCCCGTCTCATGCTGGCCATCAAATCAGCCTTCGCCCGCAAGGAAGGCAAGACCAGTATTGTTTTTGATGAGGTGGATACGGGCGTGTCGGGCAGAGTGGCCCAGGCTATCGCCCAGAAAATTTACAAGATTGGCCAGTTTGGTCAGGTCTTGGCTATTTCCCACCTGCCCCAGGTTATTGCTATTGCGGACCATCAATTCTTTATTGAGAAAATTTCTGATGAAGCGTCCACGGTTTCCCAGGTCCGTCTGTTGACCTTTGAGGAAAGGGTGGAAGAAATCGCCAAGATGTTGGCCGGTGATGTGGTGACAGAAGCTGCCAGAACTCAGGCTAGACAATTAGTATCCAAGTAAGCGCCAGCTTACTTTTTTTGAAAGAGGAAAGAGATGAAAGAGGAAAACATCCTGCTAGAAGTAGCCACTTATGTGGAGCAAAAGCTGTCGGGAGAGGGGAGTGGTCATGACTGGTGGCACATCGTCCGAGTCCGAAATATGGCTAAAAACCTAGCCCTAGCTGAAGGGGGCGATTCCTTTATCTGCCAGTTGGCCGCTTTGGTCCATGACTTGGTGGATGATAAGTTGGTGGCTGATGAAGGGCTTGCCTTGACAGAGGTCAGAGATCTGTTGACCAGACTGGGAGTTAGGTCAGATCAGACTGACCAGGTACTGGCCATTATCCAGGCCATCTCCTACAAGGGTGGCAGTCAGAACCATCTGGACCTGACCTTGGAGGGGCAAATTGTCCAAGATGCCGATCGGCTGGATGCCATGGGGGCCATAGGTGTGGCCAGGACCATGGCCTATTCGGGCTACCATGGCCGAGTCATCCATGACCCAGAGGTGGCGGTCCGTCAGAATATGACCCTGGAAGAATACCGGTCTCATCAAGGCACCGCCATTACCCATTTCTACGAAAAGTTGCTCCTCCTAAAGGACTTGATGAATACCAAGACAGCCCAAGAGCTGGCCAAGAGGCGGCATGCATTTATGGAAGCCTACCTGGAGCAGTTCTTTGCAGAATGGGATGGTCAGCGCTAGGTTGCCTCTATAAAGAAAATGAAAAATGTTCCTATTTGGCATTTTTTTGATATAATAAGAGCAGTAATTGTAAAGTAGGAAGTTATATGACAGTGAAGATTGTAACAGACTCCAGCAATACCATGGAGCAGGACCTGGCTCAGGAATTGGGTATTACCATTGTTCCTCTGACCAGTATGGTTGATGGTGTGGTCTATTCTGATTTAGACCTGAAAGAGGGTCAATTTTTAGAATTGATGCGGACCAGCAAGACCTTGCCCAAAACCAGTCAGCCTCCAGTCGGCCTTTTTGCGGAAATTTTCTCTGATTTAGCCAATGTAGCAACGAACAAGGCAAAAATTCGGATAACCCACTGACTATAAAGGAATCCCAAAGTATCCAATGTCGCATTACTTGCAGGAATCCTGTGAGTGATGTCACAGCAT
>ERZ650312.1638-NODE-1638-length-12540-cov-20.004966_pt1 | contig 12540 bp, 14 predicted proteins | sample MGYA00376248_ERZ650312 | MGnify/ENA primary metagenome ERZ650312 (study PRJEB26733, sample SAMN07839316) | wastewater metagenome | biome: urban; feature: wastewater treatment plant; material: waste water | place: USA: North Carolina | collected 2016-07-28 ... | reverse complement strand
TTGGTTGTGTCAACGGAATTGTTTTGGCAGGATCTAGAGTTTTTCAAACGATGGCTAAAGACGGACTGTTTTTAAAATCTGCCATTGAAAACAACAAAAATGGCGTTCCCGAAAAATCTCTTTGGATGCAGGGAATATGGGCTTCGCTTCTCGCTTTAAGCGGACAATACGGCGATTTATTAGATATGATTTCTTTTGTAATTGTGTTGTTTTATATGATTACCGTTTTTGGTGTCATTTATATGAGAATTAAAAGACCAGATGCAGAAAGAAGTTACAAAACGTGGTTGTATCCTGTTACGCCGATTATTTATTTGCTGATTGGAACAGCTTTTTGCGTACTTTTATTTATTTACAAACCAAATTACACTTGGCCAGGATTGCTTCTTATTTTGATAGGTTTGCCAGTATATTATTTGATTAATAGAAAAAATTCTGAGAATTAAAATTTTTATTTAAGGGAATTTATGTAATTTATTATTCTTTGATTTCTTAATTTGATAAAGTTTAAGGCATTATTTTTATAAGTCAAATATTGTTCTTTATTCGATAGGATAGGTTTTGAATTAAAATTAGAGAAAGGAAGAAAGAATTTGATGTTATATTTATCATCGACAAGATCATTTAAAAGAAAAAAGTTTGTATAACCTTGGAAGGTTTCAAATAATTTGAAAAAAGATTCATATGCTTTTAAAGTTATATATAGTGGACTTTCTTTTTCTTCATAAAAAAGTTTGATACACTGGAGTGTTAAATCAAACCTGTCATCTATAAATTTATTGATTCCTCTAACTTGGTTAATGGTTTGAAGTCCATTTATTTTTTTATTTGGAAAAATTATATAAGCTCCTATTGTAGAGCCTGCTTTGAAAAGTTCTTCAACATCTTTTTCTAATTCTTTGATTAGATGTTGTTTTGATTTGTGATGTTTGTAAGAGTTTGTTATTGCATCACTGCCTAAGAAAAATTCTCCTAATTCTGATTTATGGTAAATATATGCTCCTGTTTTCTTATCGAGTTCTAGCAATTTTCCATTAGGTAATGGTTTGTTCCAAAGTATTTGATGGTATTTTTTTAGAGTTGGACTATATATGTCTGGATCTCCTCCTTTAGAATCTGTATGAAAATCAAAATTAGTATCTATAATCATTTTTTTGGTTTTAGTAAAATTACTAAATTTTGATAATTTAAAAATTTAATTTGGTGTAAATTCTCCTAAAAACTCAAAAAAAATCCCGAAATTCGTCAAAAATCAATACGCTTGTATCAAAACTTCAGTAGGAATATTTAATTTATCGTGTAGATTTCTAATCATTTCTAAAGAAAGTTTTCTTTTTTTGTTAAGGATTTCACTTGCTCTGCTTTTAAGACCTATTACTTTCGCTAAATCATTTTGAGAATAATCTAATTGTTCCATTCTAAATTTTATGGCTTCAATAGGATCTGGTAAATCAATAGGGAAGTATTCGTTTTCATAAGTTTCTATTAAAATTCCTAGAATTTCAAGTTCATCACCTTCTTTAGTTCCTTTTTTTGCATCAAAAATTTCCTCAAGCCTTTCTAATGCTTGTTGGTAATCTTGTTCTGTTTTTATAGGTTTAATTTTCATTTTTCTTAAATTTTGTTAGCATCAATTTTATCATAATCACTGTGAGTTCCTATAAATCTAATCCAAACCATTTGATAATCATAATTTATCCTCACAATTAATCTATAATTATTTCCCTTAATGTTAAAGCAAATTCTGTTATCATTAAGAATACTTGCGCTAGGATATTCTAATTTTATTTCATTTGGGTTTTTCCATTCTGCTTTATTGGCTTCTTTGTACCAAGCTTTCAATTGTTGCTCACAGTCAGAATGTTTTTCCCAAAATTCTCGTAATATTTTTTTTGCGATGATTCTCACTTGTTTAACTTTAAGCAAATATAATATAAATTTCCCAAATTGGGAAATAGATTTGTCTTTTTCGTTAATTTAAAAGCTGTAAATACAAAATTTTCTCAAAAAAATTCCCGAAATTTGACTAAAATTTCATCGATGTCGCATTCTCACGAACACAGTCATAGTCACGTTCCGCAAATGGATCTGAATTCAAAAAAACTAAGAAATGCTTTTTATATTGGTATCTTTCTAAACTCGGCTTTTGTGGTGATAGAAGCGGCGGTTGGTTGGTGGCAAAATTCTTTGGCATTGCTTTCGGATGCTGGGCATAATCTTAGCGATGTAGTGAGTTTGATTTTGGCTTTAATTGCCTTTAAATTAATGTATTCAAAAGCTACACAATCATATACTTACGGTTACAAAAAAGTGACGGTTTTAGTAGCTTTGCTCAATGCAATTATTCTGTTTTTGGCAGTTGGAGGAATTATTTATGAAGCTATTATAAGGTTTTATCATCCTCAACCTTTGCAAGGGAAAATTATGGCAATTGTAGCTTTTATTGGGATTATTATCAATTCGCTTACTGCGTATTTTTTTATGAAAGATAAAGATGCAGATCTTAATGTGAAAGGAGCTTATTTACATATGGCAGCAGATGCTTTGGTGAGTTTGGGTGTGGTAATTGCTGGTGTTGTGATTATCTTTACCAATTGGTTTTGGTTAGATTCTGTGATGAGTATTGTGATTGCTTTGGTTATTCTCTACGGAACTTGGAGTTTGTTTACTCAAAGTCTAAAATTGGCTCTTGATGGAGTTCCGGAAGGAGTAGATTTCAATAAATTAAAGGAGCAAATTCTGGGAATAGAAGGGGTAAAAGATTTCAAGCATCTTCATATTTGGGCATTAAGTACCACAGAAAATGCGCTTACCGCACATCTTCAAGTAGATAAAAGTCTTTCTCTAGACCAGATTGAAAATCTAAAAGATAAAGTAAAACACGAGCTAGAACATTATAATGTACACCATTCTACTTTAGAAATTTATTTTAATGATAGAGAATTCAAAGAAGAGGAAATGCTCTAAAACCACCCCGACAAAATTTTTTCAAAATTTTCCCACCCCTCCAAAGGAGGGGAATTAAAAATCCTGTTCAAATTTTCTGAACAGGATTTTTTGTAATATGAATGTATAAAAATTTTTAGAGATTTTTAATTTCAGAAATTAAATCCTGCAATACTTTCTTGGCATCTCCGAAAAGCATCGACGTTTTTGGTCTGTAGAATAATTCATTTTCTATTCCTGCATAGCCAGGTTTCATACTGCGTTTGTTTACAATTACGTTTTTAGCTAATTCAACTTCTAGAATTGGCATTCCGTAAATAGGAGAGGATGTATCTTCTTTGGCAGCAGGATTTACAACATCATTTGCTCCTAAAATTAGCACTACATCAGCGGTAGAAAACTCTTCATTGGCTTGTTCCATTTCCATTAGTTTTTCATACGGAACATCAGTTTCTGCCAAAAGTACATTCATGTGTCCTGGCATTCTACCAGCAACAGGATGTATGGCGTAATAAACATCTACACCTTTGCTCTCTAATAATTTTTCTAATTCGTGGCAAGCATGCTGAGCTTGTGCAACAGCCAATCCATAACCCGGAACAATCATTACTTTGCTAGCATAGGTCATTAAAACTGCGGTATCACTTAAGGTAACTTCTTTTACTGTTCCTCCGCTAGAAGAACTTCCGCCTTCAGATTTTTTGTTTCCGCCGAAAGAACCAATTAATACATTTAATAAAGAACGATTCATAGCGTTGCACATCAAAATCGTTAACAAAGTTCCTGCAGCACCTACTAAAATACCACCAGTTAGCATTACTTTATTGTCGTACAAAAATCCTCCACAAGCTGCGGCAACTCCCGTAAATGAATTTAACAAAGAAATTACAACAGGCATATCTGCTCCACCAATCGGGAATACGAAAAGTAAACCATAAAGCAATGATAATATGAAAATTACATAGAATAAATAAGTGTTTTCTGAGCTGAAATTTAAAACTAAAAATATAGATAACCCTAAAATTGCCAATAAAATCCCAATATTAATGAATTGTTGCCCCGGAAAAGCAAAATCTTTTTTGATGTTTCCGTTGAGTTTTCCCCAAGCAATCATACTTCCTGCAAAAGAAACAGAACCGATGATAAGTCCTAAAAGTATGATGGAAAGTGTTCCTAAATTAACAGCGGTTTCAGAATTATGAACTAAATGATTGTATTCTACCAAAGAAATAAGAGCAGCACAAGCACCTCCCATTCCGTTGAAAATGCTTACCATTTGTGGCATTGCGGTCATTTTTACTTTTTTAGCAGCCAAAGCTCCTACAATGGTTCCGATGAGAATTCCCCCGAAAATCCAAACATAATTTCCTAATTTTTTCCCTTCATCGTCTTGATAAAGAAAAATAGTTCCCAGAATAGCTATTATCATTCCTGCTGCTGCTAATAGATTGCCTTTTCTGGCAGAGGCAGGATTCGAGAGCATTTTTAATCCTAAAATAAAGGTAATAGAGCCTATTAAATAGAGTATTGTAAGTAATCCCATGATTTAAAATTTTGTTTGGGTGATGGATGTTTGATGATGGATGAAAATATAACATCCAACTTCCAGCTTCCAACATCCTGCATATTATTTTTTCTTTTTACTAAACATTTCCAGCATACGGTCTGTTACCACGAAACCGCCAACTACATTTAATGTTCCTAAAATCACCCCGAGAAATCCTAAAATTAAGGCCAAGTAATTGTCTGGTTCGGCTTTTCCCATTACAATAATAGCTCCGATAATTACTACTCCGTGTATGGCGTTTGCACCGCTCATTAATGGAGTATGTAAAACACTAGGTACATGACCTATTACTTCAATTCCTACAAAAATCATCAGAATTACAATGTAGATGATTTGCTGGTTTTGAGTAAACCACTCTATAATATTCATAAAATAATTTTTAATTGTTCATAGCAGGTGATAGCGCAGATTTTACTCTATCATTTATTATTTCACCATTGTGTGTAATGCAAGCACCTTTTACCAAATCGTCTTCCCAATTGAGGTTAAGGTTTGCTTCTTTATCAATGATGAGTTGAAGGAAATTTGAAACATTTTTTCCGTATAATTTACTTGCATCAGAAGGCATAGTAGATTGTAATGAAGAATTTCCTATAATGCTGATTCCGTTATAGATTACGGTTTCATTGTTTTTTGTGTGAGGTGTGTTTCCGCCAGTAGAAGCTGCTAAATCTATGATTACTGAACCATCTCTCATAGAATTGAGCATTTCTTCGGTAATTAAAATCGGAGCTTTTTTCCCCGGAATTTGTGCGGTGGTGATAATGATATCAGATTTTGCAACACTTTCGGCAATTCTCTGTTGTTGTTTTTGCTTATATTCTTCGGTTTGTTCTACGGCATAACCGCCAGCAGAACTGGCATCGGCAGCGCCTTCTACTTCTACAAATTTAGCACCAAGGCTCATTACTTCTTCTTTTACAGCAGGTCTGGTATCAAAAACTTCTACCACAGCACCTAATCTTTTTGCGGTAGCAATGGCTTGTAAACCTGCCACTCCAGCTCCTAAAATAAGAACTTTAGCAGGAGCAATGCTTCCAGCAGCGGTCATAAACATTGGGAAATATCTACCATAAGAATTGGCTGCTAATAAGACTGCTTTGTAACCTGCAATATTAGCTTGAGAGCTCAATACATCCATTGCTTGTGCTCTGGTGGTTCTTGGGAGCATGTCTAATGAGAAAGTAGTCAGTTTTCTTTCGATAGATTTTATTACGTTTTCACCATTAGAAAGAGGCTGGTGTACTCCTAATAAAATTTTAGAATTTATTTTTGAGAAATCATCATCTAAAAGAGGATGGATAGAAAGTAAAATCTCGGCTTGTTCTAGAACTTCGGTTCTGGATTTAATCTCAGCGCCTATTTTTTCGTATTCTAGATTACTGTTAAAGGATTTTTCTCCTGCGCCAGATTCTACAATTATTTTGTTGCCTTTTTTAATAAGTGCTGCTGAAGATTCTGCCAGCAAAGAAACTCTGGTTTCGAAACTAGGTTCTTTTAAAATACCTATGATCATTTGATTAGATTTTTGAGGTATTCAAATTTATGGCGACATTTCGAGATAAAAAATATGATTTTGATTATGTTTTTTGATGAATTGGTTTAAAATTATGAAAAATATCAGTTTTAAAATGAAAATAATGTAATTTTGTTACATTAGATTTGATGAACATTTTTATGATAAGTCATTCTAGAGATTAGGGCTAGAATCTAATCTGATATTGTAGAAGCAAAAGCTTAGAACTATACTGATTGGTGTTGATTATATCTTTGCTGTAGTCAGAAATTACACCAACTAAAGAGATTTTAGAAGTATAATCATCTCCAATTACATAACTAAGCATAGGGGTATAAAATCTACCAATATTTCCGTTTTTGTTGAGATCTTCTAAATATTCGTATCTGCAAGTGAATTCTACGAAACTCTTATTATTTTCATTAATAGTTCTGGAAATGAAAGGAATGATGTAAAAACCAGTCATTTTATAGTCGGAAATATTTTTTCCTGCGAGAGTAGCTGCGGTAAATGCAGAAACATTGGTTCCGTATTTGAATTCAGAATTAAAGCCAGCATTCCAAAGTTTAGATAATTTGGTATGATAAGAAATATCTGCCCCAAACATATTGGCATTTTGACCTTCTACTTTAGTTGCGGCATCATTTACACCCAATTGTAATTTAGGCAAAACATCATATTCCAGACGCAGAGAATGATTTTTAGAATTGTCATTATCTTGCAATTGATTTTTACCATTTCCGTTGTAGAAAGTGTAGTAATATCTCAAAGGAATTTTTTTCTTAATTAAAGAACCAGAAACAGCAGCACCTATTTGGAAACTTTCCCAATTGCTTTTTCCTAAAAGAGAGTATTGATTAGACCAAGCATAAGATTTCATTATTTCTGCAGGATACATATCTTCTAAACCAAAATAAGGTCTAAATTGTCCAACTTGTAGATTGAAATAAGTACTTGGAGTCCATTTTAAAGCAGCAATTTCTAAAACTTTATTTTTCGGGTCACTTTTAAAATCTGCAAAATTCACTAAAATCTGCGCCGAAAGTTGATCATTGATGGCGAATTTTCCATTTACCCTGAAATAAACCAAATAAAAACCATTATTTGCACCAGAAGGATTGTGTTTACCATTCATATCTACCTCTTTGGTAAAAGAATTGGCATAATCACCTACCAATAATGCTCCGATGGTTGCTTTTTTGTTAAAAATTTTAAATTCTTTGGTTTTGGGAGTTTCAATTTTTAAAGAATCTTTTTTTTCTTGAGCATCTAATAATGCAACTAAACTTAGCGTAAGAAAGCTCGTTAGCATGGGTTTCCACATATATTTCATACCTACATTTTTTACAGTTGCAAAGGTACTTAGGTATTTTTTTTCTGAAATTTATTTGAAGTATGAATAAAATCATTTTTTGGTAATTTTTATTTATTCTCTGTAATTTTCTTTAGATATTTTTAAGAAACAAAAGCAGGATTTTTGTCTTAATAATGATGATTTCGTCTAGAAATTGGTCAATAATCGTTATCTTTACGCAAAATTTTATTCTATGAATATTGATTGGAAAACCGTAAAAGAATACGAAGATATTACCTATAAAAAATGCAATGGTGTAGCCAGAATTGCTATTAATAGACCAGAAGTGAGAAATGCATTTCGCCCGAAAACAACTTCAGAATTATATGACGCTTTTTATCACGTTTCAGAAGATTCTTCTGTAGGAGTGGTTTTATTAACCGGTGAAGGACCTAGCCCGAAAGATGGAGGTCACGCTTTTTGTAGTGGTGGCGATCAAAAAGCACGCGGACACAAAGGTTACGTAGGTGATGACGGAAGACATCGTCTCAATATTTTAGAAGTTCAACGTCTCATCAGATTTATGCCAAAAGTGGTAATTGCTGTGGTAAATGGTTGGGCAGTTGGCGGTGGTCATTCTCTTCACGTAGTTTGTGATCTGACTTTGGCAAGCGAAGAACACGCTATTTTTAAACAAACAGATGCCGATGTTACCAGTTTTGATGGAGGTTATGGTTCTGCTTATCTTGCCAAAATGGTGGGGCAGAAAAAAGCCAGAGAAATTTTCTTTTTAGGTAGAAATTATTCTGCCAAAGAAGCCGAAGCAATGGGAATGGTAAATGCCGTAATTCCTCATGCTGAATTAGAAGAAACTTCTTACCAATGGGCGCAAGAAATTTTAGGAAAATCGCCAATGTCTATCAGAATGTTGAAATTTGCCATGAATTTAACAGACGATGGAATGGTTGGGCAACAAGTTTTTGCAGGTGAAGCAACCAGATTAGCTTATATGACAGACGAAGCTAAAGAAGGCAGAAACGCATTTTTAGAAAAACGTAAACCAGATTTCGGAGAAAATCAGTGGATATCATAATTTGGTTGATGGTTTTTGGTTGATAGTTGTCAGTTTCTGAAATTATTTACCAACAACCAACAACCAATAACCAACAACTAAAATGACAGATTGGATAAAAGCAGCACGACTGCGCACTTTACCGCTTTCTATTAGCGGAATTATAATGGGTTCATTCATCGCAAGATGGAAACTTTTACAAAATGGAGAAACTTGGGATATCACTATTTTTGCATTGGCACTTTTGGTGACTTTGCTGTACCAAGTTTTGTCTAACTATGCCAATGATTATGGCGATGGTGTAAAAGGAACCGACAAAAATAGAATAGGAGAGGCAGAGCAAAGAGCGGTAGCTTCGGGCAAGATTTCTGCTTCGCAAATGCGTAATGCGGTAATTTTGTTTGCTCTTTTGTCTTTGGTAGCAACTTTTTATTTGCTTTATAAAGCATTTTTCCCGAATTTTATTAATGAATTTTATACGTTTATAGGATTGGGTGTTGCTTGTATTTTAGCAGCAATTGGTTATACTGTTGGCAAAAAACCTTATGGTTACTTAGGTTTAGGAGATATTATGGTTTTTATATTTTTCGGGTTGGTTTCTGTTTGTGGCAGCTATTTTCTTTTCACAAAATCTTTTGATTGGGATATACTTTTGCCAGCTTCGGCTATAGGTTTATTGAGTGCAGCAGTTCTTAATCTCAACAATATGAGAGATATAGAAAACGACGAAAAATCTGGTAAAAAGACATTGGCGTTGAGGTTGGGTTTCAAAAATGCGATGATTTATGAAATGATTATTTTGGTGCTTCCTCCCATATTAGTTTTAATGTATATGATGATTAATCATCTGCAAGAACAAGGTAAATATTATGCTTTTATATTTTTTGTAACGGTATTTCCATTAATGTCTTTGCGTAGAAAAATAATGGCAGTAAAAGAACCAAAAGAGCTTGATCCTTTTCTGAAACAAGTGGCGATGATTACTTTTGTGATGAGTATTTTGGTGGCGATTGGATTGAATTATTTTTCTTAAAAAGGAGGTCAGAAGTCAGAAGTTTGATGCTGGAAATTAAAAATTTTGATTTTTTGTTCTCTAGGAACGAAATGTGTGTAGAAATTAATTAGCCTAAAATTTTAGCGTTCCGTAGGAACGCAATGTTAAAAAATGATAATTAAAAAATCAACTTCTGAATTACATGTAGAACTTACCGAAATTTCTTTTGTTTCAAAAAAATATTGGAATTATTCTGATGAATGGATGGAAATTTGGAAAAATCATTTAACGATTACAGAAAATTTTATTACCAATAATTATGTTTATCATTTAGAAAATGACGCGAATGAAATTGTTGGTTTTTATGCTTTTGTGAAATTTGATAATTATATTGAATTAGATTCACTTTTTGTTTCACCAGAATATATTGGCAAAGGATTTGGTAATTTATTAATGACTGATTTCCTAAGTAAAGTTAGGGAGATAGATTTCAATTATATAAAATTAACGGCAGAACCTTTTGCTGAAATATTTTACAAAAAATATGGATTTGAAACGGTCGAATTACAGCTGTCTTCTAAAATTGAAAATCGCTATCTGCCAATAATGATTAAAAATTAAGAAAATGAAAATAAAATTCCTTGGGCAAAACTGTTTTTTGTTCACCTACAACGGCAAAAATATTCTTTCTGATCCTTTTTATAATTTTCAGAAAGAGCAAACAGGATTTGATATTTCCGCACAAAAAATTGATTATGTGCTAATTACGCATGCGCATGGCGATCATATTGCAGATGTAAAAGAAGTGTTAGAGCATCATCCCGATTGTACAATAATCGGTCAGCCAGAAATTTGTGGCTATTTTAATCATCCTAATTCTATGGATATCAATTTTGGGGGTTCTGCCAAATTTGATGACATGAAAATTTCTATGGTTCCTGCACATCATACCTCTAGTTTTCCTGATGGAACCTATGGCGGACAACCTTGTGGATATATTTTTAGATTTCAAGAAAAAAATGTGTATTTTGCAGGCGATACTGGTGTAATGGCAGATATGGCGTATTTTTCTCAGCTTTTTGGGGAAATTACTTTATCTATTTTACCCATTGGTGGTCATTATACCATGTGTGCCAGAAAAGCAGCTTTTGCTGCTTCAGAATTATTAAAATGTAAAAAAGTGATAGGCTGTCATTTTGATACTTTTCCACCGATAAAAATTAATCAAGATTCTGCTAAACAATTATTTGCGGAAAAAAATATTGATTTTTCGATACCAAAATTGGGAGAAGAATTTGAAATATAATTGTAGAAAAATTTCAAAAAAGGCATAAAAAAATGGCAAGCTACCTAAATCACACCGCTACAACCGATTACCTTTGCTGCGTTCCCACCCTGGAGGATTCTCAGGAGCTGGTTGTTTAGGACTTGCCGCTGCAAAAATACAGAATTAATTCAAAATTCAAAATTCAAAATAGAAAAAAATTAAAAAAATAAATTTAGAAATATGATTAAAAACGTTTATGCTGTTGGTTTTGTGTTGTTTATCGCAAATATGTTGGTCTTTTTTGGAGCCTATTTTTTTGCATATAATACCAATTATTTTAATACAAGTATGTTGCTCAATGCATTTGCGCTACCAGCATTATATACTTTTGCAGCGTATTTATCAGTTAATTCTCTGAAAAAGGAAAAAGGAATTCTTGGTTTCAAAGATGCTTTTGGTAGAGCTTTTAAGCCCATGTTTATAGGAGGTATTTTGTCTATGGCTAGTATTTTTGGGTTTCTAAATTTTATTGACACAGATGCGAAAGATACCTTGAATTTTCAGTTTGTTGAAAGAAATAAGAAAGAATTGACGGAAATTTATCAGAAGCAAAGGTCTATCATGAAAACTGAAAAAGAAAAACAAGATTTAGATAAAGATTACCAAAAAAGTATGCAAAGTTTCTCGCCAGAAATGGTAAAAGATAAGGATATGTTCAATTTCAGACAATTTACCTATTATTTTGCGGCAGTTTTGGTATTTTATACCATTCTCTCTACATTTTTCGGAAGTTTCTTCAGAAGCAGAGTAGAGGCATAATATATCTCATATTCTCACTAATCTAACGTTTTTATTTCTTAATTTTGTACCTTAAAATTATTGAATGGATTTATCAGTTGTAATTCCCCTTTTAAATGAAGAAGAATCTCTGCACGAGCTTTATGCTAGAATAGATAAAGTGTGTAAAGAGCATCATTATACCTATGAAATTTGGTTTGTAGATGATGGTAGTACAGATACCTCTTGGCAAATTATAGATGATTTATCTAAAGAAAATAATCATGTACATGGTATTAAATTTTCTAGAAATTATGGTAAATCACAAGCTTTGCACGCAGCTTTTGAGAAAGTTCAAGGAAATGTAGTGATTACGATGGATGCAGATTTACAGGATTTTCCAGAAGAAATTCCGGGATTGTATAATAAAATTATTGAAGAAAAGTACGATCTAGTTTCTGGTTGGAAGAAAAAACGTTTTGATAATGTAATGACTAAAAATTTACCTTCAAAACTCTTTAATTCTGCTGCAAGAAATCTATCTGGCGTTGAATTGCACGATTTTAATTGTGGTTTGAAAGCTTACAGAAAACAAGTGGTAAAATCGGTAGATGTTTATGGAGATTTGCACCGTTGGATTCCTGTTTTGGCAGCCAATGCAGGTTTCAAAAAAATCACCGAAAAGCCAGTTCAGCATCAAGCCAGACCTTACGGAACTTCTAAATTTGGGACGGAAAGATTTATTCGTGGATTTTTAGATTTAATCACGCTTTGGTTTGTAAGTAAATTTGGGGGAAGGCCAATGCATTTCTTCGGTGCAGTAGGTACATTGATGTTTATTTTCGGGTTTTTATCTGCGTTTTGGTTGGGGGCAACTAAACTGATAGACGTTTATTATTATCACATTTACGGAAATCTTATCGCAGAAAATCCTTGGTTTTACATTGCATTAACGATGATGGTTATGGGAACTTTACTTTTTGTAGCTGGCTTTTTAGGCGAATTGGTAATTAGACAAAGTAGAGGACACAAGAATTATCATATTGAAGAAATAATTTAATTTGAAAGTGTGCTAATTTGAAAATTTGAAAATAAAAAGTTCCGTAG
>ERZ650312.1637-NODE-1637-length-12541-cov-3.575124_pt1 | contig 12541 bp, 9 predicted proteins | sample MGYA00376248_ERZ650312 | MGnify/ENA primary metagenome ERZ650312 (study PRJEB26733, sample SAMN07839316) | wastewater metagenome | biome: urban; feature: wastewater treatment plant; material: waste water | place: USA: North Carolina | collected 2016-07-28 ... | reverse complement strand
CTGGCACTCTCCGTCGCCTGCGTCGTCGGCGGCTATCTCGGATCGCTGATCCTGCGCCGGCTGAAGAGACCGCTGCAGGCCGTCATCGAGCAGGCAACGGCGATCACCGAGCGGCGCTTCGTGACGATCGAGGAACCGACGGTACCCGAGCTGCGGCAGCTGGCGGCAGCGATGAATACGACCGTCATCCGCCTCAAATCGATGTTCGAGGAGGAAGCCGCGCGCCTTGACGCGGTACGCCGCGAGGCCAACTGCGACAGCCTGACCGGCCTGGCCAACCGCGACCATTTTCTGGCCCGCCTGCGCGAGACGGCGTTCGCCGAGCACGCCGCCGGCGGCACGCTATTCATCGTCCGCCTGGCCGACCTGGCCGAGATCAACCGACAGTCGGGGCGAGTCGCGACCGACGACTTGCTGCGCCGCTGCGGCGCGGTGCTGAACGAGGTCGCCGCGGGCGAGAGCGAAGCGCTGGCGGCGCGGCTGAACGGTGCCGACTTCGCGCTGCTGGCGCCACATCTCGCGTCGCTGCAAGCCACGGCGGAGCGCCTGCTCCAACGGATTGCCCAGGAGGCGGCGCACTTCCTGCCCGGGAGGACCAACGTCTGGCTCGGCGGCGGACGTTTCGACCGCGGCATCGAACCCGGCGCCATCCTGGCGCAGGTGGACGCCGCGCTGGCGGCCGCCGAGGGCGACGGACGCAACGGACTGCGCCTCGTCGACATGCGGAGCGGTGAGGAGACGCCGAAGAGCGCCGACGAGTGGGCGGCGACGATCCGCAACGCGCTGGACAAGCGCTGGGTACGCCTCGTTTCATTCCCGGTCGCCACACTCGGCGGCAACCTGCTGCACCGCGACGACGCCTTCCATGTCGTCGACCTCGACGACTGCCGCATGGGCCCGGCCGTGCAGGACCTGTGGATGATGCTCGCCGGCGACCGCCAGGAGCGCCTGGGCCAGCTGTCCGAACTGGTCGACGGCTACAACGAGTTCCACGACTTCGAGGCCCGCGAGCTGCCGCTGATCGAGGGCCTGCGCGCGCTGCGCCTGATGCACCACAGCGCCTGGATCGCCCGGCGCTGGGACGACCCGGCCTTCCCCCTGGCGTTTCCCTGGTTCGCCAACGAGCGCTACTGGGGCGACCAGATCCTGGCGCTGCGCGAGCAGCTGGCGGCGCTGGACGAGGAGCCGTTGCGCCTGTTCTGAAACACCTGACAAGGATCTGTCCATGCGTCTTGTACTGCTCTCCCTGTGTCTGCTGCCGAGCCTGCTGCAGGCCGCCAGTTTCGACTGCAGCCGCGCCGAACACCCCGTCGAGCTGGCCATCTGCGGCAACGCCGCGCTGTCCGAACTCGATGAGCGTCTGGCCGCAACCTTCCAGCGCGCACGCGGGTTCAGCGCCGAGGGCGACGACAGCCTGCTGCATGAGCAGCGCGACTGGTTGCGCCAGACGCGCCAGGCCTGCGCTGCCCACGACGCCACCGAACGCTGCACCGAGCAGCGCTACGGCGGGCGCCTGGACGACCTGGCGAGCCTGCCCTACCCGCTGACCACAGCCCCCACTGGCGAGCCCCTGCGCCTCGACCGGGCCTCGCCGCGCTATGACTTCCTCCTCACGCTGGACGAGCCCTGCAGCGAGCAGACCTGCGAGGGCAGCGGCAGTCTCACTGTTCTGCACAAGGCAACAGGCAAGCCATTGCAGATCATCGGCCTGCCGGGCGTGTTTCTCTCGCGCAGCGACAGCGGCGAACCGTTGGTGAACTCGGCGCAGCTGTACGAGTACCAGGGCGTGATCAACGTCGGCGACTTCAATTTCGACGGCGCCGAGGACTTTGCAGTACAGAACGGCAACCGCGGCTCCTACGGCGGGCCCAGCTACGACGTGTTTGTCTACGATCAGCACCAGCAGGCCTTCCGCTACGCACGCGCCATGAGCGAACTGATCGCCTCCACCCTCGGTTTCTTCAGCGTCGACACGTCGGCACAGCGGCTGGAAACCTTCGCCAAGAGCGGCTGCTGCTGGCACCGCACCAGCCGCTATCGGGTGGAGGGTAATGTGCCACGGGAGGTCTGGCGCATGACCGAAGACGCGACCATCGAAGCCGGCGAGGGCGGCATGCAGGTGGACATCGAGGAGTGGCGCGAGGGCGCCTGGCAGATACTGAGCAGCAAGCAGGTACCCGTTCCGCAGTAGGCGTAAAGCTCGCGTTACGCCGGGTTGCTTCGCCGTGCCTGTGGAGAAAGCTGATCACCCAGACAACCCCTGGCCACCCGCACTAGAATCAACGGTCTTTAGTTAGCCACCTATTCATCAAGGACCCGCATGCCCTCCGCCAACCCCAGCCGCGGCTACGCCCTCGGCATCGCCGCCTATCTGATCTGGGGCCTGTTCCCGCTCTACTTCAAGGCCATCCAGGCCGTGCCGGCGCTGGAGATCATCGCCCACCGGGCGATCTGGTCGGCGCTGTTCGGCGCCCTGCTGCTGGCGCTGTGGAAACACCCCGGCTGGTGGCGCGAACTGCGCGACAACCCCAGGCGCCTGGCGGTGCTCACCGCCAGCGGCCTGCTGATCGCCAGCAACTGGCTGGTGTATGTCTGGGCGGTGAACAACGGGCGCATGCTGGAGGCCAGCCTGGGCTACTACATCAACCCGCTGATCAACGTGCTGCTCGGCATGCTGCTGCTCGGCGAGCGCCTGCGCCGCCTGCAATGGGTGGCGGTGGGGCTGGCCACCCTCGGCGTGATGCAGCAGCTGTGGCAGGTCGGCAGCCTGCCCTGGGTGTCGCTGGTGCTGGCGCTGACCTTCGGCTTCTACGGCCTGATCCGCAAGCAGGCGCCGGTAGCCGCCCTGCCCGGCCTGGTGGTGGAAACCTGGCTGCTGCTGCCGCTGGCGCTCGGCTGGCTGTGGCTGCACCCGGCCGCGGCCAGCACCCAGGCCGGCTTCTGGAGCAGCAGCGAGGCGCTCTGGCTGATTGCCGCCGGCCCCATAACCTTGGTGCCGCTGCTGTGCTTCAACGCCGCAGCGCGCCACCTGCCCTACACCACCCTGGGCTTCCTGCAGTACCTGGCGCCGACTCTGGTGCTGCTGCAAGCGGTGCTGCTGTTCGGCGAGACGCTGGAATCCAGCAAGCTGCTGTCCTTCGTGTGCATCTGGGCGGCGCTGTTCATCTACAGCCTGGATATCTGGATGGGCCTGCGCCGCCGCGGACAGGTCGCCTAGAAAACGACCAGCCCGGGCGAAGTCACGCCGGCCGGGGGCTGGCGTGGTTGCTCCCGAGCTTTTCCACAGGACCATCCCCAGGCTCTGTGCACAAACCCGGCGCGCCTGTGCGATTCCTGAGCGAACCGCTGCAGCCCACGCCAGGCGTGGGCTGCAGCAAGGAGTCCGCAGACTGTCCACAGCTCTTTCCCCGATTCCCGGGGATATCGTTGCCAACCCGCGACCCAGCCTTATCCACCGCAAAGCGCCGGCCAGCCAGCTGATCAGGAAACACCCAGGTGGCGCAACGCCGCGCCCCGCCTGGCACGCAGCGACCAGTCCGCCGTCTATCCACAGCTTCATCCCCAGCCTTTGTGCACAAGCGCTTGATATTGCTGGTTTTCTGAGCGATTCGCGGAAGCCCGCGGCAGCCCTGGCGTGCAGCGGCCATCCCCCAGCCTGCCCACAACTTCATCCACAGCTTCCGGGGATATCCACCGGCAGGCGACACTGGTTGAAAATCGTGCAGCAGGCCACAGGCCCCGTCACCCGCGGGGCGAACGGACTTATCCCCACGCCGCCCACAGAGCCATCCCCGCTATTTGTGCACAAGCCCCTGAATATGCGGCTTTTTTAACCAGGCATGAAAAAGCCCCGGGGCACTAGGCAGTGCGCCGGGGCTCCCCAGACTATCCACAGCTTCACCCACGCATTCTGGGGATCACTCGTCGCTGCGCAGGTTCAGCTCCACCATCAGGTCGTCGGCCAGGGTCTCCAGCTTGTCCTGCAGCTGGTCCAGCGACAGGTCCAGCGGCACGGCCAGCAGCGCCGTAGCATGGAACAGCGGCTCGCTGCTCATCGGCGCCGGCGCCACCTCGGTGGTCAGGCTCTCCAGGTTGACGCCGTGCTCGGCGAGCAGGCGGGTGATGTCGCGGACGATACCGGGGCGATCGTTACCCACCAGGTCGAGGTGGATCGGCTTCCAGGTGCAGACCGGCTCGATGCCGCTCTCCGCCACCAGCACGCGGATGCCCTGGCTGTTGAGGGCCTGCAGGCCTTCGACCAGCTCGTCATACCCCTCGGCGGGCACCGCCACCTTGAGGATGCCGGCGAACTGCCCGGCCATGCGCGACATGCGGCTCTCCAGCCAGTTGCCGCCATGCGCGGCGATGCACTGGGCGATACGTTCGACCAGGCCGGGCTGGTCGGGGGCGATGACGGTGAGTACCAGATGATCCACGAGCAACTCCTTGTTCAGGGTCTGAGGCCGAGCCAGTAGGTATAAAACACCTCATCGCGCACATAGCCAAGCTTTTCGTAGAGCGCCTGGCCGGCGACATTGTCCTTCGCCGTCTCCAGCTGCAGGCCGCAGGCGCCGCTGGCCTCGGCATGGCCACGGGCGGCGTTCATCAGCTGCTCGGCCAGGCCCTGGCGACGTCCAGTCGGGCTGACATAGAGGTCGCTGAGGAGGAAAGCCGGCGCCATGTGCAGCGAGGCGAAAAAGGGATACAGCTGGACGAAGCCCAGCGCCTGACCGGCCTGGTCGCGGGCGATGAACAGCACCGAGTCGCCGCGCTCAAGGCGTGCGGCGAGGAAGGCCGTGACCTCGGGCAGCGGGCGGGGCACCTGGTAGAAGTCCAGATAGCCGGCGAACAGCTCGGCCAGTTCGGGGAGATCGGCGGGTTGGGCACGGCTGATCGGCATACTGCCTCCGGGATCGGCAAAGCACGCAGTATAGGCACAGGCGTGGAGCCCCGTCCGGCAAGGCCCCGGCCGGGCTGCCGGTACGCCGCACGGAGCGACAGGCGAGCACAGTTTGTGACTGATTTTTCCCGACGAGTCATGTAGTATCCGCCGACTCTTACTACATGGCCTTCCGGCCCTGTTCTGCATCAAGTGAGGCAAGCAATGACTGAGCGCGTTCAAGTAGGTGGTCTGCAGGTCGCCAAGGCCCTTTACGACTTCATCAACAACGAAGCCATCCCCGGCACCGGCATCGCTGCCGACAAGTTCTGGGCCGGCGCCGAAGCCGTGATCAACGAGCTGGCTCCGAAGAACCGCGCCCTGCTGGCCAAACGTGACGAACTGCAGGCCCAGATCGACGCCTGGCACCAGGCCCGCAAAGGCCAGGCGCACGACGCCGCTGCCTACAAGGCGTTCCTCCAGGAAATCGGCTACCTGCTGCCGGAACCGGCCGACTTCCAGGCCACCACGCAGAACGTCGACGAAGAAATCGCCCGCCTGGCCGGCCCGCAGCTGGTAGTGCCGGTGATGAACGCGCGCTTCGCCCTGAACGCCTCCAACGCCCGCTGGGGCTCGCTGTACGATGCCCTCTACGGCACCGACGTGATCAGCGAAGAGAACGGCGCCGAGAAGGGCAAGGGCTACAACAAGGTCCGCGGTGACAAGGTGATCGCCTTCGCCCGCGCCTTCCTCGACGAAGCCGCTCCGCTGGAGGGCGCTTCCCATGTCGACGCCACCGCCTACGTGGTGAAGAACGGCCAGCTGGCCGTAACCCTGAAGAACGGCAGCGAAGTCGGCCTGAAGAACGCCGCCCAGTTCGTCGCCTTCCAGGGCGATGCCGCCCAGCCGAAGGCCGTGCTGCTCAAGCACAACGGCCTGCACTTCGAGATCCAGATCGACCCGACCAGCCCGATCGGCCAGACCGATGCGGCCGGCGTGAAGGACGTACTGATGGAGTCCGCGCTGACCACCATCATGGACTGCGAAGACTCCGTGGCCGCCGTCGATGCCGACGACAAGGTCGTGGTCTACCGCAACTGGCTGGGCCTGATGAAAGGCGACCTGGCTGAAGAAGTCAGCAAGGGCGGCAGCACCTTCACCCGCACCATGAACCCGGACCGCGTCTACACCAAGGCCGACGGTTCCGAGCTGACCCTGCACGGCCGCAGCCTGCTGTTCGTGCGCAACGTCGGCCACCTGATGACCAACCCGGCCATCCTCGACGCCGCCGGCAACGAGATTCCGGAAGGCATCCAGGACGGTCTGTTCACCAGCCTGATCGCCATCCACAACCTGAATGGCAACACCAGCCGCAAGAACAGCCGCACCGGCTCGGTGTACATCGTCAAGCCGAAGATGCACGGCCCGGAAGAAGTGGCCTTCGCTGCCGAGATCTTCTCCCGCGTCGAGGACGTCCTCGGCCTGCCGCGCAACACCCTGAAAGTCGGCATCATGGACGAAGAGCGCCGCACCACCGTCAACCTCAAGGCCTGCATCAAGGCCGCCAGCGAGCGCGTGGTATTCATCAACACCGGCTTCCTCGACCGTACCGGTGACGAAATCCACACCTCCATGGAAGCCGGCGCCATGGTGCGCAAGGCCGCCATGAAGAGCGAGAAGTGGATCGGTGCCTACGAGAACAACAACGTCGACATCGGCCTGGCCACCGGCCTGCAGGGCCGCGCGCAGATCGGCAAGGGTATGTGGGCCATGCCCGACCTGATGGCCGGCATGCTCGAGCAGAAGATCGTCCACCCGATGGCTGGCGCCAACACCGCCTGGGTGCCGTCGCCGACCGCCGCCACCCTGCACGCGATGCACTACCACAAGGTCGACGTGTTCGCCCGTCAGGCCGAGCTGGCCAAGCGCACTCCGGCGTCCATCGACGACATCCTGACCATCCCGCTGGCACCGAACACCAACTGGTCGGCCGAGGAAATCCAGAACGAACTGGACAACAACTCGCAGGGCATCCTCGGCTACGTGGTGCGCTGGATCGACCAGGGCGTCGGCTGCTCCAAGGTGCCGGACATCAACGATGTCGGCCTGATGGAAGACCGCGCCACCCTGCGTATCTCCAGCCAGCTGCTGGCCAACTGGCTGCGCCACGGTATCGTCACCGAAGCGCAGATCGTCGAGAGCCTCAAGCGCATGGCGCCGGTGGTTGACCGCCAGAACGCCAACGACCCGCTGTACCGCCCGCTGGCGCCGAACTTCGACAGCAACATCGCCTTCCAGGCCGCCCTGGAACTGGTGGTCGAAGGCACCAAGCAGCCGAACGGCTACACCGAGCCGGTCCTGCACCGCCGCCGCCGCGAGTTCAAGGCCACCAACGGTCTATAATTCGCCGCAGCAGTGAAAGAACCGCCCTCCGGGGCGGTTTTTTTATGCCAGCAGCACGGGTTCGCAACGCACCTCGCTGTTCACCGAGTTGGCGATGAAGCAGGCGTCATGAGCCGCATGGTGCAGCTGGGCAAACTGCTCGGGGGTCGGGCAGCGCGCTCCGCCCATGCGTACCTCGGGACGCAGGGTGACCAGGGTCATGGCCAGTTTCCCCTGACCATTGCGGGCCATCACCCCTTCGGCGTGATCGAGGTAATCGTCCACCAGCCACCCGGCCTTGGCCGCCAGCGCCAGGAACCAGAGCATGTGGCAGCTGGATAACGAGGCGACAAAGGCCTCCTCCGGGTCGACTGCCGCCACCAGCGAGCAAGGCAACGGCACAACGTGCGGCGAGGACGACGCCGGCACCTCGACACCACCGTCGAACCGCCAGACATGACCGCGACTGTACTGGTTGTCGAGGAAGGGCTGAGCGCCCCTGCACCAATGAACCTGTGAGTGGTAAAGCGTCATCGATATCTCCATGAACGGTCCAGACAAGCGGGCAGGCCACCGCTGAGCGAGCCGAGCGCCTGCAATACGGCTAACAGAGCCGACCTGGGCCGGCAGTCTTACCGCAACTCCAGGCCATGCTTGCGATGCAGCGCCTGCACCCAGCCCTCGCGGTACATCTGCCGCAGGCTGTCCTGCAGGCGCCGCAGCTCGCCCGGGTCCATGCGCGGGTGGCAGGCGATGTCCTCCATCAGGGTGAGGAAGGGCAGCACCTCGCGCGGCGCCGGACTGGCCGAGAGCGAGGCGACCACCGCCGAGCTGGTCGCCCACAAGCGCGCGCGGCTGCGTTGCAGCATGCTCAGGTTGAGCGACTCCTTGTTCGAGTAGATCACTTCGAGGCCCAGCGTCTGCAGGTATTCGCCGGCGCCGGAGCCCTGGTGGCTGAGGATGCGCAGCCCGCGCGCCTGTTCCAGGCTGCCCAGCTGCAGGTCATCGTCGGCCTTGGCATACAGGCCCAGGCGTGAGACCAGCAGCGGGCCGACCCAGGCGAAGTGCGGCTCGCGCTCCTGCTGGCGCTCCACCAGCAGGACGCAGCTGCGCTCCTGCTGCTGCACCTGATGCAAGGCACGCTGCAGGGGCAGGAAGCTCAGACGGTAGGCGAGGCCGGCACGCCGAAACAGCTCGTCGGCCATCTCCGGCACCAGGCCGGCGGCGCCGCCATCCGGGCGCTGCTGCACCAGCGGCGCACGCTCCCAGGCGAACAGCTGCAGCTCGGCGGCGGCCAGCGGCCCGCTGAGCAGGACCAGCAACAGCAGGCTAATCCCACGCACGCAGGGCCTCCTCATAAGGCAGGGTGCGCCCGGCCGGGCGCTCGTTGTCCAGCCGCGGCCAGGGCGCTCCCGGCTGTTCCAGCCAATAGCGGGCGTCCCGCACCGGGTTGAGGCGCGGCGCGCAGTCATGCTGCTGGCGCTGGCCGACATCCTGGAGATGGCGATCGAAAGTCCGCGCCAGGTTGCCCAGCGCCTCGGCGGCGCTGATCCGCCCGGCCACCGCCGGGTGCAGCTGACGCCACCACAGGCTGGCCATGCCGCTGTAGTCCGGCACATCGCCCCCCGTGGGCGTCCAGCGCCGCGCCGCGCGGCTGCGGTAGAACTCGACCAGGCCACCGAGGCGCGGCGCCTCGGCCAGCAGGGCCGGCGAATCCAGATCGGAGCGGCGAATCGGCGTCAGCCCGACCAGGGTCTTGCGCAGCGACACGCTCTTGGCGGTGACGAACTGGGCATACAGCCACGCCGCCTGACGCTGGCGCAGCGGTGTGCTCTTGAGCAGGGTCCAGGCACCGACGTCCTGATAGCCGGACTTCATGCCGTCCTGCCAGTAGGCGCCGCGCGGTGAAGGTGCGACCCGCCACTTGGGCTTGCCGTCGGCATCTACCACGGGGCTGCCCGGCAGGGTGTAGTCGGCGGTAAAGGCGCTGTACCAGAAGATCTGCTGGGCGACGTGGCCCTGGGCGGCCACGTTACCCGCCTGGTTGAAGCTCATCGTCTGCGCCTCGGGCGGGGCGTAACGCTGCAGCCAGTCGATGTACTGCTGCAGTGCATAGATCGCTGCCGGGCTGTCCAAGGCGCCGCCACGGGCAACGCTGGCCCCCGCCGGCCGGCAGGATTCGACGCGGATGCCCCAGTCGTCCACCGGCAGGCCGTTGGGCAGCCCCGGGTCGGCGACCCCGGCCATGCCCAGCCAGGCATCCGACAGGCGCCAGCCGATCGACGGATCGAAGGCGCCGTAGTCCATGTGGCCGTAGACGCGCTGGCCATCGATTTCACCGACCTGCTCGGTGAAGAAGGCGGCGATGTCCTCGTAGGCGCTCCAGTTCTGCGGCACGTCCAGCTCGTAGCCATAACGCTGGCGGAAGGCCTTGCGCAGATCAGGGCGCTCGAACCAGTCGCGCCGGTACCAGTAAAGGTTGACGAACTGCTGGTCGGGCAACTGGTACAGCTTGTTGTCGGGCGCGGTGACGAAAGGCAGGCCGATGAAGTCGGCCAGATCGAGGGTCGGCGAAGTCACCGTGGCGCCTTCGCCGGCTATGAAGTCAGACAGCACCAGCACCTGGCCATCGCGAAAGTGCTGGCCGATCAGGTCGCTGTCGCTGACATAGGCGTCATACAGCGGCAGGCCGGTCTCCTGCTGGGTGCGCAGCTTGTTGACCACGTCATCCTCGCCGCTCACCTCATGAATCACGCGGATGCCGGTGAGGCGGCTGAATAGCGGCGCCAGCACGTTGGCCTCGTACCAGTGGGTGGGAATGCGCTCGGAGATGACTCGGACCTGGGTGCCGGCAAACGGCTTGCCGGCCTCGGCGAACCAGGCCAGCTCGGCGCGCTGCGCGGCAACGGCCAGGGAACTGGGCTGCAGCTCGGCCATGGCCTCCTGCAGCGGATCGGCAGCGTGCGTGGCCGCGCTCAGCATCAGACCGAGCAATATCGCAGCGCGCATCGGTGACTCCTTATTGTTGTGTCATGAGTCTAGGCGAGCGCACGGACCTACCGCCAGCGGCCCGCGACCTTTGGCTACAGGCGCGAACGACATTTTGCAGCTATAGAAAGTAGAGGATCGGCCGAAAAGATGTTTGTGGACAAGTAAAAGACCCATGGTCACGGGATGACCGAAGAATAGCCTTTAGCCACTATCCGTCTTTCTGTACAATTCCCGCCCCCACTTGGGTACCTGCCATGCTGAAAAATCTGTCGTTGACACTGAAGTTGTCGCTACTGCCCGCCGTTGCCCTGCTCGGCCTGCTGCTGTTCGTGGTCTATACCTCGGTGCAGCTGGCGGCCAACGATGCGCGCCTGGACACCCTGGAGAACAACAGCTTCCCCACGCTGGAGAAGGCCGACGCGGTGAACTTCCAGTTCTCCCGCCTGCCCGGCATGCTCAACAGCGCCGTGGCCGCCGGTGAGCTGGCGACTCTGGATGAGGCACGCAAGGTGCTGGCCGACATTGCCGACCTGCAACAGGCCCTGCAGCCGCTGACCCGCGCCAATCAGGCGCGCGCCGGCGAACTGGACGATTGGCGCCAGGCCATCGCCCGCTATGCCGACAATGCGCTGTCCGCCTCCGAGCAACTGATCAAGGGCAGCGCCGGCTTCGACGACCTGCGCCCCAGCCTGGACCGTATGGCCAGCGACCTGGAAGCCGCGCAGAAGCTCGGCTCGACCTTCCGCGCCAACGCCTACGAGGACTTCCAGAGCACCCTCGGCCAGGCACGCACCGACAACGCCACCACCACCCGCACCGGCTACATCCTCAGCGCCGTGCTGGTGACCCTGGTCGGCCTCGGTGCCCTGCTGATCATCCGCGGCATCATGGGCAACGTGCATGGCGTGATCGAATCGCTGCAGGCCATCGCCCGTGGCGACGGCGACCTGACCCGCCGGGTCAACGTCGACTCGCGCGACGAGATCGGCGAGATGATCCAGCTGTTCAACGGCTTCCTCGACAAGCTGCAGGGCACCATCCGCCAGATCATCGAAGCCGCCGGCCCGCTCGGCGGCATGTCGCAGGAGCTGTACCGGCTGACCCAGGAATCGAAAGAGAACTCCCGGTCGCAGCAGGGCCACACCGACTCCATCGGCCGCGACATCCAGACAATGACCAGCAGCATCCAGGAAGTGGCGCAGCGCTCGCAGCAGGCCTCGGAAGGTGCCGGCGCCGCCTCGCGCCAGGCCGACACCGCGCGCGCCAGCATGCCGGTAACCTGCGCTTCCGACTTGCGGAAGCTGGCGGCGTCCTGGGTCTGGATCGCGACATTATCGTCAACAAGGTGAAAAACCAGGGTGATTTACCGGCCTTTGGGTACACGCCGCCGTACACCGATGGCGCATCTTTGACTAAGCCTGAATGGTTCGGTTGGTCTCAGGATAAACGTAACGAAGAAGCCCGCAAACTGCTGGCGGAAGCCGGTTATACCAAAGATAAACCCCTTACTTTTAACTTGCTGTACAACACTTCCGATCTGCACAAAAAACTGGCTATCGCCGTTGCCTCAATCTGGAAAAAGAACCTGGGCGCGAACGTGAAGCTGGAAAACCAGGAGTGGAAAACCTTCCTCGACAGCCGTCATCAGGGCACCTTTGACGTGGCGCGTGCTGGCTGGTGTGCAGGTAGCACTGCACCCGGACTTCCGCGCTGCCCGGTGTGAACGTCAGCAACCGACTCAGTGGCAGCGTCGTGATCGGCATGTGGTGCCGGCTCAACGAGGCGACGTTGAGAAACCATGTGCCCCAGCGCTGTTCGATATGACTCTTGCCACCGAAATTGTCATCGGGATGGGTGTGGGTGTGGCCGGCGATCCACAGCTGCACTCGCCCCGGATGCGCGGCCAGGAACTGCTCGAAGGCGCCGGAGTCGGGCTGACTGTCGACCCAGTACAGGTACGACGCGCCCTGCGGTGTGCCTGCCGCGAACGGCCGGTGGTAGTGCTCGACCAACTGGCCGTCGGCGTCGCGACGAACGCCTTCCCACTCTCCCGAGGCGACCGTGGTGTCCTTGAGGACGTAGTGGTGCACCGTGACGATGATCGCGTCGGGATTGGCCAGCACCATGGCTTTCCACCATCGGAACGTCTCACCGCTGACCACTTCGACCTGTGTTTCAATTTCCTGCTTATCAATAGTCATAATTTCGCCATCGGCTTGTTGCAGCACCTGCCCCGGCATATTTTCACTGATCCGCAGCTTCAGGCGCACACGGTTGTTTTGCAAAACC
>ERZ650312.1635-NODE-1635-length-12546-cov-14.138500_pt1 | contig 12546 bp, 8 predicted proteins | sample MGYA00376248_ERZ650312 | MGnify/ENA primary metagenome ERZ650312 (study PRJEB26733, sample SAMN07839316) | wastewater metagenome | biome: urban; feature: wastewater treatment plant; material: waste water | place: USA: North Carolina | collected 2016-07-28 ... | reverse complement strand
TGCTGGCCAGCGCCCAGTTGCGCCAGCACGCCGACCAGCCAGCGGCGCTGCGCCCGGCGATTATCGCCACCCTGCTGGCAGCCAATCTGCATCCGCTGTGCCTGGCGCTGGGGCTGGCGTGGCCGGTCTGACACGACGGGCCACACGCCGCACCGACCGCCGCCATCGCGCCAAAATGGCATAAACCGCAAGCAGAACCGCCTTTGGGCGCAGACGATGGCTCGGGTAGAGTGTGGGTTTTACCGCCGCCGGCCTGCGGGCTGGCGGTGCTTTCTGTCTTTTTTGCCCGCGCCTACCCATGACTGATTCCTTGCACCCCGCCACCCACGCCGCCCATGGCGGCGAAGCGCCACGCGCGCCGTTTTACGATGTGGCCCCGCCGCTGCACCTGTCCACCACCTTCACCCGCAACGCCGAGGGCAGCTATCCGGGCGGGCGGGTGTATTCGCGTGACCAAAGCCCGGCCTACGATGGCCCCGAGCGCTTGCTGGCCGAGCTGGAAGGCGGTGAACAGGCCTTGTTGTTTTCGTCGGGCATGGCCGCCGCCAGCGCCGTGCTGCATGCGCTCACCCCTGGCCAGCGCGTGCTGGCGCCGCGCGCGCTGTATTGGGCGCTGCGCAATTGGCTGCGCGAATTTTGCGCCGACTGGGGGCTGACGCTGGACTGGTACGCCAATGACGACCTGGACGAACTGGCCCGGCTGATTCAGGCCGCGCCCACCCATTTGCTGTGGATTGAAACCCCGGCCAACCCGAGTTGGGAAGTCACCGACATTGCCGCCGCCGCCGCGCTGGCGCGCGCGGCGGGCGCACGCACGGTGGTGGATTCCACCGTGGCCACGCCAGTGCTGACCCAGCCGCTGGCGCTGGGCGCCGACATCGTGCTGCATTCGGCCACCAAAACCTTGAACGGCCATTCCGACGTGGTGGCCGGCGCGCTGGTGTGCGCCCGTCAGGACGACCCGTTCTGGCAGCGGGTGCGCCGCGCCCGCGCGCTGGGCGGCGCGGTGCTGGGGCCGTTTGAGGCCTGGTTATTGCAGCGCGGCATGCGCACGCTGTTTGTGCGCGCCCGCGCCGCCAACGCCAACGCCCAGCAGGTGGCGGAATGGCTGGCCGCCCATCCGGCGGTGGCTTCGGTCAGCTACCCTGGCCTGGCCAGCCACCCCGGCCATGCGGTGGCCGCCCGGCAGATGCGCGGCGGGTTTGGCGCGATGTTGTCGTTCCGCCTGCGCGACGGCGAAGCCCGCGCCAAGGCGGTGGCGGGGCAGCTCAAGGTATTCCGTCAAGCCACCTCGCTGGGCGCGGTGGAAAGCCTGGTGGAACACCGCGCCAGCGTAGAGGGCGCGGATTCGCCAGTGCCCAGGGATTTGCTGCGGCTGTCGATCGGCATTGAGGCGGTGGAAGATTTACTGGCCGATTTGCGCCAGGCGCTGGGCCAGTAGCCGCTCACAAAACCGGTCTGGCGTGCTTGTGCGTGCGTATCCTGTTGGCCGCCAGGCTCCCGCCAGGCACGTTGCGTTCAGCGCGGCTCGACGGTGAACACTTCCATCATCACTTCGGCGCCACGCAATTGCAGGCTGCCCAGTGGGCGCAAGGTATGCGCGCGAATGCGCTGGGCGGCGGCGGCGCCGATGATGATGTCGGCCGGCAGGGTGCGCGCGGCGGATTCCAGCCGTGAGGCAAAGTTGATGCAGTCGCCGATGGCGGTGTAACTGCTGCGAAACGAAGTCCCCAAATCCCCCACCAGCGCCAGGCCGCTTTCGATGCCAATGCGCACGCGCAGCGTGGGCAATCCGTCGGCGTGGCGCTGTTGGTTCAGCGCCGCCACGGCGGCCACGATATCCAGCGCGGCAGCGGCAGCCTGGTCGGCCTGTTCCGGGCAGGGCAGCGGCGCGCCCCAGAACGCCACCAGGCCGTCGCCCGTGTATTTGTCCAGCGTGCCGCTGTGTGCCAGCACCGGGCCGGTCAGCCGTTGCAGAAAATCACGGGTCAGCCGGGCGGCGTCGGTCAGCGGCAGCGCCGCCGTGGTGCGGGTAAAGCCTTCCATATCGGCAATCAGCACGGTGACTTCGCGCTGGGTGGGCGTCAGGCTGTCTTCCAGGCCACGGCGCACCATCTCGTTGAGCACCGACGGGCCAACATACCGGGAAAACGTGCTCAGCAGCCGCTTGTTGCGCTGCTGAGCGCCCCACCATTCAAACGGAATCGCCGTGGCCAGCAGACACAGATAGGCCGCCAGCGGCGCCGATAACGACCACTCCGCCCCATGCCGCGCCCCCCACAGCCCCAGCGCCAGCCAGCCGGCGGTCAGCGCCGCCAGCCCGGCGATATTGCCCCAGGCCGGCACACGCGGCATGGCCCAGGCCAGCAAAGCCACGCTGAGCAACACCCAGGCCGCCAGCCCGGCGCGCCCCGACCAGGGCAGCCCACCGCGCCCGGCCTGAATATCCAGCAGCGCCGACAGGGCATTGGCGTGCACCAGCACGCCGGCGTTCAGCGGCGCCAGCGGCGTGCTGACATGGTCGCCCAGGCTCAGCGAGGACGAGCCCACCAGCACATAGCGGCCGGCCAGCAGTTGTGTGGGCAGACGCTGGGCCAGCACCTCGGCGGCGGGCGCCACGGTATAGGCCGGCCAGGCGCGTGGATAGGGCGAGCGCCAGCTGGCGCCCGCGGCCAAGGGCAATACCGAGGCTGCGTTGGGCGCACGGGCGCAGTCGATCAGCGTGGCGGCAAACATCGGGTAGTCACGGCCCTGATAGCGGGTGAGCACCGGCAGGCGGCGCAGCACGCCGTCGGCGTCGGGCTGGTAGCCGATATTGCCCAGGCAGCGCGCGGTGGCCGACAGGCCGGCGTGGTTGGCCAGATAACCCTGCGCGCCCAGCGCCGGCTGGGCAGGATCGGCCGGCAAACCGCCTGCCAGCGCGCCCTGGCGCAGCGGGGTGTCGCGCTCGGGGTAATCCAGAATCTGCGCCAGCGTGACCGGCGCATGCGCGGCCAGCATGGCCAGGCGGGCATCGCCAACCGGGTCGGCCGGCTCAGGAAACAAAATATCCACGCCAATGGCGCGCACCTGGTAATGACTGAGCAGGATTTCCAGCAAATCGGCCATGCGCTGGCGCGGCCACGGCCATGGCCCCAGCTGGCGCAGGCTGGTTTCGTCAATGTCGATCACCGCCACGCGGGTATCTGGGGCAGGGTCGGCGCTGAGGTGCAGCAGGCGGTCGCGCAGGGCTTCGTCCAGCCGGGTGGGCAGCACCGGGCGCTGCCATTCCACCCAGGCGGCCAGCAGGCAGGCCAGCAGCGCCAGCGCCAGGCGCATGGCGTGCTGGGCGGCCGGGCGGGAGAGCCAGGGCGTCATGCGGCGGGCCGATCAGTCCGGCAGGCCGTGGCGGGCAGCCACTTGGCGATACACCGCGCGGGTTTCTGCCGCGCAGCGCGCCCAGCTAAAGCCGGCCGCCCGCGCCAGGCCAGCGGCGGCCAGTTGCTGGGCGCCGGCGCGGTCGTCCAGCAGGCGCAGCAGGCCGGCGCGCATGGCGTCCACATCGTCCGGGTCGGCCAAGAGGCCGGCGTCGCCCACCACTTCGGGCAGCGAGGTGGCGCTGGAGGCCAGCACCGGCACACCACAGGCCATGGCCTCCAGCGGCGGCAGGCCAAAGCCTTCGTAGCGCGAGGGGTAAGCAAACGCCGCGGCGCCGGCATACAGCAGCGGCAGCAGTGCGTCGGACACATAGCCCAGCAGGCGCAGCTCGCCCTTGGCCATCAGTTGGCGGGCCGAGGCCATCAGCGCGTCGGTGTGCCAGCCGGCCATGCCGGCCACCACCAGCGGAAAGCGCTGGCGCAGGGTGGCTGGCAGGCCGGCGTAGGCCTCGAACAGCACGCCCAGGTTCTTGCGCGGCTCCAGCGTACCCACGCACAGCACATAATTGCCGGGCGACAGCTGCATGCCAGCCAGCGGCAGCGCCAGGCTTGCCGCCGGGTGCGGGGCAAAGCGCGGGTCGGCGGCCAGCAGGGTGACGCTCAGGCGCGCATCCGGCACGGCAAAGCGCTGCTGCACGGCGCGGCGGGTGGCTTCGGAAATCACGATGATGTGGTCGGCCCGCTCGATGGCGCGCGGCAGCTCGCGGTGCATGATGGCCACGCGGTCGGCCGGGTGGGTTTCCGGGTGGTCAAAGCATGACAGATCATGCACGGTGATCACGGTCGGCCCGGCGTAGCGTTGCGGCAGGATATTGGGTTCGTGATACAGATAGCCGGCGCTGGCCAGGCCGCGCGCATGCCAGGCAAAGCTGGCGCGCTCGACCAGGCGCTTGAGCTCGCGCGGATTGGGCAGCACCTTGCGCACCAGATCGTAGGCGCGACGGGTATTGCGCGCCGTGCCCGAGACCTCCGCCGTTGCCGGCAGGCCGTGTTCGCAGTGCAGGCCGTAGAACATCAGCGGATCAAGCCCGTCCGCGCGCAGGGCGGTGAACAGTTGCCGAGTGTACTGGCCGATGCCGGTCAGCGGGGCGAGCAGGGGCACGCCGTTTACAAGCAGTTTCATGGGTAATAAAGCCCTTCCGGGGCCAGACAGATCATCATCAGCGCCAGGGCGATGCCAATGGCGTTGCCCAGCATGTCATACCAGCAAAAGCCGCTGCCGTAGCGGGCGTCCCAGATTTCCTTGCACAGGCCGGTGGCCGTCACCGCCGCCAGCGCCCAGGGCAGCGGCCACAGCAGGCAGGCGGCGTGGGTGAGCCAGAAACTCCATTCGATATGCTGCTGTTTGTCTTCCTCGTGCAGTTTATTGCGAAGGTGCAGCAGCCAGGCGCGCCAGCCGGCCGGCATCCGGCTCACCGCCCGCCCGCATGGCCGGCCGGGCCGGGTGCGGGGTCTTCCTGCGCCATTTTGCGCAGGGTGTCTGGCTGGCGCACGATCAAGCGGCGCAGGTCTTTTTCGACAATCTGCTTTTGCAGCAGCACATTCAGTGCGCGCGACACCGTCTCCCGGCTGGTGTTCACCATGGCGGCGATTTCCTGCTGGGTGGGCATGGCCGGGATTTCGCGCATATTGCCCGGCGCCGGCTGCGACAGCTGCTCCAGCGCGGCGTACACGCGCTGAAAGGCGCTGGGCAGGCTGAGAATGGCGCGGTTGGCGGCGGCCGAGCGCACGGTGGCGGCCAGCCGGCGCATCACCCGCTCGGCCACCAAGGGCTGGCCATACAAGAGCTGGCGCGCCTGCGCGCTGGGCAAAAACGCCACCAGCGAGGTGTCCGCCGCCAGCACCGAGGCCGAACGCGGCTGGTTGTCGATCACCGCCATTTCACCCACATAATCGCCCGGCGCCAGGGTGGCCAGCACCATTTCGCGACCATCTTCGGTGACGTCCACCACCTGCACCCGACCAGACAGCACAAACACCAGATGCTCGCCGGGGCTGCCCTTGAGCATCACATACGTGCCTTTTTCCACGGTGCGAAACTGCATGGCCGCGCCAACCTGTTGCAGCACCTGCGGGCTCAGGCCACTGAGCAGCGGGATGTTGTTCAGGTGCACGGTGATCACCTGATGCACCGCCTGATTCAGCTGCGCGCCGGCCCCGGCGTCCTGGACGGGCGACGGGGTGGCGGCGGCGGATGGGGCGGTGGGTTCAGTCATCAGGGGCTCAGGGTCAGTCAATGATCGGACGCAGCAGGGCGCGGGCGCTGTCGCGCCAGCTCAGCCACGGCATGCTGTCCGAACGCGGGTGTGCATCGGCGGCAAACAGGCGCAGCCAGTCGCGCAGCGCCTGGGCCAGCTCTTGCGGCTGCCTGGCGCAAAAATACGCGGCGTGCTCGCCGGCCACTTCGCGGAACACGGCAATATCGCGCGCCAGCACCGGCAGCTTGTGCTGGGCGGCTTCGATCAGCGGCAGGCCAAAGCCTTCGCATTCCGAGGCGGCAATCAGACAATCGGCCCGAGCATAGATTTTTTCAAGATACTCGTCACTGGCGCCTTCCAGCCACAGCAGGTTTTTGCCGGCTTGCGGATGCTGGCGCAACTGCTGGGCGAATTCGTCCATCTTCCAGCCTTGCTTGCCCACCAGCACCAGCCGGCTGTCGTCGCCGTCGGCCCACAGCTGTTCGAACGCGGCCAGCGTCTGCGCGTGACCCTTGCGCGGCTCGATGGTGCCCACCATCAAAAAGCTCACTCCGCCGTCCATGCGGGCCAGCGTGGCCTCGGCGTCGGCCGGCAGGCCGCGCGTGGGGGTGGAGCTGTCAAGGTCGGCGCCCAGATGAAAGTGGCCAATCATCGGCAGCGGCGCGCCGGGGGCCTGCTCGCGCAGCCAGGCGGCCACGTCCTGCGCCACCGCGTCAGAAATACACATCAGCCCGTCGGCGCAACGCGCCAGGCTGCGCAGCCAGACATCAAAAGCCTGGGTAATGCCAGCCACGGTGAACTGGGCATGGCGCAGCGGAATAATGTCGTACACCACGTAATACACCCGCGCGCCGGCCAGGCGGAAAGCCGCCAGCTGTTGCTCGGCTTCGGGGAACAAGTGGGCCGCCAGGTCCAGGCCCAGAAACACATCGCCCGGCCCGGCCTGCACCGGCTGGCCTTCGCGCGGCTCGCCGGCGCCCTCGGGGTGGAATTTGCCGGTGTAACGGAAGCCTTCGGTCTTGTCGCCATACACCGGGCAGATGTCGTAACCAGCCGGCGGCTGGAGAAACAGCTCGTTGAGGATGCTGCGCACCACGCGCTGAATGCCGGTGCGGGCGTCACGGTGATACAGCTCGGAGACGTCCACCAGCAATTGCTTGCGGCGCTGGGCAGTCCAGCCGGCCTGCCAGGCGCGCCGCGCCGGGGCGATGGCGTCGGCCAGGCGGCGCTCGCGGCGCAAGGCGCCCATCACCGTCAGCAGGCGGGCGGACAGGCTGTCCCAGTCGCGCGCGCTCAGCCAGTCGCGCTGGCGGGCAATCAGCGCCGCCGCGGCGTCGGGCTGGGCGCTGAGCGCCTGCACGGCGCGCACGATGTCCTCGGCCTCGTGGCCGTCCATCTTCCAGGTGACGTCCGGCAGGTCGGAGAAAATCTCCAGCGGGCTGACCAGCACCGGCTTGAGGGTGGAAAGCCCAATGGTGACCGCGCCGCTGGCGCTTTCGCGGGTGTGCTTGTACGGAAAAACAATATAGTCGGCCGCGCCCAACAGACGCTGGCAGGTTTCAATCGGCCGGTAGTCGGTAATCCAGTGAATCTGGCCATCCACGCCCAGCTGGCGGGCACGCTGCTGGCATTGCTGGATCATGCGCTCGCTGCGCTCGTCCAGAATCGAATTCAGCGCCAGCAAGTGCACGGCGCGGCCGCTGGCGCGCGCCAGTGGCTTGACGGTTTCCACCAGGGTGTCGATGCCCTTGTGCGCCAGGGCAAAGCCAAAGCAGCCCAGCACCAGCGCATCGGCCGGAATGCCCAGCTCGGCGCGCACCGCGTCGGGCTGCGGCTCGGCCAGCGGCTGCACCACGCCGTGATGCAGCAGCATGACATTGTCGGCCAGGCCCAGCGCCAGCAGGTGATTGAGGTCTTCCGGCTTGTGCACGATGATGCGGTCGATCTGCGCCAGCGCGCTGACGGCGGCGGCCGATACCCGGCATTCCACCAGCAACGGCAGGGTGGAGTGCAGCTCCAGCATCACCACGCGGCCTTGCTGGCTCAGCGCGGCCAGTTGGATGCAACAGGCGTCAGACAAGGGGAACAAGCTAGATTGATGTTGCACCAGCACCACTTGCGCATCGCTCTGGCCGATGCGTTCCAGCACGCCGGGCACGCTGTCGTTGTTGCCCAGCGTCCAGCTGGAGAGCGCATTGGCCGGCGGGCTGTCGGTGCGGTCGTCGCAATACACGGTAAGCGCCACCTCGGGGGCGTCCACCATGGCGCGCAGCAGCTTGTGGCTGTATTCGGCAATGCCGCAGCGGGTGGCCCAGGGGCTGAGCAGGGCCAGGCGCAGCGGGCCGGGCTCGGCCTTGGGCTGGCGCGCCAGCCAGTCGGCGCTGGCCAGCAGGCCGCGCGCGCCATTGTCCCAGCGGTAGGTGTCGCGCACATGGCGCAGGCCGGCGTCGCGCTGCGCCTGCAAGGCCGGGTCGTCGGCCAGGATGCGCTGGCGCAGCAGTTGCAGCTTGGCGGCTAGGTCGGCGCGGTCAGGCTCCAGCCAGCAGGCGTCGCTGGCGCGCACATGGCTGCGCGAGGCGGCAAAGTGGAAGTTCACCAGCGTGGCGGTGGCGTGGCTGCAAAAATCCGCCTGGGCGCTGTGGCCGGTGGTGACCACCGGCAGGGCCATGGCCAAGGCCTCGGCCGCCGGCAGGTTAAAGCCTTCGCCACGGGTGGGCAGCACCATGGCGTGGGCGCTGCGGTACAGCGCCAGCATGCCGGCGTCGTCCAGCGGCGCTTCGTCGATGATCACCCGCGCCGGTTTGTCACGGCCGGCCGACAGGGCTTCCAACTGCTGGTGAATCTGGTTGTGCGGGTTGGGGAAGGTCTTGATGTACAGCTCGACGGCGTCGTCGGCGCTGAAGGCGTCCAGATAGGCGGCCAGCAGCACATCGGCGCCCTTGCGCTCGAACACCGAGGACACATGCAAAAAGCGCAGGCGCTGGCCGTCGGCCACGCGCAGCGCGCCCAACGGTTCGGCCTCAGCCGGAATCAGGTGATCGACACCAATCGGAATCACGAACACCGGCGGACGGCAGCCCGAGTTGAGCAAGGCGCGCTTGACCGACTCTGCCGCCACCCACACCACGTCAAAATGGGCGTTCAGGTGGGCGATGGTGTCGGCCGGGACGGAGGTTTCTTCCCAGAAGAATACAATGCCGCGCTGGCCGGCCGGCTGGGCGTCGGTGATGAAGGGGTAGTGGTGCACCACGGAAATCGCCTGGCCAGCGGCATCATCCGGCACGGCACGGCGCAGCGCGGCGTGCAGCGGCGCGTCTTGCTCGGCCGGCAGATTGGGCGCTTCGGCGTAGGGCTGGCCGTGGTAGGGCACAAAGCTCAAGCGCTGCTGGTTGATGCGTTCCAGCGCGCCGGCCAGGCCACGGTTGACGATGGCCAGGCTGTAATGGCCTTCGACATGGCCGGTCAGCCGCACCCAGCGTGCGGCGGTCTGGGCAGGCTCGGCCAGCAACAGGGTTTCCGGCAGGGTGGGAAAGGCCGGCAGCACGCGCGGATGCGGGCGCAGCTCGCCAGTGGCGGTGTACAGCTGCAATTCGCGCCGGGTCAGCGCCTTCCATTTGAGCGCCTGCAAAAAGCTGTGTACGCCCAGCCGTTTGGCCACGGCAATCAGCGCCTGTTTCAGCGCCGGGTGGCGCTCCAGCACGGCCAGCACTGCGCCGCTGGGGCGCGACAGCCAGGCCATCAGCTTGGCGCGGGCCTGTTGCTTGTGGCGCGGTGCTTCGTCGCGCAGCTGGCGCAATAGGCCCATCACCGCGCGCAAGGGGCGGGTGAGCTGCCAGGATTTGCTGGTGTACACACCATCCAGCTCGGCTTGCAGGGTGGCGCGGGTTTGCTCGGCCAGCGCCTGCGCCTTGTTGGCGCGCAGCCATTCGCGTTCGGTGGCCTTGTGCGCGGCAGCCAGCTCTTGCGCCAATCGGTGCTGTTCGGCCGGCACATGGCCGTCAAACACATTGGGCGGCGCGCGAAAGGCGTCGGCCAGCCCGGCGTGTTCGTCGGCGACGTAATAGCGGTTCAGGCCGTCGAAATACACCCAGCGGTAGCCGGCGCCCACGATCATCGGCTCCCAGTCGGCGTTGATCTGCTGCGAGTTGGGCAGGGTGGCTTCCACCAGCACGATCCACGGCCGAAAGCGCTGAAAATCCATGCCCTTGAGCACGTCGGTTTCAAAGCCTTCGACGTCGATCTTGAGAAAATGAATCTCCCGGCCGGCGGCGTATTCGGCGCAGATATCGCTCAGCGGGCGCATCGGCACCACGCTGGCGTGGGTGGCCAGACCCTGGCTGGCGTGGCGTTCGGCCACTTCGGCCGAGGCGGTGGCCAGGCCGCGCACCTCGGTGTTGTACAGGGTGATCTCGCCCACGCTGGCGCCTACCGCCAGTTGCAGGTTGATGTCGCGCAGCCGCTCGGCGCGCAGCTGGGCGATGTGTTCGTCCAGCGGTTCGATGTTCAGGCCATGCCAGCCCAGGTCGTAAAACGCCTTGGTGACGGAATCGTCAGACGGGTGATTGGCGCCGACGTCGATATAAAAACCGTGCTCGACGTGCTTGAGCGCACGCATCAGCATCACGTCTTCGCCATTTTGCGCGTAAGAGATAAAACTCATGGGGTAATCTCGATTTGCGAATCCAGCCACAGCGAACCGGCAAACACCGGCTTGTCGGCGTTGATGACGTCAAACACCACGGCGTAGTCACGCCATTCGTAATTGGCCGACAGATGGGTGTCGCTGTCCACCAGCGCGGTTTGCACTGAATAACTGCCCACGCCGAAATTGGCCGGAAAACGAATGCTGAACTGATGGCGCTGGCCGGCTTTCAGCTGCTTGAGCACCTGGCCGGTGTGCCAGGTGTTGGTGCCGTACATCACCTGGCCCAGCCGGTCCTTGATGCCATAACCCAGCACCAGCGCGTCCAGGTCGGTATTGACCTGCACGCTCACCCGCAGCTCCAGCGGCTCGCCGCACTTGACCACTTCGATGGCCTCGCCACGGGCGTTGTACAGGCCGATCTCGGCCACGGCGGCTTCGCCGGTGCCAGACACGGTTTGCGTGCGGCCGTCGGCCAGCTGGGTTTGCTGCACGGTGCGGTTGCCGTTTTCGGCAATCAGCGCGTTGTAATAGTCCATCACCGCTTCCGGCTCGCCTTCCATCGCCACCCGGCCGTGCTCCAGCAGGATGGCGCGGTGGCAGATCGACTGAATCGCGGCTTTATCGTGCGAGACAATCAGCAAGGTGGTGCCTTGCTTGGCGAATTCGCGGATGCGGTTAAAGCTCTTGTGCTGAAAATAGGCATCGCCCACCGACAACGCCTCGTCCACAATCAGGATGTCCGGGCGTTTGCAGGTGGCCACACTGAAGGCCAGGCGCATCTGCATGCCGCTGGAGTACACCCGCACCGGCATGTCGATGTAATCGCCAATTTCGGCAAAGGCCTCGATTTCGGGCATCAGGGCGTGGATGTCCTCGGCGCTCAGGCCAATCAGCTGGCCGGCCATATAGGCGTTTTGCCGGCCGGTGAAATCCGGGTGAAAGCCCATGCCCAGCTCCAGCAGCGCCGCCACCCGGCCTTGCAGGCTGACCGTGCCGCGCGTGGGCTGGCTGGTGCCAGTGATCAGCTTGAGCAGGGTGCTCTTGCCGGCGCCATTGATGCCGATGATGCCAATGGCCTCACCGGGGGCGACGGCAAAGCTGATGTCGTGCAGCACCCATTTTTCTTGATGGCGCGGCCGCGCGCCGGGCAGCAGCCATTCGGCCAGCCGTCCCCAGCGCGAAGCATATTGTCGGTAGGCCTTGCCCAACCCTGTGACTTGAATCGCGCCCATTACAGTTCATCCACCATTTCACCGGCATGACGGCGGAACAAAACCGCCGCCAGGCCACACAACACCAGCGCCAGCACCAGGATGGGCGCCAGGCTGCCCCAGGCCGGCAGCTGCCCGCGCACGAAAATATCCTGATACGCGCCAATCAGCGGCGCCATCGGGTTCAGCACCAGCCACGGCGACAGCCACGGCGGCAAGGCGCTGACCGGATAGACGATGGGGGTGAACCAGAACCAGAAGTTAATCACCACGCCAAACAGCTGGCCGACGTCGCGGAAAAACACATTGAACACCCCAAGGGTGACGCCCAGGCCAATGGAAAACAGCACCTGAATCACCAGCACCGGCAGCGCCGCCAGCGCCACCCAGCCCGGAAACAGCCCGGCCACCAGCAAAAAAGCCAGAAACAGCGCACTGATGATGGCAAAGTTGAGCAGGGCATTCAGCACCACGATCAAGGGCAGGCACAACTTGGGAAAGTTGAGCTTTTTGATCAGGTTGGCGTTGTCGATAAAGATGTTCTGCGCCCGGCTGACAATCTCGACAAACAAGCCCCAGGTGAGGATGCCGGCGCACAGGTAAATACTGTAGGCAAAGCCACCCTCGATGCCGGGCAGCTTGGATTTCATCATGTGGGAAAAAATCACCGTGTAGACCAGGATCATCGACAGCGGATGAATCACCATCCACGCCATGCCCAAGAGCGAGTTGCGATACTTGGCCTGGAATTCTCTCTTGACGCTCGACAGGACAAAGCCCCGGAACGCCCATACTGCACGCAGCGCGTTGTTCATGACCTACGTTTCTGTGGGTGGCAGCCATGGCTGGCGGCACATGGCCACCAGCCGCCCGCACAAGGCGGGCAGCGGGCTGCTTTTTATTTTTGATGATGCTTCGGGTCTGGGCCCGATTTCAGCTGCGGCCGTAATTGTCGGCAAAACGCACGATGTCGTCTTCGCCCAGGTACTCGCCGCTTTGCACTTCGATCATCACCAGATCAATCACGCCGGGGTTTTCCAGCCGATGTTTATGGCCGGCCGGAATGTAGGTGGATT